>CXWL01000378.1_pt1 | contig 295382 bp, 241 predicted proteins | sample 590931 | NCBI WGS metagenome assembly CXWL01 (sample SAMEA3498368, study PRJEB10139) | groundwater metagenome | biome: water well; material: biofilm material | place: Germany | collected 2015-04-27 | reverse complement strand
ATTCTCTTTCGCCTTCGCGGCCGGCCTGCCGTGCCGGCCGATCCCCCTGGTAAAGTACGCCGGTTCGCTGCCGGGGTCGTCCGGCGTACTCTCACCCGTCTCGAGGGGGGCCGATGCACCCAGAACTGTTCAAGATCGGCGACTTCGTCGTCTCGACCTACGGCCTGATGCTGGTGGTCGCCTTCCTGGCCGCCTACTTCCAGCTGCGCTGGGGCTTTCGCAAGCTCGCGATCGGTGACGAGGAAGACGCGGCGTCGTTGGTGTTCTGGGCGGGCTTGTCCGGCATCCTCGGTTCGAAGATCTACTACGCCCTCCTGGTGGGCAGCTGGCAGGCGCTGTTCGATCGCGCCGGCCTGGTCTGGTACGGCGGCTTCCTGTGCGCGGTAGCGGCGCTCCTCTGGGTGGTGCGCCGGCGGCGGTTACCCACCTGGGCCACGGTCGACGTGATGACGCTGGCGCTCGCGATCGGCTATGCCCTGGGCCGCGTCGGCTGTTTGCTGGTGGGCGACGACTACGGCGCGCCCACCGATCTCCCCTGGGCGATCGCCTTCCCCGAGGGCTCGCCGCCTTCCACGGCCGAGAATCTCCGTGCCCTCGGCATGCCGGTGGACCCGGGAGTCGCGGGAAGCACCGTGCTGGCGGTTCACCCCACCCAGATCTACGAAACCCTCGGCGCCCTGGCGATCTGGTTCCTCGGTCACGCCTACCTGCGCCGGCGCCCCGCGGCGGGGCAAACGGGCCTCGTGGTGCTGGCCCTACTCGGTCTCGAACGGCTCCTGGTGGAGTTCGTACGGGCCAAAGACGATCGCTTCTTCGGAGCGTTCACACTGGCGCAGCTGATCAGCCTCGGACTGATCGCCGTGGCCCTGTTCCTGTTCCTGCGCCGCCGCCGGTCGGCCAGCCCCTCGGCACCATGACGCCGCTGCGTCTGCTCACCATCGCCGGCTCGGATTCAGGCGGCGGCGCCGGCATTCAGGCCGATCTCAAGACCTTCGCGGCCTGGGGTGCCTACGGCATGAGCGCCGTGACCGCCGTCACCGCCCAAAACACCGTGGCAGTGACAGGCGTCGTGGCCCTGCCCGCGGCCTTCGTCGGCGAACAGATCGACGCGGTGTTTTCGGACCTCGGAGTCGACGGGGTCAAGATCGGCATGCTGGCCGACGCGGCGGTGATCGCCACCGTCGCGGCCCGGCTCGGCTACTGGCTGGCGGACCGCCCGATTCCGGTGGTGGTCGATCCGGTGATGGTGGCGAAGTCCGGAGACCCGCTGCTCGCCGACGACGCGGTGACCGCGTTGTTGGACCGGCTTCTGCCCCTGGCCACCGTGGTGACCCCCAATCTGCCCGAGGCCGAGCGCCTGACCGGCCACGTGCTCGGCCTCGGTCGCGAGAACGAGCGGGTGGCGGCCGCCCGGGCGATCGCGGCGCGCGGCCCGGCGGTCCTGCTCAAGGGCGGCCACGACACCGGCCCGATGGTGGCGGACCTGCTGCTCGACCCGGCGGACCCGGACGGTCCCCGGTGGTTCCGCCATCCGCGGCTCGACACTCCCTCGACCCACGGCACCGGCTGCACGCTGTCTTCCGCGCTCGCGGCGCGGCTCGCCGCCGGGCTGCCCCTCGCTCAGGCGGTCGGCGAAGCCATCGGCTATCTCCACGGTGCCATCGCCGCGGCGTGGCCCCTCGGCCGTGGCCACGGCCCGGTGAATCACTTCTATCGCCTTGCCGAGCCGCGGTCATGAGCCGCCCGGGGTTCGAGGCCGACGCCCTGGACGTCCTGATCGTGGGCGCCGGTCCCACCGGCATCGTGGTCGGGGCGGAGCTCGCCCGGGCCGGCGCCGCCGTGCTGCTGATCGACCAGGGCGGCCTGTGCGCCTCCCTCCAGGCCTATCCCACGGATCTCGAGTTCTTCACCACCCGCGAACGGCTCGAAATCGCCGGTGTCCCCTTCGCCATTCCGGAGGCCAAGCCGAGCCGCCGCCAGGCCCTGGTCTACTACCGCGAGGTGGTGCGCCGGTTCGAGCTGCCCCTGGCCCTCGAGGAGAAGGTGACGGCGATCCGGCCCGAGGGCGACGGCTTCAGCCTCGAGAGTGACCGGGACGGCGAGCCGCGCCTTCGGCGCGCGCGGTCCGTGGTGGTCGCCACCGGTTTTTTCACCCACCCCCGCCGGCTCGCCGTGCCGGGAGTCGAGGCGAGCTGGGTTCAGCACCGCTATCTCGAGCCTTATCCACACTTCGGTCAGCGCGTGGCGCTCGTGGGCGGGGGCAACTCAGCGGCCAAGATCGCGCTGGATCTGTGGCGCAACGGCGCCGAGGTCACCGTGATCCACCGGCGGGCCGACTTCAAACCGACCCTCAAGTACTGGATTCGACCGGACCTCGACAACCGCATCGCCGAAGGCAGCATCGCGGCACGCTTCGACACCGTCGTGACCTCCTTCGAGACCGCGCGCGAGCGACTCGTCCACCTGCGGGGGCCGGAGGGCGATTCGAGCCTCGCCGTCGACCGGGTCTACGTCCAGATCGGCTACGAGCCGGACCCGCGCCTGTTGCTCGAGGCGGGAGTCGACGTGGACCCGGCCAGCCGGGTGCCGGCTTTCGACGAAGCGACCTGCGAAACCGGCGTGCCGGGGCTCTATGTCGCCGGCACGGTCCAGGCGGGCATCCACACCGGCCGGCTGTTCATCGAGAACTCCCGCGACCACGGCACGCGAATCGCCCGGCACTGGACGGCGCGCCGAGGAGGACGGGAGCGTCCGGCGAGCGGGACGTGAGGATGGCACAGGGTGGCCAGGGGCGGCGGATTGGCCTTCTTCGTTATGCTGGAACGGTGCTTGCTTCGAGGCGACGGTCGTGCCCGCGGGGGGCGATCGGAGGATTCCGGCTGCGGTGCTCGAACCAACTCCCGGAGGTCTGCGCTCCTCGCCGGAATCCTCCGATCGCCCCCCGCGAATCAGCCCCCGTCCTAGGAGGAACATCGTGAAGAAGCTCGGAATGGGAAGAATGCTGGTGCTGGTCACCGCTTGCTTCGCCGCCACCGTCCAGGCCCAAGAAGCCCTGCCCGGAGTGTTCGGGGAGATCATCGATGTTCGGGTGGTGAACGTCGAGGTGGTGGTCGAAGACAAGGACGGCCTGCGGGTCCAGGGACTTGGCCCCGAGGACTTCCTTTTGATGGTGGACGGCAAGGAAGCTCCGATCGAGTTCTTTTCCGAGGTGCGCGCGGGCGGAGTGGTGGCGCGCGAGACGGGTTCCGGGCCGGCCGGCTTGCCGTCTCTCGAGCCGGGCCAGCCGGTGGGGTCGAGCTTCCTGGTGTTCATCGACGACTTCTTCGCGATCGCCGCCGACCGCAATCGGGTGCTCGAACGGATTCGCGGCCAGGTCGGGCTGCTCGGCCCGGCGGACCGCATGGCGGTGGTGGCCTACGACGGCAAGTCCCTGGCCATGCTGTCGAGTTGGACCGGCAACGTCGCCACCCTCGACCGGGTCTTCGAGCAGGCCCAGCGGCGGACCGCCCACGGGCTCGAGCGGCGGGTCGAAAAACAGACCATGGAGCGCAACCGCGGCATCTCGGCTCTCGGCACCGGCGGCTTCCACGCCGGTCTCGGGGTGGTCGAGCGGGAGTACGCGCGCACGCTGTCCGAGCAGGTCGAGCGGGTGGTCGCGGCGGCCGGGGCCACCCTGCGCAGCTTCGCCATGCCCCCAGGTCGCAAGGTCATGGTGATGCTGTCGGGCGGCTGGCCCCTCGATCCCACCGTGTTCACCATCGGCAACACCGGCGGGCTACCCACCACGGAGCCCGGCCTGCCCTCGGGCAACGAGCTCATGCAGCCCCTGGTCGACACCGCCAATCGGATCGGCTACACGGTCTACCCGGTGGATGTTCCGGGTCTTTCCCGCAACAACGTCGCCGACGTGTCCGAATCGGAACCGCGCGGGACGTTCCTCGACACCGAGGAGCAGGAGCTTCACGCGACCCTCAACTTCGCGGCCCGCGAAACGGGCGGCCGGCCGCTGCTCAACTCTCTGCGTTCCGACGCCCTGACCCGCATCGCCGAGGACATCCGCTCCTACTACTGGCTCGGCTTCACGCCGAGCGGCAAGCGCGACGACGAGCGCCACCAGATCGAGGTTCGCGCCCGCCGGCCCGGCCTCAAGATCCGCAGCCGGGAGGACTACGTCGACTTCTCGCGCAAGCAGGAGGTGACGGCCATGGTCGAAAGCTCCCTGCTGTTCGGCAGCGGGCCCACCACGGGAGCCCTGCCGGTCGAGGTCGGCAAGCCCCAGAAGGCCCGGCGAAGCTTGATGGAAGTGCCGCTCTCCGTGGCCATTCCGGTCGACGGCCTGACCTTTCTGCGCGGCCCCGAGGGATGGGTGGCCAACGCCGAGCTGCGGGTGGGCGCCCTCGATTCGAACGGCCAGTCCGCCGAGGTGCAGGTGGTGCCGGTCCAGCTCACTTCCAAGGACGAGCCGAAGCCCGGCGGCTTCGTGCGCTATGACACCAAGCTGTCGTTGCGCCGGCTGGAGCACCGCCTGGTGCTGTCGATCTACGACCCGCTGTCCGACAAGCTGTTCTCGTCGACGGTCGACGTCAAGCCCTGAGCGCCCGGCGCGGGCCGGTTTCCAAGGAGTGAGGCCGATATAATGACCTTGATGCACCCACGAAACCTCGCCCTCGGGGCCGCCCTGCTCGCCCTGCTTTCTGTGGCTCCTCCGGCTCGTTCCCAGGAGCCCCCCACCCACTCGAAGCCCCCCGTCGACGCCGACGCACCGCGCGAGATCTTCGTCGGCACCTACGACGTCAACGTGGTCAACGTCGACGTCTACGTCACCGACAAGGAAGGCAAGCCCGTCACCGGACTGACCGCCGACCACTTTCAGGTCGCGGAGAACGGTCGCGTCGTCGCGGTCACCAACTTCGCCGCCGTCGATGGCCGCACTGCCCCACCTCCGTCCGCCGCCCCCGTACCGGTTCCGGAGCCCGAAGGGGCTGCGACGGAGACGGTTCCCGACGACCAGCGGCTCCACCTGATCGTCTACATCGACAACTACAACCTGCGCCCCTTCAACCGTCGGCGGGTGCTGCAGGATCTCCGGACCTTCCTGCGCACCGAGCTCCAACAGGGCGACCGGGTGATGCTGGTGACCTACGACCGCTCGCTTCACATCCGTCGCCCGTTCACGACCGACGTCGCGAGCGTGGTCGATGCATTGTTCGAGCTCGACGAGGTGAGCGCCCAGGGCGTCCACGCGGACTCCGAGAAACGCGACGCCATCGAGCACATCAACAAGTCGGAGTCGGCCCAGGCCGCCCTTTCCTGGGCACGGACCTTCGCCGATTCGATCAAGAACGACCTCCAGTTCACGGTCACCGCGCTGCGCGACATCGTCGGGTCCATGGCGGGGCTGACCGGACGCAAAGCCGTGATGTACGTTTCCGATGGCATTCCGATGTCGCCGGGCGAAGAGCTGTTCTACCTGGTCGACCAGAAATTCCCCAACAACGGCGCCATCAGCCAGGTGTTCAGCTACGACACCTCGCGCCGATTCGAAGAGCTGGCGGCCCTGGCCAACGCCAACCGGGTGAGCTTCTACACGATCGACGCCGCCGGCCTGCGAGTCAACAGCTCCGCCGATGTCCAGAACGCCGAGGCGGCCCCGGGCACGGCGACGTTCATCGACTCGCTGGCAATCCAGAACATCCAGGCCCCCCTGCGGATGCTCGCCGAGCGCACGGGCGGCTTCGCGGTGCTGAACCGCAACCGGTTCAAGGAGTCCTTCACCCGCATGGGCCTCGACTTCCGCGCCTTCTACTCGCTCGCCTACAGCCCGTCCCACAGCGGTGACGGCCGGTACTACAAGATCGAGGTCAAGCTCAAGAAGCCCAACAAGGACTGGAACGTTCGCCACCGCGAAGGTTACCGCGACAAGTCCAGCGAGTCTCAGATGACCGACGGGGTACTGGCCGCCCTGCAGTTCCCCTACACCAGCAATCCGCTCTCGGTCACCCTGTCCTTCGGACGCGCCGAGCCCCAGGAGAAGCACTTCCTGGTGCCGGTGGAGGTCCGCGTGCCCATGGGCGAGCTGGTCCTGGTCCAGCGTGGCGAGATCTACGAGTCGCGGGCCAGACTCTTCGTGGCCGCCATCGATGGCGACAGCAACACTTCGCCGGTCCAGCAGGTCGACCTGCCGATCCGCATTCCCTCGGCCGAGATCGAGCAGGCCCGCAAGCAGGAGTACACCTACACCGTTCGGCTCCTGATGCGCGGTGGCAATCAGAAGATCGCGGTCGGAGTGCGGGATGAGATCGCGGGTACCAACTCCTTCGCCAGTCGCGCCCTGCGCGTCCCCTGAGGTGACCTTGTCGAAACCCGAGCGCACCGGTTGGCTGGATCTCTTCCGGGATTTCGGCAGCTCCCTCCTGACCCTCGGTCAGGCCGAGCTGCGGGCGTTCCAGCGCGATCTTTCCGAGTCCGGTCGACGGGCCCTCGGCGCCCTCGGCCTGTTCCTGGGAGCCCTCGTGTTCGCCTTCTGGACCGTGGGTGTGGCCACGGCGTTCCTGGTCGTCCTGCTCGATCGCTGGCTCCCGATCTGGGGCGCCGCTCTCGCCGTCACCGGCCTGCTGGCGCTCGTCGCGACCGTCCTCGCCCTAGCCGGGCGGGCTCGCCTGCGCCGACTCGAGAACCCTCTGGCCACGGCTCGCCGCCGCATGGACGATCACCTGGCCTGGTGGCAGAGCCAGCACACTACCGGCGCCGTGGAAGACGAAGACGACTTCGAAACGCCGCGGCGGCCCCTTCGCCGCCGGCCGGACGACGAGGACGACGACGAAGACTGGAGGATCGGCCCATGAAGACGCCCGACGTGGACGAGGGGATCGAGCTGGCGCGCCGCCAGGTCGAAGAGCGGCTCGGGCGGCTGCGCCAGTCGGTTTCGCGCGACCTGCGCGGCCTGCCGAAGGCCGGTTTCCTGTTGCTGCCCCTGGCCGCCTTCGCGGTGGGGCTGGTGTTGGGGATGAAAGTGCGCAGAGGCCGCGACCGCTCCTGAGTTCCCCCGACGCCCGGCCTCAGGGCGCTTCCCGCAGACGATCCCGAACCAATTGCAGGTCTTCCCAGGTCGGCCGCTTCCAGGCCGGGGTGCGCAACAAGGCGGCCGGGTGGTAGGTCACCCGCACCGGGCGGCCTTGGACCGAGAACCACTGGCCCCGCATCTTGCCGAGGGGCAGGTCGGTGCCGAGGAGCGTCTGGGCGGCGACCCGGCCCAGGGCGACCACCACCTTGGGCTGGATCAGAGCGATCTGGCCGTCGAGGAAGCGCCGGCAGGCGGCGGCCTCGTCGGGCATCGGGTCCCGATTGCCCGGGGGACGGCACTTGACCACGTTGGCGATGTAGACCTGATCGCGTTCGAGGCCGATGGCCTGGATGATCTTGGTCAGTAGCTCCCCCGCCGGCCCCACGAAGGGCAGACCCTGTCGGTCTTCTTCGGCCCCCGGTCCCTCGCCCACGAACAGCAACTCGGCCCGCGGGTCGCCGCTGCCGAAAACGACCTTGTTGCGGGTCCGGCACAGGCGGCAGCTCTCGCAGACCTGGGCCTCCGCGCAGAGGCTAGCGAGGGCGGCGAGGCGGTCATCGGGAAGGAGGAGGTCGGCCCGCTGAGCGCCCGGCGAATCGAGACTCTCGCGAGTCGCGGCCGGCGTCTCTGCCGGCCGATCCCCCGCGGGTCGTTCGGCCTTCGCCTCGGGCAGCGGCCGGGCTTGTCCCGGCCGGGGGGGAGGGGCGGCGGCAGCCCGCAGGTAAAGCTCCGGGAAGCCCAGCTCCACCAGGTCGGCCAGGGCGTCCCGCAGCGGTCCTTCGATCCGCGCCACGGTCAGGGCGCCGCGGGCTCGTTGCCTTCGCCGGAAGCGTTCTCGCCCGACGGGCCGGAACCGTAGCCCCACTCGACCAGCCGGCGATCGATCTCGTTGTGGGCCGCGCGAACGGGCTTCTGAGTGGCCGGCCCCTCGGTCTTGGGTCGGGCGCCGCGCATCAGTTGCTCGGCCCGGCGGGCCACCACCAGGACATAGCGGAACTTGCTGTCGACGCCGCTCGTGGCCATGGAAACGGGTGTGCTGTCCATCTTCATAATCTCCTCGCGGATCAGGCTTCCGCGCGTGGGGTTCGGAATCCGGCGGCGGCAGCCTCGGTGAAGTCGGCCAGCACGCGGTCCACCGCGCTCTGCATCCGCTCGCGCCGCTGGCGGCGCTCCCGGATGATCGCCGCCAGCGCTTCGCTGGCCCGTTCCGCATCGTCGTTGATGATCACGTGTTGATACTTGTCGTACTGCTTGATTTCCCACAGGGAAACCGCCAGGCGCCCCTGGATGACCTCCGGATCGTCCAGCCCGCGGTTGCGCAAGCGCGTCTCGAGGGCCGAGAAGGACGGCGGCATGATGAAAATGCCGTGGGCCTTGGGCATCCGCCCCATGACCCGCTCGGCGCCCTGGACGTCGATGTCCAGGATCACGTCGATCCCCGCGGCCAGCCGAGGCAACACCTCGTCGTTCGAGGTGCCGTAGTAGTTGTTGTGGACCTCGGCCCATTCGAGGAAACGGTCGGCGCCGATCATGCTCTCGAACGAGGCGAGATTGGCGAAATAGTACTCCCGCCCCTCCACCTCCCCCCGCCGCGGCGGCCGGGTGGTGTGGGAGACCGAAAAGGCGATTCCGCCCGGATCTGCCTTCAACAGATTCCGGACCAGTGTGGACTTTCCGCTCCCGGAGGGAGCCGAGAGAATGAAGAGCTCGCCGCGCACCATCGTGATTGGGATCGGACGCGCCCAAGGCGCGTCGGGAACGGTGGATCGTAGCACACGACGGAGGGCGGCCACGGGGGGCCGCCCCTACGGCACGTGGGCGCTCCACGCCGACGTCGACCCGCCCTCGAACCCGTCCGAGAAGACCAGAGTCGCGAAGTTCTCCTCCGGCGTGCCGTCGAGCTGGCGCAGGTAGGCCACCAGGTTCGCCCGATCGGTCCCGGACAGGGCCAGGACCCGCCGGTGGGGTAGGGCGCGAGCCAGGTCGGCGGCGGTCGAAACCAGGATCTCGTCGACGCTCATGTTCGGGAACGGGTCTGGACAGGACAGCTCCACCGTGTTGGTGGCGCCCGCGTTCCATGAGACGCCTTCCACCCGCACCGTCCGCCAGTTGGTGTGACGCCACTGGGGGTCGTTGCCCGGGTCCAGCACCGTGGCCGTGTGCGCCACACCGTTGACCGTGGCCCTCACCGCCATGGTGCGGTAGGCACTGGCGCGGAACTCGAGGGCACCGACGCCGCCGGCTCCGCCGTCGACGCCGGTCAGGGTGACCCGCGCACCGGTCGAGTCGAGGGCGGCGTAGGACCGGCCGCGCACGGTGTCGTCGTTGTTCAAGTCCACGTACTGAGTCACGATCTGGGCGCCACCGGAAGGCGTTCCCGATTCGGCGGGCACCACGGTTCCGCCGGCCACCAGAAACACGTCGTCGAGGGTCGGGGCCGAGCCATCGTGAAAGTAGGGGTCCGTGTCCCAGACGCCGAGGAGCGTCGGCGTGTCGATGCCCGGGAGCAGGCCGCCGAGTCGGCCCCCGGAGGTGGTGCGCAGGGTTCCCACGTCGCGCAGCAGGCCCGGTCCCACGGTGGACTCCGTGAACCGCGACCCGGCGTGACAGCTGCCGCAGCCCTGGGCCTGGAACACCGCCCGCCCGGCAACGCCAACGGCGGTCAGGCTGCCGTCGGCGTTGCGCCAGGGGCTCTTCGGCAGGCGATCGGCTCCCAGGGACGACACGTAGGCGGCGAGGGCGTCGAGGTCCGGCGAGCGACCGGCCTTGGCGAGACCGAGGGGCGGACGGGTATCCTCGAACTCCTGGTCGGTCAGAAAGCCGCTGCCCCCGAAGGCGAGGCGGATGTCGTTCTCGAAGTCCTGAATCTCGTCGAAGTTGGCGCTCCAGTGGACGTTGCCGTGGCCCACGCCGCCGCGACCCCGCAGGTCCGTGGTGTTGCGCAGACCTTCGCCGCGGCCGGTGAAGTCCCAACTGCGGCCGTCGTGGCCGCCATCGACGTGGCAGGTGGCGCAGGACAGGTAGCCCTCGGCGCTCATCCGCGGGTCCGACGCGTGGTAGAAGAGCCGCTTGCCGGTGAAGATCATCTCGGGCAGGGGCTCGGCCGCCACGGTGGTGATGGCCGAGCTGGCCACGGACTTCTCGCCGCGCCGGAAGAGCGCGTCGGTTTCGAGGGCGGTCAGTCCGCGACCGAGGAAGTCGTGGGTGACGGAGCGGCGGGTGACGGGGTCGATCACGAGGCCCTGGGGCGCCGCGCCGGTACCGAGTCTCGTGACGAAGCTGCCGAGGCCCGCGGCGCCGGTCAGAAGCGTGTCGAGCACCACGACTTCGTCGTTGCCCTGGAGGGTCACGAACAGGTAGTCACCGAGCGGTGAGAAGGCCACCGCCGCAGGCGAATCGCTGTTGTCGAGGTCCACCGCCCGGCCGAGCGTGTTGGCGACGAGGTCGAGCTGTGCCACCACCGAGCGCACGGTGTTGTCGGTGTCGAGGTCGTTGGCGGTGAGCAAGCCTCGCTCGAAGTTGGGCTTGGTGCCGGTCACCCAGGCGGACAGGCCATCCGGCGCGATGGCAATCGAGCTCAGGTAGTTGAGCGTGCCGCGGCCAGCGGCGGTGCCGTCGCGATTCGCGTCGCCGCCGAACTTGTTGATCCGAAGCGTGCGGGTCACGGTCATGGCGCCTGCGGAGACGTCCCACACCTCGGCGTGATCGCGCGGCGAGAGGAAGCGGGTGACCAGCACCCGCGCGCCGTTGGGAGTCACCGCCAGAGCTCGGGGCCGAGGGCCGAGAGCCAGGGTGCCCACGATCGCGCGGCTGCCGGCATCGATCTTGAGCAGGCGGCCGGCGCCCTGGAGGGTCACGAAGGCGAAGGTCCCGGTCGGGTCGAAGACCACTCCGAAGGGCGAGCTGCCGTAGCCGGTGGCGATGTCCGCCACGAAGGCGCCGCTCGTGCCATCGAGCACCCGCACCCGGTCCCCGTTCCCGCAGGCGACCCACACCTGGCCGTTGCCGCTCCGTGCGACGCTCCGCGGCTCGTCGCACACCGGCACCTCGAGCTCCACCGTCAGCGCATCGGCATCGACGGCGGTCAGCGAGTCGGCGTCGGGATTCACGGTCCACAGCCACCGGCTCGTGGGATCGAGAATCACGGGCGAGCTGCGGGTGGGAGCGGGACCGCCGGGGATCGGTGCCACGGTCACGGTCAAGGCGGCCGAGGCGATGGCTCCCTGAGGGTCCCGTGCCTGGGCGGTGACCCGGTAATGGCCGGCCTCGGGCCACGAGTGGTTGGCCGAGCTCGCGGCCGACCAGGCAGTTTTGGGGGAACCGTCGCCGAAGTCGAAGCGGAATTCGAGGGCGCCTCCGTTCGGGTCCGTGGCACTGGCAGTGAGGGTGGCCGAGGCGCCGGGGGCCACCGGGTAGGCCGAAGCGCCGAGAGCGGTGACCGTGGGCGGCGCGTTGCCGGCCACCGATCCACCAGTCGAGAAGGTGAACGAGTAGCCCACCATGCCGTTGCCCGCGGCGTCCTTGATGCCGCCGGCGGGCAGAACCATCTCATAGGTCGTATTGGGCAAGAGCGCCGCCGTGGGCGTGAAGGTCAGCACGTCGTCGAAGGCGTAGGTGATCTGTCCAGCGAGGGGCTGCCCGCCCAGGGGCCGGACGATGAAGCTGACCCCGCCCACGATGGTCTTGGTCTCGAGGGTCTCGTGGATCAGCACGCTGATTGGCGCCCCGACGGGGTAGTTGGTGCGACCGGCCTGGGGAATGTGAAATCCCACCGAGGGGCCACGGGTGTCCGGCGCGGCCTGGTGAGCCCACACCGCCATCCCTTGATTCGGCCCGACACCGCCGGTGACGAGCAAGTTGCCCAGGGGCAACAGGAACTGGCTGGTGTTGATGCCCACACCGCCGTCGTTGGTGCGCACGGTGTTGGCGCCGTCGAGGTCGAGGACCGACTCGAAGGTCCGCATGTCGACCTTGTGGCTGCCCATGAAGGCGTACTCGTCCTGGAACTGGATGTACATCGACTCGTCGCCGGGCAGTGCGCGGTCGGTGACGAAGCGCAGGTCCGACGGGTCCGTGGCGTCCACCACCCGGAAGCCGTTGCCCTCGGTCTGGTAGGGGAAGACGATGTACAGCCGGCCGTCCCCGCTACCCCACAGCTCGGGCCAGTAGCCACCGGGGCCGCCGTTGGTCAGCACGTCGAGGAGCACGGGGTTGGTCGGGTCCGACACGTCATAGGTGGCCACCCCGGTGCGGCTCTGGTCCGAGGCGAAGATCAGCAGGTCACCGAGCAGGAAGGGGTGGCCCACGACGCCGGTCAGGCCCAGGTGGTCCCACTCGGCCAGGGGCTGCCAGTTGCGGGAGATCGAGGCCAAGCCGGTGATCTCGCCGTAGCTCCACCAGGTTTCGCCGATGAACCACGGCGCGAACAGGCAGCTCCGAGCGCCCGCGCAGAGCAGGTCCGGATAGGTGGTGCGGGACAACCCCGAGCCCACCGCCCGGAAGGACCACGGCGCCTCCGGCGGCCAGTTCGCCCCCAGCACCAGATATTCCCCGCTCGACAGGTAGCCGTGAGCGCTGATCGGCATGGGCGTGATGCCCCAGGTCCCCACCTCCACGGGAGCCGAGGGATTGGCAAGGCTCCAGGTTCGAACTTGGAAGTCCGAGTTGGGCTGGCTGGCCGGGATCTCGGGGACCGTGAACAGCACGCCGTTGTGGTACGCGAGGATCGCCGTGCGGCCCTGCTGGGGTGCGTTCAGCCCGGACAGCAAGGTGCCCGGAACCTGCGCCACGTTGGGAAAGCCCGGCGTGACCGGCGGAATCTGGGCGACGGCGGGCGCCGCGACGAGAGCGACGACGAGCGACAGGCGTGACACCACGGCAATCCCTCCGGAAAAGTGCCGCGGATTATATCGATGAATTTGCATGGAACAACAGGCGGCTGGCGAGGCCTCGCCGCCCTCCTGCCCGCCGAGGTTCGGATCGAAGCCCGGCCGAGGATCGACCGGGCTTCTTCATTACGCTACCGGTGTGACCCGGTTCACTTCATCAGGGCCAGGATGATCGGGGCGGTCACCAAGGCGACCACGGACATCAACTTGATCAGGATGTTCAGGCTCGGGCCGGCGGTGTCCTTGAAGGGGTCACCGATGGTATCGCCGACGACCGCGGCCTTGTGGGCGTCGGAGCCCTTGCCGCCATGGGCGCCACCCTCGATGTGCTTCTTGGCGTTGTCCCAGGCGCCGCCGGCGTTGGCCATGAAGATGGCCAGAAGCACGCCCGAGGTAGTGACGCCAGCGAGCACGCCGGCGAGGGCGCCCATGTCGTAGAAGCCCACGGCCACGGGCACGACCACGGCGAGCAGCCCCGGCACGACCATTTCGCGCAGTGCGGCCTGAGTCGAGATGTCGACGCACTTGCCGTAGTCCGCCTCGGCCTTGCCTTCCATCAGGCCCGGGATTTCCTTGAACTGGCGGCGCACCTCTTCGATCATCTTGAAGGCGGCCCGGCCCACGGCCTTCATGGCCATGGACGAGAACAGAAACGGCAGCATGGCGCCCACGAAAAGGCCACCCATGACTTTCGGGTCCCCGAGGTCGATGGCCTTCAAGCCCACCGTGGTCTTGAACGCGGCGAAGAGGGCCAGGGCAGTGAGAGCGGCGGAACCGATGGCGAAGCCCTTGCCAATGGCCGCGGTGGTGTTGCCCACGGCGTCGAGGCGGTCCGTGCGGGCGCGGACTTCCTTGCCCAGGTGGGCCATCTCGGCGATGCCGCCGGCGTTGTCGGCGATCGGACCGTAGGCGTCGACGGCGAGTTGGATACCGGTCGTCGAGAGCATGCCGAGGGCGGCGATGGCGATGCCGTAGAGCCCCGCCTGGTCGTAGGACACGAGGATGGCGATCACCAGCACGATGATCGGCCAGGCCGTCGACACCATGCCGACAGCGAGGCCGCTGATCACGTTGGTGGCGGCGCCGGTCAAGCTGTCCCGGGCGATGCCCCGGGCCGGCCCGCGGGACTCGGAGGTGTAGTACTCGGTCAGGTAGCCGATCGCGACGCCCGCCACGAGGCCCGCCACCGTGGCCAGAAAGACGTTGGTGGCCGAAAACTCGACTCCCTCGAGAATGTAGGTGTCGGTGCCGAGAATCCAGCGGGCGATGAACCAGATGGCCCCGAGCATCACCACCGCGGTGACGGTGGTGGCGGTATTGAGCGCTTTGCCCGGGTCGCCACCCTCGCGGGTGCGCACGGCGAAGGTGCCCGCCAAGGAGATCAGAATGCCGGCGGCGGCGATCACGAGGGGCAACATGACGAGCTGGGGAGTGAACGACGAGCCCCCCACCTGGCTGGCGGCGACGCCGAGCACCAGGCAGCCGACGATGGCCCCGACGTAGGACTCGAACAAGTCGGCGCCCATGCCGGCCACGTCGCCCACGTTGTCGCCCACGTTGTCGGCGATCACCGCCGGGTTCCGCGGATCGTCCTCGGGAATGCCCGCCTCGACCTTGCCCACGAGGTCCGCGCCGACGTCCGCGGCCTTGGTGTAGATGCCGCCGCCGACGCGGGCGAACAGCGCGATGGACGAGGCGCCGAGCGAAAAGCCGGTCAGCACCGTCACGACCCGCGTGAGGTCCGCCTGGGCGTTGCCGGAGTCGAACAGCCGGCCGAAGAGAAGGAACAGCAGCCCCAGGCCCAGAACGCCGAGGCCGACGACGCAGAAGCCCATGACGGCACCGCCCGAGAAAGCCACTTGCAGAGCGCCGTTGAGGCCCGTGCGGGCGGCAGCAGTGGTGCGCACGTTGGCCAGGGTGGCCACCCGCATACCGAAGAAGCCGGCGAGGGCCGAGGCCCCGGCACCGGCCACGACGGCGAGGGCGATCAGAGGCGAGCTGTCCGCCCGGCCAAGGTTGGCCCACGCGAGCAGTCCCGCGATCACCACCACGAAGATTGCCAGCACCCGGTACTCTCGGCCCAGAAAGGCCATGGCGCCGTCCCGAATGTAGCCGGCGATCCGGGTCATGTTGGCGTCGCCGGCGTCCTGGCGGCGAATCCAACCGCTGCGGAAGAAGGCGAACAGCAGGGCGATCACACCGCACGCGGGGATCAGGTATTGAAGCGTTTCGGAAGTCACGGAGATCTCCTCCAAAGGTCAACCATTGAATCGACTCATGGCGAATTCGAGCCCTTCGGCCAGCACCGCCGCGCACGCCTCGGCGGCGCGCTCGACGACGCCGGCAGCGGGAGCGAGCTCTTCCGGCGCGAAGGGAGAAAGGACGAAGTCGGCGAGCTCGTCCCCCGGCGTCGGGCCGCCGGAGCCACCACACCCCACCCGCAGGCGCGGCACTTGCTCGGTACGCAGATTTTCGACGATGGATTCGAGGCCGCGGTGGCCGGCGGGGCTACCGCCGGGCCGCAGTCGCAGCTTGCCGAGGGGCAGGTGGACCTCGTCGTAGACCACCAGAATGCGCTCGGCCGGGAAACCCCGGCGCTCGACCAGGCAGCGAGCGGCGTAGCCGCTGCGGTTCATGTAGGTCTGGGGCAAGCCGAGCACGCAAGCTTCGTCGGCGCCGAGCAGAGTCTCGCACTCTCGGACGTCGAGAGCGATCCCGCGCCGACGGGCAAGCTCCGCCACCACCCGGAAGCCCAGGTTGTGGCGGGTCTCCCGGTAGCGGTCGCCGGGATTCCCGAGGCCCAGAACGAGCCACGGCGACGCGGTCGGATCGGAGCTCATCGCCCGAGGCCGCCGACGAGTGCGCGGGCAAAAGGCGCGCGCGTTCTCGTCTCAGGCCTGTTCTTTCTTCCCCTTCTTGATGAGCTCGGGAGCTTCGGTCTTGGCCTCTTCGCCCTCGGCGCCCGCATCGGTCCGCGAGTAGGAGACGGAGACGATCACCCGCTCCGCATCGTCGACCAAAGCGACGCCGGCCGGCAGCACGAGCTGCGACGCTTCGATGTGCTCGCCGACCTTGAGCTCGGTGACGTCGAGGTCGATCGCCTCCGGCAGGTCCTTCGGCAGGCATTCGATTTCGACCTCGCGGGTGACGAAGTCGAGGATGCCGCCGTCGTGCTTGACGCCGTAGGCGATTCCGATCACGTGGACCGGGAGCTGGACGCGGATCGGCTGGTCCATCACGACGCGCTGGAAGTCGAGGTGCAGCAGTTCGTTGGTCTGGGGGTCAACCTGCATGTCGCGGATCATGGCGTGGCGTTGCTGGTCCGAGCCGATGCGCTTGAGCAAGAAGATGGCGTGTTCGCCCCCCCCCGTCTTGAGCAGTTCCCGGACCTTCTTGCGGTCGACCGTGATGGCCACGGTGTCCCGGCCGCCGCCGTAGAGCACCGCCGGCACCTGACCGGTGGCGCGCAGGCGCCGGTTGGCGTTCTTGCCCAGGGCTTCCCGGGTTTGGACCTCGATGAGCACGTCTTCTTTCATGGTGATTCCTCTTCGCTAGACGAATAGAGAGCTGACCGAGCTGTCCTCGTGGATTCGGAGGATGGCCTCGCCCAAGAGCGGGGCCACGGACAACGGCTGGAGCTTCGGGGAGCGGGCCAGCTTCGCCTCGATCGGCGTGGTGTTGGTGATCAGAACCTTGGACAGGGGCGAGTCGTCGATGCGCTGGATCGCCGGGCCCGACAAAACGCCATGGACGCCCACCGCCATGATCTCGCCGGCGCCCTTCAGGAGCAGGGCCTCGACCGTCTTGGTCAGGGTGCCGGCGGTGTCGATGATGTCGTCGATGATCAGACAAGCCTGCCCGTCGACATCGCCGATGACGTTCATGGCCTCGGCCTCGTTGGGGCCGGTGCGCCGCTTGTCGACGATGGCGATGCCGACGCCGATGCGCTTGGCGATGGCCCGCGCGCGCTCGACGCCGCCGGCGTCGGGCGAGACGATGAGGAGATTGGGAATCTCGAGCTTGCGGATGGCGTCGAGAAGCACCGGCGCGGCGAACAGATGGTCCACCGGAATGTCGAAGAAGCCCTGGATCTGTGGGGCGTGAAGATCCATGGTCAGGACCCGCTCGGCGCCCGCCTTCGAGATCAGGTCCGCCACCAGCTTGGCCGTGATCGGCACCCGCGGCTTGTCCTTCTTGTCCTGGCGCCCGTAGCCGTAATACGGCAGCACCGCCGTGATGCGCGCCGCCGAGGACCGCTTGAAGGCGTCGAGCATGATCAGCAGCTCTACCAGGTTCTCATTGGCCGGGTTGCAGGTCGGCTGCACGACGAAGACGTCGGCGCCGCGGACGTTTTCGTCGACCTGGCAGAAGATCTCCCCGTCGGCGAAGTTGTAGGTCGTCACCCGCCCCGCCTGGACGTTGAGATACCCGCAGATCTCCTCCGTCAGGGCCGGGTGCGCGCGGCCGCCGAAAATCTTCAGTTCTCCGTACACTTAGATCCCTCTCACACCACCGGCGCTCGGCCACCGGCTCTTCGAAGCAGTCCCTCGGCCCGGGGAGAAGTGGTTGGGGCGGTAGGATTCGAACCTACGGTTGCGAGATCCAAAGTCTCGTGCCTTACCACTTGGCCACGCCCCAGCGTTTCGATCGCGTTCAACCCACCGACCAGAACGAGTCCCGGAGGTGGATCTCTTCGATCTCCTCGAGGCTCTTGCCGGTGTCTTCCTTCGTACCCTCGTCCTCCGCAGCCCTCCGCGGCGCCCCGGCGTCGGCCTCCGCGGCCTCCTCCGGCTCGCCCGGCAGGAGCGCCCGGCGGTTCGACTCGAGCGCTTCGCCGCGCTCCCCGAGGAGCCGGTCGTATTCGTCGAGCACCCGCTCCTCGATCTCCCGCCGCGTATCACTGTTCAACGGATGGGCCACATCCTTGAATTCGCCGTTCTTCTTGCGCCGCGAAGGCATGCTGATGAACAGCCCGTCCTTGCCCCGGATCACCTTGATGTCGTTGACCATGAAGCATCCGTCGAACACGATCGAGACGAACGCCTTGAGCTTGTCTTCGTGGATCGGGAAAACCTTGACCTCGGTGATCTGCATGGCTCGCTTCTTTAGGAGGACTTCCCATCCGGCCGGCGACAGACCGGCGGAACCGTTCCGGAACGCGAGATGCTAGCAGTCCGCGGCGAGAGTCGACAAGCTCAGCTCTTCTGGGCGACGGCGATCAGGTTGACGCTGGGCGACGCGTTCGGCGCGATCTCCAGGTCCTCGACACCGAATGGCGGCACGGCGAGAGCCGGAGCCGCCGCCCGGCGGGAGCGGCCGGACAGGCGCTTCAGGGCGCTGAGCCCCGCCTGGCGAAGAACCTCGGGCACGAACGGCAGGGTGATCGGGAGCGTCACCCACTTGAGCGCCCGCGTGCGCCGGAGCTCGAGACCCAGAACCTCGGGGCGACCTCCGAGGTGCAGCATTTCGACCCGCTCGAAGTAGGCCGCCAGGCAGGCCTCGAGACCGGCCGCGTCGAACTCGTCGACGTGCCATTGATTCCACGGCTTCTGGCCGGGAAACAGCCGGGTGGCCCGGTCCGGGGTGGCGAAGATGGCCGCGCCACCGGGTCGCAGTACCCGCCGGATCTCCGCGAGGTAGAGACCCGGGTCGACCAGGTGCTCGATGACCTGGAAGGACAGGACGGTGTCGAAGCTTCCGTCGGCGAAGGGCAAGGGCGCCCGGTCGGCCGGCGCGATGACCTGGAACGTGAGGTTTGGCGCCCGGTAGCGCTCGGCGGCGAAGCGCACGGCGTCCGGGGCGATGTCGACTCCGACGATCCGGGCGCAGTCGGCCGCCAGCCGGTGGGTACCGAAACCGCTGCCGCAGCCGTAGTCGAGCACTTCCTTGCCCGCCACGTAACGGCGCGCGAAGTCGTAGGCGATCACATGGAACAGGTAGATCAGGTAGTTCCCTGGAGATCCCAGGTAGTGCTCCTCGACCAGACGCTCCCCGGTGGGCTCGAGCTGCATTGGCGCCCTCTTCACGGCCACAGCCGGTCGATCCGCCAGCCGTCGCCCTCTCGGCGGTAGAGAAAGCGGTCGTGGAGCCGGCTCTCCCGGCCCTGCCACACCTCCACCTCGTCCGGCACCAGCCGGTAGCCCCCCCAGTGCGGCGGCCGCGGCACGGGGCCGTCCCCGAATCGAGCCCGGGCGGCCTCTACGGCGCCCTCGAGATCCGCCCGCGACGCGAGCACCCGGCTCTGAGCGGACGCCCAGGCCCCCAGCTGCGAGCCGTAGGGCCGAGTGGCGAAGTACTCGTCCGACTCCGCCGCCGCCACCCGCTCGACTGCCCCCCCGACCCGCACCTGCTGAGCCACCTCCGGCCAGAAGAGCACCAGGGACCCCATCGGCCGCGCCAGCAGCTCCCGCCCCTTCCGACTCTCATAGTTGGTGAAGAACGTCACCCCCGCCTCGTCGCACCCCTTCACCAGCACGATCCGCCCGCTCGGCCGCCCGTCCGAATCCACCGTCGACAACGTAGCCGCGTTCGGCTCCCCCACCCCGCGAGAAACCGCCGCCGCCAGCCATCGGGCCGTCTGAAGAAGAGGGTGCGGGTGGAGGTCGGAGAGGTCGAGGCCGTGGCGGCCATAGTCGGAGCGGAGCTGGGCGAGGTCGGTGGCGATGGGGTCCATGGAGGGGAAACTAAGGGCTTCCGAAGACGGGGTCAAGCGGCTTGACTTTACGCCCCGCTTACGCCATCATCTGCCTCCGACCCCACCTCCGGCTGTCACTTCACATGAGCCAGGTCGACGGGGGCCGGCGAAGGTCGACGGTCCCGATGATGGTGTTTCAGGGTGAGAGCGCGACGCTTTGGAAGAGTTCCGAATGGCTTGAGGGACAACCGGTCGGGGAGTTTTCCACGCCTACCCCCCGTGTCACTCCCCGACCGGCCCTCAAGCCAGCTTTCGATCCGGATCGAGATCAGGATCAGGGTCATCAAAATCAGACCGCGCTCCATTTTCTCCGAAAAACGTTCCGGAGCGCTCGCGAGATGGCGCGGGACCACGAGCGGGCCCGCACGGCCAACGACTTGCCCGCGTTGCCCACGGCCCTGCCCGCGCTGGACCGACTGCTCGGCGGCGGGCTCGACCGGGGCCGGCTGGTGGAGCTGGTGGGCGCCCGCTCCTCGGGGCGGTTCTCGCTGGTGCTGGCGGCCCTGGCCGCGGCCACCTCGATCGGCGAGGCGGTGGCCCTGGTGGATTTGGGCGACGGCTTCGACCCGGCGGGCGCGGAGCTGGCCGGAGTGGACCTCGAGCGCTTGCTGTGGTCGCGCCCGCGGCGGCTCAAGGAGGCCTTCGCGGCCACCGAGATGCTGCTCGAAAGCGGCTTCCCCCTGGTGGTGCTCGACCTCGGCACGCCGCCGGTGCCCGGGGGTCGCGGGCAGGACGCCTTCTGGCTGCGCCTCGCCCGGGTCGCCCAGAGCCACCGGGCGGCACTGCTCGTCTCCGCACCCTACCGGGTGAGCGGACCGGCCGCCGCCAAGGTGCTCGGCACCGAGTACGCCCGCCCCTCCTGGCTCGGCGGCCGGCTGCTCCTCGGTCTCGAGACCCGAGTGCGGATCGAGAAGGTGCGCGGCGCCACCGCGCCCACCGCCCGAGCTCCGATCGAGCTGACGATGGCCGGGCAGCTGCCCTTCCGGCGGCGCCGGACCGAGCCGCAGAGTGGACGCGCCGCTCTCCCCGCCCTCGAGCGTCCGGCCCAACGGGCCCACGAGTGCCCGCTCGAGCTGCCCGCCGCGGTGGCGGTCTGAGCGGCGGAGTGCAACAGCATGCCTCTCGGTCGAATCGCGTGCCTCTCCGTCCCCCTGTTTCCCCTCGCCGCGCGGCTGCGCAGCGAGCCCGAGCTCGGCCAGGAAGCGCTCGCCATCCTCGCCGGCAACGGTCACGCCGCCCGTGTCGTGGGCGCCACCCGCATCGCCCGCCGGGCCGGGGTCAAGATCGGCATGACCTTGCCCCAGGCCCGGGCGCTCGTGCCCAAGCTGGTCGCCCGGCCGCGCGACCCGGAGTGCGAGGTGGCGGCCCAGGAAGCGCTGTTCGAGGTCGCCGAGACCTTCTCGCCGCGGGTCGAGGACGCGGGCGAGGGCCTCGTCTACCTGGATGTCGACGGCATCGAGCTGAGGTTTCCCGCCGCCGACCTCGGAGCCGCCGAACGAATCGCCGCGGAGGCCCTGGCCCGAACCGCCGAGCGGAGCGCCGGCCTGCCTGCGCGGGTCGGGGTGGCGGGCAGCAAGCTCGCCGCGCGCACCGCGGCGGAACAACCGGGCGGCGCGGTCGTCACCGTGATCCCGCCGGGTGAGGAACCCGCGTTCCTCGCTCCCCTGCCTCTCGCTCGCCTCGCCCCCGAGCTGCGCCTGGCCGAGACCCTCGCCCGTTGGGGCCTCACCTCGGTGGGCGACTTCGCCCGCCTGCCGGAGGCCGAGGTGGCGAGCCGGCTCGGCCGCGCCGGTCACGAGCTGCAGCAGATCGCCCGCGGGCACGATCCGCGCCCCCTCGTTCCCCGAGAGCCGCCGCCCACCTTCCGCGAGGGGCTGGACCTCGAGTGGCCGCTGGTGGCCCTCGAGCCGTTCCTGTTCATCGCCCGCGCCGCCCTCGACCGCCTCGGCCAGCGCCTCGCGGCCCGCGGCCTCGGCTGCGCCCGGCTCGCGGTCGACCTGCGGCTCGAGCCCGATGGCTTCGACAGCCGCTCGATCACCCTGCCCGCCCCCACCGTCGATGCCAAGGCCCTGACCACCCTGCTGCGCCTCGAGCTCGAGGCCCGGCAACCGGGGGCCGCGGTGGTGGGCTTCGCCTTCACCGCCCACCCCAATGCCCCGCGGGCAGGCCAGCTGTCGCTGCTCGGTCCCGAGGCCCTGGCACCGGACCGGCTCGGCACCACCCTCGCCCGGCTGTTCGCGTTGCTCGGCCCCGAACGGGTCGGCTCGCCCCGGCCCAAGGACGGCCACCGGCCCGAGGCCTTCGAGCTCGAGCCCTACCGCCCGCCGCCGCCCCCGCGGGTGCGTCGCGAGCCACGCCAGGGCCTGGGCCTCCTGACCGTGCGCGTGCTCCGCCCGCCGGTGCCGCTCGAGGTGATGGTCGCGGGCGAACGCGCGGATCGGCCCGTGCGCACGGGCGAGGTAGCCGAGGAAGCGGCGACCTACGACGCCGCCACGCCCGCCGAAATCGCCCGCTGGCGCCTGCTCTCCGTCCAACCGACCGGACCGGCGCCCGAAGGCGAGCGCCGCCCCAAGCTCGGCGGCCAAGTCCGCGTCGCCGCCGGCCCGTGGCGGATGGAAGAGGGCTGGTGGCAGGAGCAGGCGACCGAGCGCGACTACTGGGACGTGGAGCTCGCCCCCGGCGGCGTGCTGGTGCGGGTGTTCCGGGAACGGGAGTCGGGAGAGTGGTACGCGGATGGGATTTACGACTGAGGAAGGGAAGAGGAAGAGCCGCGTGGGGGCTGATATCGTTCCGCCGTGATCACGCTCATCGAAGCCCTGGATTTTCGCTGCTTGAGGTCCGTCTCCCAGCCTCTGGCGCCGTTTCATGTGCTGGTCGGTCCGAACGCCAGCGGCAAGACGACATTTCTGGATGTGGTGGCGTTTCTGGGGGATGTAGTTTCGGGCGGGCTTGAGAATGCCGTCAGCGATCGGACGGCGAACTTCCAGGATCTGCTGTGGAAGCGGCAGGGGAACGAGTTCGAGCTGGCGATCGAAGCACAAATTCCGAGTGACCTCAGAGGGAACCTCAAGAAGCCGACCTACGACACCGTTCGCTACCAAATCTCGGTGGGTATCCGGAACGAAAGTCGTGAAATTGGAATTAGTTCCGAATTCGTCTCGCTCAGTGAAGGCACCAAGGCCGGGCTCTCCGACTGGATGCTAGGGAATACCCCTGCGCCACCGATCGCCCCGGACGAAATGGTCCTCATGAAATCCGCCACCCAGAACGGTTCCCTGGATCTCTATTCCACCGAAACTCTGAAGCTCTCCGAGGACGACAAGCTGGTGCTCAACCTCGGGCCTTTGCGGTCTGCCCTCCAGTACCTGCCCGGAGACGAATCTCGATTCCCCGTTTCTCAGTGGCTTCGCTCTCTCTTGGCCGACGGCGTTCAGAAATTGGTACTGAACAGCCTCGCGCTCCGCCAAGCCAGCGCACCCGGACGGGGAAGACACTACCGACCGGACGGCTCGAACCTGCCGTGGGTTGTGAACGAGCTCGAACGCCAGGCCCCTGAAAGGCTCGCCGACTGGGTCGCCCACCTTCAAACCGCTCTTCCCGACCTCGTCGGCATCCGCACGATCGAGCGCCCCGAAGACAAACACCGCTACCTGATGCTCCGCTACCGCAGTGACGTCGAGGTGCCATCGTGGATGGCCTCGGACGGAACGCTGCGCTTGCTGGCCTTGACTCTGCCCGCCTACCTGCCCGACCTCAAAGGCATCTTCCTCATCGAGGAGCCGGAGAACGGCATTCATCCTCGGGCGATCGAGACCATGTACCAGTCGCTGTCCTCGGTCTACGGCGCCCAGGTCCTGATCGCCACCCATTCGCCGGTGATCCTGAGCCTCGTCGAGGCCAGCGATCTGCTTTGCTTCGCCAAAGACCGGGAGGGCGCCACCGACATCGTCCTCGGCAGCGATCACCCCGCGCTCAAGAAATGGCAAGGGGAAACCAGTCTGAGTACCCTGTTCGCGGCCGGAGTCCTCGGTTATGGCGAATGAGGCCGAGCCGGCGGACCTCGTCGTCCTGGTTCCCGATCGCAATACCGAGTTTGCCGTCAGAGGGCTGCTCGCCCGCCCGAAGGCTCTGGGGATTCGAGCGATTCGCTCCCAGATCTACTCGCACCTGGAGCGCGACCCCGGATGCCTGCTCCGTGGCCCGGAGTTCCTGGCTCCGCTGCGAGACCAGTATGCACATGCCTTGATTCTGCTCGACCAGGAGGGCTCGGGCAGAGACGCCGAGCCGCGAACCGAGATCGAGCAGACGCTCGAAAGGCGGCTCGAGGTGTCTTGGGGGCCGCGTGCCGCGGCGATCGTGCTAGAGCCAGAGTTGGAAGTCTGGTGGTGGAGCGATTCGCCCCACGTGGATGACATCCTCGGTTGGAAGGGTCGCGTTCCAACTCTTCGAGACTGGCTGACCGAAAAGGGTCTCCTCTCACCGGAAGCGATCAAGCCACGCCGTCCCAAAGAGGCCGTCGAACTGGCCCTTCGAAAGGCGCAGAAGCCGAGATCGTCGGCGCTCTACCAACAGCTCGCCAGCCGGGTCAGTTTCGAGCGCTGCTCGGACCCGGCGTTCTTGAAGCTCCTGGCGACGCTCCGCGCCTGGTTCGCCCTCTGAGCTCTCCCCCCTACCGCCCCGCCCCCGCCTGCAGGAGGCTCTCGACCGGCGCGTAGGCGTCCTCGAGGACGGGCACGTCCGAGAGGTCGAGCTCGGCTTGGATTCGCTTGCCCAGAACGTCGACCATCCTGGGCAGGTCGAAACCACAGCGGGCATCGAGGTCCCGGGCACGGCGCTGGAGCTCTTCTTCGGGGATCGGCACGGCGCTCACCCGGGCGATCAACAGCAGGTTGGACGAGCCGCCGACGCGTACCAGGACGGCGCCGGGAAACTCCTCGAGCACGGTCTTGGCGATGGCACGGGGGAACGGGTCCCCCAGGCCGGAAGCGAGGTTGATGACGAAGACGCCGTCGTCGGTCAAATGGCGCCGGACCTCGGCCAGGAACTCCCGCGTGGTCAGGTGAAACGGCACCGAAAGGCCGATGTAGGTATCCGCCACGATCACGTCCCAGCGTTCCTCGCTCGCGGCCAGAAACGTCCGGGCATCTTGCCGGTGGACCCGCCGGTTCGGCCCCTCGGTGAAGCCCAGGAAGCGCGACGCCACCTCGACCATGGCGGGGTCGACCTCGACCAGATCCACCGAGAGCGACGGTACCCGATCCTGGAGGTAGGTCGCACCCTGCCCCGAGCCCATGCCGAGGTAGAGCAGCGAGCGGGCCTCGGACTGGTAGGCGAGCAGGATCGGAAAGGTCCGAATGTAGTACATCACCGGCTGCCCGTCGGAGCGCCGGACGGCGCCGTGGAGCACTCGATCGCTCGACAGGTAGCGGACGCCACTCCGGTCCTCAACGCGGATGGTCTGGTAGGGCGTCATCCGTTCGTAGACGACCCCGTCCTGCGACGGGCCGCGGGAGTGCCCGAAGGCCGCCAGGACCAGCAATCCGAGCGCCAGCACCAGCGACGGAGCCTCCCGCCGGCCCGCGCTGGCGAGCGCGAGAAACGCGGTCGAAGCCGTCGTCGCCACCAGGATCGCCAACGCCGCCGAGAGGCTGAACCACTGCACCAGCCCGAAGGTGCACACCAGCGTCCCGGCCAGGCTGCCCGCGGTGGACAGGGCGTAGAGCCGCCCCGCAGTGCCGCCGACACGGTCGAGATCGTGAGCCGCGAGCCGGATGGCGTAGGGCGACAAAGTGGCGAGCAGCACCGAGCTCGGGGCGAACAGCACCGTGGCGGCGAGCAGAGTCCCGAGCGGCGTCGGCCCGGTCCAGCCGCCCAGGAGCGCCGCCAGCCTCGGCCCGAACAGCAGGAGGACGGCGAGACCCACACCCGCGAAGACCACCGCTCGCCCCAGCCCAGCCAAGGTCGGCTCGCGATCCGCCAGCCGCCCACCCCACACGTAACCCACCGACAGGGCGGCCAGAAAGACGCTGATGATCGAGCCCCAGACGTAGACGCTGGACCCGAAGTGAGGCGCCAGGAGGCGCGAGCCGAGGATCTCCAGCGCCATGAGCACGGCGCCGCCGAGGAAGACGATGGTGGCAAAGCGAAAGCGGGCGAGCATGGAGCCGGAATGATGCCAGAGAACCGACAGGCGCGGGGCCACTCGCCCGGCCAGAGACTGGCCATCGACCCGGGCGATCGGGCGCCGCGGCCGCCGCCTGGAACCGAGAATCGATCAGCGCTGCCGTGCTCTCAACCGACCTCGACCACGCTTCACGGAAGGCCGCCCGCCAGGTCCCACGAGGTGACACCGCCGGACTCGAAGCCATCGGTGAAGATCAGCGCGTCGAACTCGAAGGCCCCGATGTCGCACTGAGCCAAGGCGTCCCCGTCGCCGTCGCTGGGGCGCAGCACACCCCGCTGATCGGTCGCCGGACACAGGGCAGGATCGCCAACTTCGAGGGCCGGGCTGGCGACGCCCAGCGGCCGGACCGGCGCCAGGGGTGAAGCCCAGGAAAGGGGCAGAATCAGCGGCTCGCTCGCGGGAAGATCCTGCGGCTGGGTGAGCCAACAGGTGTCGAGGTCCTCGAGGTTGAAACCCAGCGAGAGGAACTGCACCATCACGGTACACGGGCCGCCCGTACAACCGCAGTTGCGCTCGACGGGCGTGCCGGTCACCGCCACTCGGTTATCGGCCACCAAGGTGCTCCACAATCGGAACGAACCACCGCCGAACGAGTTGAGGCCGGCGCCCCCATTCGGCGCATCGGAATCCGAGTCGTTGGCCGTGACGGTCGAATACACCAGATTCACAGTGCCGTTGGTCTGGATGCCACCCCCGACATCGGTTGCGGAGTTGCCGTCGAAGGTGCAGTTGAGAAACTGCAACGTCGTCTGCGCTCGACTGCTGACTCCGCCGCCGCCGACCGCGGTGTTCCCCACGATGGCGCAGCGGGAGTAGCTCGAGATATGGCTTCCTGTTTCAAAGACGCCGCCGCCGCCCTCGGCCGCGTTGTTGGTCACGAGCGTGCCCACCGAAGCCACGACACCTCCGGCATAGTAACCCCCTCCGTTGGCCGCTGCCGTGTTGCCGGAGATCTCCGAGGTCTGAAGATCGAGGGCGGCCGCGCTGTATATCCCCCCGCCCGACCCGCCGACCGGCTGCCCGGTGATGGGATCGACCTGGTTGCTGTCCGCGAAGTTTCCCGCCACCTTGGCACCGATCAGCACCAGCTGCACCGACACCTCGACGTCGGGCGCGAAGCCACCTTCGGTCGCCTCGACCAGGACGCCTCCGCCGTTCTCGTTCAGGACCGCACCGTTGATGATGGTGAGGTCTTGCAGGGTGGCCACGAGTCCGAGCCCCGCGGGGTCTTTGATGTGGAACCCGCGGTCCAGGGTGAGGGCGCCGTTGGCGTCGATGAGGGTCACCGCCGCGCCGAGGCCGACCACGGTGAGGGTGTCGGTGACATCAAGGTCGCCGGTGACACTGAGGTCTTCGCCCGCCCCAGGGATCGTCAGTTGGTAAGTACCGGTTCCGAGTTGAATGGTCTGAGGCCCCGCCAGTGCGTTGGCCTCTTGAATGGCCGCCCGAAGAGTACAGCGGCCCTGCCCGTCGTCACAGGTGCCATCTCCGACACTCGGGTCGGCGCCATCGCCGGTCGTGTCGACGGTGAAGTCCGCCAGGACTCCAGCCTCGGCGTTCGGTCCGGGAGTCGCAAGAACAAGTGCTATGGCCAAGAGGCTCGCGGCGGAAATCCCGGCGAGATTCGAGTCGATTTTTGACATACCCCATCCTTTCGAACGTTTTCATCCTGTTCGAAAGACTGGAGTGAAGCGACACCCCTGGGGACTGGCCATTCCCTACCAATCGGGGCGGGCCTCCCACCCGGACATCCCCGACTCTCACCCCCTCCGTGCCAACGCCACCGCCACCCCGCCCAGCACCAGCCCGGAGCCCGTGAGCATGCGTCCGGTCAGGGCCTCGTCGAAGAGCAGGACTCCCAAAGTTACGGCCACCAGAGGCGAGAGGTAGGTCAGCATGGCGAGCCGCAAGGTGGGCCAGCGGGAGAGCAGCCAGTAGTAGAGGCTGAAGGCGAGGGCGGAGCCGACCAGGGCCAGATAGAGGATGGAGCCAATGCCCCGGGCGTCCCAGAGGATCGGCAGGTGAGGCTCGAAGATCACCGCGGCCACGCCAAGGAGCACAGCGCCCACCAGCATGGGACCCGCGGCGAGGGAAAGGGCTGGAACTTCGTGACCCCAGAGCTTGAGGAGCAGGTTGCCCAGCGCGGCGGACAACGGCGAAATCAAGAAGACCGCTGCGGAAACCGCGAGACCGGGCTCGATGGCGTCGAGGTCCGCCGAGAAGATCACCACGATGCCGACGAAGCCGAGGACCACGCCGAGGACGGCGCGCGGCGTGAGCCGTTCGCCGGGCAAGAACCGGTGGCCGAGGAGGGCCACCCAGAGCGGAAAGGTCGCGAACAGCACCGCCGCCAGGGCCGAGGGCACCTTCTGCTCGGCCCAGTAGACGATGCCGTAGGACAGGGCGAAGGTGAGCAGACCACTGGCCAACCACAGCTTCCGCTCCACACCCAGAGCGCCGAGGCGAACGCCCCGCACCCGCGCGACGAGGAACAGCACCAGGGCCGCCACGGTGAAACGGATCGCAGCGCCGGTCAGCGGCGGCACCGAGCCGAGTCCCAGGCGGATGACCGCCCAGGTGGTCCCCCAGATCAACGCCAAGCCGACGAAAACGGCAATCTCACGCCCGATCAAGAGTCCCTCCGGGCGCGAAACGGCGCGGCTCGGGTCAGGGGTAGATCTTGTACAGCATCCGTGGGTACGGAATGGTCTCCCGCAGGTGGGTCAGCCCGGCCATCCAGGCGACGAACCGCTCGAGCCCCATGCCGAAGCCCGAGTGCGGAAAGGAACCGTACTTGCGAACGTCAAGATACCACTGGAACGCTTCGACGGGCAGGCCGTGGGAGCGAACCCGCTCGAGCAGGAAATCGTGATCGTGGATCCGCTGGCTACCACCGATGATCTCGCCGTAGCCTTCGGGGGCGATCATGTCGAGCCCGAGAACAACGTCCGGATTGGCCGGGTCGGGCTGCATGTAGAACGCCTTGAAGGACGTCGGGAAGTGGGTGACCATCACCGGCTTGCCGTGGAGGGCGCCGAGCACCGTTTCGTGCTCGGCGCCGAAGTCGTCGCCCCACGCGATCGGCGTGATGCCCTCGTGCTTCTGGAGCTCGGCCACGGCCTCGGTGTAGGTCATCCGCGGGAACGGCGGGACGATGGCCTCGAGCTTGGCGACATCGCGCTCGAGCACCTTCAAGTCCTCGGCACAGCGCTCGAGGACGCGGGTGACGAGGGAGACCACGAAGTCCTCGGCCAGCTGGCACAGGCCCGGGAACTCGAGGAAGGCGACCTCGGGCTCGACCATCCAGAACTCCATCAGATGCCGCCGGGTCTTGGACTTCTCGGCCCGGAAGGTGGGGCCGAAGCAGTAGACCTTACCGAAGGCCGCCGCCGCGGGCTCGAGGTAGAGCTGGCCGGACTGGGACAGATACGCCTTGTCGCCGAAATAGTCCGTCTCGAACAGCGTCGAGGTGCCCTCGCAGGCCGCGGGAGTCAGGATCGGCGAGTCGATCAGAACGAAATCGCGGTGGTAGAAGAAATCGCGAATGCCCTGCTCGACCTCGCTGCGGATCTTGAGCGCCGCCCGCTGTTTCGAGGAGCGCAGCCACAGGTGGCGGTGCTCCATCAGGAACGCGGTGCCGTGTTCCTTCGGCGTGATCGGATAATCCGCCGTCAGCGCCAGCACCGTGAAGCCGGTCAGGTGGATTTCGAAGCCGCTCGCCGCCCGAGCGTCCGCGCGCACGAAGCCCCGCGCCTCCACGGTCGACTCCTGAGTCCCACGCTCGACCTCCGCCCACGCCTCCTCCGGCAGATCCCGCTTGCTGGCCACGGCCTGGATCGTCCCCGAGCCGTCGCGCAGCTGGAGAAACGCCAGCTTGCCACTCGAGCGCGAGTTCTCGAGCCAGCCGCGGAGAGTGACTTCCTGATCGGAAAACTGCGCCAGGCGGCGGATGGAAACGACAGGCGGCACGGTCGAGCTCATGGTGTCTTGACTCCGGAAGGGCCGGCCGGACAGGCGCGGCGGAAGGAACGGCAAGGTTAGTGGAAGGAGCGGGAGGGGGTCAAACGGCGCGCGGCCCGTCTTTCGTCATTCCGACGTGTTCTTGGCGGGAGGCTCCGCCATGACTCAGTTCGCGCGGCTCGCCGGCCGGACTCTCGTCGCCTCGATGCTCCTGTCGAATGGCGCAACGGCAGGGACGGATCCGTTGACCGGCGACCTCGACCCAACCTTCTCCGCCGACGGCTGGACGACCTTCGCCATTTCCGCCAACGACGACGGCCAGGACGTGGCCGTTTTGCCCGACGGTCGCCTCGCCGCGGTCTTCGCCCAGGCCGTGTCTCCCGCCAACGGTCGCTTGCGGGTGGACACCTCGGGGCTCGGCGAGTCGTTCACCGAGGTCGATTTCGCGGTGAACCCGGGCGCCGGCCCTGTGGGCACGTTTCCCGAGGCCCTGGTCGCCCAGGCCGATGGCAAGCTGGTGGTGGCCGGTACGACGTTCGAGAGCCCCAGCCGCGGTTTCGTCGCTCGCTTCACGGTCGACGCGGCAGGCCAGCCCGCCCTCGACGGCGGCTTCGGCACCGGCGGCTTCGCCCGCATCTCCCCGGGTTCGGCCGTGCGGCTCCACGACGTGGCGGTGGACAGCCAGGGCCGCATCGTGGCGGTGGGGGCCATCGACCTCGCCGCCGGCGCGGACACCGACTTCCTGGTCGTCCGCCTGACCACCCTGGGTCAGCCCGACACCGACTTCAGAGGCGACGGTCGCCAGACCGTGGCCTTCAATCTCGGCGGCGTGCGGCCGGACGAGGGAGTGGCCGTGGCGATCGATGGCAGCGACCGGGTGGTGGTGGCGGGCCGGGCGAGCTCCTCCGCCACCGCCTCGGACTTTGCGCTGTGCCGCCTGCTCGCCGCGAACGGCGGCCTCGACCCGAGCTTCGACGGCGATGGCCGCGCCACCGTCGGCTTTGATCTCGGCGGCACCGACGATGACCAGGCCGACGGCGTGGCCCTCGACGCCGCCGGAAAGATCCTGGTCGCCGGCCGCGCCCGCGACGCCGACGGCACCGGCCACGTCGCCGCTCTGGCGAGGCTCACCACCGCGGGCGTCCTCGACGACAGCTTCAGCGCCGATGGCCGGCTCACCACCGCTTTCGGCCTCGCCGGCGCCAACGACTCGGCCCAAGGCAAAGATGTGCTGGCGACCCCCGACGGCACCCTCCTCCTCGGCGAGCGCCTCACCCTCGACCTCACCGTCTCCGACCTCGCCCTCGCCGCCTTCGACCCGGCCGGCGATTTCGACCCCGACTTCGGCCTTTTCGGCTTCCGGATCTACAACCTCGGCGCCTACGAGAAGCTCTGGGGCGCCACCCTCCAATCCGGCCGCCCCGTCCTCGCGGGCGAACGCAGCCAAGCCGCCCTGATCGCCCGCATCCACGTTGCCCCCATCTTCACTGACGGCTTCGAAAGCGGTGGGACGAGGGCGTGGTCTGGGGCGGCGCCGTAAGGGGGTGACGGCAGCACTCTCTCGACTATCATTTCGCCATCCCGGAGTCTTCGGGTTGGTGGAATGAAAGACCTTTTCCTCAGCTTCAACAGCGCGAACCGCGAGAAGGTGCGCGAGATCCAGCGCCTGCTCGAGGCGCGAGGCATATCGACATTTCTGGACGAGGAGCACATCCGCTCGGGCCTTCCGGCGATTCCCCAGATCGAGAAGGCCGTGCTCGACTGTCGCGCAGCGGCGGTGTTCCTTGGCCCTGCCGTGGGGCCGTGGCAGCAGCGCGAAATCTGGGTCGCTCTCGGCCGGCAGATCGATGAAGGGAAGAACGGAACGGAGTTTCCCGTGATCCCGGTTCTGCTGCCGGGCGGCAGCGCGGGCAAGGGATTCCTCGCTTCGAACTCGTGGGTCGATCTCCGCGACGACAGACTGGACGGAAACGCGCTCGCTGCCATCGAGCGGGGCGTGCGGGGTGACGAGACGGATTTCGAGCTTTCGGCCGTCACGGATCTCTGCCCTTTCCGAGGCCTCGAACCCTTCCGCGAAGAAGACTCGCTCTTCTTCTTCGGTCGTAGTGCCGTTGTGACAGACCTGGTCGAGCGCATCGAAGGCTCGAAGCTGGTGGCTGTCGTCGGCTCTTCGGGCAGCGGAAAATCGTCGGTGGTCCTGGCCGGTCTGATTCCGGCTCTGCGCAAGCAGCGATCTCCGCGCACGACCTGGGAGGCCGTTTCGTTCTCGCCCGGAAACGCGCCATTCGCTCGCCTCGCCAGGGCGCTCGTGGAGTGGCTCGAGCCGGACCTCGGCTCGACGGATCAAGTCATCAAAGCCGAAGACCTCGGCGGCAGGCTGGCGAGGGGTGAAGTTCGACTCGCGCCGTTCCTTGAAAAGGGCCTTGAGATCTGGGGTGCCAAGCGGCTACTGCTCGTGGTCGATCAGCTCGAGGAGCTCCTCACCCAGGCGAAGCCGGAGATTCAAAGGCCCTTCGTCCAGGCGTTGCTCGCAGCGCTCGATGAGGCTCCGGTGGTGATCGTGCCGACGATCAGAGGCGACTTCTACGCCGCAGCATGCGACCTCGATGCCGAGCTCTCAGCCTTGGTCGAGCGAGGTGTTTTCAACCTACGTCGTCCGACTCCCGAGGAGCTGCGAGAAGCGATTACCGGTCCGGCACGGCTGGTGGGACTCCGCTACGAGCCTGACTTGCTGATCGAAAAGCTGCTTGATGACGTGGGCGACGAGCCCGGCAACCTGCCGCTTCTCGAGTACGCGCTCCTCGAGCTGTGGAATCAGCGGCAGGGGCGGGAGCTCCAGGAGACAGCATACGCAGACCTCCGTGGCCTCGGAGGAGCCATCGCGGCTACGGCCGAACGGATCTACGGCCACCTTGAAGAGGCCCAGAAGCACCAAGCCCGCCAGCTCTTCGTCCGCCTCGTTCATACCTCGCCCACCACCGGAGGACTCGAAAACACCCGCCGCCGAGCCCTGCTCGATGATCTAGATTCTGAGGCCCGAACCATCATCCAAGCCTTCGCTGCGCCGACCGCGCGGCTCCTGGTCACGAGCCGAGACGAAACCGACCGTGAAACCGTGGAGGTGGCCCACGAACGACTGATTACAGCCTGGCAGCGACTCCAAGAATGGTTGGGGGAAGACATCGAGTTTCGCCTGTGGAGGCAGCGGCTGGCGCCGAGTCTGGAGTACTTCCAGAAGGACTCGGAAAACTCACTCACTGGCTCGGTTCTCCGAGAAGCGGCTGGATGGATTGAAAGGTGCCCAGACGAACTGACGGCAATGGAGCGCCGATTGGTCGACACAAGCCTTGCCCGGGCCGAGGCCGAACGAATTGAGCGGCTCCATCAGGCGGAACACCGAGAGGACTCTCTCCGCCGGCTGGCCCTTGTACGCGCACAACGGGCAAGACTTGCGATAGGAGCTGCTGTCCTGAGCTTGGTGCTAGCAACGCTCGCCTTCGCGGGTTTCGTAAGAGCACAATCAGCGAAAGAAAAAGCTCGACGAGAGGCGGCTCGAACAAGTTTCTCGGTAGCACTTGCCGCGCTTGAAGAAGAAAGAACGGACCAAGCGCTGTCACATCTTGCCGCTGCCATTCGGTTCGATCCCGAGTGGAACGGAGCTAGAGATCTGGCGATCTCGGCGCTTCAGGTTGCTCCGGTGCCTAGAGTAGGCGTAAGACTGACCCGTCCAGGATTGGAGCGTTACTGGCTTGGGGATCGGCTTGTCCTTGAAGTTCCCGCAAATGGGGGTGCGTCCCGCATCATTGATGCTGAGACTTCACTTCCTGTCCGTTCACTCCTACTTCGCAGCGACAGGTTCGATTACCTCACCTATTCTTCTCGCCGCCTCTTGACAGAGTTCAAAGAGGCAGGCGAAGCCTGGATCTGGGATCTAGACGCTCGCGAGGGAAGTGGGCGTCGTATCCTGGGATCCTCTCGATCAGGTTGGTCAAGCTTGACATCAGACGCCCGTTGGTTGATCACGGGCCTGGAAGGGGCCGCGCAACTCTGGCTTGTCGATACAGGCGAGGCCCTTGGAAGGCCCTATGCCCACTCCTGGCGCGGCTTTGGCGTCTCGGCGATCCCCCGAATTCAAAGGGTCCTAACATCTCCGGACGCTTCCACTCTTCAAGTATGGGCAACGGATACTGGTACTAGAACCGGGCCTCCCCTGCACGTCGAGGACAGTTTCAGGGGTGCAGTCCTCAGTCCGGATGGACGGCGGGTAGCTTCGATTTCCGTCGGCGCCGTCGGAGATTTCGAGGTCCATGACATTGTCTACTCTTGGAATGTCGAATCGGGACGGGCGTCTGAGATTCTGCGAGGTCAGGTTGGAGAACTTTCGCTTGGCGAGTTCAGCCCGGATGGTAGGCAAGGCGTAATCTCTTCAACCGATGGAACCGTCTGGCTGTGGGTTGTGCAGAGTGGTCAACTCTTGGCGACCAGCCATCGACATCATGGAGAGATTGTCGAAACTGAATTCAGCAAAGATAGTCGTCGACTCTTGACTTCGGCAAGTGACGGCACAGCCCAAGTCTGGGATGCCCAAACCGGTCTTCCAATAGGCCCGCTGTTGACCCATCCAGCCGGCGAACTCTCGGCGCGATTCAGCGAAGACGTTCGAAGCGTCTATTCGACTGACCACAGTGAGTTGTGGCGAGCCTGGAACTCGCCCTCGGGAACTCCCGCAAACTTACCGCTACGGGCGGCGGAAGCGCTTCATGGCTCGGCGCTCTGCTCTGAGGGTCAGCACCTTGCAACCATTTCGAATGAGGTGACAGTCTGGAGCCTTCATGAGGGTAGGCCGACTCTCTCGCTACTACTTCCCAAGAGCTGGCCCCGAAGTGTGTCATTCAGCAATGACTGTAGATTTCTACTATTCACGGGCACCGACAAGGCATATAGATGGGACATCCATAAGCACGAACTGGTAACCCAACTGAGCCACGACAAAATAAACAACGCAGTCTTCAGCGCTGACGGGAAGTTCGTACTCACAAGTACATTCGACAGAGAAATGAGGCTCTGGAACACGCAGGCCGGTGACCTGGGATTCGTCTTCGCGAACCCAGATAAGCACCTATTGGACGCTGTCTTTAGCCCCGACAGCTGCCGCGTTGCAGTGCTGGATCAGTTTAATTTGAATCTATTCGATATTTGCCTCGAGAATCCAACGGGGGGATCGCTGGGCGAACAGCGCGCTGTCTCGTCAGTTGCCTTCAGCCCGATCGGTGACCGACTGATTTCGGCATCACCTGACGGCCAAGTTCAAATCTGGGAAGTTGCGGAGCGCAAGCTGGAAGGAACTCGACACTGGCATGGGGGAGCGACACAGGCAATTGCGTTCAGCCCCGATGGAAGGCTCATCGGAACCGCCTCAGACGACAACACCGGACGGATCTGGAATGCCGAAACGCTATCTGCTTCCACTTCTCCACTTCGTCATGCTGGTCCTGTAACAGTCGCCGAATTTGACTCTGACGGGCGACGGTTTCTAACAGCTTCTGCAGATGGCACCGCGAAGATATGGGATGTAGCCGAGGGCGTCCCGGTTAGCGTCCCGATGGGGCATAAGAAGGGAGTAAGTGAAGCCCACTTTGCCCTTGACGGCAAAGCCGTGGTGACTCTCACCGACGACGGCAAGGCCTTCCTCTGGCCGGTCTTCACCAGCCGCCCGGAGGAGGCAGACCTGATCGCCGACCTGGCCGAGGCTGTCTCGGGCCAGGTGGCGGGTCCCACCGGCCTCGAGCCGATCGAGGACTGGCGGGAGCGGCAGGACCGGGTGATCAAGCTTGTCGAGAACGCTCCTCTTGGGGAACCGACGGCGGCTTCTCTGGGACGTTGGTTGTTCATGGACCCGTGGGAACGGCCGGTTTCACCGCTCTTCACTCTGACCGTCGAGCAGTACATCTGCGACGCCCTGCGCCACAAAGCTTGGGACGAGGCTTACCGCTACTTCCCGGGCCATCCGCTCCTAGGTAAAGGACCGGAAGATCCCTTGCCCACGGCTTGCGCCACGGAGAAATGACCCCGGCTTCTACCTCGGCGCTGCACGGCGGGGACGAACTCATCGCTCGCACCGCGGAGAGCGGAAGTTCAGCTAGCCTGGAAGACAAGTTGGGGGCAAACCCGTCAGGTAACCCAGTCCACTTCCCCACCTGCGAGGAACTATGACCAAGAGCGACCTCATCACTCTCTACCGTTTCACCGATTGGGCCAATGAACGCCTGATCGAGATCACCATCGAGCTCCCGTCCGAGGCCTTCCATCGCGACCTTGGGGGCAGCTTTCGAACGATTCGTGACGTGCTGGCGCATGTCGTCTCGGTCGACTGGGTGTGGCTGGAGCGCTGGAAGGGAGGGAGTCCCTCCTCGTTGCCGGATTGGTACACGTCCAATGAGGCGTCGGTGCTGGCGGGCGAGCTCGCGCGGATCGCGGGCGAGCGCAGCCGGTTCCTCGAAGGCCTCGCCGAGTCCGACCTTGCGGCCCAACTCACCTTCTCCTACTTCAGCGGCAAGCCCGGGGCCGTCTCGCGGGTCGACGCGCTGTTTCACGTCGTGAATCACTCCACCTACCATCGCGGGCAGTTGTCGTGGATGCTGCGCGCGGTGGGCACCTCGCCGCCGCCGACCGACTTCACCATTTTCCGGGCCGCATCCGCGAGCTAGTAGCGACCGGAAAAAAAGGGCGGCCGGGGGGTGTCGAGCCCCCCGCGCCGCCCGTGGACGGGAGCTCGGCTCCCGCCCCTGACTCCTTCTTTCGGTTACTCGTAGCTGAGTGTCAGCCCCAGGCGGAAGGCGCGGGGGGCGAGGGTTTCGCGGACGAAGCCGGCGCGGGAGATGGACTGGTTGCGCTCGCGTTGGAGAACGGTGGCTTCGTTGGTGACGTTGAAGACGTCGACGCCGATGTTCAGGGCGACCGGTCCGAGCGCGAGGTCCTTGTCGAGCCGCAGGTCGAGGGTGGCGAGGGTCGGGTTGCGATCGTCGTCGAAGTCGCCACGGGCGACGTTCAGGGCCCGGCCGTCGTTAGCCACCACCTGGAAGAAGCGCGGGCTCGGGTAGCCGTCGCGGAGGTTCAGGCTGCCGGCGACGTTGAAGCCCCAGCGGCGCTCGGGGGCGATCTGGTACAGGCCGTCCAGGTGGGCGGTCCAGCGGGCGGAGAGCCACACATCGCCGCGGTTGCCGGAGCCGAGGGACTGCTCGGCCACGGTGCCGCCATCGTTGTCGGCCGAATCCACGTCGTCGGTCGGGTCGTCGATGGCGGCGAAGGCCTCCGGCACGCTCCAGGTCCAGTCGCTCCAGGTGACGTGGCCCCGGCTCATCCAGCGGTCGGCGAGCCGCTTCTCGAAGGACAAGGAAAGACCGCGGTAGTCCTGACTGCGATCTCCGTTGGTGGTGAACGAGGCACCGGTCGTCTCAAGGCCGTCCTTCAGGCTGAAGATCGGGCCGGGGGCGCCCACGACCTGGATCCCCGGCTGCTCGACGTAGTCGTCCCGGGTGGCGGGCCGCAGCTCGCCGTTGGCGAGGTCACGGACCAGCGGTCGGGTGTCCACGAGGTCGTCGATCCGGCGCACGGTGCCGAGCAGCGAGACCACGAGGTTCGAGCCCAGGGCGTGCTCGACGCCGAGGACCAGCTCGTCGGTCGTCTGAGGATCGAGCGCCGGATCGACCCGGTTGAGGTTCGGCGCCGCGGTACTGGCCAGGGAAAACGGTTCGCCCTGGTCGAACAGGCCATCGCCGTCCGCGTCCTCGAAGAACGCGTAAACGCCGGCCAGGGCGGTCGGGTTGGTCAGCGAGACGAAGCCCGTGGCGAGCTGCTGGGCGAAGCGCGAGTAGCTGGCCCGCAGCAGGGTCTGGCGATCCGCACCGAGGCCGTAGGTGGCGGACAGTCGAGGGGAGACGGAGTTCCACTCGAAAGGGGCCTCGACGCCCGCGAAGTCGATCGCCGGCAGGTCCTCGGGCAGCCGCGAGCTCGCCGCCGTCGCCGAAGCCAGATTGGCGCCGCTCTGGCGATCGAGCCGCAGACCGGCGTTGATCGTCCAGCGCTCGTGGGAGAGGGTGTCCTGCAACCACAGCGACTCGTACTCCGCCTCGAACTCCTGACGGCCCGCGCGGGTCACCAGGGCGACCTCGGTCGAACCATCGATGCCGAAGTTCTCGCCCTGGAGATGGACGACGCCGTCGGCCGGCCAGGCGGTCGAAGACGTCACGGCGAAGTCGCGGTAGCCGACGCCGAAGCGCAGCTCGTGATTGAAGGCACCGGTATCGAAGAAAGCGGAGCCCATCAAGCGGTACTGGTCGCTCGGCCGCTCGGTGGCGAAGTTCTGGAAGCTGCCGTGGAACACCCCCTCGGCGTCCAGGGTCACGCTGGTGTCGAGGCCCCCCTGGGGCGCCAGGGAGAAGCTCGAATCTACTCTCGAGGCCATGGCTTCGACGTACAGGCTCGGGCCGAACACCTGGGAGGCCTCGACCTTGTAGATGTCCGACGGGCCGTCCTGGTTCCAGGTGGTCTCCGGCGGTCGGTCCGGGCCGGCGCTGCGGCCTTGGACCTGCTTGTTGCCGTAGGTCCACTGGCCGAGCACCTGGGTCCGCTCGGTCGGCGTGCCGTGGATCTTCACGGCCTGGTTCTCGAGCTCGGTGTGGTTGGGCGTGCCGCCGCCGGCCACGGTGTCGATCTCGGTCGAACCGAAGGCGCCCCACAGCCACAGGTGATCGCGCACGAGGGGACCGCCCACGTCGCCGCCGAAGTCCTGGTAGGTCTCGAGCCGGTTGGGCGTGAAGCCGGCCGGGTCCTGGCCGGCGGGGAAATCGTTCGGGTCGAGGGACGGATCGGCGACCCAAGACTCGTCGGTCTCGACGCCGCGGACGGTGCCGCGCCAGTCGTTGCCGCCGCGGCGGGTGACGATGTTGACGGTGACGCCCGCGGAAGCGGTGGTGATGTCCGACCCGCCGGTACCGAGCTGAACCTGGTCGAAGGTGCCGAAGTCATAGTAGGTCGGCGAAGAGCCGGTGGCCGACATGTCGGTGATGACGACGCCGTCGAGCGAGAAGCTGTTCTCCGCCGAGCTGGCGCCGGTGCCCACGAACATCGCCTGTTGCCCGCTCTCGCTGCCGGCGACGTTGACGCGGTCGGTGGTGACGCCGGGCGCGATGGTGAGGAGCGCCCACGGATCGCGGCCCGTCGGCACCTTGTCGAGGGTGGTCCGGGTGAGCACCACGCCGCGCTTGACCTCCCGCGGATCGAGCGACGCCGCGGCTTGATTGACCACGAGGATGTCCGAGACTTCGGGGACCAGCGCCAGGGGCTGGTCGAGGTTGACCCCGGCGCGCATTTCGACCCCGCCGAGCTCGGCGAGCCGGAAGTCCTCGAGCTCGGCCTTCAGCGCATAGGAGCCGGGGGCGAGGCCCAGGAAGCGGTAGCGGCCATTGTCGTCGCTGGTGGTGGTGCGGACCGCGTCCGCGCCGGTCAGGGTGACCCGGACTCCGGCCAGGGCCTGACCGTCCGAGGTGACGGTGCCGTAGAGATCACCCGTCGGCAGTTGGGCAACGAGGGGGGACGCGAGCAACCCGAAGATCCCGAGAGCGAGCGTCCAAAACGAGTTTCGATTCCAAGTTCGCATGGTTTTCCTTCTGACTCCACGAGTCATGCGTTCTCGAGTGAAACGGACGCCCTCCTCGTCCGCGGATGACGAAACACACCGGCCGCACGGGCCCGACACCTCCTTCCAACTCGTTCGACCCGCATCACTTGCGGTCGAGCGTCGCGCCCGGCCTTCCGCAATGCCCGTGCCATCAACGAAAAGGAAATGTTTTCAGTCGGTTGCGTCGAAAAGTCGCAACGGCGAGCGATGTGGATTCGAAAGAATGGATCGGCGGGGTTCGGCGAAATGAAGAATTCGAAGTCCCTGTCTCGTCGCCTCGTGTCGCTGCACTTCTATTTGCGCATGCCTGTTTGTACAAAATGAGAAAAGACATGCGTCACTTCGCCGCTTTGTGGGTCGCCGCCGGAACCCTGGCGACCACCTTCTCGATCCGCGCCCAGAATCCCTGCGATGGTCAGGGTCAGGCCGGGACCGCCACCGAAATCGCGGGCGGGTTCGAAATGCCGGTGCCCAACACCGGCCATAGCTGGGAGCACGCCCAAGGCTCTCCGGCCCACGTCAACCGCGACTCCCACGCGCTCGACCTGAACGAGAACGGCACTTCGTCCGACTTCGACGAAGGGCTGCCGGTGCTGGCCGCCGCCGCCGGGACCGTGCGCTATGCCGGGTACAACGGGGGCGACTGCCCCTACGGCTACAACGTGATGATCGAGCACGGCAACCCGGTGTACTACACCCACTACGCCCATATGGCGCAGGAGCTACTCGTGGTCAACGGCCAGAAGGTCGTTCAGGGCCAGGCCATCGGCTACATCTCCGGCACCCCGAACTTCGAGCCGCACCTGCACTGGAGCGTGCGCCAGGGCACCAAGGCCAAGTATGCGAGCGTGAACGGCCAGTCCACGGCCACTGCAAACCTGAGCAGCCTCACCCTCGGGTCCGACACTCGGATGATCTGGCTCGACGACTTCGACCGCTCGAACTGGAACGTCGACTCCCAGACGGGCGGCGCTCCGAGCTTCGGCGGCGGACTCGCCAACCTGCCCGCCGACTCGCTGGTGAGCCACAAGAAGCCGATCTACGTGCGGCCTGAGAACGCGCCCTACCGGCTCCTCTTCTCCGCGCGGTCGGACAAGCTCCGCCGGGGCTTCGTCCTCACCCAGCTGCGCCTCGACTGCCTGCGCAACGTCGGCGACCCGACCCCCAGCCGCACGGCGCTATTCACGCCCGAATTCGATTCGATCGGCGGCTGGGCGGTCCAGAGCTTCCCGTTGACGTTCGGCAACGGCACCAGCCAATGCCCCACGGACACCAAGTTCGTCCGGCCCGTGCTGTGGGTCGACGGAGATGTCGGCACGCGCGGCCATGTCGACTTCGTTGCCATCCTCGAGCGGCCGGATGTCGCCGAAGGCGGGATCATCCGGCTGAACTCGTTCACCTGGGGCGGCGTCCGTCGGCACCTGTGGTCGGTGCAGGAGCCCGCGGCGTTCTCGGGCATCCAGCTGCTCGGCGGCACCTCGCGAGATCCCGCCGCGGCCGTGCCGGTCCCGGGCTGCACCTTCGCCGTGGCATCGACCGGGTTCTGCAACACCGACAGCTCGAGCATCACCTATTCGTTCTACTTCCTGAAGCTCACCCGGCCGGACGGCAAGGTGATGGTCTACGGTCCGGTCGGTCCGGTCGACCCGTGGAGCCGGGTGGACGTCCCGGGGCTCGGACCGACGCGGCTCACGACCCTCGACTTCGACAACATTCCCACCTGGGCGACCTATCCGTACCTGTCCTTCGACCAGGTGATCAATACCTACGGCATCATCAACTACGCCCCGAACGGCGGCGTGATCCTGCTGACGCTCGAGGCGCCGCGGACCGGCCTGACGACCTTCGAGGCCTACTACGGAGGCAACACCACTCGATCGATCGTCTACGCCGTGGACGACGCGACCGGCGCTCTGGTCTTCCTCGGGGACAAGACGAACTCCCCGCTCGGCTGGACCACGATCACCAACCCGGTCTGGCCGGCGCGAACGCGAGAGGTGCTGATCTACTTCCAGCGCACCAATCCGGACTACTTCCTGCACATCGACGAGATTCGGTTCCGGTGACCGGATCATCCGAGCCGCCCACCCACCCCGGCCGGCACAGGGGCCGGCCGCTGCACAATGAAATCAATGATTTAGGGCAGCGGCCGCCCCCCGTGGCGGCCGGGGCGGGTGGGGGTCACCGGATCGTCAACCGAAGCTCGACCGTCGGGGAGCCACGCTGGGCGAACCAGGTGACCTCCTCGGCCACCAGATCGAGCACCAGCCGGTATTCGCCGGGCTCGGCGAGAACGGGCAGCTCTACCGCCAGCTCGAGAGCGCCGCCCGGCTCCACCTCGTGCGGCAGGTCGACACGGTGCCAATCGAAATCCAGGGCCTTGTCCGAGCCCGCGGGATAGAGATGCACGCCGAGCCGGGTCCAGCCCAGCACGCCGCCCGCGTCCGTGAGCCAGCGCGTGTCCCCGACGTTGGTGACCCGGCAGCGGAAGGCGGCCGCGGTCGCGGGCGAGGTCCCGAGCCGCTGCGGGGCTCCCAGCACCTCGATCCGCGCCGCGAGATGCCCCGGCCGGCGCGTGCTGGGCACGTAGTCGCCCTTGTAGAGCAGCAGGTAGTACATGGTCATCAAGTGGCTGGCCCAGTTGGGCCAGAACTCGAAGAAGCCGCGGCCGCGGGCGAAGTCGACGGCTTGCCGGGCGGGGACCTCCTTGAGACCGGTCAGGTTCACGGGCAGCAGGCTCAGGCGGGAGAAGCCCGCCGCTTCCGCCGCGGTGGCCAGCTCGTCGAGCTCGATGTCGCGCTCGAGCACGCCGGTCTCGGCCATTTCCCGCTGGCTGTCCGGGGTGGCGGAGTGACCGCGCCCGGGCTCGCACATCGCCACCACGCCGCCGGGGCGGAGCACGCGGACCATCTCGCGCAGAATGGCGTCCGGGTTGGGCACGTGGTGGAAGGCGTCGTGGACCACGATGCGGTCGCAGCTCGCGTCCGGCAGGGGCAGGCGGTGGCCGTCGTAGACCAGGAACCGGGGATCGAGGTCCCAGCGCGTGCCCCGGTGGCGCTGGAACAGCTCCCGGCCGAGGGCCAGCCCGGTCTCCGAGACGTCCACCGCGATCGTTCGGCAGCCGAACAGGTTGAGGAAATGGGAGACCCAGCAGGAGCCGGCGCCGAGCTCGAGGACCACGTCTCCCGGGGAGACCTTGAGCCCGTGGAAGAGCACGCCGAGGTTGAAGAGGTACTGCGGAAAATGAAGGGAGTCCGAGTAGGGCTTGGTGAGCAGGAACTCGGGCTTCGGATACTCCGCGTAGTAGCGCTCGGCGGCCCCGTTCAAGTCTTCGGTCCGAGCCAGGGTTTCCGCCGCCGGTGGCGCCGGCGGCAGCGGCGGTACCACCACCCGCTGGCGCAGCATCGGCCACATCAACCGCTCGAACCCCCGTTCCAACCGGGTGCGCCAGCGGCGACCCATCTGCGTCAGCATGCGCTTCATCGGCGCCATTATAGGGAACGGGAAAAGGGCGGACACGCTGGTCCGCGCAGGCGATAGGATGCCCCCAATTCGCATGAAACGAACCGAGCAAGCAGCCACGGCTTCCCCACGGCGCCGCGCCCTGCGCCGGTTGGGGCTCGCTTCCGCCGCGGCGTTCGGTGTGCTGGGTGGGCTGGGGGCGTTCACCTTCGGCTACGGCGATGGTGCGGCCTACCTCAAGAACGACCCGGCGTCCTGCGCCAACTGCCATGTGATGCAAGACCCCTACGACTCCTGGGTCAAGTCGAGCCACAAGGACGTCGCCACCTGCAACGACTGCCACCTGCCGCACCACTTCGTCGGCAAGTGGATCACCAAGGGCGACAACGGCTTCTTTCACTCCCTGGCTTTCACGACGGATGCCTTTCACGAGCCCATCCGGATCAAGCCGCGCAACCGGCGGGTGACCCAGGGGGCTTGCCTGCATTGCCACCGGGAGCTCGTCGATTCCCTGCTTCCCGTCGAATCCGATGGGGAAGCCCCCCTGTGCGCCCAGTGTCATCGTGACGTCGGCCATGCCGGCCGGCGTTAGATCCGCTCCGAGGATTCCCATGAGCTCTGCCGAGTCCGCCACCCCGTCTTCCGCTCCCTCGCCGCCGAGAAAGCGCGGGAATCTGCCGCTCCTGGCGACGGTGTTCTTGACCGCGGTGATCGGCACGCTCGTCGTCACCTGGGTTCTGATCACCATGTTCGGCCGCAAGCAGGAGGCACGGACGCCCTTCGTCCGGGTGGTCGAGGTCGACGAGCTCTCGACCGACCCCGAGCCCTGGGGTCGCAACTGGCCCCACCAGTTCGACGGGTGGAAGTCGACGGCCGGCGATCGCTTCTACGGCGGCAGCAGTGCCATGCCCCAGAGCAAGCTCGAGACGAGCCCGTGGCTGAAACGGCTGTACGCCGGTTACGCCTTCAGCATCGACTACCGGGAGGCTCGCGGGCACGCCTACATGCTCTACGACCAGGGGGTCACCGAGCGGGTGACCAAGAAGTCCCAGGCCGGCGCCTGCCTGCACTGCCACGCTTCCTCGACAGTGCTGTATCGCAAGGTGGGGCGGGAGGCGCTGGGTCTCGACGCTTCGGATCAGTCCCTCGCCGCCGACTTCGACCAGGCCGCCGTCCTTCGCGGCTTCCAGGAGGTCAGCCGCCAGCCGTACCACGAGGTCCTCGAGCGGCTCTACTCCATGCCGGACGGAACGCCCGGCGAAAACGCACCGGTCTTCCCCGACGCCCCCGCCGGCGGATTCGCGGGCGAGTACGCCGGTAAACCCGTCGCCGGCGGGCACGCTCGGGTCGGCGAGGCCCACCCCGTCACCTGCATCGATTGCCACGACCCGAAGACCATGGGCATCCGCGTCACCCGTCCCGGCTTCCTGCTCGGCATCGCCGCCTTGGCCGCGGGCGAGGGCGAGGTTCCGCACCTGCCGAGCCTCGAGCAGTGGCGCCGGGGCGACCGCCGGGAGGCCTACGATCCGAACCGGCTCGCTTCGCGCCAGGAAATGCGCTCCTTCGTCTGCGGCCAATGCCACGTCGAGTACTACTGCGCCATCCGCGACACGCTGGAGTTCCCCTGGTCCCAGGGCCTCGCTGCCGAAGATCTCGAGAAGCACTGGGAGCTGAAGACCTTCCCCGACGGCACGGCGTTCCACGACTACGTCCACGGCGAGACCGGTGCGGCGGTGTTCAAGGTCCAGCACCCCGAGTTCGAGCTGTGGAGCCAGGGCATCCACGCTCGGAGCGGCGTCGCCTGCGCCGACTGCCACATGCCCTACGAGCGCCGGGGCGCGGCCAAGATCAGCAACCACCACGTCCGCAGCCCCCTCGAGAACATCAACCAGGCCTGCCAGCACTGCCACAACGTACCCGAGGTCGATCTCGAGACGCGGGTGAGACGGATTCAGGACCGCACGGCGGGAATGCTCGACCGCGCCGCCACGGCCATGACCGACATGCTCGACGCCATCCGCGAAGCCCAGGCCGCCGGGGCCACCGGACCCGATCTCGCCGCGGTCTTCGCCCTCCAGCGCAAGGCGATGTGGCGGCTCGACTTCGTTAGCAGCGAGAACTCCGACGGCTTCCACGCCGATCAGGAGGCAGCGCGGATTCTGGCCGAGTCCATCGACTACAGCCGCCAGGCCCAGGCCCTGGCTCTGCGCTTCCGGGCTCCGAAGGCGCCCGACACCGGCGGCCAGACGATCCAGCCCGTTCTCGGCGTAACGCCGACCAAGACCGGGGGCTAGGGGTCCAAGCTGGCGCCCCGGCCCGGCCCTGTGCTTGAATCCCTCCGTTGGTTCTTCTCACGATCCTCCGGAGCCCGCGAACATGACCGTCACCGCCTCTCCCGCCACCGGCATCGCCGCGTTCGGCCTGCATCTGCCCCCCCTCGCCCTCGACGTCGAAGACCTCGCCAGCCTCCGCGGGGTGGACCCGGCCAAGTACACCGTGGGGCTCGGCTGTCGCGAAATGGCCCTGTGTCCGCCGGGGTTCGGGGTTGTGGAGCTGGCCACGGAGGCGGCGCGACGGGCTCTTGCACGCTGGGGTGGGGATCCTCGGCGGATCGGGCTCCTGGCCGTCGGCAGCGAGTCCGCCGTGGACATGAGCCGACCGCTGTCGGCCTGGGTGGCCGATGGGCTGGGCCTCCGCGGTCCCGTGCGCTCCTACGAGGTCAAGCACGCCTGCTACGGTGGCACGGTGGCCCTCCGCCAGGCCGTCGAGTGGCGCCTGTCGGGCGCGGCCCGAGGACGGGCTGCCTTGGTGGTGGCCGCGGACGTGGCGCTTTACGCGCCGGCGGACCCGGGCGAGCCGACCCAAGGTGCCGGGGCCGTGGCGATGGTGATCGACGAGCCCACGGTGGCCGCGATCGACCTGGTTTCGAACGCCTGGAGCGAGCCCGCCTTCGACTTCTGGCGGCCGGTGGGCGAGAGCTTTCCGCGCGTCGACGGGCCCTTCAGCCTGGACTGCTACAAGCGGGCCGCCGAGCACTGCTTCGCCGCTCTCGTTGGCGATGGCGACCCGGAAGCGGCGCTCACATCTTTCGCAGCCCTGTGCTTCCACGTGCCGTTCCCGAAGATGGTCAAGAAGACCGTGATCCACGTGGGCGAACGCTTCGGCCTGCCGGCGGAGACGATCGAGGGGCTTTTCGCCACTCGGGTCGACCCGACCTTGGGCTGGAATCGGCGCATCGGCAACTCCTACACCGCGAGCTTGTGGTTCGCCGTGGCCGAGGCGCTCCGGGGACGCACGGCCGGCGAGAGGATCGCCGCTTTCGCCTACGGCTCGGGATTCGGCTCCGAGCTCCTCACCCTCGAGGCCGGCCCTGCCGCGGCCGAGGCGGCCTGGGCGGCGGACGTCGAGAACGACCTCGCGGCGCGGCGCCGGATCGGCATCGCGGAGTACCAGGAGTTGCGGGGGGCGGTCTGACGCCCGCTCACCACCGGCGCGGATCGAACTCGTAGGGCAGCGGCGTCAGGTTCTCGTTGGCCCCCTCCCCCACCACGACCAGATCTTCCAGCCGGATGCCCCAGCCTGCCGGCGCGTCGTAGAGACCCGGCTCGAGGGTGACCACGTCACCGGCTTCGATAACCCCCTCGGCGCCGGCGACCTTCTTGAAGCTCGGGTACTCGTGGAGCTCGTGACCGGTGCCGTGGCCCAGGTGATGGACGTAGCCGACGGTGGCGGCCGGATCCTCGAGGATCGTCGGGTAGCCGAGCTCGCGGAAGTGGAGGCAGGTTTCTTCCTGGAGGGCAAAGCCGCGGACGCCGGGGCGGGTCGACCGGTGGGCCCGCTCGAGTGCCCCGCGCACGGCCGCGAAGGCGTGCCGGAAGGCCACGCCGGGCTCGCCCACCACGAAGGTGCGAGTGCAGTCGGCAAAGAGCTGACCCTTGGGATAGAGGTCCACCACCAAGGGCTCGCCCGCCGAGAGAACGTGCTCGTCGCGGCCGGCGCTGTGGGGCACACCGCCCTCGCCGCCCGGGGCGAGGATGTTGCCGTGGGGCTGACTGAGCCCGTGGCCGGCCAGGGTGAGCAAGATCTCCCGGCGCAGCCGCCCGATGGTCACGGGCTCTCCTTCCAAAAAGAGCGCGCCCGTGGCGTCCGGCGTGCCGGCGGCCAGCAGGGCCGCGAGGCGGCGAAAGGCCGCCACGGTGCCCGCGGCGGCGACCCGCAGGTCGGCGATCTCACCGGGTTCCTTCCGCTTCCGCGCGATGCGCACCACCTCGCCGCCATCGGCGAAGCTCCAGCCCTCCTTGCCGAGACTGCGCACCAACTCGGCCACCGTGCCCGCGCCGAGGTGCCCCGCGAGGGCCAGCCGACCCGGGGTCAGGCCGGCCAGGGCCAGGGCGCGGGAGAGCATCCGGGACCAGAACGGGCCGGGCTCGGAGATTTCGGCGGCCAGCTTCGGGACATCGAGCTCGCCGGGGGTGAGGAGGGGGAGGCCGGTGGCCGCCGCTTCGTCGCGCTCCATGTCGGTCAGGTAACCGAGCCGGCAAGGCGCCTCCGCGGCGGCGGGCACGATCAGAAAGGACCGGCCCAGGTGGACCGGTCCGACGAAGGGCGCGAGATCAGGGTCGGTGGCGTGGGCGGCGACGACCAGGAGCGCGCTGGCGCCCCGTTCGGCGAGCTCGCGGCGGAGGCGAACGCTCCGCTCCGGGCCGAGGCGCGGCGCCGCGGCCATGGTCAGACGTGCTTCGAAAGGAAGCTCGAGAAGGCGGCCTTGGGCATGGCGCCCATCAGGCGATCGGCGATCTTGCCGTCTTTGAACAGGATGAACGTCGGAATCGAGCTGACGTTGTACTGCATCGCCACCCGCTGGTGGTCATCGACGTTCAATTTCGCGATGCGGACCTTGCCGTCGAGCTCGGTGGCCAATTGGTCGAGGGTCGGGGCGACCATGCGGCAGGGACCGCACCACTCGGCCCAGAAGTCCACCAACACGGGCGTCGCAGAACCGAGAACCTCGGAGGCGAAGTTGTCGTCGCCCACGATGGTGATCTTGTCGTTAGCCATGGATCAGATCTCCTTGGAGGTGCGGGGGCTCCACGGCCTCCGCGGTTTCTAGCAAGCGGGGACGGGAGGCGAAGTATTCCCGGGTAGCCTCGACGTCGCGCCGGATCTGCGCGGAGAGGTCCATCACCGAAGGGAAGATGCGCTCCTCGCGCAGACGCCGGAAGAACCGAAACTCCACCCGCTGGCCGTAGACATCGGTCGAGAAATCCAGGATGTGGGTCTCGATCACCCGCTGGTAGTGCTCGTAGACCGTGGGTCGGGTGCCGATGTTGGTGACGCCCGTGAAGGTGGCGGGAAACCCCGGGATGTGGATGCGCCCGGCGTAGACGCCATCGGCCGGCAACAGCTGCTCCGACTGACCCAGATTGGCGGTGGGCCAGCCCAGGCGCTTGCCCATGCGATCGCCCCGGACCACGACGCCGGCCAGGCCGTAGGGCCGACCGAGCATCTCCGCCGCCTCGTCCACCCGGCCGGCGGCGAGCGTCTCGCGGATGCGCGTCGAGGAGATCCGTTGGCCTTCGAGGGCCACCTCCGGCACGCCCTGGGCGGCGAAGCCGTGGCGCCGGCCAAGCTCCTCGAGGACCGCAAGGCTCCCTTCCCGGCCATGGCCGAAGACGAAGCCGGCGCCCACGAGGACCTCGCGGGCGCCGAGGTGGGCGGCCAGGAAGTCGCGGGCGAACTCCTCCGCAGAAGTGTGGGAGAGCTCCTCGGTGAACCGCACGACGAGCAGCGCGTCCACGCCCGCCGCCCGCAGTAGCTCCACCTTCTGTGCGGGGGTGGTCAGCCGGGCCGGCGCGGCCTCGGGCCGCAGCACGGCCAGGGGATGGGGCTCGAAGGTGACCACCACTGCCGGGCCGCCGATCTCCCGGGCGCGCACGACGACCCGGTCGAGGATCGCACGCTGGCCCCGGTGGACGCCGTCATAGTTGCCGATGGTGACCACCCCGCCCTGGGGCAGGTCGAGAGCCGGAAAGGCGTCCTGAACGACGAGCATCGAGGGTACCTCAGACCGACACTTCGCCCGCGGGCACCACTCCGGGCGCCCCCACGGGACCGACCACGTGGCCCACGACGTCGTCGGCGTAGGCTTCGCTGATCTCCACCTGGGCCAGGAAGCCGGCTGGAGCAAAGCCGTCGTTGATCAGGATTCGACCATCGATCTCCGGCGCCTGGCCGGCGTGGCGACCAACCAGGAGATGCTCGGTTTCGGGGTGCGCGCCTTCGACCAGCACGGTCAGACTGCGGCCTACGAGGCGCTGGCGCGAGGCCAGGGCGAAGGGCTTCTGTACGGCGAGCAACCGCTCGAGCCGGCGCCGTGCCACCGAGCGCGACACTCGCCCGGTCAGCTCGGCCCCCGGCGTGCCCTCCTCCGGCGAGTAGGCGAAGCCGCCCAGGTGATCGAGGCGGGCTTCCTCGACGAAGCGGAGCAAGTCCTGGAAGTGCTCTTCCGTTTCGCCCGGGAAGCCGACGATGAACGTCGACCGCAGGTGAACGTCCGGTGCCAGCTCCCGCGCCCGGTCGAGCAGCTTGAGATACCGGTCCCGAGTGCCACCGCGGTGCATGGCCTTCAGGATCTCCGGGTGAGAGTGCTGGAGCGGCATGTCGAGATAGGAGCAGAACCGCTCCTCCCTGCCCATCAGACGCAGCAGGTCCTCGTCGAGGGTGGTCGGGTAGGCGTAGAGGAAGCGGATCCACGGAAACGACGTGCCCGCGAGAAGCGCTTCCACCAGCCGGGTCAGCCCGCCGCGACGGATGCCGAGATCTTCGCCGTAGCGCGTGGTGTCCTGGGCGATCAGGCACAGCTCCTGGACGCCGGTGGCCTCGAGGGCCCGAGCCTCGGCCACCAGGCTGTCGATCGTGCGCGAGCGGAAGCGCCCCCGCCACAGCGGGATCGCGCAGAAGGTGCAGGGGTTGTCACAGCCCTCGGCGACTTTCAAATAGGCGTAACCGAGGGTCGTCAAGGTGCGCGGCGCGGTGTGATCGAACACCAAGTGGGACGGCCTCGGCAACGGCGGTCCGCCGCCCAGTTGAACCACGTCGCCCACCCGGCCGAGGTCGTCGAGGCCCACGAAGCCGTCGATCTCCGGGATCTCCTGGTGCAGCTCGGCGCCGTAGCGGTTGACCATACAACCCGCCACGAAGAGCCGCTGGCCGGTTTCGGCCTTGCCCTGGACGACCCCGAGGATGGCGTCGATGGACTCCTGCTTGGCCTCTTCGATGAAGCCGCAGGTGTTGACGATGACGGTGTCGGCCTCGCGGTGGTCGGCGACCACCTCGAAGCCCCGGCGAGCGAGCTCGCCGAGCATGATCTCGCTGTCCACCAGATTCTTCGGGCAACCGAGGCTGATCATGCCGACCCGGCGGGTCGGGAGGGAGGCGGGCGTTTCGGCCATCGGGCGGGAGGATATCAGCTCGGGACCGTGAGCACGCCCTCGGCCACCGTCCAGGCGCGGCCGCCGAGGTCCACGCGGTCGCCGCGGTCGTGCACCCGGACTGTGCCGCCGCGGGCGCTCACCTGGCGCCCGACGAGCCGGTCCCGCCCCAGCCGCCGGCACCACAGGGGCGCCAGCACGGAGTGAGCGGAGCCGGTCACCGGATCCTCGGGCACGCCCGCCCGCGGCGCGAAAAAGCGCGAGACGAAGTCGACACCGGGCCGCTCCGACCGTGCGGTGACGATCACTCCGCGGGCCTCGACACCCATCAAGCGTGAGAAGTCCGGTGCCAGGGCACACACGGTGGACTCGTCGGCCAGCTCCACGACGACGTCGAAACGGCTGCGACCGGCCCAGATCGGGGCCGCGCCGAGCGCCTCGGCGAGGCCCGCCGGCGACGGTTCCAGGGCCTCCGGAGGAAGGGCCGGGAAGTCCATAGAGATCCAGGCCTCGCCGGCTTCGTCGGAACGAGTGGCCACGAGCTCGCCGCTTCTCGTTGCAAACCGAATCGGGCTGCCCGCGGGCGCGCGATCGGAATCCCACAACACGTGGGCACTGGCGAGGGTGGCGTGGCCGCAGAGGTCGACCTCCACCGCCGGGGTGAACCACCGAAGGCTCCAGCCCTCGCCCTCCGGCTGCAGGAAGGCGGTCTCGGAGAGGTTCATCTCCCGCGCGACGGCGGCGAGCCAGGAGTCCTCGCGGGGTCCGTCGAGCAGACAAACGGCGGCCGGGTTGCCGGCGAACGGGCGGTCGGCAAAGGCATCGACGTGGTAGAGGGGAACGGTCATGGTCGGCGATGTTAATCCGGCCGCGCCCCGGCTCGTACCCACTCCACCACCCTTGCGATCTCGGCCGCGGACAGCGGGCCCTCGCCGAAGGGCATGCGGGCTCCCACGATGTCGCCGTCGCCGCGCAGCTTCTTGACCAGGTAGCTGCGCTCGGGGTCTCCCGGTTCCACGCGATCGAGGTCGGAGCGTTCGACCGAGGGCCGGTCCACCAGACTCCCAAAGCTCGCTCCGGCGGACAGGTCGAGCCCCAGGGGCGGGCTCTGGGCGCCGTGGCAGCCGGCCCGAGCACAGACGGGCGTGAAGATCTCGACCTGGAGCTGAGACAGAGTCGGCGTCACGGCGCCCGGCGGGTTGGTCGGAGCGGGCGCCGTGGGTGAACGGACCTCGCCACAGGCGAGCGCGCCGAGGGCCAGAACCAGGCTGGTGAGCCGTAGCGCCCTCACTGCGGCTGGCTCCAGGAAGTGTCCTGGAGCATCTCGCTCCAGAGGAAGGGGACCGCCGGCCCCCCCGCCGTCGCCCGAACCGGGGGCGGTGTCGGGTAGAACAGGCCGCTCGCGACCGCCTTGACGAGCATGATGGCCCCGGCGCCGAGGGTCGTGCAATCGACCGTCACACCGCCGGTGCAGGCCGGCAGGACGCGCAGAGTGCCGGTGCCGAGGGCGACCCCCAGCGCCACGTCGGCCTCGAGCTCGGCCGAGATCCGCCCCAGCGGAGCTCCGTTGGCACCGATCGGCCTGGCGTCGATCCGGAAAGTGCCCGCGCTCGGCCCCCGGTAGAGGGCGATCTCGAAGGAGCGGGCGCCGCTCGCTTCCGCGCGGACGATCTTGGTCAGCACCCGGAAGAGGAAGACATCGGCGGCCGTGAGCCCGTCCTCGCAGCGCGCCAGCACCCCGGCGAGGCCGCGGCCGGGGCGCGCTGAGGACGACAGCGTGGCGTTGTCGATCACCAAGAGGGCGGAGCTCGCCGGGTCGCTGGCCAGGGTGGGATTCAGCGACACCCGCACCAGTTCGGGGTGCGACGGAGCGACCACGTCCGAGTTGAGATCGTTGCGGGTGGCGGACAGGCTGCCGAGCTGGGGCCGCGTCGGGTTGCGCAGTAACGTCGTCTCCTCGGGGTTGGTCGAGAACGCGAGATGCCGCTCGGGCGTTCCCGGCCCGTTGCCCGTGTAGGCCAGCCCCGCGAAGTCCCCGGTTTCGGTCAGCGCGAGGTTGATCCCCGGTATCTTCGAAGTGTTGGGGGCTTGCACCTCGAGCCGGTCGAGCAGCCCTGCCAGCCGCTGGCCATCGCAGCGGCTCTCGGCCTCGGTGAGATCGCCCGGCTGCCCTCCGTCGTCGTCGAGGATCGTCAGGTCCACCATGGCGGGCTCGCCGAGGACCGCGCCGCCGGTCGGGCTCGCCAGGGTCAGGGCGAAGCTCTCGGGGGCCTCCACGACGCTGTCGTCGAGGGTCATGACCGTGAAGCTCTTGGGGTCGTCGTCGTGGTCGGCCCAGCCGAGGGCTCCGGACACGGGCGTGAAATCGCTCCCCGCCATGGCGCTGCCGGCGCTGGCGGCGTAGGACACGGCAACGGCTCCATCGTCGCCGTTCACGCGCTGGACGGTGATCGTCACGCCGCTCTCCCCGGCGCTCTCCCCAACGCTGTAGGACAGCTGCCCGAAGCGCAATTCGCCGCGGATGGGCGCCTCGGCCGGGGCAACGATCACCGTGCCGGTCATGCCCATCGCCAGGTGGACCTCGCAGAAGTAGGCGAAGGTGCCCACCGAATTGAAGGTGTGAGCGAACGTGAAGGTGTCTGCCGACGGTGCGCCGCTCGAGAACGAGCCCCCGGTGGCCACCACGTTGTGGAAGCCGGAGCGGTTCAACCAACGCACCGTGTCCCCAACCCGGATCTGAACCGTCGAGGGACTGAACGTCTCGCCGAAGAGCTCGACATCGAACGTCGCCGCCGAGGTGGCTCGGGCCGAGGCCAGACCTACGAAAATGAGGCACGGAAGGAGCCGTGGTTTCTTCATGGCCATTGGGTACCGGAAACGGGCGGCGCGGTTCAAGGGCCTCCCCGAGGGTGAAACCAAACCCGCCGTCGGGCGTAAGTAAGGAGCGCCCGACCCATGGCTCGAGCCTCGTTCCGCCACGACCCCGTGTTCAGGAGCTCACGCATGCGTGCTCATTCAACTTCGTCCCTCGCTCTGCCGATCCTCGTCGGCGCCCTCGGACTGGCGGCTCCGGCCGTCGCGGCCCCGCCGCGGGTCCACGCCCTGACCGACGTCAAGATCGTGGTCGCTCCCGGCCAGGTGATCGAGCGCGGCACGATCGTGATTCGTGACGGTGTCATCGAGGCCGTGGGCGCCGCCGTCACGCCGCCGCCGGACGCCCGCGTCTGGAAGTTCGAGGAGGCCACGGTCTACGCCGGGCTGATCGATCTCTACAGCCCCCGCGGCTGGCCCGACGACGATCCGGCGGACAAGAACGCCGCCCACCCCAATGACCTGATTCGCCCCGAGCGCAACCTGGCCCCCCACGCCGCCGACGCCGACAAGGCGGCGCGCTACCGCGAGGCCGGCTTCACGACCGTGCTGGCGGTGTCGTCCGAGGGCCTGCTGCGCGGCCGCGGCGCCCTGATCAACCTGGGCGGTGGTACCGCCGCGGACAACCTGCTGGTGGAGCGCTTCGGCCAGGTGGTGGCCTTGGCCCAGAACGCCGAGGAGGGGTATCCGAGCTCACTGATGGGCTCGATCGCGCTCGCCCGCCAGACCTTCCTCGACGCCCAGTGGTACCAGAAGGCCCAGGACGCCTACCGGCGCCGGCTGGCCCAGCGCCGCCCGCCCGCGGACGCGGCCCTGGCGGCCCTCGCCCCGGCGGCCACGGGTCACGAGAAGGTGATCCTCGAGGCCGGCGACGGCGGCATCGACGCGCTCTTGCGCTCGGGGGCCTTCGCCCGCGATCTCGAGCTCGACGCCTGGATCGTCGGCAACGGCACCGAGTACCAGCGGCTGGCCCAATGGCTCGCCTTCGGCCGGCCCCTGATCCTGCCCCTCAACTTCCCCGATGCGCCCACCGCCGGCACCGACGAGCTCGACATGGAGCTCGACACCCTGCGCCACTGGGATCGCGCCCCGGCCAATCCCAAGGCGCTGGCCGATGCCAAGGCGACCGTGGCCTTCACCGCCTTCGGCCTGTCGGCGCCCAAGGACCTCCACAAGAAGGTCGCCGCCGCGCTTTCTCGCGGGCTCACCGCGGACCAGGCCCTGGCCGCCCTCACCACCGTGCCCGCCAAGCTCGCGGGCATCGACGACCGCGCCGGAACCGTCGCCGTCGGCAAGATGGCGAACCTGATCGTCGTCGATGGCGCGCTGTTCGAGGAGAAGACCGCCGTCCGCGAGGTCTGGGTCGATGGCGAGCGCTACGAGGTCAAGGAGCGCAAGGCGCCCGAGGTCGAACCCGCGGGCACCTGGGAGCTCACCGTGGACGCCGGCGGCCAGTCGATCCCGGTCACGGTGGAGATCGCCGGCACGGTGCCGGACCTGACCGGGACGATCACCGTCATGGGACAGAAGCTCACCCTCGCCAGCGTCGAGGTCTCGGGCAAGGCCGTCGAGTTCGCTTTCGATGCCTCCGCGGCCGGCATGCCGGGCCTCTTCACGCTCTCCATGAACATCGACGGCGAACGCGCCAGCGGCAGCGGCTCCGGCCCGCCGGGGCCGTTCACCTTCCGCGGCCAGCGGACCTCGTCCCCGGCCGCCGCCAAACCGCCTCAGGAGGTGTCGCGATGAAGCGCGCACGGATTCTCGTTCTCGCCCTCGTCACGGTCGCGCTACCGGCCGGGGCCGCCGCCTACGACCCGGTGGCCTGGGCCAACGCCGCGCCCGAGCGCCCCTCGGCCGTGGTGGTCCGGAACGCCACGATCTGGACCTCGGGGCCGGAGGGCATCCTCATCGAAGCGGACCTGGTGGTCGTCAACGGCAAGATTCAGGCCGTGGGGCGGGATCTGACCGCGCCCGCCGGCGCCCTCGAGATCGACGGCCAAGGGAAGCATGTGACGCCCGGCTTGATCGATTGCCACTCCCACACCGGGATCGACGGCAACGTCAACGAGGGCACCCACATCGTCACCGCCGAGGTCCGCATCGCCGACGTTCTCGACTCCGAGGACCCGAACCTCTATCGCGAGCTGGCCGGCGGGCTGACCACCGCCAACGTGCTCCACGGCTCGGCCAACGCGATCGGTGGCCAGAACGCCGTGATCAAGCTGCGTTGGGGCCTGCCCGCGGACCAACTGCTGTTCAAGGACGCGCCCCAGGGCATCAAGTTCGCCCTCGGCGAGAATCCGAAGCAGAGCAACTGGAACGTCGATGAGCGGCGCTATCCGCAGACCCGCATGGGGGTCGAGCAGGTCATCGCGGAGCACTTCGAGGCCGCTCGGGACCTCGCCCGCAAGCAGGCCGCCAAGCCGGACCCCAACCGCGTGCCGCCGCGCCGCGATCTCCAGCTCGAAGCCCTGGCGGAGATCCTGGACGGCAAGCGCCTGGTCCACTCCCACTCCTACCGAGCCGACGAGATCCTGATGCTGCTCGGGATCGCCAAGCGCTTCGGCTTCCGGGTCGCCACCTTCCAGCACGGTCTCGAGGGCTACAAAGTGGCCGACGAGATCGCCGCCCAGGGCTCCGGCGCCTCGATCTTCACCGACTGGTGGGCCTACAAGTACGAGGTCATCGACGCCATCCCCTGGGCCGGCTCGATCCTGCGCGACCGCGGCGTGGTCACCTCCTTCAACTCGGACTCGAACGAGCTCGCCCGGCGGATGAATCTCGAGGCCGCGAAGGCGGTCCGTTATGGCGACGTGCCGCCCGCCGAGGCCCTCAAGTTCGTGACCTTGAACCCGGCCAAGCAGCTCGGCGTGGCCCACCGCATCGGCTCCCTCGAGAAGGGCAAGGACGGCGACTTCGTAATCTGGAGCGGCGACCCGCTGTCGACCTACACCGTCGCCGACGAGACCTGGATCGAGGGACGCAAGTACTTCGACCGCGCCGCCGATCTGGCCAGCCGCGAGGCCGTGGCCCAGGAGCGTAAGGCCCTGATCGACAAGACCAAGGCCAGCACCAAGTCCGACGGGGAGAAGAAGGACAACCCGCCCAAGAGCCGGGCCAAGCTAGGCGACGAAGTCGACCATCCTCATGACAGCGACGAAGTCGCTCAGGCCCATCAGGAGGCCCAACCGTGAATCGCTTTTCTCTCCTCCTCCTCGGCCTCGCCCTCGCCACCTCCCCGGCCTTCGCCGCCGCGCCGGAACCGATCGCCTTCGTGGGCGGTACCGTCCACCCGGTCTCCGGCCCGGCGATGCCCGGCGCCACCCTGCTGGTCGAAGGGTCCACCATCCTCGCCGTCGGTACCGGGATCACCCTGCCCGCCGGCACCCAGGTCGTGGACATCACCGGCAAACACCTCTACCCCGGCTTCGTCGCTGCCCAGACCGACCTCGGCATGGTCGAGATCGGCGCGGTTCGAGCCACCGACGACACCCGCGAGGTCGGCGACAACAACGCCCACCAGCGGGCCGAGGTGGCCTTCAACGCCGAGTCCGTCCGCCTGCTGCCGGCGGCTCGGGGCGGTGTCCTGACCGCGCACATCGTGGGCGGTGGCGGGTTGTTCAACGGCACCTCCGCGGCGATGCGGGTGAACGGCTGGAACTGGCGGGACATGACGATCCGCGCGCCCCTCGGGCTGCACCTCGACTGGCCCTCCTTCGCGCCGCCGCCCGAGGGCACCAGCGCCGAGGACGCGGCCAAGAAGCGCAAGGAACAGCTGAAGGTCATCGACGACGTGCTGGCCAACGCTCAGGCCTACGGCCAGGCGCGCAAGGCCGCCGCCGACAAGAAGGGACCGGCGGTCGACTTCGACCCGCGGCTCGAGGCCCTGCTACCGGCCCTCGCCGGTGAGGTACCGTGGTTCCTCCACGCCGACTCCAAGGCGCAGATCGACAGCGCCCTCGAGTGGGTGGCCGAGAAAGAGCTCCAGCGGGTAGTTCTGGTCGCGGGGTACGACGCCGCCGCCGCGGCCGAACGGCTGGCCAAGGCCAAGATCCCGGTGATCCTGACCGAGATCCACCGCATTCCGAATCGCGACTGGGAGCCCTACGACCACGCCTTCACCGCGGCCGCCCGGCTCCACGCCGCGGGTGTGACCTTCGCCATCGCCGGCCAGAGCGACAGCTCGAACGCCCGCAACCTGCCCTTCGAGGCCGCCACCGCCGCGGCCTACGGCCTGCCCAAGGACGTCGCCCTGGCCGCGATCACCCTCGCCCCGGCCCAGATCCTCGGCATTGCCGACCGCGTCGGCTCCCTCGAAGCGGGCAAGGAAGCGACCTTCTTCCTCTCGACCGGCGATCCCCTCGAGATCGTCACCAAGATCGAACGAGTCTGGGTGGCCGGCCAGGAGCTGGACCTGACCCAGGATCACCAGTGGAAGCTGTACCAGAAGTACGCGAACCGGCCCAAGCCGTGAATGAAGAGGGGCGGGTCACAGACCCGCCCCTACGGCAAATCGTTGATTCCACGGGGTAGGGGCGGGTCTGTGACCCGCCCTTCTCCTATTGCGGAAACACCACGAACCCGGGATTCAGGATTCCATCCGGGTCGAACTTCTTCTTCGCGGCGACCACCCTTGGCCACTCGGGGCCGAAGTGGCGCTCCCACTTCTCCACCGTGTCGAAGGTGATGTAGCCCGAGAGGTAGCGGTAGGCGCCGTAGTGGATGGACAGCTCGCTCACCATGTCGAGCTGGTTCAAGGCGCGGTCGAGGAACTCGGCGGGCACGCCGGGCAGGATGCCCCAGCCCATGACCATCTCGCCACCCGGGTGGCGGAAGAGGGGGACGTCGGAGACGTCGCCCCGGCAAGGCCAGAGCAGGATGTGGCCGCCCGGTCCCAGGGCTTGAGGCGGGAAGCTCGCGAGCACGCCCTCGATGAAATCCTTCGCGACGTCCCAGGGGAGCACCGTCTCGGTCCACGGATGGGCCATCTGCGAGTAGCCACCGCGGTCCCACAACTGAAACACCGGCACCATGCGGTCGCAGAACTCATACTGGCTGAACTCCGTCGTGCCGAGGTCGCGGTACGGGGTCAGGTCGGCCAGAACCGCCGCGTCGTTCGGTTCCTCGCCCTCGTCGTACTCGATCGTGAGGTGCAGCGGATAGAGCCAGTAGGCGAAGGTCTGCATGCCTTCGCCGATGTTCAGGCCGTCGCCGATCTTCTTGGCGCCCTGGAAACAGGGCGAGCACCAGGACTCGACGCTGTGGAAAACGCCGTGGGCCGGGTCCATGACCTTGGCGGCGTCGTTCATCAGGCTGCCGAGATCGTCATAGACCAGGAAGTACTTGCGGACGCGCGGCTTGCACTTGCGCAGCCGGGTCTTGATGCGGGTGATCAAACCGAACTGGGAAAGGCCCGAACGCACCACGTCGAAGAGCTCGCGGTTTTCGTCGCGGGAGCAGACCACGATGTCGCCGGTGCCGGTGACCACTTCGAGCTCGAGGGCGTTGTCCCCTTGGGTGCCGTACTTGAAGCTGGCCACGCCGAGGCCGGCCACCGAGGTGGTGCCGCCCACGGTCACGGACAGGTTGTTGGTCAACGTCGGCGGCACGAGCCCCAAGGGCACCACGTGGGCCACCAGATCCCGCCAGACGACGCCGGGGCCGACCACCGCGTACTCCTCGGTCACCTCGTGGATCTGGTTCATGGACGACGTGTCGAACACCACCCCGCCGTCGGTGGTCGACTGGCCGGTCTGGGTGTGACCGAGGCCGCGCCCCACGATGGGCAGCTTGTGCTCGCGGCAGTAGCGCACCAGCTCGGCAACCTCGTCCGCCGTCCGCGGGCGGGCCACGGCGCCCGGCACGCGCTCGACCACCTTGCCATAGTCGGTGCGGAGCGAGCGCCGTACGTCTTCGTCGAAAACGATCCATTCGGAAAAGCGTTCGAGACCGCGCAGGGCGGCCGCGTGAGTGTCGGTCGAAGCGAGAGTCATGGAGGCTCCTTCTGAGGTGCTTAGGGAGGCGGACGAAGCGCACCGCGATGGACGTTTTTACTCGATTCGGGGATGGGGAGCAACCGTCGATTAGGTGGGCGGGTAGGGGCGCACGGCCGTGCACCCCTACGCCAGGTCTTCCAGCACCACCTCGGGCTCGACCCTCCCCACCTGGATTCCGCGGTGGTTGACGAGCTCCGGCGAATGGAGGTCCGCGAGCTCCGCGAATTCCTCGCCGGACAGGGCACCCAAGGTGCGCAGCACGTCGAGCACGATGCCGTCGCGAGCCCGCTCGCCGCCGTCGACGATCTTGAGCGCCACGCCCAAGGCCACGGGTCCGCGCACGGCCACGCCGTAGAAGCCCTCGGCCCCTTCTTTGCCCACCACGCGGCCGCGGGTCACCTCGATCAGCCGGGCGGTGAAGCGCCCGCGACCCGCCACCATCTCCGGCGCGGCGCCCATGGCCGCGAAGACTCGCGCGGCGGCGGCGGCCACCTCCGGCGGGTGGCCGGCGGCGACCGGGTCGGCCAGGCCGGCATAGCCGCGGGCGGCGGCTCGGAGGCTCAGGTGGAAAGCGGGCACGCTGCAGCCGTCGATCCCAATGCCGATCTCGCGCTCCTCCACCCGGCAGAACCGGGCCACGTGGCCGAGAATGGCTCGTTGCAACGGGTGGTCGGGATCCAGGTAGTTGGCCGGCGGTAGACCGAGCTGCCGGCAGGCCAGGAGCATCCCCGCGTGTTTGCCCGAGCAGTTGTTGTGGAGCGCAGTGGGAGCTTCGCCGCGAGCGGCCAAGTCTCGCGCCTCCGGGAGGCCGAACGGAGCATGGGCGCCGCATTCGAGATCCTCGACGGTGAAGCCGCCGCGGGCGAGGAGCGCGGCCGCCCGCTCCACGTGCTCCGGCCCGCCGCTGTGGGAGGCCGAGATCAGCGCCAGGTCGGCGTCGTCGAGAGCGTAAGCCGCCTCGCCGCCCGCGAGCAGCAACGGCAAGGCCTGGAACGGTTTGGCGGCGGAGCGCAGAAAGGTGGCCAGCTCCGGATCCCCGGCGCGAGCCACCAGGCGGCCCTCGGGCGTGGCCACCGCCACCGCGCCCAGATGCCAGCTTTCCGGCAGGCCGCCGCGACGAACGCAGGCGAGGGGAACGAGGCCGCGAAGCGGCGAGGTCACGAGCCCTTTTCGGTCGCGACCGCCGCCTCGATCGTGGGGTGGATCGGGAACAGCTCGGCCAGCCTCGCCACCTGCAGGAGCTTGACGATCCGGTCCGACGGGTTGACCAGGATCAGCTTGCGCTTCTGGTTCTTGAACTGGCCGAGGTACCCCACCAGCTCACCGATGCCGGTCGAGTCGATGTAGTTGATCTGGGAAAAGTCGACGATGACGTGCCCGCGATCCGCCGACAACGCCCGCTCGAGCGTCTGGGCGAAGAACTGGGCACTCTCGCCGAGCTTGATCACGCCCTCGATCACGAGGAGGGTGAAGCCATCGAGATGTCGTTTGTCGACGATCATGTCGGGGCGGCAGTCTAGCAGGAAGCGAGACTCACCCCACGTCGATCCGCCCACTGCCGATCTGCACCAGCGACACTTCGTTGTAGCGCCCGGCCAGGGGTCCGGTCTCGAGGCGCAGGACGCCCCGGGGGCAGACCTGGCTGCAGATGCCGCAGCCGACGCAGGAGGAGCGGATGATGTTCTGGCCGCGTTGGGCGTACCAGCGCACATCGATGCCCATTTCGCAGTAGGTCGAGCAGTTGCCGCAGGAAATACACTGGCCGCCGTTGGTGGTGATGCGGAAGCGCGACTTGAACTTCTGCACCATCCCCAGGACCGCCGCGAGCGGGCAGCCGAAGCGGCACCACACGCGATTGCCCATGAGGGGATAGAACCCGGTGCCGACGACGCCGGCGAAGATCGAGCCGATGGCGAAGCCGTACCACTTCTGCCACTTCCAGTAGCTGCCACCGAAGGCTCCGGTGAAGTAGTTCCACAGGGTCAGTCCGGTCATCACGACCGCGAAGACCAGCACGCCGTGGATCAGCCAGCGCTCGATCTTCCACGCCTTCAGCGACTTGTTCGATTGCTGGCGAAACGGGTCGCCGAGGGTCTCGGCGAGGCCGCCGCAGCCGCAAACCCAGGAGCAGTACCAGCGCTTACCGAAGAAGGCGGCGAGGGCCGGGATCACCAGGAAGGACAAGGCGATGCCCCAGACCAGGAGGACCCAGCCGAAGGTGCCGCCGGACTTCAAACCGTTCAGGTTCCAGTCGTAGAAAAAGGTGTAGTTAAGCGGCCAGGCGTTCTTGAGATCCATCGCCGGCCGGTTCAAGGCCTCGAGGATGTTCGGGATCAGAAACGCGAAGCCGAGCTGGAAGAAGGTGACCGAGGCCGTCCGCACCAGCTGGTAGCGGCTGTGGCGGTAATTGATGGCGAAGCGAATGCCCATCACGAGCACCGCCAGGCAATAGAGGAAGCCGTAGAAGAACCAGCGGTCCGCGGGCTTGCCCTTGAGCAGCTGGGCGACCGGATCGGCGAGGCGGATCCACTCGGTGATGTACTCGGGCCGGAAGTACAGCAGCACGTAGAAGCCGATCAGGAAAACCCCGATCGCGATGCCGATCGCGCCGCGGGACTTGACCGGATCGAAGAAGATCCGGTGGTTCTTGACGCCCGGCAGCTCCTGTTTGAGGCGCGGCACGAAGAACAGCAGAGCTCCGAGGACCGCGAGGCCCCAGGTCAGGAAGGCGAAACGGCCCGTCGAGCGGACCGCGGGGCCGTCCGCGGCGGCGGTGGCGAGGGCCAGGCGGAACTCGCCGGCCGGGTAGTCCCCGATCCTGCCGTTCTCGGGCAGCGACGCGTTGGCGAGCTCGACGGCCCGGGAAAGGGCACCGACGAAGGGCACCAGGCCCTGGGAGGCGGTTCCGCCGTCCCAGGCCGCCCGCAGAGCTTCGCGCTGGCTCGGGTCGATCTTGTCGAGGGCCTTCGCCCAGTCCGCGTCGTCGGGCGCGAACGTGGCCAGGAACGGCACGACCAGGAACAGCCCGAATCCGATCAGGAACAGTCCGAGGCCGACGAACTGGAGAATGCGGCCGGGAGTCGTGTGGGCAGGATGACTCATGATCTCGCTCTCCCTCTAGCTCGCGCGCCGCAGCTCGAACAGGCCGCGCAGGCCCCGCTTGCGCTTCAGGGTCACAGGGTTCTCGGGGTGGCGACGATTGAAGACGGCGATCAGCTCGCTCTCGTACTGGCGGTAGAGCTCCGGGTCGAAGTTGGCCACACCGAGGTTTTCGAGCACCCAGCGGATGGGCCGACCGGCTTCGAGCCACTCCTGGCAGACCTCGTGCCGGTACCGGATGCCCATGACCTGGAAGCCCAGCACCGGGCCGTCGGGGCTGCGATAGTTGATGCGCAGGGCGAGCTTGCCCGCCGGATGCTCCCAGTACAGCGTCTCCTCGCCCGCGGCGGGCTGGGCCGGCACCTGGCCGTAGACCTGCCACTCGAGGTCGAGGAACTTGGCGGAGTTGAACCAGGTGCCCGGATCGTAAGGCGTCGGCTTGCCGGCGAGGCTGTAGCCCACCGTCTCCCCCATGCGCCGGCCCACGTACCACAGCGGCTCCACCGGGCGGCGGCCGGGCCGGGCCTGGCGCAACTCGGCGCAGTCGCCGATGGCAAAAACCTCTGGGAAGTTCGTCCGCAGCTGCTCGTCCACCAACACCCCGCGACCGAGCTCGATGCCGGAGTCCTTGAGGAAATCGACGTTCGGGCCGACCCCCACGGTGAGCCCCACCAGCTCGCAAGGGATCTCTTCGCCCGACTTGGTGACCACGGCCCGCGCACGACCATCCTGGCCGGGCAAGATCCGGTCGATCTCGGTGCCGAAGCGCAGGTCGATGCCGTGCTCGAGAATGTGTCGACCGATCATCGCGGACTCTTCGGGCGGGTACGCGAAGTTCATCCAACTGGGCTCGCGGAGCAAAAATGTGACGGGGATTCCGCGGGTGAGGAGCATCTCGGTCAGCTCGATGCCGATGAGCCCGCCGCCCACGACCACCGCCCGGCGCACCCGGCCGTCGGCAGTGTTGGCCTCGAGGAGCTCGAGATCCTGCAGGCTGTAGAGCGCTTGTACGCCGGGCAGATCCTGGCCTGGCCAGCCGAACTTGTTGGACTTCGAACCCGAGGCGAGGACCAGGGCGTCGTAGCCGAGGGGAGCGCCCGACTCGAGGTGAACCTGCTTCGCTACCGGGTCCACCCGCGTAACCCGGGCGCGCAGCAGGCCGATCGAGTGCTTGGCCCAGAACCAGTCCTCGTAGGGCTTGGTGTTCTCGTAGGGCATGTGACCCATGTAGATGTACATGAGCGCCGTCCGCGAGAAGAAGTGGTCCGACTCGGCGGAAATCAGGGTGATCTCGTCCTTCGAGCCCAACCGTCGCAGGGTCCGCGCGGCGGTCACCCCCGCCACGCCGTTGCCGATGATGAGGATCTTCTTCGCGCTCACGGGTCTCCTTTCCCCTCTGCCGGGCGTCGAACCAAAGTAGCCACCGAGTGTCGCACAGCCGACGGAGATACGAAGTCCCCGCCCGGGCGGATTGTTCCGGCGGCAAGAACGGTCACCTCGGGACTTGCCTGCAAGACTTGTTTTCCCTACAGTGTGGAGAGACGAAATCAGCACACACTGAGGCAACCGGAGATCGCTCATGGGAAGCAAGGTGAACCTGGTTCTGGACGACGACGTCCTGGCCGACCTCGATCAGATGGTGCCTTCCGGTGAGCGAAGCCGGTTCGCAACCGAAGCCTTGCGCCGCGAGCTGACGCGGCTCAGCCGCAAGCTTGCCATCGAGAAGCTGGCGGCCTTACGGAGCACCGGCCCCACCGTGACCACGGCCGAGATCGTTCAGATGATCCGCGAGGACCGAGACCGTGATTGAGCGCTTGCCGCGCGCGGTCGTTCCCGACGCCTCCGTCATCCTGAAGTGGGTGCTCCACGCCGAGAACGAGCCAGGAACGCGGGAGGCCTGGGAACTTCTCGATCGGTCCTTCGAGGAGGACCTGCGCCTTTTCGTCCCCCAGCTCTGGACCTTCGAGGTAGGAAACGTCCTGAGCCGTAAGCGCCCCACCGAGGCGGCCGACTTGCTTCTCGGTCTGCGTATGTTGCGAATGATCGAGACAAGGCTCGAAGCCCAGTCGATCGAAAGAACTGTCGAGCTGACCTGTAGCTACGGTATTTCGTTCTACGACGCCTCATACTTGGCCATCGCCGAGCAACACAAGGCTCTCCTCGTCACCGCCGACGGCCGATTTCGCCGACGGCTGCCGGACGACTTTCCGATTCTGCTGATCGGCGAGACGGCCTAGCTCGCCGGCAGGCTCTTCAGGAACTCCACCACCGCTTGGTTGAACTCCTCCGGCCGATCGAGATAGGCGGCATGGCCGGCGCCTTCGAGGACTAGCCGCCGGGCCTGGGGCCAGCGCGCCGTCAGCAGGTAGCTCTCCGCCACCGGAACCACGTCGTCCTTTTCGCCCCAGATCAGGAGCACGGGCAGGCGCAGGTCTCCGACGACGGCGCGGTAGGTGCGAATCCCTGCTGGCGCCACGAGAACGACGGCGGAGATCGCTTCCGGCTCGCCCACCAGGAGAGGGAAAACGTACCGTCCGCTCATCGACGGCGCGACGACCACCGGCCGCTCGAGAGCCAAGGCGCGCAACAGCGTCGAGACCACGGCCTCGGGCGGCAGCGAAGAGGCAGGGGAGACGCCGTAGCCCGGAAGGTCCACCGCCACGGCGCGGAAGCCCTCGTGAGCGAGCCGGCGCAAAGTGCCCACGTTCTGCCAGGTGCCCGAGCTGAACAACTGGCCGTGCAGCAGTAGCACCGGTCGCCCGGTAGCCGGGCCGGCCTCGAGGGCGTGAACACTGCCGCCCGCAAACGCAACCTCCCGCGCCGACACGACCGGCTCGTCCGGTGCCGCCACCTCCTCGCCGCCTTCGAGGCAGCCGATCGCCAACGCCACGAGTACGAGCGCCGAGATCCCAAGATGGCGGAGCTGGTCGTCCATGGAGGCGATTCTGAACCAAGAGAGCCGCGGCCCGCGTGACCAAATGGACCGCCCATTCTGCGCATCCAGCCGGTGAACCCCGAACAGACGCCCCTTGCCGGCGTCGGAGGTCTCTACCAACGATGCGAGCCCAAACCAGCCGGGCGGCTCTCGCGGTCCTCGGTGCCGCGCTGCTGCTCACCCCGACCACCACGCTCCTCGCGGCCAAGGACGAAGTCCTCTGGCTCGACGCGTCCCAGCAAGTCCCGGCCTTCGTTCCAGAGTCGCTGCTTGTCGGCGATGCTCTCCTGAGCGCTCCCCTCGCTACCATCGACCGTGAACGGCTCGCCGCGTGGAAGGTCCTGAGCACCCGGGACGAGGCCCAGGACACCACCTCCAGCTGCGCGCCCGCGCGGCGGGTGCCCCCCATGGGCTCTGCCGCCGACGCGACGTCCCTGGTGGGCGTCCTGGGACGATCGCCGCAAGTCGTCCTCGTCACCATCAACGCCATCGAATCGGGATACAGCCCGTGGTTCGGAACGGTGGCCCGACGGATCTCGGTGAGCGTGGAAGCGCTCGTTCGCGGTCGAGGAATCGCCCTCGCAGAGGAGCTGTCCTTCGTCGCCCCGGGCGGCGCGGCCCGGATCGGAACGGCCGAGGTCTGCGCGCTGACGGCGGGCGGATTCGCAGTGCCCGAGATCGGCAGCCGATGGCTGCTTGCCGGCGCTCGCGCACCCGAAGTTCACCAGCTCTTCGGCGTGGGGGTTTCTTTTCCGGTCATCGACGGCCAGGTGCAATTGCAGCCCTATCCCGGGCTCGACGAATCGGCCAAGGCCGAGACGGTCGAGGCGCTCACCCGCACCCTCGCGAGCTCGGAGGTGAAGCCGTGAAACGCCCCAGCCTCCTCCTCACCCTATTGCTCACCCTGTCGGCCCTCCCGAGCCACGCCGCTCTGTGCGGCACGGGTCGCAGCACCGGCTCTTCGTTCCTGTTCCACGGCTTGCTCGACCCGGTAGGCGGACTTGGAATGAGCGGCGTCACTATCTTCATGACCGACGCGGCGCGCAACGCCACGTTTCTGAACGCGTCCAAGATCCAAACGTCCGCCGACAAGTGGAATGCCTGCACGGGTGCATCCGTCCCGACCTTCACGGTCAATGCCACGGCCCAACGGCCACCCATGAGCACCTTCGGGACCTTACAGTCGACGATGCTCATCAACTTCATCGATGGCCCGGCGCCGGTCACCAACGGCTCTGCCTCTCCGGCTTTTTGGGAACCCTTGGACAACTCGATCACTCTCTACGGCAAGTGTCCGCTGGACGGTACCTACGGCATGCCCTGCTTCGGTGACCTGCCAGGGGGCGGAATTCGCTGGGACGAGCCGGGCTTCGCGGAGACCGTGATTGCCCACGAAATCGGTCACGCTCTCGGCCTCGATCACGACGCCGACAGTGGCTGCACCCATGGCGTCATGAAGAGCCCGCTCTCACCCTCCGATGCCGGCCTCGGTGTCTCCCTCGCCTACTGCAAGCTCGCCGACAATGTGAACAACATGAACGCTCCTTGCAACGCAGAGCAAGCCGGAGCGGGTGAAACCCATCCTTGCGAAAGTGACTCGCGCATCGGACGCGGCGGTCCCGGTGGCCCCGACGGAACGGGCAGCGGCGTAGACATCGCGTTCTGCGACGAATACAGCTGGTTGTGTGGCGGCGGCAATCCTTGGAGCGGAAGCGGTATCGCCTGTAGCTGGGGCTGCGCTTCCTGGTCGGACAACTTCGGCGGCTCCGGGAGCAGTTGCTCGTGGGGCTGCAGCGCCGCACCCGTCGGGATCGAGCCCACACCCTTCGGAACTGGGGATGTCGTGGGTCTCGCCCCGATCGTGCACCTGTACGGCCCCCTGCCGAATTCGACAGTGAGCGGCATCGTGAGTCTGAATGGCCACTCGGTGGACTTCAACGGCGTCGGGTCGGTTTCCTTCGGGCTCGACGGCCAACCCGTCACGGTCTCAGGGTTCCGCTACGGCACCTTGGCTTCCGGGGCTTGTAGCCTGCCCTACGGCCTCGCACACTCGGCGTGCAAGCCTCAATCTGGATTCAAGGCGAAGCTCGACACCACACTGTTCTCGAACGGCCCGCACACTTTGTCGGTCGTCAGCTACGACGGTTACGGCTGGACGGCGAGCGTCGACGTGCCGATCGTCATCGACAATCCGGTGTGCGAGTTGATCTCGCCGTCGGTATCGATCAGCAGTCCCGCGGGGGGTAGCTCGGTCTCGGGCGCCGTGGCGATCAACGCCAGTGCCAGCGACAACATCGGGGTCACCCGGGTCGAGTTCTACGTCGACAACGTGCTGCGGGGCACGGACACCACGGCACCCTACACCTACGGCTGGAACACTTCTGGCTTCGCGGTGGGCAATCATAGTCTCAAGGCTCGCGCCTTCGACGCCTGCGGCAACCTCAAGGACTCAGCAGTCGTCACCGTGGCCATTCCGACCCCGCCGCCGGTCAACCCGCTCTACGGCGGATTTCACGACGGTCTCTCCTGCACGGCCGCGTGGGGCTGGGCGTGGGACGCCAATCAACCCAACACGCCGATCAGCATCGACGTCTATGACGGCGCCACCCTGCTCGGCACGATGAGCGCCGCTGGCTACCGTGCCGATCTGGTGGCGGCGGGCAAGGGCAACGGCTATCACGCCTTCTCGTTCCCCTTGCCTGCCAGCGTGAGAAATGGCCTGGCCCACTCGATCACGGTCAAAGCGGCGGGCAGCACCTTCACTCTCGGCGCGTCGCCGCGGTCGATCACCTGTCACCCCCTGACGGTGTCCCTGGCCGGCACCGGCGCCGGCTCGGCCTCGTCGAGCCCGGCGGGCATCAGCTGCGGCTCCGACTGCAGCGAGTACTACCCGGCGGGCTCGGTGGTCACCTTGAGTGCTGGCCCAGCCTCCGGATCGACCTTCAGTGGTTGGAGCGGCCACGCGGATTGCGCCGATGGCACGGTCACGATGAACGGCTCTCGCGGCTGCACGGCGACCTTCGCAGGACCCGCGGCCCCCGCGACCCGGGTGATTTGGATCCAACCGCAGGCGAGCGCCGGCTATGGCCCGCCGGGCAGCCTCATCGTCGCCGGTAGCGCTGCGGGAGCGCCTGCAGGCTCCGGCGTCTCGATGCGCTGGCGCAACGTCACCCTCGGCGGCAGCTGGGTGACCGAAGCGTACGCACCGCCGCCGGACTCGGGCGGGATCTGGCTGAACTCGATCCCCAACGTCAATCCGCTCCAGTTGTATGCCGTGAGCGTCACCTATGGCGGCGTCACGAGCGTAACCTGCACCTACGCCGGGACGAACGCCATCACTTGGTGCCCGTAGCCTCGTAGCCCCACGTCGCCCTCGGGCGCCGTGGGGCCTTCCCCCCGGCTCGGCGATAGACTCCCCGCCCGTGACCACCCCCAACCGCTCCCGCCTCCGCCTCGTCGCCCTCGGTTGGCTCGTGGTGACGGTGGCCCTCGTGGCCGCGGTCATCGGCTCCGTGGACCTCTCCCCTCGCGTCTCCGCCGATTTTTTCTTCTCGACCGATGATCCGGAGCTGCGAGCCACGGCCGAAATCGAAGAGCTGTTTCCCGCCGGCGCCCAGGTGTTGATCCGGGCTGCGGCGCCGGACATCCGCTCGGCCGAGTACGCGGCGCGGATCACCGAGCTGACGACGACGATCCGCGAGATCCCCGGCGTGGCCCGCGTGCGCAGCCTGGCGAGCGGCCCGTTCTCCCCCGGCGACGCCTTCGAGAGCCCGCTGTGGCGGCGCCTGCTCGTTGCGCCCGACGGCCGGGCGACCTCGCTGATCGTCGAAACCGCGCCGGACGCTCCGCCGGTGCCCCTCGTGGCCGGCCTCGAGGAGCTGGCGGTTCGACTCGGGAAACCGGACTTCGAGCTCCGGTTCTCCGGCGTGCCGTACGTGGTGGAGCTGATCCGCCGCCACCTGCTGGCCGACCTGCGCAAGTTCACCCTGATCGCCGTGCTGCTCTTCGGCGGCGTCATCGCCTTCGTCTACCGCGACCCGGCCATCGTGACCGGAGCCCTGGCGGCGTGCATCGCGGCCTCCGCGGCCACGTTGCTGCTGCTCGGGCCCCTGGGCCTCGCGATCGGCATGCTGACCGCAAACCTGGCCACGATCGTGTTCGTGGTGACCCTGTCGCATCTCGTCTACCTGACGGCCAACTGGCGGCGCCTCGCCTTCGAGGAACCGGCAGCCACCGGACCNNCTGGTGGCGGCGCTCCTGGGCTTCGGGAGCCTGCTCTTCGCCTCGGCCAAGCCCATGCGCGAGTTGGGGTTGGCGGGCTGCCTGGGCTCGACCGTGGCATTGGCGACGGCGTACCTGCTCCATCCGGCGTTTCTGCGGGTGGCCCGCCGACCCGCGGCCGCCGGGGACCGGGCGCCCGCCGACCCCTTCGGCGGGCGGACGCTGGGCGGCGCCACGGCGGTCCTGGCCCTGTTGGTGGCGCTGTTCGGTCTCGGCTGGCCGCGCCTGTCGACGGACCCCGACCTGCTCTCCTACTTTCGACCCGGGACCGACCTGCGTCGTGGGCTCGAGGCCATCGACGCCGCGGGGGGCTCGAGCCCCCTGGCCGTCGTCTTCGAAAACGGTGCCGGCGGCCGGCTCGACGACCCGGGTGTTTCCGAGCGGCTGGCCCGGGTGCAGGCGGCCCTCGACGCCGACCCGGCGGTGGGCACCGCCCTGTCCGCCGCGGTGCTGCTCGAGGAGGCCCGGCGCTCACCCTTGGCGGGTTTCCTTTCGCCGCCGCAGATCTTCGACCTGCTGTCCGGCCCGGCTTTCGAGAATGCCTCCCGGGGCTTCCTGACCGATGACCGGACCCGCGGCCTGGCCCTCCTGCGCATGGTCGAGGCCGGCCGCACGGAGAGCCGCCGCGCGGTGGTCGACCGGATCACCTCGGCCTTCCGCTCCGAGGGTTTCGAGCCCCGCTTGACCGGCGGCCTCTACGAGCTCCAGCGCCAGCTCTCGGAGCTGGTCCACGACAGCCTGACGACGGGCCTTGGCGGGCTCGCGCTGCTCTTCGCCGCCGTGGGTTTCGGCATCTCCCGGGCCGCCGGAACCACCGTGGCCATGACTCTGTGCCTGGCCGCCACGCCGTTGGTGCTCTTCGGTGCCATGGGCTTCGCCGGACTACCGGTCGACATCATCTCCTCGCCGGCCTCGAACGTGGCCATCGGCATGGGCATCGATTCCATGGTCCACCTGGTGGCCGCGGTGCGCCGGTTGCGCCGTTCGGGGCTCGCGAGCTGGGCGGCCTGGGTCGAGGCCCGAGCCCAACTTTGGCGCCCCATCGCCAGCGCAGCGGCGATTCTCGGCGGCGGCTTCGGGCTGTTCGTGGTGTCGAGCTTCCCACCCACCCAGCGCTTCGGCCTCGGCGTCCTCGCCGGCATCGCCATCGCCGCCCTGGTGACTCTGGTCGCGCTACCCTGGCTGGCCCAGCGGCTGAACCGGAGGGGAGTCGCTCCAGAGAGTTGAATCTCCTGGGGCAATTCTCCAAGCGCTTGAATTCTCACATTCATTCCAGGTCGCCCAAGATCGTCCACAAGCCCTTTCGAGTCAATTCTTTGTGACATTTCATTGACGATGACGAGGAGCGGGCATTAGCATTGCTCCTCTCCGCGTCCGCACCATCTCGCCGCCGAGGGGACTTCCCCTTCGCCGGTCGCTCCCCGGCCGAGCCCAACTCGCGTCCGGCGGAGCAACAAAAAAGGAGCTCCGCCTCATGAACTGGAAGTCCATCACTTCTTGGGTCCTCGTGCTGGGGCTGCTCGCGGCCCTGCCGGCCGTGGCCCAGATCCCCAGCGGTACGCTGGCGGGTAGCGTCACCTCGAGCGAGGGCGCCCTGCCGGGCGTGCTGGTCACCGCCACCTCGCCCTCCCTTCAGGGCAGCCGAACGGCCACCACTTCGGCCAACGGCGCCTTCTTGATGCCCAACCTGCCGCCTGGCGAGTACAGCCTGGTCTTCGAGCTCCAGGGGCTCGAGACGGTGGCCCGCACGGTGCGCGTGGCAGCCGCCCAAGACTCCCGAATCGAAGTCGAGATGGCGATCAGCGCGATCACCGAGGAGATCGTCGTGACCGGCTCCCTCGAGACCATCTCGCAGACCAGCCAGGTGGCGTCCACCTACACCAAGGAGCTGGTGGACAGCCTGCCGGCCGGCCGCACCATCAGTGAGATCGCCAAGCTGGCCCCGGGCGTCGCCGCCACCGGCCCCTCGAAAAACACCGAGACGGGCCAGTCCAGCTTGACCATCTCGGGCGCTCCCTCTTTCGAGAATCTGTTCATGGTCAACGGCGTCGTGATCAACGAGAACTTGCGCGGCCAGCCGAACAACCTGCTCATCGAGGATGCCATCCAGGAAACCACCACCTCCGCTGCCGCCATTTCGGCCGAATACGGCCGGTTCTCGGGCGGCATCGTGACGGTCCTGACCAAGTCCGGCGGCAACGACTTCTCGGGCAGCCTCCGGGCCACCTACAACAACCAGGACTGGCAGTCCCAGACGCCCTTCGGTGAGCCCCAGACGGATGACGTGGTGCCTACCTATGAGGCGACCCTCGGGGGTCCGATCCTGCGCGACCGCCTGTGGTTCTTCGCCGCCGGTCGGGACTTCGAGAGCAACTCCACCGACACCACCCGCTTCACCAACATCGCCTTCTCGACCGGCCGCCAGGAGCGCCGTTACGAGGGCAAGCTGACCCTCGCGGCGACTTCGAAGCACTCCCTGGTGGCGTCCTACATGGACCTCTCCGACGAAGAGGCCGGGAACTTCTTCGGCACCATCATGGACACCGCCAGCCTCAACAACCGGGAGACCCCGCAAGAGCTGCTGGCGGTGAACTACAACGGCATCCTGACCTCGGATCTGTACCTGACCGCCCAGTACTCCGAGCGGCAGTTCACCTTCATCGGATCGGGCTCGCGCTTCACCGACCGGATCGGCGGCACGCTGCTGATCGACAACTCGCGCGGCGGTGCCCGGTACCACTCGCCGACCTTCTGCGGCGTGTGCCTGCCGGAAGAACGGGACAACGAGAACGCGCTGGCCAAGCTCAACTACTTCCTGTCGACCGAGCGGCTCGGCACCCACGACCTGGTGTTCGGCGTCGACACCTTCAACGACATCCGCGCCGCCGAGAATCACCAATCGGGCAGCGGCTTCCGCATCCTCGGCACCGGCGCGACCATCGTCGGCACCGACATCTTCCCGGTGTTCAACGGCGCCAACGGTTCAACCACGATCCAGTGGAACCCGATCTTCAATCCGACCCAGGGCACCGACTTCCGCACCAACTCCCTGTTCGTCAACGACACCTGGCGGATGAGCGACCGGTGGAGCTTCAACCTCGGCCTGCGCTACGACCAGAACGACGGCAAAAACGCCGCCGGGGCCACCGTGGCCGACGACTCGAGCTTCAGCCCCCGACTCGCCGTCACCTTCGATCCCAAGTCGGACGGCGACTGGTTGATCAATGCGAGCTATGGCCAGTACGTGGCGGGCATCGCCAACTCGGTGGCGGACTCGACCTCCGGCGCCGGCGCGCCGGCCACCTTCCAGTGGACCTACGCCGGACCGAGCATCAACGTCGGCGGCGGCTCGATCTCCCAGGACGACGCCCTGCGCCAGCTCTTCGCCTGGTTCGACAGTGAAGGCGGTACCGCCAACCGGACCTTCTTGATCGGCGAGTCGATTCCGGGCAACAACGTCCAGATCCGTGGCTCGCTGGACTCGCCGAACGTCTCCGAGGTCACCCTCGGGCTCGCCAAGCAGCTGGGCAGCCGAGGTGTCGTCCGCACCGACCTGGTCTACCGTGAATGGGGCAACTTCTACGCCGCCCGGACGGATCGCTCGACCGGCACCGTGGTGTCGCCCTCCGGCTCGCTCTCGGACCTGACCCTGATCCAGAACGACGACGCCAACTACGAGCGCACCTACGAGGCTCTCCAGGCCCAGTTCCGCTATCGCGCCACCGATCGGCTGGACTTCGGCGGCAACTACACTCTGTCCCGCGCCCACGGCAACTTCGACGGCGAGAACCGGAACTCCGGCCCGCTGACCGGCAGCATCAATAGCTACCCGGAGTACCAGGATGCCCGTTGGTCCTCGCCGGACGGTGACCTCGCCATCGACCAGCGCCACCGGCTGAACCTCTACGGCGTGTACCGGATCTTCAACGCCGACCAGCACTCGCTGTCGGCCAGCATCCTCCAGAGCTTCAGCTCCGGCGTGCCCTACGGCGCGGTCGGCGCGGTCCGCACCCAGGCGTTCGTGACCAATCCGGGCTATCGGACCCCGCCGACCCGGGTGACCTACTACTTCACCGCTCGCGACGAGTTCCGCACCGACGACGTGCTGCGTACGGACATCTCGCTGATCTACTCGTTCAACTTCCGGGACATCGAGATGTACGTCCAGCCCCAGATCCTGAACGTTCTGAACGAGGACGGCGTGGACACCACGGACTCGCGGTTCCTGACGCTGGCCATCCGTACCGCCGACAACGGCGGTACCTGCTCGCGCGCCAGTGCCTCGGGTGGACCTGGCCCGTGCCGGACCTTCAATCCCTTCACCCAGACCCCGGTCGAAGGTGTCAACTGGGACAAGGCCCCTGGCTTCGGCACGCCGATCAACCAGAACGGCTATCAGCGCGCCCGGACCTTCCGGGTGGCAGTCGGCCTGCGGTTCTGAGTCTCACCCGAGCCCCTCTCCCGCACTGCGGGACAGGGGCTCGGCCCCCCGCCCACCCCGGCCGGGCCGGGGTCTCGACTCTCACTTCTTCGCGTAGTCGTAGAACCCGCGCCCGCTCTTCTTACCGAAGCGGCCGGCGAGGACCATCTGCTTCAGCAGCGGCGGCGGCGCGAAGCGCTTCTCGCGGTACTCGTCGAACATGATGTTGGCGATGTAGTAGGTCGTGTCGAGACCGACGAAGTCGAGCAGCGTGAACGGGCCCATGGGGTAGCCGCAGCCGAGCTGCATGCCCTTGTCGATGTCCTCGACGGAGCCGACGCCTTCTTCGAGGGCGCGGATGGCGTCGAGCAGGTAGGGCACCAGCAGGCGGTTGACGATGAAGCCGGAGTTGTCCCGCGCGGCGATGGGCTCCTTGCCGATGGCCCGGCCCCAGGCCATGGCGGCGGCGAAAGCTTCGTCCGAGGTCACCAGCGTACGGACCACCTCGACGAGCTTCATGACCGGCACCGGGTTGAAGAAGTGCAGACCCAGGAACTTGTCGGGCCGGTCCGTCGACATGGCGATCTGGGTGATGGTGAGCGATGAAGTGTTGCTGGCGAAGAGCGCCGAGGGCTTGACCAGCTTGTCCAGCTCGGCGAAGGTCTCGCGCTTGACGTCCAGGTTCTCGACGATGGCCTCGACCACCAAGTCGCAGTCGGCGAGATCGGCCAGCTTCGTGGTCCCCGAGAGATTCGCCAGCACCGCGGCCCGGCCGGCGTCATCGAGCTTGCCCTTCTCCACGGCCCGGTCGAGGGAGCCGCGGATGCGGCCGAGACCCTTGGCCAAAAGCGCGTCGTCGACCTCGCGCACGATCGTCACGCAGCCCGCCTTGGCCGCCACCTCGGCGACGCCGGCGCCCATCAGCCCGCAGCCGAGGACACCCACCTTCTTGATTTCCATCGATCGTCTCCTTCCGCGGCACGGTCTCGTCGCGAGCCGTTGCCGGCGGGAACGTTGGCTCTACAAGTTGAATCCGGCGCGATCGCGCCGGGACTTCGGATCTTAGCAGCCGGTCGTCCGAGCGAGAGATCGCTGGACAGTTGACGGAAAGAGGACCAGGAAGGTCCCGTGGACCGTGCCCCGGCTGTTCGAGGAGCTGCGCGCCCTCGGCCCCTTGCGGGTGATTTCAGTCTGCGGCCCCTCGGTGTTCGAGGCGATCTGCGAGCTCGGGCCTTTCGGGGTCGCCGGGGGCTGGCTGAATGCGATTACTCCCGCCTACCACTGGCACCTGGACCTCGAGCGTTGCGCCCATCTGCGCAGCCGCGACGAGGTCCACACCCGCTCGGGCCGCCGCGTGCTCTTCTTGGAACTGTTCGAAGGCGAGCGCGCCGCACCGTTCCTGACGATCTACCTTCACCGCGAGAAGGGGGAGGAATTCGAGGCGGACCGCCTCGCCCGCTTCGCCCGGATCCACGCGACGGCCGCCGCCGGCAACGCCCTCGACGGCGAGGAACCGTGAAGCCGGTCCGCGCTCTCTTCGCCTTTCTGGCTTGCACCTTCGCGGTGCCGGCCGCCGCCACGCCGGTGCGGGTGGCCACCCTGGTGCCGTGGGTGGGCGACGCCCTGCTCCCGGCTGGACCGAGGTGGTCGCGGTGGCCCCGGCCCTGGGGCTCGGCCTGGTCGTGGCCTTGGCACTCACCCGGCCCCTCGACCTGCTGCTGTTCGACGACCAGAGCGCGGCGAGCCTGGGATTGTCGGTGGCGGGTGCGCGGCTCGGCGCGGCGGCCCTGGCCGCGCTCCTGGCCGGCGCGGCGGTGGCGCTGGCCGGGCTGGTCGCCTTCGTGGGTCTGCTGGTGCCGAACTGGGTGCGCCTGGCGGTGGGCTCGAACCATGCCCGCCTGCTGCCCGTGTCCGCCGTGGCGGGCGCGCTCCTGACCGTGGTGGCGGATCTCGTGGCCCGCACCGCGGTGGCGCCCCTCGAGCTGCCGGTGGGGGCCATCCTGGCGCTCCTCGGCGGCCCCTACTTTCTGTTTCTGCTGTTCCGGCGGGTGACGTCGTGACCGCGGCGGCCGTGCTATCCGCGCAGGCTCTCCACCTGCGCCACCCGGGCACGACGCGGGAGGTCGTGCGGGATCTCCATCTCGAGCTGCGCCGGGGCGAGATCCTGGTGATCGTGGGGCCGAACGGCTCCGGCAAGTCGACGCTGCTGTCGGCCCTGGCGCGGGATCTCGCGCCCGCCGCGGGCGCGGTGGTCGACGGCGACCGCCGGAGCCTCCACGAGACCGACCGCCGCGACTTCGCCCGCCGGGTGGCGCGCCTGCCCCAGGAGCCGGCCTGCCCGCCGGGGCTCACCGTGTCCGAGCTGGTGGCCAGCGGGCGCCATCCCCATCGCCGGATGTTCGGCAAGCCCAGTGCCGCGGACCGTGGGGCGATCCGGTCCGCCTTGGCCTGGATGGACCTCGAGCCCCTGGCCGCGCGCCCGGTGGGGCGGCTCTCGGGCGGCGAGCGGCGCCGCGCCTGGCTGGCCATGGTGCTGGCCCAGCAGGCCGAGATCCTGCTGCTCGACGAGCCCTTGGCGGGCCTCGACCTCGGCCATCGTTTCGAAGTCCTCTCGGTGTTGCGCGAGCTTTCTCGGGACCTCGGGCGCACCCTCGCCATGGTGCTCCACGAGCTCGACGAGGCCCTGCGCATCGCCGACCGGTTGGCGGTGATGCACCGCGGCCGACTCTATGCTTGCGGCCCGCCCGAGAGGGTCCTCAATGCCGAGACGGTGTGCGACGTGTTCGGCCTCGAGGCGCGGGTGGAGTCGACCCCCGAGGGCCTGCGACTCACCGTGTTCGGCGCCAGCCGCGTCGGCCGTTTCCTGTGAATTCCTTAGAACCTGAGCGAGGAGAACCCGTGTTCGGTCACCGCAGTCCCCCGTCCGTCCCTCTTCCCGATTCGTTCCTCGCCTGGCAGGTCGAGCTGCGCCGCCGCACCATGATCGATAGCCAGGGCGCCCCCCGAGCCGGCGTGGCTCCCCTGGTGACGGTCCGCCGTCCCGGCGCCGGCCTCGACGTCTCGACCCACTCGATCATCTGTGGCCTGCTCCCCCACCCTCGCACCCTCGCCGCGAAGACCGACGAATTTCGCCAGCTCTACGAGCGCTGGGCGCCGGACGGGGCAAAGGCCATCTACGACGCCGGCATCGAGTACCTCCGCCACTACTACCAGGACACCGGCGACTTCGACCCCGAGTCCGTCACCACCCTCGTCGACGGCGAATCGGACCTCGCCCTGGCCCTCGGCGCGGAGCCGCGCTGCACGCTGCTCTTCTATGTCTTCGACCTGGTCGACCGCACCCCGGTGGGCCGCTTCCGTTGCCTCGAGCTCGACTGCACCGCCGAGCTCCACCGGGACGGCCCGGTCTTCGACAACGTGTGGTGGCACAACACGCTCTTCCACGGCAAGCAGGACCGCGCCGTGGTGGTCCGCTTCCGCCACCACGCCACCCACGACACGGCCTTCGGCAAGTACGAACGGGTGGTGTGAGAGGGAGGGGGAGCTCTCGGATAAGCTTCGCTGCAAGCGATGCCGAAGAGCCGAACCCAGAAGCCCCCCGGGACGGGGTCGAATCACCCCCTGCCCTTCGAAAAGCTCTCGCCGCTCGACTTCGAGCGGCTGTGCCTCTGGCTGGTCCAGCGCGAGGGCTACGAGCGGGCGGAGCATCTGGGGGAGGCGGGCGGCGAGCAGGGGCGGGACGTGGTCGCCTGGCGGGCCGATCACCGACTGGTATTCCAGTGCAAGCGGGTGAAGGGCTTCGGCCCGGCGACGGCGCAGGCGGAGATCGCCAAGCTGCGCGCCCTGCCCGCGGCCGAGCAACCTGCCGAGGTCGTCTTCATGGTTTCCAGCGCCGTCTCGGCCCCGGCACGGACGGCGATCCGCGCCGCCTGGGGCGACCCGGCCACCTGCCACTTCTGGGCCGGCTCCGAGCTGGACGAGCGGGTGAAGCGGCATCCGGACGTCGTGCAGGAGTTCTTCCAACTGCCGGCCGAGCGGCTCGGCGGGGCGATCCTGAAGCTCCCCTACTCGAGCCTCGGTGAGCACTTCGCCGGGCGGATGGAGGCGCTCGCGGAGCTGCGGGCGAGCCTGACCCGGGGCTCCGTCGCCACGGCGATCGCCGGCAAGGCGCTCCACGGGCTGGGCGGGGTGGGCAAGACGCGGCTGGCCGTGGAGTACGCGTGGCGCCACCGGAGCGACTACACCGCCGTGCTCTTCGCGGAAGCGCCCTCTCCCGCCGATCTGCGGCGCAACCTGGCCGCCTTCGCCGGGCCAGACGTGCTCGATCTGGACGAGTCGACGGTGCCAGACGAAGCGGTCCGCGCCGGGGCCGTCGTCCGCTGGCTCGCCGGCCGAGCGGGCTGGCTGCTGATCCTCGACAACGTGGACGACGCCCCCGCGGCCCTGGCCGTCGAGGCCCTGCTCGGGCAGCTGGGCGGCGGTCACGTGCTCTTGACCAGCCGGCTGGCGAGCTGGAGCGGCGGCATCGAGGCAATCGAGCTGGACGTGCTGGCCGAGCTGGAGGCCGTGGCGTTCCTCCTGGGGCGGACGGCGCCGAAGCGCCGCACGGCGCCGGACGACGAGGCGCGGGCCCAGGAGCTGGCGCAGGAGCTCGACCGGCTGCCCCTCGCCCTCGAGCAGGCCGCCGCCTACATCGACCGCCACCGACTGACCCTGGCCGGGTACCTGGCAGAGTGGCGCGGTAAGCGGGAGAAGGTCCTCGAGTGGTTCGACGAGCGGGTAATGAACTACCCCGCGAGCGTTGCAGTCACCTGGCAAACCTCCGTCGACCGCCTGGGCGAGGGCGCGAAGCGATTCCTCGACCGCCTCGCCTGGCTCGGCCCCGAGCCGATCCCGGAGTTCCTACTGGACGAAGAGGGCGAGCAGGGAAACGACGAAGTCGACGCGCGGGAAGCCCTCGCCGAGCTGGCGGCGTACTCGCTGGTCAGCCGCTCGCGGACCGAGGCGACCTTCTCCGTCCACCGGCTCGTGCAGGAGGTGACGAGAAGGAGCCAGAGAGGGGAAGAAAAGACGGGGCCGCGGGCGAGCGAGTTGGAGCGGGCCCTGCGGTGGGTGAACGCGGCGTTCTTCGGAGACCCGCAGGATGTCCGGAGCTGGGTGAGACTGGACCCCCTGGCCCCCCACGCGCGGGCCGTGACCGGCCACGCCGACGCCGCGGGGATTGCGGAGCCCACGGCCCGGTTGATGAACCACCTGGGGGTCTTGTTACTTGCCAAGGCCCTCCACGGCGAGGCCGAGCCGCTGATGGCGAGGGTCGTTTCGATCGTCGAGGCGAGCCTTGGGGCGAATCACCCTAGCGTCGCCGCCGCCCTCAACAACCTGGCCACACTGCTCCAAGCCACGAACCGCCTCGACGAGGCCGAGCCGCTGATGGCGAGGGTCGTTTCGATCGTCGAAGCGAGCCTTGGGGCGAATCACCCCAACGTAGCAACCGCCCTCAACAACCTGGCCCAGCTACTCCAGGACACGAAACGGCTCGACGAGGCAGAGCCGCTCATGCGCCGCGCCCTCGAAATCGACGAGGCGGGCTACGAGCCGGAACATCCCAAGGTTGCCATCCGACTCAACAACCTGGCCCAGCTGCTCCAAGACACGAACCGGCTCAACGAGGCCGAGCCGCTGATGCGCCGAGCCCTCGCGATCGACGAGGCGAGCCACGGGCCGAAACATCCCAACGTAGCAACCGCCCTCAACAACCTCGCCGCGCTACTCAAGGCCACGAACCGACTCAACGAGGCCGAGCCGCTGATTCACCGAGCCCTCGCGATCGACGAGGCGAGTTACGGGCCGGAACATCCCGATGTGGCCCGCGACCTCAACAACTTGGCCACGCTGCTCAAGGCCACGAACCGGCTCAACGAGGCCGAGCCGCTGATGGCGCGGGTCGCTTCGATCTTCGAAGCGAGCCTTGGGGCAAATCACCCAAAGGTAGCCATCGCCCTCAACAACCTGGCCACGCTCCTCCAGGACACGAAACGCCTCGACGAGGCCGAGCCGCTGATGCGGCGCTCGGCGCGGATCCTTAGTGACTTCACTCGCCGGACTGGGCATGAGCACCCGAACGGCCAAATCGTCCTCAGGAACTACGCCGGCCTTCTTCGCGCGCTCGACAAGTCCGAAGCGGAGGTCGAGTCGCTCCTCGCCGAGCTTTCTGGACCCCTTCCCTGATCCTTCTTCCCTTCAGCGGCCTTCCCCTCCGCCCTCCCCGGCCGGGACGAGCCCGGCCGCTGCAGGAAGGAATTCGGAGGCCGCTACGCCGGAGAAGGCATCGAAGAATCGGCCGAGCAAGGGCTCGGCGCGCTGACGAGGGGGACTGGGCAAGGATCGCCGAGCTGGCGCTCGGCGATCCTCGAGGAAGGTCAGTAGCTCATGACCGGCGGGAGCTGCCCCGCCTCTTCGACCCAGCGGGCGACCTGGGTGGCCGACGGGGTCTGGCGGGTGAGCTTCCGGGCGGCGTTGACTTCCTGCATCTTGGCCGCGAGGTTCTCGGGTTTGCGCATCTTGAGCTCTTTGCAGGTGTCGACGCCCGCGGCCTCGAGCAGCTCGGAGTACTCCGGGCCGACGCCGTTGATGCGCATGAGATCCGCATGGTTGGCCCACTTCAAGAGCCGTTCCTCGTCGATCCCGGTCTGGTCGCTGGTGGCCTTACGGCCCTTGCGGTCGGAGCATGCCTTCAGCAGCTCGCCAACACTCGCGATGCCGGCGGCGCGGAGCTTCTGGCCGTAGGTCGGGCCAATGCCCTCGATGTCCTCGATTTTTGCCATCTCCCTCTCCTTGAAGTCGAAGTTGGTACTCCTTGAGGTCAGGCCGCCGGAATGCGCAGGACCTGGCCGGGGTAGATCTTGTCGGGGTCGCTCAACAGGGGCTTGTTGGCCTCGAAGATCTTCATGTAGGCGCCGGCCTTGCCGTAGTAGTGCTGGGCGATCTTCGACAGGGTGTCGCCGCGCACGACGGTGTGGAAGGTGGCCTCGGCCTCGGCCGGCACCTCGACCGTCATGCGGTCGTCGACCTCGCCGATGCCCTGGACGTTGCCCACGGCGAGCAGCGCCTTCTCCTTGTCGGCCTGGGTGGCCGCCATGCCGGTGACGGTGGCGGTGTGGCCATCCACGGCGACGCCGAGGTCCTTGACCCCGAGGCCGAGGGTCTCGACGTGCTGGGCGATGGCGGCGGCGAGGCGCCGCTCCTGGTATTCGCGGACCTTTTCCGGGTCCGGCGGGACGGGACCGGTGGAGGGAGCGGCCTTGGCGCCGCCCAACAGAGCCTGACCGGCTTCTTTGACGAAAGCGAGCAATCCCATTTCTCTCTCTCCTTGGTGCTCGAAGGTTCAGGTCAGCGTTTGCCGCCGAGGAAGTCGCCGAGAACGCCCATGCCCATCTGGGCGACGTCGTCCATCATGCTGCCGTCGCCGTCGCGATCGAGGATTCCGCCGAGCAGATCGCCGATACCGGAGTGGCCCGAGGCCTGCTGGCTGGCCCCGCCGAGGACTCCCAGCAGGTCCGAGAGGCCACCCGCGTTCATGCCCTGGCCGCGGGTGGAGCGGCCCAGGAACGCCATCACGATCGGCGCCAGCATCGCGAGCAGGCGGCCCACGGAGCCGGCGTCGAGGCCGGTGGCGGCGCCCACCTGGTTCTCGACGGCGCCGCGGCGACCGCCGAACACGTGGCCGAGAATGGCCTCCCCCGCTCCACCCCCGGCGCCACCGCCCAGGAAGCCGCCGAGGTTGTCGAGGAGGGAGCCGTCGTGGTCGCGCTCAAGAGCTCCGAAGAGGGCCTCGGCGCCCTCGGGTTGGGCGGCGTTCCGCTGCAGAGCGCCCAGAAGCACCGGCAAGGCGACGGAGATGGCGGACTGGGCTTGCTCGGGCCGGAGCCCGAGCTGGCTGCCGATCAGGTCGGCGGTGCCACCGCCCATGACCTGGGAAAGGAGATCGAACGAGGACTGGGACATGACGAGGCTCCTTGCGCGAAGGCCGGACGCACCCCGAACGGGGACGGCGGCGGGATCGATCGGTACGGGGAACGGAAGATTCGCTTCCGTCCGAGCCGCGGCACAGCAAGGGTCACGCCACTTCGCCGATCGCTCGGGTAGGGCCCGAAAGCAGCCCCGGGCGTGAATCCCCCGGGAATCTCTCGTCCGCGACGAGGCGATTCTCCCGGGAAGAATGCTGAACTCCTGGAAGAAATCCTACTCCAGTCACCCTGCGAAAGACGAAAGGAGTCCCTTCGTCACGGCTTCGTCGAAGGCGTGGCGAGAACCCGGTCGATTTCCGCGGCGAGGGTCTGATCGATGCTGGATTCGTAGCCGGTCAGGAAGTAGCGAAGGCTACCATCGGGGCCAACCACGCCATGGAGCGGCCGCGCATTGGTTCGAGCCACGAAACCGGCCGCGCTCGCCCGCTCCACGATCGCCTCGATCGCCTTCTGGCCGCTCGCCAGCTGGAGATAGCGGAAGGGCTTCTTGGCCAGCAGATCCTCGAATCGCGACGCCCCCTCGGCGGTCACCGCCACGAAGACGACGCCGCGCTCCCGGTAGCGGTCGACCAGCCCGTTCAGCTGGGCGAACTCCTCGATGCAGGGCTGGCACCAGGTGGCCCACACGTTCAAGACCACGACTTTGCCCTGAAGTGAAGCCGGAAGCTCGCTGCCCGGCACGGGCTTCGAGGTGGCCAGAAGGTCCCGCCACGGGTCCGTGGCGGCGCCCGCGGCCATCACGAGAAAAAGCGCCGAGAGACCAACGATCAGGGCGACGAGGAACGGCAGCTTCTTCATGGGTTCGGGCCCTCCGCCGGGAAAGAGAAGAGAAGTTTACAGGGTTCTCGCGAGGTCGGATCCGACGGCCTTCAGGCCGGCCGACGGAGGAACCACGCACCGGCCGAGCCGTCGAGGCCCGGCTCGAGGAGGAGCGTCGCGCCCTCCGGCCGAGCGCGACCGAGCTCCAAGCGGACCACCGTTCCCGGCTCCCACCCGAGCGGCCCGGCCACCCGCTCGACCAGCGCGCGGGCCACCCGGCCGAAGGTCAACCGTGGGTTGAGCTCGACCCAGGGGTGGAAGGCCGTGATGCCCGCGACCGTCCGGTACCGGAAGGCGTCGAGGCCGAAGGGGCCGCGGTAGCCCGCGGCTGCGAGGGCGGCGCCCGCGGAGGCGAGCGCCGCCGTCAGAATCGAGGCCTCGGCGTCGAGCAGGCCCGGGGCGAAGCCGGGCCGGCCGACGGTCAGCTCGATGCCCCGGAAACGGCCGGCGGCGTCGACCACGAGGCGGTGGAGCCCGAGCGGCAGAACCTCGGACTCGCCCACCTCCCCCACCGCACCGAAGTCCGCGAGGCGCTCGCGCCACGGCTCCACTACCCCGCGTCCGTGGCGCGCGAAGAACCGGGTGGCGGGGGCCGCGTCGTGCAGCCGGTCCCGTCCCGCGGCGGAAAAGGCCGCCTTGAGGACCCACGGGACCTTTCCCAACTCTGCCACCGCCGCCACCAGCTCGGCGGCGGACGACACGGCGGCCGAGCCCGGGAGTGCGAATCCGAGCCGCTCGGCCGTGGCGAGCCCCCAAGAGCGGTCCGCCACCCGGGCCACGGCGCCCGCGGAGCTGGCCGGGCTCGACCACGGGGGGGCGGGTCGCAGACCCGCCCCTACAGTCCGCCGCGGCCAGGTCGGCGTTTCCATCCAGGGCAGCTCGGCGTCGACCGGCTCGAGGCTTCCGCGCGGACCGCTCTCGAGCACCACCCACGGAAGACCGGGTACCTCGAGCACGCGCGCGGGATCGACCGGCGCGGGGGTCCACAGCCGGTCTCCGTCGCGAGCGAAGACGCGCAGGAGCGTGGCCGCGCCGGCGATGGCCGCGAGCGCCGGCCACGACAGGGCCTGGCGCCGCCGGCCCATCGCCAGGGCGGCGAGGGCACCGAGCTCGGCCTCGGCGTCGAGATTGCCGACGATTCGGCGCCTCAAGGCTCGCTCGCCTCGAGCCGGGCGATGAACTCGGCCTCGAGGCCGGCGGCTTCGCGGCCGGCGCGGTGGAAGCGCGCGCCCTTCGCCTTGGCCGGCCGCAGAGGCCAAGAGAGGCTGCGTCGCCAGGCGTCCCAGCTCGATTCCCCGGGCTCCTTCCACACCTGCAACCAGCGCCAGCCGAAGCGGACGTGCTCGACCTCGTCCGCCGCGATCTGCTCGATCACCCGGGCGGTCTTCTCGTCGCCCCCACGACGGGCGGCCTCGGCGTTCTCGACGGTGTGGTCGAGATTGGCGTTCTCGAAGGTCAAGGACATGGCGGCAATGAAGTGAAGCGGCGTGTGGATCGCCGGCACCTTCCCCCAGAAGTAGCCGTTGACGGGGAAGTCTCCGAGCCGCGCCCCGTGGGCCTCGACCCGGGCGGCGTACATGCGCGTGTGGCGCTGCTCGTCGTCGAGGATCTTGCCCAGGCCGTGGCGAAACTCCGCCGGGGCCTCGGGAAACGCCAGGAGCGCCCAGGCGAACAGCTCCGCCGCCTGCAGCTCGTGGTTGGCCAGGGCGTGGAGGATACGCACGCGCTGTGCTGGATCGGCGAAGCCCTCGACCGACGGCACCTTGACCGCCCGGGCCGGCCGGATGGGCAGGTGCGCCGGCCGCCCCGGCCCCGAGTGCCGCACCGCCGGAGTGCGAGCGTCGTCGGTGAGCGCCCGCGCGGCCGGCCGGAGCTTTTCGCCGAGGTCGGTCGAAAGCAGCACCCGGCGAGCGAGCTCCGAAAGCTCCATGGACTCAGCCCTTCGCCCGCGCGGCGAGCTCCCCGAAGCCCTTGGTGGTGGCCTCGCGGGCGATGGCGGCGCGGCGTGCGAGGCCCTCGGCGCCGGCCTCGAAGGCCGCGAGGGCGAGCCCCGCCTCGAGCCGGGCCTCGAACCAGCCGATCCGCTCGGCCTCGGCCAGGGCCGCCCGCAGCTCGCGCTCGGCCTCGGCTCGGCCGGCGGCTCGGGGGGCGAGCCGGAGGGTCAGGGCCAGGCGCCCGCGCGCGGCCTCGCCGGACGCGGCCAGGTCCCGAGCCCGGGCCAGCACTTCCGCCGCCGCGGCGCCCCGGCCCTGGCGCTCGGCCGCCTCCGCGGCCACGGCGAGGGCGAGCGCCTGATCGAGACCCGCGCCCTGGCGAGCGAACTCCTCGGCCGCCGCCCGCGCGGAGGTCTCCGCCGCCACTGCATCGCCGAGGGCAAGGTCGACCAGACCGAGGGCCAGGCGGCTGGCACCCTCCTGGCTGCGCTCGCCCAGGGCCACCCGGGCGTCGAGGGCTTCGCGGTGGCTGCTCCGGGCGGCCTGAAGCTCCCCGGCGCGGGACTGAACCTCCCCCAGTCCGAAGAGCGCGGCGGCTTCGAGGCTCCGGTTGCCGATTTCCCGCGCCAGTCTCAGGGCGGCTTCGGCCTGCTCGCGGGCGGCGGCGATCTCGCCTTGATCGAGCAGCACCAGGGCGAGAGCGTTCTGGGAGGCCGCCTCGCCGCCCCGCTGGCCGAGCTGCCGGCGCAGCTTGAGGGCCTCTTCGTGGCGCCGCCGGGCGCCGGGCAGGTCGCCTTGCTGGCGCAGCACGCTGCCCAGAGTATCGAGGGAGGACGCCTCGCCCGCCACGTCGCCCAGAGCTCGACGCAGGGTCAGAGTTTCCTCGAGCAGCTCGCGGCTGCGGCCGACCTCGCCGCGCACCGCCAGCCCCGCCGCCAGGTTGGCCAGGGCGTAGGCCTCGCCCTGGCGGTCCCCGAGCTCGCGCACCAGCTCGAGGGACTCTTCGTAGAGCGCGAGCGCCGCGGGCAGCTCCCCCTGACGCCGCAGGACGACCGCCAGGTTGTTGAGCAAACCCGCCTCGGCGTTGCGGTTGCCGATCGTCCGGTACTTGCCGAGGGCCTGCTCGTACAGGCGCACGGCGCCGGGCAGATCGCCGCGGTCGTAAAGCAGATTCGCCGACTGGCCGAGCGCGTCGGCCACGCCCGCCGGGTCGCCGGCCTCGGCGAAGAGCGTGCGGGCGGTGTCGCAGGACTTCTGGCCTTCGTCGAGGCGCCCCAGCTGGCGCAGCGCCCGGCAGGCCGACAGCCGCGCCTGAGCGGTGGTCGAACGGATGCCGCGCTCTTCAGCCCCCGCGGCTGCCCGCTCGGCCAGCTCGAGCTGGCGCGCGAAGTCGCCCACGCTCTCGGCGATGGCGGCCTCGGCAAGGTCCACCCGCGGCGCCTCGTCCACCGCGGCGGGCAGGGTGCGGAGCTGGGACAGGGTGGCCCGGGCCTCCTCGCCCCGGCCGCTGATCCGCTCCGTCGCGGCCAGGCGCAGCCGATGGTCGACGTCCTCGGGGAAGGCGCGGACCAGGGAGCGGTAGATTTCCGTGGCCCGCGACCAGTCCCGCGCCGCCTCGGCCACCCGGCCTTCGATCAGGAGTTTCTGGTCCTGGGGCAGGTCGCCGGCCAGCTCGAGCGCCCGGCGGGCCGACTCCGCGGACTTGGCCTCGTGGCCGAGGTTGGCCCAGGCGGTGGCCAGGGCGGCATGGACGAGGGGGTTCTTGGCGTCGGCGGCGGCGGCGCGCTCGAGCAGCTCACGGGCGCCCGCGGCGTCGAAGTCGCGCAGGTGGTCGAGGCCGGCGGCGTACAGCTGGGCCGCCTCCGGGCTGGCCGGAGCCCCAGGGCCGGCCGCGCCGGGCACCCAGGCCTCGGCGCTCGTGGGGGGCGAGAATCCCGCGGCGGCCGGTGTCGCCGGCCGCGCGGGCACGAGCGGGCCAGTGAGCAGATCCTCCTGCAGCGCCTGCTGGGCACGCCAGGATTGGATGCGGTAGGCCGCGACGCCGAAGGCGACCAGGATCAGCGCCACGAGGGCTCCGAGCAGCGCTCGCCGGGGCCTGGCCGCGGGCTTGGCGGGAGCGCCCGGGCGCCGGGACTCGACCACGACTTCGTCCTCGAGCGCCTGGACCAGCTCCGCGGTCGACGCGAAGCGGTCCTCCGGCAGACGCTCCAGGCAGCGGAGGATCGCCTGCTCCCAGCGGGCGTCGACGGTGCTCGACAGTTCCCGCGGCGAGGGCGGAGCCTCCTGCAGGCGCTTGACCGCCGTGGCGAGAGCGGTGTCGCCCTCGAAGGGCACCCGGCCGGTGAGCATCTCGAACATGACGACGCCGAGGGCATAGAGGTCCGTGGCCGGTCCCGTGCCGCCGCCGACCAGCTGCTCCGGGGCGATGTAGGCCGGTGTGCCGAGAAAGAAGCCGGCGGCGGTCATGGTCGCGTCGCCCTCGCCGGTCTCCGTGCGGGCCAGCCCGAAGTCGGTCACCACCGCCCGCTCGCCGCCGTCCTTGCCCGGCACCAGGATCACGTTGGCGGGCTTCAAGTCCCGGTGCACCACTCCGACCTCGTGGGCGGCGCCCACCGCCGCCGCGATCTGGCGGACGATGGGCAGGGCCGCTTGCGGGGCCATGGCGCCACCCCGGGCGATGCGACTCGCCAGGGTCTCGCCGATCAGGAGCTGCATGGTGAGAAAGATCGTCCCCACCGACTCGAGGTCCGCCGACCGGTGATGCGCGAGGTCGAAGATGCGGCAGACGTTCGGGTGGGTGACCCGACGGGCGAGCTGGATCTCGCGGCGGAAGCGTTCGAGGGCCTCGGGCTGGCGGGCCACGTCGGTGCGCACGGTCTTGGCCGCCAACCGGCCACCGAGCTCCTGGTCCTCCACCTCGTAGACCTCGCCCATGCCGCCCTCGGCCAGAAAGCGGATCACGCGGTAGCGCCCGGCCAGAAGATCCCCGGCCGCGAAGGCCGGAGGGCGCGGCCCGGCGGGAACGGGCCGCACTCCGAGGGGAGTGGTCGGGTCCGCGCCGGCCAGGGAAGGCGCCGCCAGCCCGGCGGCCAGGCTCGGCGTGGGCATCGAGGCGGTCGGCCGAGCCCCGGGCCACTGCACCGCGAACACCGTCTGGCAGGACGTGCAGGTCAGCTTCAGCCGCGCCGCCTGCGCCCCCGGCACCGCGAAGCGCAGGCGCGTGTCGCAGCTCGGGCAGCGGCTGGTGGCGTGGGTGGTGGTCTCCGGTGAAGACATGAAACGCCTGGCTGCTTGACTCGGTCTCGAAATGAGGCCGCGGGAGAACTGGGAGAGTCGAGGGGATTCTAACCGGAGAGGCTCAGTCCAGATTCGCCAATCCCAATGCGAACAGGAGTGCCGAGCGGACTTCTCGCATCGGATCGGAGGTGCACCCGCGAGCGAATATACTCACGAGTCATCATGCAGCCTGTGAAGATTCACGACTCCGATCCGCACGAGCTGGGTACCACCGTCTCCCCCGACTCGGACCTGGCTCGCTTGGTCTTGGCCCAAGGCGTTCGACCGGTTGAGCATTTCGAGGACATGCTGGGCGGCTGGCCGGCGTCCGAAACCACCGACGGCTTCGAAGAAGCGGTCTGGAGCTGGCGTGAAGTGGAGCGCCGGTCCCAACTGGGGTGACTGACGGTGAAGGCTCTGGTCGTCGATACCTCCGTCGTGTCCTACCTCTTGAAGAACCACACGCTGGCGCTCCAGTACCGTCCGCTCCTCGCCCACAAGCTGCTCTGCCTGTCGTTCATGACGGTGGCCGAGCTCTATCGTTGGCCGCTTCAGCGAGGTTGGGGAGAGGCCCGCAAAGCTGCACTGATGGACCATCTGCGGGCCTACCTGATCCTCTCGCACGATGACGAAACGAGCCAAGCGTGGGCTCGAATCCAGGCAACGAAGGGCAGGCCATACTCTCACTCGGACGCCTGGATCGCGGCCAGCGCGGTTCGCCACGAGTTGCCTCTCGTGACCCACAACGTTCAGGATTTCGTGGGTATACAGGGCTTGCCGCTGGTATCGATTCCCGCGGCGTAGTTCCGCCCGGCTGAGGGTAATCGTCGCCCCTCACCCGTTCAGCCGCTCCACCGCCCGTTTCAACCCTCCCAGCGTCAGGTCCTCCATGGGGAAGATCTCCCCCACCTTCTTGATCGTGAAGGCGCCGTGGGCGCGGGACCAGTCGGGCTTGGCGATCGGGTTCAACCAGACCGCGTGGGGGAAGCGGTCCTTCAGGCGGTGCAGCCAGACGGCGGAGGCTTCGTGATCGTCCACCCCCCAGCCGATGGCGCCGCGGGGGTGGAGCAGCTCCTCCGGAGCCATCGCGGCGTCGCCCACGATCAGCAGCCGGACGGTGCGCTGGCGCAGGAGGACCTCCGTCGTCGGCACCGGGTCGAGCCGGCGTGGATCGCGCCACAGGGTGCCGTAAATGGTGTTGTGGAAGAAGTAGGTGGTCGAGCGATGGAGCCGACCGCGGACTTTCGAGAAGAGCAGACGCGTCAGCTCCACGTGGGGCAGCATGGAGGTACCGCCGTTGTCGATCAGCAGGATCAGGTCGAGCTGGTTGCGCATCTCGCGCTCGAACACGAGCTCGATCTCGCCGCCGTTTCGGGCGCTCTCGCGAATGGTCTCGGCGATGTCGAGCTGATCCCGCGGCCCCGCGGCCTCGAGATGACGGAGCCGCGCCAGGGCCTGGCCGAGGTTCTCGCCGGTCAGATGGTTCGAGTCCGAATAGTCCACGTACCGGCGCTCGCCGATCACCTTGAGGGCCGAGCGGCGGCGACCCTCCCCGTGCACGCGCACGCCGCCGAGCGAATTCCCCGAGTGCCCCCAGGGCGAAGTGCCGCCGGTGCCCACCCAGCGGTTACCGCCGTGGTGCTCCTCCATCTGTTGGCGCACCGTCTCCCAGAACCGTCGCATCAGCTCGTCGAGGGGCATGGACCACAGCGCGTGGGGCGGCAGGTTTCCCTCCGCCACCTGCTTCGCCAGCCAGGCCCGGAACTGCGGCGTGGCCAGCAGCTCCGGGTCCCCCTCCGCCACCCGCGGCAGATCGATGCCGTAGAAGTAGAACGCGAACGCCCGCTCGAACGAGTCCTGGTGCTCGGCGCGGCGCACGAAAGAAAGTCGCGCGAACACCAGCAGACTCTCGAGATCCGGCGCCAGCCCCCGTTCGAGCCCGCGATAGAAGTCGATCGCCTCCCCGAGGCTCGCGGGAACGCCGTAGTCGCGCAGGGTGGTGACGAAGCCATCGAGGAACATGCGGCGGTATTGTGCCCGACTCGGAGGGTCAGGTGAGGCCCAGCGACTGCCTTGACCAGTCTGCAGGCACCGCCTACACTTTGTGCATGCAATACACGCTGCGCAACATCCCCCAAGAGCTCGACCGCGCGCTGCGGCGGCGGGCCCGCGAGGAAGGCAAAAGCCTCAATGCCGTGGCGGTCGAGGCCCTGCTCGCCGGCAGCGGAGTCTCGGAACCGCCGCGGTCCCGGCGCGACTTGCGCGACGTGGCGGGAACGTGGGTCGCGGACCCGGAGGTCGATGCGGTCTTGTCCGATCAACGCCGCATCGACTCGAATTCGTGGTCTTGGGACTCGCCGTCGACACCAACCGCTACCGGGATCATCGTGCTGGCCGAACTTCCTCAGCTGCGCCGGATCTGAGGCGTCGCTCGCGCTGTCCCTGAGGTTACGGCACCACCACGCTCCACGCCGACGCATCCCCGTCGTCGAAGCCGTCGCGGAAGAGAGTCACCGAGTAGAGCCCGTTGACGGCGCCGGCGCCGATGGCCGCGCCGACCTGCTCGCCGGGCACCCCGATCGCGAGGTCGGCGGCACTGCCGCCTCGGAAGCGGCCGGTCGCGAGGGCGAAGGCGAACTGATCGTCTTCCTCGGACGGATCGATCGTCTGGAGCCAGGTTTGGGCGTTCGCCAGGTCGAAGCCGCCGACTCTGCCCGGAACGACGTGGAGCATCCCGGCGTTGATCAAGGTCGAGAGATTCTCGAAGGGCACGCCGATGGCGAGGTCGGCAAAGCCATCGGCGTCGAAGTCGGCCGCGGCGAGGGAGCTACCGAACTGGTCGAAGGCCTCTTCGTCGTCCGGCCCCAGGAGGCTCTGGGTGAGCCAGTGGCCGCTGATCGTGTCGATCTCCACGACCGCGACGGCACCGTGGTCGAGCGGGGCGCCGTCGCCATCGCCCTGGCCGGGCACGCCGATGGCCACCTCGCCGAATCCGTCGCCGTCGAAGTCGGCCACCGCGAGGGCGGCGCCGAACCGAGCCTCGATCTCGGCCTCCGCCGGGAGGCTGGCAAAGTTGGCCGACAAGGTGTCGGTCAGAGGATTGGCCTCCGCCACCCGGGAGATCACCAGTACCTCGCCGGCGTCGTCCGCGCCGGTCTGGTCGCGGTTGGGGCAACCGATGGCCAGCTCGCGGCCGGCGAAGACCGTAAGGTTGCCCGCCGCCAGGGCGAAGCCGAGCCGCTCGCCGTCCTCGGGCGATCCCGGCAATCCGCCCTCGCCACCGCGGAAGAACACAACGTCGCGGGCACCGGTGAGGTTGGAATTCGAGCCGAACAGCACGTTCACCGCCCCGGCCCCGGCCACCGCGAAGATCACCTCCCCGGGCACCCCCACGGCCAGGTCGTCGAAGCCGTCGGCATCGAAGTCCTCCGCCACCAGCGCGGCGCCGAAGTGATCTCCGCTTTCGGCGACGCCCTCGATAGAGGCCGTATCCTGGGTGATCGCGAAGCCCGAAACCAGGCCGCCGGGCGCGCCTGAAAGGACGGTGACCATTCCGGCATCGACGAGCGCGTCGTCACCCGCACCGATGTCCTCGAGGGGTGTGCCGACGGCGAGGTCGGCGCAACCGTCACCATCGAAGTCCCCGCTGGCGAGAGCCGTGGCGAAACGATCTTCCGTTCCGGGCGCCTCCGGCAGGTCGGGCGTGACCTGATCGAAGAACTGGCTGCCGGTGGTGACGAGCCCCGCGGGGGACCCGTAGAGAACGAGCAGACCGCCGGCCTCGAGCACGATTTCGAAGTCCAGATCGGGAATGCCGATCGCCAGGTCCTCGAAGCCGTCGCAGTCGAAGTCTCCCGTCGCCAGCGCGGCACCCAGGCGGGCACCCCCCTCGAGGGGGCTGTCGATGCCGGCGAGCCCGGAACGCCAGAACTGGGTGTCCGGGGAACCGAGCTGAGCGAGCAGCGGAGCTTCGGAGGAGAGGGCGAGGAGGACGGCGAGGGTGAGGAAAGCGCTTTGGCGGTTCATCCCCGGAGTGTCGGCGAATCTGGCCCCGGCGTCCTTACGAGCGGATTCCGAGTGGCTTACGGACGACAACGGGGAGTCGAGGCTTCCTTGGTCGCAGTGGGCCGATTCGGATTCAATAACCTCGCGCGTCGCGGCCGGCCTCCGTGCCGGCCGATTCTTCGATGCCCCCTCAGTGCACCCGCCCACCCCGCCCACCCGGGTTCGCCCGGAACGCCAGGATGTCCTCCGTGCGCTTCAGAAGCGTGCCGACGAAGGGGACGTTCAGCCGTTCGGGGGTGATCCGGGCGTGGTTCAGTGCACCCAGCCAGTTCAGCAGCTCGGAGGTGGCCGGGGGCTTCTCGAAGCCGCGCGCGCGGAGGTCGTAAAAGATCGCCAGGGCGGCGTCGAGGAGGCCTTTCTCGAGATCCGGGAAATGTAGGGCCACGATGGCCCGCATGGTTTCGGAGTCTGGGAAGGCGATCGGGTGGCAATAGCAGCGGCGCAGGAACGGGTCGGACAGCTCCCGTTTGGCGTTCGAGGTCAGGATGATCACCGGCCGGTGGACGGCCCGCACCACCTGGTTGATCTCGCGGATCGTGAACTCGCAGTCCTCGAGCACGTCGAGCAGATTGTCCTGCACGTCGGACTCGGTCTTGTCGATCTCGTCGATCAAGAGGACGACCTTACGATCGGCCCGAAAGGCGCGGCCGATCGGCCCCCAAACCACGTAGTCGAAGAAGCTCTGGACGTCGCGCCCGGTGTCGCCCGGGCCGAAACGGGCGTCGTTCAGCCGCAGCACGGTGTCCTGGGTGTAGCAGACTTCTTCGCCTTTGATCGTCGACTTCGAGCGCAGCACCTCGATCGGCAGGTCGAGGGCGCGGGCGATCTCGAAGGCCAGCTGCGTCTTGCCCGTGCCCGCCTCGCCGGTCAGCAAAAGCGGCTTCTCCATCACCAAGGCGATGTTGACGATCTGGGCGAGCTCGGGGTCCAGGTGGTACTTGTCGGTGCCGCGGAATTCCATGGGTCGCGGGAGTGTAGCAGCGCGGGCGCTGGGCCTCAGGGCGGGGCGGCCCAGACGGCGAAGCTCGCCGGCTCGTCCGGACCGAGCGGGAACAGACTTTCCAGCAGCACGTCCGTACGGTTGCGCCAGCTCGCGAAATCGGTGCTGTCGAGCACTTCGCCGCCCCGCGGCGAGTAGCCGCGAGCGCGCAGCTGGCGGTCGAGCCATTGGGAGGAAGCGCGCATATCCATGGCCTCGTGGGGGCTGCGCAGGTCCCACCGGCCCCATTCGAGGTAGATCCGCAGGGGCGATTCGGTAGGCTTGGCGGCCGCGAGAGCCTGCTCCACCTCGGTCATCATCGACTCGAGGCCGTAGTAGCTCTGGATTCCCAGGCCCGAGAAGAGAGTGGGCTGCTGCAAGGTCAGCAGGAGGGCGGCATGGCCACCGAAGCCCATCGCCACGAGAGCTCGCGCCTCGCGGCCCGGCTTCACCCGCAGGCGGCGCTCGACCTCGGGCATCACGGTCGCGACGAAGGCCGCCTCGAATTCGTCCACGGGCGGCGGCGCCACGAAGACCACGATCATCGGGGCCACGGTGCGCCCCACCACGCGATCGAGGGTCTCCCGCCAAGCCCCGTGCTCCAGAGCCCGGCGATCGAGCACGTAGGCGATCGGGTACCGCCCCGTGCCCTCGGCGTAGCCCGGTGGCAACCAGGCCGTGAGGCCCACGGGCACGGTCTCGCCGGCGGCTCCACCGGGATTGGCCACGGCGACCTCGAAGCGCTCCAGTAGGCCCCGGGCCGGGCTCGCGGGCAGTTGATGACCTGGCCAGTCGGGCATGGCGAACCAGGACATCGTGAGCCCGGCTCCGCGCTGCCAGTTCAGGTCGGGACCGAGCACGGTGGACGCCACCCGGCGCGCATGACTCGGATCCGGTTGGGGCTCGTTGTCGACCAGGAAGGTGTAGCTGACCCGCGCGCGGCGGTCGAGGGTCGTCGGCCACCACCACAGGTCGGTGTCCGCCAGGCGATGCATTGGCTCCTCGCGCCGCATGCCGATCATGTCGCCCGCCACGGCCACATCCTGGCCCCGGCCACGATAGACGAAGGTGACCTGATCACCGTCCACCAGCGGCAGAGACTTCCCGGCCAGGAACCGAGTCAGGGCGGCCGCCGTGTCGCCGCCCTCGGCGCGCGCCTTGGCCAGGGCCTCGGTGAGGGGAACGAGGGCGGCCGGCAGGGGAATCGCCGCCGCGCTCGCGGCCTCGGTCGTGCGCACCAGGTCCACCCGGGCGATGGCCCCGAGGCTGCGCACGTACAGACTCGACCCGACGACCGCCGGAGGCGTCCACGCGAGGTCCTCGAACAGCTCGAGGCGCGCGGTCTCCTCCCACGCCGTGCGGCTGGCCCCTCCCAGGTGAAGGTCCCCTTCTTTGGTCAGGACGGCCAGCTGGTCCTCGATCACCACCAGGAATCCATCACCCGGCTCGCGGGACCGCCACAACATCTCGCCGGTCGCCGGGTCGACGGCGGAGAGGAACCGCCCGGTGTAGCCGAACAGGAGCCCCTGCGCCACGGCGGGCGGGCTGTAGCTCCGGGCGAGCAGCCGCAGCTCGCGCTCGATCGCGGCGCTGAAGCCGCTTTCGGTGCGGGTCACCTGAACCACCATCGTGGTTTCGGTCCCGTGTTTGAAGAAGATGCGGTCGTTACCCAGCACGACCGGCGACGAGCTCGCGGCACCCATCGCCGAGCCGCCCTTGTGTTCGAGCCGCCACAGGACGGTACCGTCGGCGGGGTCGAGCCCCGCGACGGAGGTGCCGCCGATGACCACGATCTGCTCCTTCCCGGCCAGGGTGGCGACGACCGGCGACTGGGCGCCGACGGCCTCTTCGAGTCGCTTCCAACGCAGCGCACCCGTGGTGCGGTCGAAGCACGCAACTTTGCCGGTTTCGTCCCCCATCCAGACCACCACGGAATCGCCCACCACCCGCGGCGAGCTGCCGTGGCCGTAGAAGGGCGCCGGCTCCTTGAGCTCGGCCGGCAGGTCCCGGCTCCACCGAACCGCCCCGCTGGCCCCATCCAACGCGACCAGGCGACCGTGGGCGCTCACCGCGAAGACCTGATCCCCGGCCACGGCGGGCGTCGCAATGGGGCCGTCGTGGGAGCCGTCGTGCCCGGCGTAGGTGGGGCCGAGGGAGGCGCGCCAGCGCTCCGACCCGTCCGCGGTGGCGAGCGCCACGACGACATCCTCGTCGCCGGCACGGCCCGCGGTGACCAGCAGCTCGCCCACAACGGCAATGCCCGCGTACCCGCTGCCCAGTGGCCTTTGCCAGCGCTGGGCGAAGGCCAGCCGGCCCTCGCCCGGCGGCAGCCCCGCTGGCGCGTGGCCGTCGCCGCGGGGACCTCGGAAGGCCGGCCAATCTTGCGCTTCCGAGCGCGGTGTGGCGCCCGCGACGAGCAGGAGGAGGAGAAGGGCTCGAGAGCTTGGAGCCGCCATTCTTGGTTTTCCTTTCGAGCCGCGAGTCGAGTCGGCCGCGACGGGAACTCTACACTTCTCTCGGCACCCTACTCTCGGTCGTTCCCTTCCTCCCGGCCGTCGGCGTAGAGCCCGACGATCCTGGTCACACGGTCGCCCTGGCGCTCGAAACGCAGCAAGAAGTCGTCGAGCTCGCCGACCAGGAAGCGGTCGTCGCCGATCGCCTGCAACCGGTGCTTGGCGCCGTTTCCGCGCTGATACCACAGGGCTCCGTTTTCGAGGGTGATCTTGCGCGGGCCGTAGGTGCCCACGAAGGCGTTCGTCTGGGCGGGCGAAAGCGTCACCGCACGGCCCCGGCCTTCGACCACCACCCGGGCGAAGCGCGCGGCCTGCTGAACCTCCGGGTCCGTGGCGCCATCGGCGATGGCGCCCAAGGCGCGGCCGTGGGCCGTCACCAGGGCCTCGGCGGCGGGCACCGCGACGTCGGGAGCCACCCCCGTACCCTCCCAGTTGGTGCCGGTGATCGGGTTGATGGCCCGCCCGAAGGGCAGGGTCATGACCACCGGGTGGCCTTCGACCCGATGCTCGCTCACGGGGTGCGCACCGCCGCCGGTGGTCTCCCCCACGATCGTCGCCCGCTTGAGGTTCTTCAAGTTGTAGGTGAACTCCTCGGCGGCCGAGAAGGTGCGCCTGCTGGTCAGCACAAAGACGGGCACGCCGGTCTTCCGGGCGCCTGGAACCCAGGCCTGGGTCCAATACTGCTCGGTGCGGTCGCCTTGGCGGATGTAGAAGCTGTTCAGGTGGGTGGGTTCGTCGCCGGACACGAGGTAGCTCGTCAGCAGCTGGATCATGCTGGGGCTGCCGCCGCCGTTGTCGCGCAGGTCGAAGATCAAGGCGTCCGCGCCGGCGAGGAAGGCCATGGCCGCCACCGCCGTTCCACCGCCGAGGTCGGCCTGCAGGAAGCAATCGAGCTTGACGTAGCCGACGTTGCCGGCCAGCAGCTCGACTTTGCGGAAGCAGGCGTTCTCGCGGCGGACGAACTCCGCCTGCCGCCGCGCCCGCTCCTCCGGCGAGGGCGGCTGGCCCGAGGCCCCCGGCGGCTCCGGCTCGGTCCACCGGACCCGCAGGTGCAGGTCGTGGGACACCGACTGGAGATCCTCGGTGAGCTTCTCGGTGAAGGCCCGAAGATCGGCCGTCGCCGCGTAGACGCCGCTCTTCTCCTGCTGGCGTACGTGCGCTTCCATCTTCTTCGCCGTCTCAGGGAACACGTAGGTCTCGCCGAGCGCCCGCAGGAGGTCGTCGAGGATCGCCGCGCGGTCCGCGGCCGACACGGCCGGGGGCGCCGGCGGCGCCGGCTGAGGCCAAGCCGGCGCCGAGCCCAAGAAGGCCAAGGCGGCCCCGAGGGCGACGCCAGAGAGACGAAGGCGTAATCCGTTCATGGAGATTCCTCCTCGAATTTCGGGTTGGGTGTCCTGGACTCGAGCGCCGCGCGCAGCCGGTCCGCGGCGCCGCGGGCCTCGAGCCGCTCCTCCACCGCCGCCACTGCGCCGAGCAGGTCGTGGCCCGACTCGGCCACCAGCTCCGCCGTGGCCCGCTCGATGGCCGTCCACAACGGCTGCAGCTGCCCCAAGACGGCCAGACCTTCCGCCGTCAAGCCGAGCGTCCGGCGGCGGCCGTCCCGCGGGTCGCTCGCTGAGGCCACCAAGCCCGCGGCTTCCATTTCGGAGGAGATCTGCGCGATGGCCGTGTGGGTCAGCCCCACGATCGCGCCCAGCTGCGAGATCGACAACGGCGACTCCCGCGCGAGCGCCGCCAGAAGGGGAAACCAGCGCGCCCGAAAGCTCACCTGCTGCGCGGAGTACAGCTCCGAAACCGCCTCCTGCAACCGGTCTCCCAGGCGCTTCAGCCGCGAGGCGAGGGCGAGGTGACCGAGGTCGGAGATCAAGTCCATGGGGGAGGAGTACGGGGAGATCTGAAAGTAGTTTCAGATCTCCCCGACGTGCACCGCCCTCGATGACTTCCTACGGCACTTCGAGCTCGAACCGCACGCTGTCCACCCCGTTCGAGAGCGTGACCTCCAGGCGCTCGGCGCGGGTGGCGAGCTCGAGCCGGCCGTCGCGGGCGAAGCCCAGGACTTCGCCGGTGTCCGCGTCGCGAAGCATCGCCACGGGGTTCGCGGCGACGTCCCAGGCGAGCAGCACGGTTTCGTCGTCGGTGCGGAACGCCCGCGGGCCGGATTCACTGAGTGCCGCGCCGGCTCGACGCTCGGCCACGATCCGACCGTCGAACCGGAGGCGGAGAGCCGCCGGCACACCGTCGAAGGGGACCAGGGCCGCGAAGGTCGACCCCGCGCCGTGGTCGGTGGCGATGAGGCCGACGGTCGCACGGCGAATCACGCGGCCGGCGGCATCGAGGATCTCGATCTCGGCCCGCTCGGCGTCCGGCGCCACGGGCTCGGGCACGCCATCCACGCGGAAGGCCGGCTCGAGGACCCAGCCCTCCGCGCCCCGGCGACCCCAGATCAGGAGCACTTCGCCCGTCGCCCCGGCGGCGGCCGGCGCGGCGCTCGCCGCTCCTCGCCCCGCCAGCACCCGCAGGTAGTTGTAGTCGCTGATCCACGGTTCGGTGTAGCAGTAGCTCATGAGGTCCACGGAGCCCGCCGCGGGCTCGTACGCGCGGATCTTGAAGATGTCGAAACCCGAGCGGCCGATGTTGGCGAGGGGGTACGGGAATGCCGGATCGGGCCCCAGGGGGCCGCCGCAGGGAGCGTGGAAGAGCCCGAAGTTGTGGCCCAGCTCGTGGGCCACGAGGTACTCGCGCACGCTCAGCCGGTCGCCGTCGAAGCGCTCGGGCCGGTCGGCCACGGCGGCGGCACGGCCCGGCAGGTGGGCGAAGCCGCCGAAGGTCGAGGGGCGCGGCACGTCGGCGACACCCAGGTAGTGGCGATCCGCCCGGCCCTCGGCGAGGCGGACGGCGTCGAGCTCGGCGAGGAGCTGGAGCCAGCCGGCGGAGCCCTCGGAGACCGCCGCGGAGGACTGCACCGGGCGGTGGATCGCGAAGTCGATCTTCTCGGGCACGGGCATGGTCCGCCGGGCGTAGCCGATGAGCTCCTCGACGTTCTGTGCAGTGATGACGGGCACGGGACGACCGGGCAGCGCCACCGGCACCAGGGTCAGCCGCAGGGTCGGCACCTTGCGCACGTCGAAGCCCTGTCCCGCCTTGCCCGGCCACAGGTTGTTGGTCTCGTTCGACTCGCGGATGCGCCGCTCGGGGTCGACCTCAACCACCAGCTTCAAACCGGGTTGGATCCAAGCCGCGGGAACGAAGCGGTTCCACGACAAAGCGTGATCGCCCCGCTGCAGCTCGACCGGCACGCCCGTGAGCTCACGGGTGGGACCGAGCAGGGCCGAATGCCGCACCTTGCGGCCGTAGACGAATTGCACCCGCACGTTCGGCCGCAGGCCGTTCGGCGTGTCGGCCAGAACGAAGACCCGCAGGAGAGCCGAGCGGTCGGCCACCAAGGGGACGGCCTGGTCGTGGGTTTGGGTGGCCTGGGTGAGGGTCATCCCCGCGACCGTCAGATCGACGGCCAGAGCGGGCGCGGCCAGGCCCGCCAGGGCGGCGAAGAATGCGTTGCGACACCACCGGCGAGCCATGGTCGCCTCCTTTCGATCAAGGTACCTCGAAGCGACGGGTCACGCTGTCGACCCCGTTCGAGAGCAGCAGCTCGAGCCGCTGCCCGCGGGTCGCCACCTCCAGCCGGCCGCCCCGGGCGAAGCCCAGCACTTCGCCGGAGTCGGCGTCGCGCAGCATCACGAGGGGCTGGCTCTCGGCATCCCAGGCGAGTTGAACGGTCTCGTCGTCGGTGCGGAAGGCCCTCGGGGCCTCGGAAAGAGCCGACCGGTCGGCGACCACGGCCTGGGCGCGGCGTTCGGCCACCCGGCGGCCGCCGATTTCGAGACGGATCGCTGCCGGCCGGAAATCCTCGTCGACGGGGATGAGGGCCGCGAAGCCCTGCCCCGGCAAGTGGTCCAGGGTGGAGAGTCGGACTCCCTGGCGAACGGCCACGCGGCCCTCACCGTCGACCAGGCTGACCACGGCCTGGGAACCGCTCGCCATCTCGGCCGCGCCGCGCACGCGGAACGCCGGCTCGAGCACCCAGCCGGCCTCGGTTTCGCGCCCCCAGACCAGCAGGGCCTCCCCCTCCGAAACGGCACTGGTTTCGGTCGCGGTCGAACGGCCCGTGACCTGCCCGCGATAGCGCATCACGTTGAGGTAGTTGTAATCGCTGATCCAGGGCTGGGTGGTGCAGTAGCTCATGAGATCCACGGCGCCAGATTCGGGAACGTAGGCGCGATTCACGAAGACGTCGAAGCCGTGGCGGCCAATGTTGGCCTGCTCATAGGGAAAGTCCGGATCCGGGTCGCCGGGGTTGCCACACGGAGCATGGGGCAGGCTCAGGTTGTGCCCGATCTCGTGGCCGATCACGTACTCGCGGTAGGTCAGGCGGCCTTCATCCATCGGCCGCGGCCATTCGGTCGACACCGTCGAGCGGCCGGGCGCGAAGCCGAGCCCCCCGATGGCGCCGGGGACGATCGGATTGACCAGGCCCGCGTAGTAGCGGTCGCGGGTCCGCTCGACCACCCGCAGAGCCTCGATCTCGAACAGCAGTTGGCGCCAGCCATCGAAGCTGCTGATGATGTCGGCGCTGGTCGAGAACACCTTGTGGACGACGACATCCACCTTCTCCGCCACGGGGAACACCCGCCGGGTGTAGCTGACGAAGGCCTCGGTGTTCTTGGTCGTGATCTCGCTGGTCCGGCCGTCGGGCAGCCGGACCGGGACGAAGGTGACCTTCAAGGGAGCCGTGTTGCGGACATCGAAGGGCTGGCCAGACTTGCTCGGCCACAGGTTGTTGCCTTCGTTGGACTCCCGCACGCGGCGGTCCGGGTCGACCTCGGCGATGAGCTTGAGCCCTGGCTGGATCCAGGCGGCCGGGACGGTCACGTTCCAGCTCATGCCGTGGTCGTGGCGAACCACCTCCCGGGGCACGCCGACGAGCTCCCGCGGCGGTCCAAAGGTCGTCTGGTGGCGGATCTTCCTGCCGTAAACGAACTGCAGCCGCACCTTGGGCTTCAATGAGTTGTCGCCATCGGCGACGACGAAGACCCGAACGAAAGCTCGCCGATCGGCGATCAGCGGAACCGCCTGGTCGTCGGTCTGGATGGCCTGGGTGACGGTGAGCCCGGCAACCGAGAGATCGACCGCGGAAGCCGCCCCCGGCAGGGCCAGGGCGGCGGCGAGAATCAAACAACCGCTTGAAAATTGTCTCATCACGAGCTCCTTCTCCAAGGTTGCCACGGGCGTAGCACCCGCGAATGCCTCGAACTGGTTAGCGACAGCGAGCGGGAATCTCGATCATGCAAGGACGAAAAATCGAGGCCGAGGAAAGTCCCCGGCATGGGAGGGAGCGGCGGGCGAGCGCTCTGCATCGGGCGAGACCTCGAATCTTCGCCCTCCGAAGGACATGGCAAATCAAGAAAGCTGCGGAAGAGAATACACCAAACGGTCGATCCGAGGTGCCCCTGGTCAGGGCAGCGCCAGCATCCAACCCCAAACGGGACTGAAGGGATGCACCGTCCGGGTAGGCCGCCCGGCGCCGTCGACGAGCGGGCGGCCCTCTTTCGCCCAGCGGAAGATCGAGCCGCGGAGGTTCTCCACTCGCCCCGCACCCCGTGCTTGAAGCCGCTCGACCGCCAGGGCCGATCGCCAGCCGACCGAGCAGTAGAGAACCACGGGCCGATCCGTGGGCAATGCGCCCGGGCCCTCGAGATCCGTCACCGCCGGGCCGATCCAGCGCGCCCCCGGCAGGTGACTGACCTCGAACTCTGCCCGCTCCCGGGCGTCGAGCAGCAGAATCTCCTCGCCGGCCGCCAGCCGCGCGGCGAGCGCCGCCGTGGTCACCTCCGGTACCCGCGGAAACCGCCACGCCACCACCCGCTCCGCAACCGCGAGGGGGGCCAGGAGCACCAGTGCCACCGCCGCCACGAGAGCGACCAGGGCGAAGAGCAGGAGACGGCGAAGGGTCATGACTGTGCCTCACGGAAGGCCTGCCGGACCTTCACCGTCCCCCGGCCGGGGCCAGATTCTTGACCTCGCCGCCCTGGAGCTCGCCCTGGTAGCGGCCGCCGGGAACGAGACTCCGGAAGAGCGATTCGCTGGGAACCTGATAGGTGAAGGTCCGGCCCTTGGGGTCCGCGAGCTGGACCTCGTAGGTCTCGGCACGGGCACCGGTCTGCTCGCCGGGACCGAGCCGCAGATCGGGCCAATCAGCCTCCTGGCCCTGGCCGCGGGCGGTTTCGGTGCGGATCGTGACCCACTTGGTGAGGGCGTACCGCAGCCGGTTCTTGTAGACCTTGCGCTCCTCGTAGACCGGCACCGTCTCGCTCACCCGACGAGACTCGTTCCGGTACACCGGCCGGTCCTCGTAAATGTCCTCGAAATAGCCGTTGCCGAGATCCCGCGAGCCGGTCTTGACCCGTTCGGTACCCACCTGGACTCGCTCGGTGACGGTTTTCGTCTCCTGGCGGGTTCCGACCTGAACGCGATCGGTCCGATAAAGCTCTCGGCGGGTCGAGATCACCCGGGCGTTGGCGGGAATCTCGCCCTCCCAGCCCTCCTCCTCCACCGGCCGCAGGGCCTGAACGTCGACCGTACGAACCCAGGAGTAGCCGACCGGCGTGAGCGCCACCTCGCGGGGCCGGTGACACCACAGCTGAAGCCCGACGAAGGCGGCCAGAGCCAAGCCCACGATCGCGCAGCCCTTGCCGCGCCGCTTCTTGGGCCCGAGGGCCAGGGGAGCCGGGGAGGGCGGAGCCGGCGCGGCGTCAACGTGCTCGACGACCGGCCGGGGCCTCGAGCCGTCCCGACCCGCGCCGCACTGGGTGCAGTGCGCGGCATCGGCGCGGTTGTCTCCGCCGCAGTAGCCGCAGGTCCAGTCCGGGCCGGTCTGGGCAGCGGCGAGCCCCGCCGCGTCGGTCACTTCGGCCGCCTCCGGCGGCAGGTAGAAGCGCACGTCGGCGCCGCGCGGCGCGCCGCAGCCGGCGCAGTAGCGCTCGGGTCCCCGGTTTCCGGCTCGCCCGCAGCTCGGACAGTCCCAACGGCCTTCTCGAATCGCCATGGCGGAATCCTACCGGAGCGGCCGCCGGAACCTTCGACCGGCGAGGCCGTATCCGTCCGGGAAAGGAGCTGCCACCATGCCTTCGACCCATGTCTTGCTTCGACCCTCCCGCGCCCTTCTGGCCCTCGGGCTGGCCCTCGTTCCGACCGCCGCCCTCGCCCAGTTCCCGCCGCTCACCCTGCCACCCTCGGGGGACAACCAGAAGGCCTCCGTCAGCCAGTGGATCGGCCCCGTGCAGGTGACGATCGACTACTCCAGCCCCGATGTCCACGCCCCCAACGGCGAGGCTCGCCGCGGCAAGATCTGGGGCACCCTGGTGCCCTATGGCCTCACCAATCTCGGCTTCGGGTCGAGCCCAGCGGCCCCTTGGCGGGCCGGCGCCAACGAGAACACGGTCTTCACCGTCTCCCACGACGTCACGGTCCAGGGCCAGCCGCTTTCCGCCGGCCGCTACGGCCTGCACATGATCGCCACCGAGGGCGACTGGACGCTGATCCTGTCCAAGAATTCGACGTCCTGGGGCAGCTTCTTCTACGACCCCGCCGAGGACGCCCTGCGGGTCACCGTCAAACCCCACAAGGTCGAGTACCACGAGTGGCTGACCTACGAATTCGTCGACCGCCAGCCCGACCACGCCACCGTCGAGCTGCGCTGGGAGGACCTCGGGATACCTTTCACGGTCGCCGTGCCGAGCGTCGACGAGCTTTACGTCGCCGCCCTCGAGCGCGCCCTGCGGGACTCGCCGGGCTTCACCTGGCAGGCTTGGACCACCGCCGCCCAGTTCGTGCTAGGCCGCAAGATCCACCCCGACAAGGCCCTCGCCTGGGCTCAGGCCGCGGTGGCCCCGGGCTTCGTGGGCCAGGAGAACTTCACCACTCTCTCGGTGCTGGCCCAGGCTCAAGAGGCCAACGGCCAGGCCGACGCGGCCAAGGCGACCATGGCCAAGGCGATCGCCCATCCCACCGCCAGCCCCTTCGACATCCACGCCTTCGGCCGCCAGCTGATCGCCGGGGGTCGCGCCCAGGAAGCCCTGACGGTGTTCGAAGCGAACGCCCGCCGGAATCCGGATTCCTGGGTCATCGATGTCGGCATGGCCCGCGGCCTCTCCGCCGTCGGCCGCTACCCGGAAGCCCTGGCCCACGCCAAGAAGGCCCTCGCCAACGCCCCCGACGCCCCCAACAAGGCCATCCTCGAGGCCGCCATCGCCAAGCTCGCGAAGGGCCAGGACATGAATCGGTAGGCCGCGGCGGGCTTCAGGGCTTCGGCGCCTGGGGGGCGACCTCCTCGGGGTCGTAGGTGAACCCCACCCCCGAGTCGTCGACGCAGATCCGCCACGCGACCGGCAGCACGGCGATCACCGAATCGCCGTGCCCGGTCACGTCGCGGGGGTTGACCCGCGACGGACAACCCGGGTGGGGGCCGGGAATGCCGGGAGCCCCGAAGGCCTCGACCACCCGCTGAGCCAGGCGCGAAGGGCCGTCGCCCTTGGTCGTCGGGACGTCGACCCGGCAGGCGCCGAGCCCCGTTGCCTCCTCGAATCGCAGGGTACCGCCCGCCGCACCCCCGGGCGCCACCAGGAAGCGGGTGCGGAGGATGCCCAGGGTGTCGAGCACGGGGGCACCGAGCCCGTGCCAGTCGAAGCAGAACCCCTCGTCGTGCCCCGGCTCGAAGCGGACCGAGGGCACCGCCCAACTGCCCCGCTGAGTCGGAAAATCGAGCTCGAGGCGCGGATCGGGCCCCGGCTGATCTTCCTCCTGCCTCACTGACCCGAGGCCGGTCACCCGCGCCGCGACGCCGGCCAGGAGGCATTCCGCGTCGGCGTTCACGAGGTCGCGCACGGCGAAGAGCACCTGCTCCTTCGTTTCGCCGCGGGCGACCCGGTGCCGGACGCGACACAGCACGCGGGTCGCACCGTCGCCGGACTGGACCGTGGGGGCGACCTCGATCTCCCCCGCCAGACCCGCGAGAGGGAGCGCCTTCGGCGCGCCTTCCGGCACGTCCAGGCCCAGGATCGCGGCCGGCGGACGAATCAGGGACTGGCAGCCCGACACCAGGCCGAGGCCGCTGGGGGGAGAGCCGCAGAGGGCGACGATCGAGCTGATGGGGTTTCCCGCCTGGTTGCAATCGGCGACCGAGGTGCCGCCGACGCACTTGCCGCTGAAGCAGCCCCAGGCCACCTGGCGGCCATAGTAGAAGCTGGCGAGGCTGGTCACCAGCTGGCCATCGGCGTCGGTGGTGATCTCGCCGCCCTGGGCGTCCACGCTGCCCTTGGCGCACACGGTGCCATCGCGCCGCAGGATCTGCACCTCGCACTTCTTGAACGGCAGGAAGGCGTAGCCGTAGATCGGGATGTCCCAGATCTTGCCGTCCACCCAGCCTTCGAACGTCGCGAGGGCAGGCTGGGTGAGCACGTAGGCGCCCCGGCCGTGGGTGCCGGCCCAGACCCGGCCGCGCCGTCCGTCGAGGGCGAGCTCGTAGACCGGCACTCGCGGCAGGCCGGCGCTCCAACTCGCCCAGGTCGTTCCCCGGTCGAGGCTCTTGTAGACCCCGTCGTCGGTGCCGAGCCACAGCCGCTCGGGCGCACCCGGCTCGACCGCGACGGTGTTGGCGGGGATCTCCGGCAATCCGGCCGCGATGGCGGTCCAGGTGGCGCCGCCGTCGCTCGAGCGGAACACGTGGGCGCCCTTCCGGAAACCCGAGAAGGTGGCGTAGAGGAGATCAGGGTTCCCCGGGTCCACCGCCAGCCGGGTCACCGGGCTCGCGGGCAGGCCTGCGCCAGTGTCCCCCGCCGAACGCCAGGTGCCGGCGCCGGGGCAGATGCCGTCGCCGCGGAAGATCCGGCCGCCGTAGTAGCCGACGTAGACCCGATCCGGCCGCGAGGGCGCCGAGACGATGGCGGTGATGACCTCGACGGTACCGGTGTCCGGGAACGGGCCGCCGGAAGCGAGCACCGGGCTCACGGGCGTCCAGGACGCGGCGTCGTCGGTCGAGCAGTGAAGCCGCTCGCCACCGAAGAAGAGGGCGTGGGAACCCCCCGCGGCCTGGACGAGGGGCGGGTAGAACGCCGAGGGATCGCTGAGGGTGAGGCCGTGATCGGCGCGCTCGAAACTCCGATTCGCGCCGCCCGACAGCGAGCGCCGCGGGGTGACGTGGAAGTTGGTGGTGTAGGCCAGGTTCCAGGTGTCGAGATCGAGCGCCGTGAACCCGCCGTCGCCGTCGTCCACGTGGAGCCAGGCGCGCCCGGCGACCCACATAATGGTGCCGTTGTCCTGGGTCCCGCCGAGCACGCGCGCCGTCTGGGGCGAAGCCGCAATCGACTGGAAGGCCGTGATCTGGAGCCCTTCGACCGCCATGTCCCACAGCGCGCCCCCATCGGTCGAAACCCCCACGCCGCCGTCGTTCGAGACGTAGAGCAGCGTTGGCGTGGCGTAGACGAGGGACCGGAAGTCGGGGTGGAGGTCTGACCTGCCTCGTCCGTTCCAGGTCCGGCCGCCGTCGAGGGACTGCCACAGGTTGAGACCGCCGAACCACAGATTGTCCGGATCCGCCGGGTGCACGGTCAGGGCATGGGTGTAACGAGAGTAGGCGGCGGGCAGTTGGGCCCTGGCCAAGGTCCAGGTGTCGCCTCCGTCGGACGAGCGGTAGAGCGGCGGCTCGCAGGAGTCGTAGACCGGATCCGGGCAGTTGCCGAACATCGCGTAGAGCACCGCTGGACGGGCGGCGTCGGGCCGGTGCACGGCCAGCTCGACGTGATCGAAGGTGGCCGCCGAGACGTTCGGAAGGCCCGCGGACGGACGACAGCCCGGCACCGTGACGCCGGGGTTCAAAGGGCACCAGGTCGCGCCCTGGTCGATCGAGCGGAACACCCCGAGGCCGTGGAAGGCGGCGTAGATCCGTTTCGGATCCCGCGGGTCGAGCTCGAGGTCGCTGGGCCGGGCACCGGCGGCCCCGGCGACGCTCACGAACCGCCAGGAGAGCCCGCTGTCGGCGGAAGCGAAGAGGCCGTAGCCGAGAGCGGGCGGCGGCGCCGTGACGGTCGACTCCGACGACGAGGCCGTGACCCCGCTCGACAGGGCGATCAGGAGCAGCGTCGGGGCCTTCGCTGGGTGCGGAAAAATCAGGATCGAAACGATCGAGCCGGGATGGAAGATCGACTCGCCGTGGGTTTGCCAGGTGTAGCCCTGGTCGGTCGCTCCAGTGCCCACCAGCAGCCCCGAGCCGTGGTAGGTATCGCGCCGGATGGCGTCTTCCCCGGTGCCCGCCCAGATCCTGCGGCAGCCGGCGGGAGTGCAGTCCTCGAGCGCCAGCGAGCCGATCGCGAGGGCCGAGCGGCCATCGGACAACGGTCGCCAGAGCTGGCCGGCGTCGCGGGAGTTCCACACTCCGCCGCTCGCCGTGCCGAGGTAGACGTCCCGCGGGTTGGTCGGGTTGACCGCGATCACCGTGGCGCGGCCGGTCACCTTCACGCGACCGCCACCGTAGGTTTGGCCTTCCAAAATCGGATCCGGCCCCACGGGAAACCAACGAGTGCCTTCGATCGCCCCACGGGCGGGCACGGACACCACCACCGCGAAGAGGGCGAGCCCGAGGACGAAGGGATAGCGAGCGGACATGAAAACCTCCACGCAGCAGTCAAAGTGATTTTCAAGGAGCATCCCACCCTTCCTCGAAATCCACAAGCTCGCAATAGACTCCGCGGCCATGCCCGCCTCCTGGTCCGTCGCCTTCAACCGCTGGCTCGCTTCGCCCCGCTGGCCGCTCGTCGTCGCTTTCCTCTCGGTCCTCCTGTGCGCGCCGTCCCTCGGGGTCGGTTTCGAGCTCGACGACTGGTTCCAGCGCGACCTCCTGCGCGGCGACTTTCCGCTGCCGGTGACGGCCTGGCAGATGTTCTCGACCGCGCTGCCGGCGTCCGACGGGGCGGCCGTCGGGGTGTACCCGTGGTGGGTGTCGCCGCAGTTCCGGCTGGCCTTCCTGCGGCCGGTTTCGGTCGTCACCCACCTCGTCGATTACGCCCTGTGGCCGGACTCGCCGGTTCTCATGCACCTGCACAGCCTGCTGTGGCTGGCGTTCGGGGTGGCCGCGGCGGCCTGGTTCTACCGGCGCCTCCTGGGACTCGGCGCGGTGGCGGGCTGGGCAGCCCTGTTCTTCGCCCTCGACGACAGCCACGGCCTGCCTGCTGGCTGGATCGCCAACCGCAACGCCCTGGTCGCGTTCGTGTTCGGGCTGCTGGCGCTCCTCGCCCACGACGCGTGGCGCCGCGGCGGTTGGCGCGCCGGGGCGTGGCTGGTGCCCGGGGCGCTCGGGCTCGGCCTGTTCGCCGGGGAAACCGCCGTCGGCGCGGTGGCGTTCCTGGGCGCCTACGCCCTGTTCCTCGATCCCTCCGGAGCTCGGCGCGGGCTTGTGGCGCTGGCGCCCGCGGCCGTGGCCGGCCTCGGGTGGGCCGCGGTCTACGCGATCGGCAGATTCGGCGCGGTCGGCTCGGGCATGTACGTCGAGCCGTTGCGCTCCCCCGTGGCTTTCCTCCAAGCCCTCGTCGAGCGCGGGCCGATCCTCGCTCTGGGAGTGTGGACGCCCCTGGCCTCGGACTTCGCCGGCATCGCGCCCGCGGGCGCAAAGGCGGTGCTCTGGGCGCTCGGCGTCGCGGTGATCGTCCTCGCGGGCTGGCTGTTCGGTCCCTTGGTGCGGCGAGACCGGACCGCCCGGTTCTTCGCCGCGGCGTCGCTGTTCGCCCTCGTTCCCGCGGTGGCGACCCAGGCCTCGAACCGATTGCTGCTGTTCGTCGGCCTGGGTGCCTTCGGTCTCCTGGCTCGCTGGCTCGCCGACCGATCCACGGGGGCCGACTGGCTACCTCAGGGCAAGCTCTGGCGACGTGCCGCCCGATGGGCGGCCTTCGGCGCCTATGGCACCCACCTGGTGCTGGCGCCGCCGAGCCTGATCTTCCACGCGCGGGCCGCTCACACCCTCGGCGGGCCGATCCGGGCGGCCACCGCGACCCTGCCGGCGGACCCGGCCTTCGCCCGGCAGACCCTGGTGGCGATCAACACGCCCGACTACCTGATGTACCTGGCCTACCTGCCGTCCTACCGGCGAGCCGGGGGCGAACCCGCGCCCCGAGCCCTGCGCGCACTTTCCCAGGGCCCAACGCCGGTCTTCCTGGAGCGCCTCGACGACCATTCGGTGCGTCTCAGCGCGCCGGCCGGTCTCTATGGCGGCCAGCTCGGCTGGTTGTTCCGCGGCCGGGACGAGCCCTTCGAGCCCGGCCACGAAGTACCGGTTCCGGGCCTCACTGCGCACATCGACGCCGTGGACGAGCGAGGTGTGCCGACCTCGGTGACCTACCGCTTCGAAGTTCCGCTCGACGATCCCTCCCTGCGTTGGGTGGCCTGGCGGGACGAGCGATTCGAGGAGATCGGCCCGCCGAAGCCGGGCGAAACGGTGCACCTGGCTCCGGCGTTGGTTCAGTTCTGAGGGGAGCCGGCCGGCCCTACTCTTCCCACTCCCCCACCACCGCCCGGATGGCCCGGCTCGAAAAACCCTTGCGCTCGAGGCTCCGGGCCAGGGCCGCCGGATCTTTCTTGGGGTGGCGACGGGCCGCGGCGCGGGCAGCGTCGGTGTCATCCTCGGGCAGGAGCTCGGCGAGCACCTCGCGGGCGAGCTCGCCGGTGACGCCGCGGACTGCGAGCTCCGCCTGGAGTCGGGCACGACCGAGGCCCTTGGTCAAGCGACCGCGCACGTAGGAGCGAGCGGCGACGGCGTCATCGAGGTATTGCCGCCGCTCGAGCTCGGCGAGGGCCGCCGCGATCTCTCCGCCCTCGTAGCCCCGCGTCCGCAGCTTCTGGTCGATCTCGAGGCGAAAGTGGTCGCGCACGGCCAGGAGCTTGACCGCCTGGGCGAGACACGAGAGTCGCTCGCCCGGGCTCAGGGCTCGACCTCGAACTCGCCCGCGGCCAATAGCTCCCCCTCGGCCGAGCCCATGAGCTGATCTTCCATTTGCTCGCGGGAGATGTCAGCGGTGAACTGGACGCCCTGGATCTTCAAACGGAACTCGTCCGGGTTGGTGGCGCGCTTGAGGGCTTCTTCGAGCGTGATCAGTCCATTGCGCCACAGCTGGAAGAGCGACTGATCGAAGGTCTGCATGCCGTACTGGCTGGTGCCCAGCGCGATCTGCTCGCGGATGAACTTGGTCTTTTCCTTGTTCTCGATGCACTCGCGGATGTACGGCGTGACGATCAGCACCTCGACCGCCGGGACCCGGCCGATGCCATCGGCTCGGGGCACGAGGCGCAGCGAGACGATGGCCTTCAAGACCTGAGAGAGCTGGATGCGGATCTGCTTCTGGTGGTGGGGTGGGAAGACGGAAATGATGCGGTTGACGGTCTCCGTGGCGTCCAGGGTGTGCAACGTCGAAAACACCAGGTGGCCCGTCTCGGCGGCCAGAAGCGCCGTCTCGATCGTCTCGAAGTCGCGCATTTCGCCCACCAGAACCACGTCCGGGTCCTGCCGGAGGGCGGCCCGGAGGGCACCCGAGAAGCCGCGGGTGTCGACGTCGATCTCGCGCTGGTTGACGATCGAACGCTTGTCGCGGTGGAGGAACTCGATCGGGTCCTCGATCGTGATGATGTGCTCGCCCCGGGTCGAGTTGATGAAGTCGATCATGGCCGCGAGGCTGGTCGACTTGCCCGAGCCCGTGGTGCCCGTGCAGAGCACGAGACCGCGGCTCTCTTGGCTGATCTTCTCAAGCACCGGCGGCAGCATCAGCTCCTTGATCGAGAAGATGCGCGCCGGAATCACGCGCAACACCAGGCCCACGCTCCCCCGCTGCTGGAAGATCGAACAACGGAAGCGCCCGAGGCCCGGCACCGAGTAGGCGATGTCGATCTCGAGCTCTTCCTTGAAGCGCTGCTTCTGCCGCGCGTTCATCATCGAGAACGCCATGGCCACCGTGTCTTCCTGCATCAACCGCTTGACGTCGGTGAGCTGCACCAGCTCGCCGTCGACGCGGATGACGGGGTGGCTACCCACCTTCAAGTGGATGTCCGACGCCTTCTGCTCGACGGCGACTTTGAGGAGGTCATTGATGTTCATGGCCGTGCTCCGCCCGGGAAGTCATAGCTTTCGACGAATCCGCTCGATGGTAGCCCCCGGGCGGGGGGGAGTCAAACGGGGCGGGCACGCTCCACAACGTCCGGTGATCGGGAGTCGCGACGATTGAATCAAGTGTACTGGTTCCGCCCCGCCATCACCCCACCGTCCACGTCCCAGATCGCTCCCGTCACCCACGAAGCGTTGTCGGACAGCAAGAAGCAGATCGTCTCGGCGACGTCCTCTGGACGGCCGACCCGACCGATGGGGTGGAAGCTGTTGAAGCCCTGAAGCGTAGAGTGGACCTGCTCTTTTTCCAGGAAGCCCTCGTAGATCGGGGTCTCGACCACCGCGGGAGAGACCGCGTTCACCCGGATGCGAGCGCCAGCCAGCTCCATGGCGAGATGCTGGGTGAGGGAGTGTAGGCCGGCCTTGGCCATGGAGTAGGCGGAGGAGGGAGTGGCTGCGACGGCCTGCCGAGCCCACATCGATCCGATGGTCACGATGCTCCCACCGCGCCGCCGTGCGACCATGTTCCTCGCAAGGGTCTGCGTGACGAAAAACAGCGACTTGTTGATGGCAGCGTAGCGCTCATAATCCTCGAGGGTGTGCTCAAGAAACGGTTTAGGAGCGAAAACCCCGGCAGCATTCACCAGGTGGTCCGCATCCGCATGCTCGAGGTCGATCCGGGAGCGCAGGGCATCCAAGTCGGCCCTGCTCGTGAGGTCGGCCCGTTCGCCGACGACCGGGCCGAATTGGCCGAGCTCCTCGACCGCTGCCGCCAGACGATCGCCCCGATGCCCGATCACGACCGCGGTACCGCCGCGTTCCAAAAAGAGCTGGGCGACCCTCTTTCCGATCCCGCTCGTGCCCCCGACGACAATCAGCTTCCTTCCAGCGAAATCCTTCATCTCGTGTCTCCTTTCGGGCTGGTGCCCGCGTCGATATAGTCTCGGGCCGGCGCCGCCGCTGAACAACCAGGCACAATGCGGTGGGGTGGGCACAAAACGGTATCGATCCCATGGAAGACAAGGAAAAGAAAATCTCGCGGCGGGTACCCCCTCGGCACGTGGGCCGCATGGTGGAGACGGTCATCGGCTGCAAGTGGTCGCTGACGGTGCTGGACCTCGTGGAGCAGGGAATCGTGCGCCCGGGCGAGATGGAGCGCAGCGTCGAGGGTCTGACGGCGAAGGTGCTGAACGACTGCCTTCGACGATTGGTCCAGTTCAAAGTGCTGGACAAGAGGTCCTACCCGGAGCTCCCGCCCCGAGTCGAGTACGGCCTCACCGAGTTCGGCTGGAAGTTCCGGGGGACGCTGGACGCACTCGATGCGCTGGAAGCCGACTTTGTAGCTGCCGGCACTGTGTCGACAACTTCGTGTCCGGTGGACACCGGTAGCCCGCTGCTGCACCGGGCGGCGGCTCGGGCTCCGGTCGAGCCACGGAAGAGCTGAGCGGGCGGGGAGTTTCCCTCCCCCGAGTGAGCCGGCCGCGGGTGCCTTCGGGTCATCGAGGAACCCATGCCTGAGCACTCCGCACCGCAAATACGCTGACGGGAAACGAAGGGCAGGCACACGAGCCTTGCCTACGGTTGGTCGCCGCGATCGTCTGGCTGAGCGGACAGGCCGGTCCTCAGCGGCAGGGCGGCGTCAGGGGGCAAATGCCGCCGCAAGAATCGCCTGGGTGTCGGTTGCGCCGAACACGGCGCTGCGCAGCACGACGACGCCGACTTGCTGGTCCGGATCGAAGAACAGTTCCGCCTGATAGCCCGGCACGCCGCCAGAGTGGCCGAACACGACCGTCTCGCCGAAGCGCTGCAACTGCACACCGATACCGTAGCCGCTACGCAAGCGCGGCCCGGACAGGGTGATGCGCCGCTGAGCCTTGGCGAGGTCGTCGGCCGGTAGGACCACTGGCGTTGGTTCGCCCATCTGGAAGCGCAGCCAGCGGGTCATGTCGTCGAGCGTCGAGAACAGGCCGCCGACCGGCACGCGCCAGCCACGGCCCGCCAGTTCGGCGGCTGCTTCCTTTGTGCTAATGCCGTGCTCCTCGATCACGTGGCCCGGAGCCAGTCGCGCGAGCTGCTGCGCGGTCGGTTCGAAGACGGTGTCACCCATCGCCAGGGGCTGCAGGATGTGGGCCGTGATGTACTGCGGGTAGGCAGTGCCGGCGGCCTTGGTCAGCGCCGCGCCCAGAAACGCATAGCCAATATTGGAATAGGCGAACGAGCTGCCGGGCTCGGCCCGATAGCGAGACTTGGGCACCGCAGCCGACAGGTTGCCTTGCCAGTCGGCGACCGGGCCGAGTTCCAGTGCTCCGGCGTCTTCCGGGTCGCGCCCCAGCCCGGCTGTGTGAGTCGCCAGCTGGATCAGGGTCGCCTTCACGCCGGTGGGAGGGCCATGCGGAATCGACGCGAACTCCGGGACGAATTTCTCGACCGGGTCGGAGAAGCTGCAGCGGTCCGTGGCTTCGAGCTGCAACAGCATCAAAGCCGTGAACATCTTGGTGATCGAGCCGATCCGGTACAGGGTCGTGCCGGTCGGTGCTGGGCCATCCTTGCCGTCGGTGTGCCCGAAGTGCCGTGCCTCGGCGTGTCCGTCGTACACGACCGCTACCGACAACGCTCCAATCGGGCTCTTGGCGAACTCCTTGTCGGCGGCGACGAACACCCGGTCGACCAAGGCTGGGACCCCGGGTCCGGTGAGGTTTTGGGCTTGCGCCCCGATCGCGGGAAGCAGCGTGCAGACGACGATGGCGGCGATGTTCATGCCCGGACTATATACTACCCAGGTAGTTGAATGCCAGGGCAGGCGGCTAAGTACCACTCTGCGTAAATACGGCGACGTATTATAGTTGCGCGACAGGCTCGGTTACCCTAGACTCGATGCTCGGGGTCCATCGGTCATGCCGCGAAAAAGCCCGTTCAAGATTGAACTCTCCCGAGACGAGAGGGCCACGCTGGAGGCGCGGGCGCGAAAGTATACGTTGCCGTATTTTGAGGTGCTCCGGGCCAGGATGGTCCTGCTGGCAGCAGCCGGGCACTCGAATGACGAGATCGCCGCCTCCCTGTCGGTCGGCCGTGATGTCGTGAGCCAGTGGCGAAAACGGTTCTTCTACGAACGTATCGCCGGGCTCGAAGAGAGAGCGCGACCGGGCCGCCCCCCGGTTTTTCCCCCCAAGTTTGGCCGTGCAGATTAAGGCAATCGCCTGTGAGTTGCCCGCCACCCTTGGGTTGCCTCTCTCGCGGCTGAGTAGCGCCGACGTCCTACAGGAAGCTCAGCGCCGCGGCATCGTCGCGAAGATCAGTAACAAGACCGTTTGGCGTTGGCTGCATGAGGATGCCATTCGGCCCTGGCGACACCGCTCGTGGATCTTTCCTCGCGACCCCGACTTTGCCGCCAAAGCGGGCCGCATCCTCGATCTCTACGCGCGAGAGTGGAAGGGCGAGTCGTTGCGCGACGACGACTTCGTCATCTCCGCCGACGAGAAGACCAGCATCCAGGCGAGAATCCGGAAGCATCCCTCGTTGCCACCGCAGCCCAATCGCCCCATCCGCGTGGAACACGAGTACCTACGCGGTGGCGCCTGGGCGTACATCGCCGCTCTTGACGTCCACCGCGCAAAGCTCTTCGGTCGTTGCGAGAGAACAACCGGCATCGAGCCCTTCGATCGACTGGTCGCTCAGGTCATGAGTCAGCCTCCCTACCGCGGCGCTAACCGCGTGTTCTGGATCATGGACAACGGCTCCTCGCATCGCGGAGATCGTTCCGCCAAAAGGCTTCAGGCGGCATACCCGAATCTCGTGGCCGTCCATGGCCCCGTCCATGCCAGCTGGCTCAATCAGATCGAGATCTACTTCTCGGTCCTTCAGCGCAAGGCACTGACTCCCAATGACTTCTCCTCGATCGAGGAGGTCGAGGAGCGACTGCTTGCCTTCCAGCGGCACTACGAGAGCCTCGCTTCGCCCTTCCAATGGAAGTTCACCCGTGCCCATCTGAACGATCTGCTCGCCAAACTCAGCTCACACCCACACGAGCTCCGTCCGGCGGCATGAGCCCCGATACGTTGCCGGACTTTTGAACCGCAGTACTTAGTGTATTCATGGCAGCGTGGTCCTTGTGACAGACTTGAGGCTTCCGGATTGCCAATCCATAACGACGACGACGATCTCGGAGCCGTTCGAGAGAGTGCTCGTGCGAGTCCCAGTCAGAGTCCTGAGATCGAAACGGGTCGAGTCAACAGAATTCAGTGTGTAACCGGTGGCGCCTGCCTGAGCTGCAAGCCCGACTGGATGGGCCTGCTGAAAGCCAGGAAGCGTGTTGGGGAGGCCTGAAGACTGTTTGTAGCGCTGCTCAGCGACTTCATGAGCTACAACTCCTGAAGCGCCAACTCCGGGACCTTCACCCAAGTTGTGGAGGTCCTGCACGTCGAGCTTACCTGTGGGGAACTGTCCGAAGGCCACGCCGGAATCTTCTGATACAAGCTGCATCTGTGTTGTCGCAGAGTCTTGAATTGCTTGGCTGAATGTGTCGATCAAGGCCTGCTCTTGCGGTGAAGGCGGGCCCTGGAAATTGGTTGGTCTCAGCGTAGCGGTTCCGGTCACGCTGATGACGAGTTGCTGGGTTGCAAGGGTCTTGTTCACTAGATCGGCGAACCGACTGAGATTGATGAAGGCCCCTGCAAAGTTCAAAACTGTGCCAGTGGGGTCTACGAAGGACTGCGGGTTCCCCACCACATACGCATACCGGTTCCAGCTCTGCGGATCACCCGGATCTCCCAGCACTGGGTCCACGCTCAAGAACCTTCCCGTCATGGGGGAACCATAGCGCGCGTGCATGTAGTCGAGGTCATCCGTCGTGCCGCCACCGAGGTAGTCGCGCTGGTGGCCGGTGAACTTCATCCTTTGCAGGTCCTGGCTCGGGTTGGTGGCCTCTTCGCCGAAGGGGTAGTAGGCGTGGTAGGCGAGGGTGGTGCCGCCGTTGCCGGTGGCAAGCCTTGGGCTGCCCAGGTGATCGAGGGTGAAGTGAGTGGTGGCGGTGGGGGTGGCGCTCGCGAGGAGCTGGCCGTCTCGGTAGACGAAGTCCTCAGCCAGGCTCCAGTTGCCGGTGGCGTTGCCGCCGGTGAGCTTGTATTCGCGGAGCACCTGGCCGCCGAGGCCGCGTAGGGCGTAGGTCTCAACGAAGGTGGCGGCGTTGAACGGGTCGGTGTAGGCGAACTCCCAGATGCGCTCGTCACCGGGGCCGTAGATCAGGAACCGGCCCGGGGAGGACTTCATCATCCGCAGCACATCCCAAGCGTAACTCTGTCCGCTGAAACTCGTGACGTTGCCGAAGGCGTCGTAGGCGCCTCCGGAGAGCCGGTTGGTGGTGGTCACGGCCGGGCTCGTTCGGGTGATCGGTGCGCCCGCGCCAATCTGAGTCGTAGTCGAGCCGAGGTTGCCGTAGCGGTCGAAGGTGTAGGACTGGAATCGATCGACGCCGGGCAGGTCCGACTGGTCGTCGACGCGGGAGCTGACCAGGCGCGAGCGCGCGTCGTAGAGGTACCAATCGGTGCCGATCTTCACGATGTTGCCCGCGGAGTCGTACTGGTAGTCGCCGGACTTGAAGTTGGACGAAGCGCCGGTCGTTTCGATGCGCAGCGGCCGGGCCATCTCGTCGAGGTCGTTGGTGATGGTGTCGACGACTCCGTTGCCGTGGGTGACTCGGGAAACGAGGCCGTTCGGGTGGTAGCCGATCGTGGCCCAGCCCGAGACGTTGGTGAGCTGGCCCCAGGTGTAGACGTAGGAGACCGTGCGCGGCGTGGTCGTGCCCGGCGAGCCGGTACAGGTGGCGTGGCCGCACACCGGGTAGGTCTCGCTCTGGAGCAGACCGAGCTCGTTCCAGTTGAACGTCTGGGCGTAGCTCTGGCCGCCCGAGTTGATGGTGGTCGACTGGGCCGAGATGCGCCCAGACCGGCCGCCGTAGGTGGAGGTCTGGGTGACGATGAGGTCCACCTCGGTCGAGCCCCAAGGTGGGACGATCCAGTTGTGTCGGGTGGCGGTCACGACCTTGCTGGCGCTGCGGTTCGCGGCCGTTTGGCCGAGGCCGTAGCTCCATTCCCGCCAGGGGCGGCGCGTCGAGTCGGGCCGGATCTCCTCGAGCTTGGCGGGGCGGCCCAGGGCGTCGAAGGTGGTGTCGAAGGTGATGCCGGCCTCGACCCGCCGGCCGGGGTTGCCCAGGGCGTCGAAGCGCGAGTGGGCGACGGCGCCGTTGCCCGTGGCCCCGAGCTCGGGGTGCTGCTCCGCGGTCATCACGCCGCGGCCGTCGTAGCTGAAGAACCGGGCCTGCGCGCCCTGGCTGACGCTCACGAGGCGGCCCGCGGCGTCGTAGTCGTAGACCGTCTGATCGCCGACGGTGGCGCCGACCTTCGGCTCGTTGGCCTTCCACAGGCGACCCTGGCGGTCGTAGACCTCGCCGACGTTGATCGTCGCTTCGGTGATCGCGCCCGTCGAGGCGTTGCGGCTGTTGCCGACGAAGACCTGCCAGGACCGGCCCCGGACGCCGCCATAGAAGTAGACCTCCTTGCTGCCGTCCGGCAGGATCTTGCGCCAGGGCCGGCCGAAGGGGTCGTAGAACTTGAATTCCGACTTCGCTGCGGTCGCGTCCGTTCCCCATTCCGACCGGGTCTTGACGTTGCCCCCCGCGTCTTAGGTGGTGAACCGCTTGGCCGTCGAGCCGGGCATGGTCCGCTGCTCTTCGATCAGGCGGCCGAGGCCGTCGAAGAGGTAGATCTCGCGAGTCATGGCGGCCGAGTCCGCGCTGTTGCGGTGCTCGACCTGAAGCTGAGGTCCGGCCGAGCCCAGGGCCTTGGTGTAGGTCATCCGCGTCTTGCCGTCGGCGCCAGCTTCCGGCTCGATCGTCTCGAGCCGGCCGAGCAGATCGTAACGACTCGGTCGTCGTGACCCCAGCCGGGTCCCGCTCCGAGACGACCAGTCCCGAAGCCGGGTCCACCGTCTGATCGGTCGACTTGAAGCCCACGGAAACGCCGGTTCGCGTAAAGGCCTCGGCGGTCTGCACGACTCCGCCCGAATAGGTGTAGTCGGTGCGGTAGCTCGGCTGGGCCGGCAGGGGCAGGGCGCACAGCTCGCCCGTGCCGATCGGATCGACGTCCCCGCCGTAGCGGCGCTCGCTGGTCGCCTGGCCCTGGACATCCGGGATCCAGACGGTCAGCAGGTCCTTCGACTGCGGCGTGGTACCGGCAAGGGTCCGCATCCGCAGAAGGAAGCCCTTCGTGTCGAAGCAGGCCTGCTGGACGACCGTCGAGATGCCTTCCGTCGTCCGGCGCTCGTTGAAGGTGCCGAGCACCCAGGGTTCGGAGACGCCCGGCAGGACGAAGTTTCCCGGGAACGTGCCACGAGTTGGGTTCCACTTCGTGACCGTGGAGGCCACGTCCGCTTGGCCGAAGTTGCCCCCCGTCGTCTCCGTCCGGTAGTGGCCCAGGCCATCGAAGTCCGAACGTGCTACATCGGCGTAGCGATAGGTCACGGGATTCGTGTTCGGGTTCTCAATGTCGTCGAGATACCGAGTCCGCTCGCCGACGAGGCGGCGGTTGGTGCTCGGACAGTCGGGGCCGTAGGGGACGTTGCAGAAGATCGCGGCGTCCCGCTCGAAGCTCAAATAGCGCTCGCGTTTGGCCACGCAGGCCGTGCCATCGTCCGCACAGTCGTAGATCACGGACGACAGGAATCGGCCGCCTTGCGGGGGCTGGAGCCGGGTGAAGGGCAGGCCGTGCTCGCGCAGGTCGTAGGTGGTGGTGACCGACGATTCGTAGCCGGGGAAGACGGAGAAGTAGTGCTTCTCCTGGTCTTTGAGAGGGGTCGTCACGGTGACCGTCAGCTCTTCCGAGGGAGGCGTCGAGAACATCCCAGGAGTGCACTGAATGGGTGGGCCGGCGGGCGGCGGTTGGGAGAGCGAGCTGGCGTAGAGGTAACGGCCTATCTCGGCGCCGCCGGCGTTCCTGAAGACCCGCGTGGCCACCCGCGCCGAATGCGACTGCCACTCTAGAATGGTGCAACCATAGACCGGAATCACGTTCTGGCCATAGGTGTACTCGATCGAGCCCCCCGTGGGCAGGGCACCGGCGGGGTGGGGAAGTGGCTGAGAAGCACCCCGCCGAGCCGTCCGCGCCTGTCGTTCCTCGGCCCGCGCTTGGAGGGCAGAAATCTCGCACCGTGAGGCGCGCGCTGGCAATCGCAGGTCCTCTACGATTGCCGCGGAAAGACGACTTCAAGGTGACCCAACAGCCGCGCATCTTTCCTGTCATCGAGCGGGCCTCGCCGATAGAGACCTTCTGGCTTCCCTTGCCTGCGGAGCCATGGCCTGACTACATCGAGCTCAGCCGGTCGTCACCCGCGGAGTCCATCGCCCTCGTCGTCCTGGCGCTTTCCACCTACGGCCATCGCGACCCCGAGGCGCCGCTTTCCGCGGCCGAGTTGGCGGACGACTTCCCCACGGTTGCGGCGGGTGGATTGGCCATCTCCGATGGCACGTTCACCGTCTACCCTTCGTGTTGTTGCGGACTCGAGGGTTGGCGAGCCTGGCAGCGGCTGCTCGCCTCTGGCGAGTCTCCGTGGCTTGGCCATAATCCGGCGCCGTGGGTGGAGCAAGTCGACGATGACTTCGTGATCTGGGCCGACGGAGGCCTGGGGCGCTTTCAGAGCGGATCGACCCGCTTCCTCCGACTGTCTCGAGACCAACTGGAACGAGGGATCACCTCGGTCGATGCAGCACTCGAGGGCTTCGCCGAGTCTCTCGATGCCACGCTCGCTCGATGGAACAGCGGAGAGGCCTCCGCGATCGCCACGGCCTTCCGGGAGGTTTTCTTGGCCCCTGACCAACCCGGCGAAAGCCCCGCGTGAGATCTGTCGTTGGCGGGAGCTGGGACGACGTTGGCCGGCTCACCGACTTCCCGCGCAAGCCGCCAGCGCCTGCCGGGCTCGCACCGCCCGAAAGTCCGCTGGCGGCACCGGGCCGAGGGCTCGCTCGAGGGCAGTGGCGCCTTCTCGGCAACCCGTCTCGTGCACTCGGGTGAGGGCGAGACCGGACTCGATGCGGGCGATGGTGGGGTGGGTGCCGGGGTAGCTCAGCTTCGAGATCCGCAGCGCCTCGGCGAAGGCGGCGCGGGCCTCTTCGAAGCGCTGGGCAGAAAGCAGCAGGTCGCCGAGGTCCTCCCAACTGACCGCTACCTCGCCGTGATCGGGGCCGAGGAGGCGCCGCCGCTCCGCGAGGGCGCGGCGCAGGATGGGCTCGGCGGCGACGAGGTCGCCGCGCTCGCGTAGCGCCGCGCCGAGGGCGTTCACACTCCTGGCGATGTCCGAGTCGTTCTCCCGCAGGTGGGCCTCCCGCAGATCGAGGCTGCGCCTTGCGGCGGATTCGGCTTCGCCGATCTCGCCCGCGCCCACGAGCGCCAGCGACAGGAATTCGAGGGAGTCCGCGACATCGAGCGGGTGGGGTGGGGCGGCGGCCTCGGCCTCGGCGACGAGCTCCCGGTAGGCCGCTGCCGCTTCGGCGTAGCGACCGAGATCCACCAGCAGGAGGGCGCGGTTGCCGCGCGTGGTGCGGCCCGAACGGCCCGCCTGGCGGGAGGCCGCGATCGAGCGCAGATAGAGCTCGTCGGCCTCGGCGTAGTGCCCCAGGTCGTGCTGGATGAGGGCGTAGTTGGCCAGCGCCAGCGCGCGCTCGGGGGCCTCCTCGGGAAGGGCGCGCTCGGCCCGCTCGACCGCCTCTCGGAAGACCTCCGCGGCCTCGGCGTACTGCCCCCCTTCCCCGAGGGCTCGGCCGAAGTCGAGCAGCCGTAAGACCAGGGCCGGGTCCTCGAGGCGGGCGCGCCGGGCCGCTTTGACGCTCTCCGAGTGGAGCTCCGCGGCCCGCCCGGGCAACCCGAGGTTCAGGTAGGCCTGGCCGAGGGAAGAGAACATCTCGCTCTGGAGCTCGGGTTTGCCCGAGAACTCCCGGCTGACCCGCTCGGCACCGAGGTCGAGCAGCTCCCGGCCGGTGATCTGGTTGCCCTTGACCTGACCGGGATCCGCGATCTCGAAGACGTCGATGAGCAGCTTCGACACCGCCTGATCCCGCTCGCTCTCGCGGGCGGCGCGGCGCGAGTAGGCCACCGACCCGATCGCGAGGCCGAGCAGCAGCAGGCCGATGGTGCCGCCCGCGGCGACGCCCCAGCCGTGGCGGCGCGCGAACTTCCAGGCGCGGGAGGCCCAGGGCGTCGGCCGCGCCAGGATGGGCAGGCCCGCGAGGTGACGGCGCAGATCGTCGGCCAGCCGTTCGACCGAGCCGTAACGCTCCCGCGGGTCTTTGGCCAGGGCGGTCATCACGATGTTGTCGAGGTCCCCCTCGAGCCGCCGCGCGAGGGCCACCGGGGTGGCGAGGCCACGGTCCCGCGCCGCCTTGGAGTCCGCCGCCGCGCGCACGGCCCGGCTCGGACGCTCGGGCTGGTGCTGGACGATCAGCCGTTCGACTTCGCCGCCGGAGCGGCCTTCGGTGGGGATCGGCCGGCGGCCGGTCAACAGCAGGTAGAGCAGCACGCCCAGGGCGTAGACGTCGCTGCCGGTCGTCACCGGGCCGCCTTGGACCTGCTCGGGGCTGGCGTAGGCCAGAGTCATGGGCCGCTGGCCGAGGCCGGTCAGGTCGGTGGCCTCGGCCGGGTCTCCCTCGAGGATCTTGGCGACCCCGAAGTCGAGCAGCTTGGGCCGGCCCTCGGCCGTCACGAGGACGTTCGAGGGTTTGATGTCGCGATGGACGACGAGGTTCTGGTGGGCGTAGCGCACTGCTTCGAGGACCTCGAGGAACAGCTCGATCCGCTCGCGGATGGTGCGTTTCCGCTCGTCCGAGTCGACATCGATGGGCCGGCCGACGACGAGCTCCATGCCGTAGAAGGGCCGCCCGTCGTCGGTGGTGCCACCGTCGAGCAGCCGCGCGATGGAGGGGTGTTCGAGCCGCGCGAGGATTTGGCGTTCGGCGCGGAAGCGGGCCACCCGCTCGCGGGTCTCGAGGCCGCGGTGGAGGAGCTTCAAGGCCACCTGCTGTTGGAACTGGTCGTCGTCCCGCTCGGCGAGGTAGACGATGCCCATGCCCCCCTGTCCGAGCTCGCTGACCACGCGGTAGGAGCCGATGCGGCGGCCCCGGTCGCTTCGCGCGAGGGCCTCACGAGCACCGGCGGCAATGGCATCTTCGAGGAACGGGCCGGCCTCGGCATCGGCGGCGAGCAGGCGTTCGACCTCGTCGGCCAGCTCGCGCTCGTCGATCCCGGCGAGAAACTCGCGCCGTCGTTCCGGCGGCAGGGAGGAGGCTTCGACGAAAAGTCGCTCGACGCTTTGCCAGCGCTCCGGCGTCACGAAGCGGCGCTCCGGAACAGGCGCTCGTAGAGGTACGCCTTGGCCAGCCGGGTGTCGAGGATCACGGTCGGTACGGACACCCGGAGCACGGCCGCCGTCTCTTCGACGGACAGGCCCCCGAAGAACCGCAGCTCGATCACCTTGGCCTTGCGCGGATCGAAGACGGCCAGCTCCCGCACGGCGGCGTCGAGCTCGGTGATGTCCGCGGTGGCACCGCCGGCCAAGGGCCCGGCGTCTTCGAGGGACACCCGCAGAACGCCCGCCCCGCGGCGCTCGGCCTGCCATTGGCGGGCGTGGTCGACCAGGATGTGACGCATCAGCCGCGCCGCCAGGGCGAAGAAGTGGGACCGATCGTGGCAGATCGCCGGGGCGCCCCGGGCGAGGCGAAGAAAGGCCTCGTGGACCAGGCCGGTGGCCTGAAGGGTGTGGTCGCGCCGCTCGCCGTGGACGGCACGGATGGCGAGCCGGTGCAACTCGGCATACACGACCGGCATGAGGGCGCCGAGGGCACGGTCATCCCCCGCGCCCCAACGGGTCAGCAGATCCGTCACTTCGTGATTGGCCAGCATGATCCTCGCTCCCGGGGCGAGTCCATCGTCGGGTGTCTAAGGATTCAAGTGCTGAACCTGAGGGGAAGCGGGACGGGTGGGAGGGGTGAGTCGAGGTGGGATGCCTCGTGTCACCACCAGCTTCGCGTGTCGCGGCCGGCCTGCTGTGCCGGCCGATTCGAGGGGCTCAATTGTCAGATCGCGCCGGGGCGGAGCGAAGTCCCTTCCGGAAGCACAGTTCGTGGATCCAGAGAAAGGAATCACCCGTGAGAACAAAAGCACCCCTGACCGCCATCACGCTCGCCCTCGCCCTCGGCTCCATTGCCGCGGTGCCCGCCTCAGCCCTGTGCCCGCCGTACCTGTGCTACGTAGATCTGGCCAGTGGTCAGTTCATCTGTCCTCAGCAACAGAACCCCGTGGTGTATTCGAACTTCCAAGTGAGCCCGATTGTCATCGGCCCGAACAACCCGGGCTGTGACGCCGCCTTCTGGAAGTCCTTCATGGTGCAGGTCGACCTGCCCCAGGGCTGCTCCGGGATCACCGTCTGGGTCGAGTACGTGGGACAGCCTGAAGGTTGGACCCTCGACATCGGCGACTCGCCTACCAACAACGGGTTCGGCGGGGATAGCACTTCGCTTCCCTTGGGACAAAACGCCGAGGCACAGATTCTCGACGAAAACATGAGCGTGTTCAGTGCCGCTGACAACCCTACGGACGTTGACCGGCTCACTCTGCAACAGCTCTCCCTGCTCGACGGGGCGATCAAGTTCGTGGTCAAGGATCAGTTCGTGAGCTGGGGCCAACCCTACGGCGAACTGGCGACGCCGGATCTTCAGCAACTTTTCTTCCTCGGTCCCAACAATGCCAACCGTACGCTGTACGTTGGCTTCAATCGCGTGGTGGCTCAGGACCAGAGCCGCAACGGCTGTGGCGCTCGCCACGCGATCATTTTCACCCAGTAGCCGGGTAGCCACGGCCGCCCCTGGGGAGGCCGTGGCCCGCGGTGTCCGGGAACGTTGCCAGTCAAAGATATCTGCGCGTAGCCATATTTATGGAAATAGCGAAATTGTTTTTATTGCCGAGACACTACCGGTGCAGGCGGAGCCCAAGAGTGAGCCTTTGCCGGTTCCTGTCAGAACCAGCCGACATCCCGCGAACTCCCCGCCGAGGTCTCGAGAAAGGAGCGCACCATGAGCGCAAGAGCGTGGATCGTATTCGGAATGATCGGTCTCTTCGGGGCGGGAGGGGCGGCTGGGCAGCTGCAGCCCGGGTACGCCATTGCCACGTGCTTCTCCGGAAACTTGACGATGGGTCCGGTGATCGGGGTCTACGACATCACGGATCCGGTGAGCAAGAGCGCGCCACTCGGGATCACCAATCTCGACTGGATGGGTACGCCGAAATTCCACTGGACCCGAGACAAGTTCGAAGGTAACGAGATCTTCGGCATCGCCCTCGACGAAGCGCTGCCGAGTCCCAACGTCTATGTCACTTCCACCGCGATCTACAACAGCAACTTCAGCACTCTCGGGCTGATTCAGTTTGCACCCGCAACCGGTAAGGTCTACAGGATCAACGGCGGTAGCGCGTCCGGCCCCGTGGTGCTCTTGGCGAATCTCCCCCAGGACACGACCAAACCAAGGGGGCAGGGACTCGGCAACATCGCCTATGACGCGAAGCATCAGCAACTTTTCGTATCGAATTTCTACGACGGCAAGATCTACCGACTTAAGACAGGCGGTCCATCGCCGATTCTGGATGCGTTCGATCCGTTCCAGTCCTTCGGGTCCTACGCCAATACGCCGGGTGGATTCGCCGAGCTCGGCGAGAGGATCTGGGGCGTCGGGGTCTTCCGGGATCGGCTCTACTTTGCCCGATGGGGCAGCGACTTGGCAGCTGTCGTCCCTCCCAACGGGATCTTCTCCGTTGCGCTCGATTCCTTCGGCAAACCCTCCGGGGGAGTCAAAGACGAGAAGATCCAAACCTATATGCCCGTTTCCGACATCGAGTTCGCGCCGGATGGGCGAATGTTGCTGGCGGAGAGGAGTATGCGCACACTTCTTCCGGCGGCGGTGCCGGAGGAGGCCTTCTCCTGGGCTCACCGCTCGAGCCTCTTCGAACGCGTGATTTCGAGCGGAGCCTGGCAGCCGAGCAGCCACCTTTTCCACATCGGACAGCCTACGAGTCCCGCCGACAGCTCCGCGGGCGGTGCCGACTACGTATGCCCGGCCGGCCGCAGCGGCGAGCACGTTGTGGCCACGGGCGATGCCCTGATCACAGTGCCCATCGGCAATAACCAGAATCGCCGTGTCTACGGCCTGCAAATCTCCCCGTCGGGTGGCGGGGACCGGGCGAACAGTTACCTGGTGGATCTGAACGGACAGACGCTCGATTACGACAAGACCGAAATCGGTGACGTCGACGTTTACAACACCTGTGACCGCAAGTGCTCGGGTGTCGTCGACCTGCAGGTCAAGTGCGCCACCAATTCGCTCGGCGTGCCGATCCCGGGCAAATACAACGTCAGCTTCAGTATCGAGAACCGCACGCTCGACACCGTCTACCACGCCTTCCTGGTCGGGCTCCCTGGAGCCACACAGACTCACTTCACCTTCCCGAGCGGCCTCTTGCCCGGAAAGACGATCCCGGTGACGACCATGATCACGGGCGGCACGGCGGGGCAGCAGCTCACTTTCCAGGTCACGCTCCACGACCAGGATCTCAACGAGTGCTGCGCCACGTGGCACACCATCACCCTGCCCAACTGCGACTGCGCGCAGGTGCTGGGCCAGAAGGGGCCGTTCTGCAAGTTCTTCCCCTTCGGCAGCTACAGCTACTCGTTCACCCTCCAGAACCTGAACCTGGCGGTGAGTCCGGCGTTCGTGATCGTCGTTCCGCAGTCCCCGTCGAGCGCCACGATCAGCCCGGCGGTTTCGACGTTCACCCCGAATACCCAGACCGTGCCGCTCACGATCAGCGGAGTATCTGGCGGCCAGCAGGTCTGCTTCCTGGTCAGCCTCCACACCTCCGACTTCGAGCGCTGCTGCTCGATCCGCCACTGCGTCACCGTGCCGAAGTGCTTCGAGGATCCCTGGTGGCCGATCGACGACACGATCGTCACGCTGTTCGACGAAGGGCTGGTGCTCGAGGATTCCGGCGGCGACCCGGGGGCCACGTTGATCCTGCCCGCGGGCACCACCGCCTTCGATGTTTCCTGGAGCCCGGAAGACGCTGCCTACCTGGCCGTCGGCGGCACTCTCGAGCAGTCCGTGACCGGCACCCTCGACGGCGGCTCGGCCGAAACCGTCGCGCGCCTCGTCACCACTCGCACCGCCACGGGCGCGGAGCTCCGCGCCAGCTTCCCGGAATCGGGTGCCACCCGCCACCGCTTCGAGTTCTACCTGGACGGCGAGCGCACGGGCGTCGTCACGGGGGTCGGCCCGGACGTGCCGGCGATCTGCAGCAACTGCGGGGGAAACCGCGTCACCACAGACGCCCACTTCTCGATCCTCCAATGGCCGGGAGTTCCGGCCAGCCAGGAGAACGCCGAGCCCTGCTCCGAGGGCAGCCCGCACTGCGTCTTCGCCGGCTTCACCTTCAAGAGGGCCAACCGCTTCGACTTCGCGGGACTGGCCACGCCCTTCGAAGGCGACGAGGTGCGGGTCTTCCCCGAGGACGGAGCCGGCCGCATCGACTCCTTGACTTCAGCCACCGTCCAGGCCCACGGCCTGCCTACTCTCACCCTCGTCGACTTCCGGACCGATACCGACTGCAACGGCAACGGCGTTCCGGACTACGACGAAATCACCCGAGCCGGAGGGCTCGATCTCGACCTCGACGGCGTCCTCGACGCCTGCGCGGCTCCGGTGCCCCTGGCGATCAGCCTCTCGAGCGGATTCGACGACGCGGCGGGCACCGTCCTCGAGGGCGGTGAAACGGACGCCGACTGGACCTTCGTTTCGCCCGGACCGCCCGCGCCGGCCGTGGTCGTCAGCCGGCCGAACGTGGGTTGGGCGCCCGCTCTCCCGGGCTCGGGCTGGGTCTCCGTCGAGCCGGAAACGGGCCGCTCGCTCCCCGGCGTGCGCTTCCTGCACTTCGAACGGACCTTCTGCCTGACCGAGGAGGCGAAGAATCTCGTCCTCGATCTGGCTTTGCGAGCGGACGATCGCGCCTCGGTCCGTCTGAATGGACAGATGCTCGCTGGACCCGGTGGCGGATTCGCTTCGGCGACGCCGCTTGCGGTCCAGCGAGCGGGCGCGGTCGGCGACGGCTTGTTCGTCGTCGGCTCGAACCGGCTCGAAGTCGAGGTGCGCGACCCGGGTGGAGTCGTGACCGGCTTCGACCTCGCCGGCTCCCTCACGGGCCCGGCCGGCGCCTGTTCCGAACCCTGACGGCCGCGGGGCCGTAGGCTCCTTACGATTCGCGGGGCGGCTCCAGTCTCGACTGGGGCGCCCCGCCTTTTTTGTCTCGGGCGCGCTGTAATTGTGATTCGTAGCGTGTTACAGTCCGCTCCCGGCAACCCCTGCCAATCTGTCCATCGGCCGTGCTCGCCCGCCCGGGTGCGCGCGGCGACAACCCTGGCCTGGGCGAGAGATCCGCCCGGACCTCGAGGAGGATCGAACGCATGTTCGAGAAGAAGTTCTCTCGCCTTCCAGTTTGGCTACGGGTCGGCGTTGCCGGCGCCCTGATCGCGGCACCACTCGTCTTTGCAGCGCAGAACGAGAAGCCGGCGAAGGTCGACGAGGCGGCCCAGGATCGCGCGGCCGTCGACACCTACCTGCGGGCCGTCCCGCAGCCGGGCGGCGGCGTGGACGAGTCCTACCAGATCCGCGTGAACAGCGCGCGCGAGTGGTATCTGATGACTTACCCCACCGGCAAGATGCCCAGCATGCCGTGGGACAAGGCGAAGAAGCACATCCGGGAAAACGTGGAGGATTCGCCGCTTTGGGACGAGCCGGGCCTGTCGGGTCCCGGACTTTCCGCCCTCATCGCGCCGGGCACCAACGCCTGGGTGGCCTACGGACCGCAGCCCCTCGACACCGTGGGCACCACCAACAACGCCTACCAGTACGGCATCACGGCCGGCCGCGTGGCCGTGGGCGGCCTGGCGGTGGATCCGTCGAACACCAACGTGGCCTACGCGGCCTTCGCTGCCGGGGGCCTGTGGAAGACCACCAACCTCTCCGCCGCCACGCCCACCTGGACCCCGCTGTGGGACGACAAGGACTTCGTCACCCAGGCCGCCAGCGCCATCGAGCTCGATCCCACCAACAGCAATGTGCTGTACGTGGGCACCGGCGACTGGGCCGCGCGCGACCAGCAGAGCGCCGGCATCATGAAGTCGACCGACGCCGGCGCCACCTGGAGCCAGTTCGGCTCCGCGGTGTTCACGCCCTTCTCGCCGACCCACCCGGCGGGCGGAAACCGCTGGGACAACCAGAACATCCGCACCATCCAGGTCGACCCGAACAACCCGTCGAAGATCCTCGTCGGTACCCGCTACGACCTCTATCTCTCGCACGACGCGGGCGCGACCTGGCAGATCTGCGGCTTCGGCAACGGCTACACCAATCCGTCGGTCTCGGGCGGCACCGCCAACGCCATCAACCGCGTAAGCAGCATTCACGTCGACGGCCGGACCAACCCCAGCAAGGTCTACGTGGCCATCGGTTACCAATCGAACAACGGGAACGGCGACAACGGCGTCTACCGCTTCACCATGCCGGCCTCGGGCTGCCCGACCTGGCCCGGCTCCTTCACGACGCTGTTCGGGGGATTCCCCGCTTCGACCGGCAACGGCGTCAATCAGAACGCCGGCGGCTCCACGACCGGGCGCATCGAGCTCGCCGCGGGCACGGGCTCGGACGGCGGCTTGACCCTCTACGCGCAGGTCGCCAACGCCTCCACCCTGGGCAATGACGGCACCTACGTGCTGCGCCCGGACGGCGGCTCGACCACCTGGACCAAGCTGACCGGCTCGACCACCTGGGGCACCTGCAGCACCGGCTCCTCGGGCACCGGCCAGGACTGGTACGACCTCTTCATCGCGGTCGATCCGTCGAACGACAAGAATCTCTACATCGGCCACATCGACGCCTTCAAGTCGACCGTCAACGCGACCTACACCTCGGTCACGAACTCCAACCTGACCAACGTCTACACGACCAGCTGCGCGTCCTACGGCAAGGTCCATCCCGACCAGCACGCCTTCGCGTTCGTGGGAACCTCCGGCACCACCTTCCTGCTCGGCAACGACGGTGGGGTGTACTGGAACAACGCCTCGGGCGCCACGGCGAACTGGAAGCAGATCAACTCGTCATTCAACACCAATCAGTTCTATGCCGGCCAGATCAGCCGCGACTTCGCGGGCGGCACCGTGCAGCAATGGGTGTTCGGCGGCATGCAGGACAACGGCAACTCATCCTGGGATTCGACCAAGGCGAACCTCCAGCACACCGGTCGCTCGGTCGGCGGCGACGGGTTCTTCACCACCTTCGACCCGCTGGCCGGCAGCGAGACCGCGGGCTGGTGGTTCACCGAGTACACCTACGGCTCGGTGTACTGCTCGAAAAACAGCGGCGCCAACGGACCGTTCTCCTCGGGCTGCGGGCCGACCCAGACCGGCACCGCCGACTGGAGCGCGCCGCTGATCCTGGATACCCTGCATTGCACCGCCGCGACCTGCCGCAACACGATGTTCGGCGAGGACTACGTGCACCTCGCGAGCGCCTACACGGCCAACAAGCCGACCTGGCGGCGCGTGTCGGGCAATCTCGCCCGCAGCGGTTCCACGGGTTCGATCATCACTCTGTCCTTCGCGCGGTCGGAGCCCAAGGCGGGCGTCGCCGGCACGAGTGACGGCAAGGTCTGGTTCTCCGAGAACCTCTACACCGGAACCAACTGCACCCAGACGGCGGCCAACACGTCGACCTTCAGCTGCTCGCCGAACACCTCGGCGACCTGGCGGGACGCCGATTCGACCAACGCTGTCCTGCCCAACCGCGCCATTCTCGGCGTCACCACGGACCCGACCAACCACCGGCGGATCTACGCGGCCGTGGGCGGGTTCAACGAGAACACCACGACCACCCCGGGCCACGTGTTCGAGCTCACCTGGAACGGGACGGCCTGGACCCGGGTGGACAAGACCGGCAACCTCCCGAACGTGCCGGCGGCCTCGATCGCCATCAACCCCGGCAACCGGCTTCAGGCCTTCGTGGGCACCTATTTCGGCTTCTACTACACGGACGACATCGACGCCGCGTCGCCCAACTGGGTTCGCTACCAGTGGGGCCTGCCGAACACCGTGATCCGCTATCTGACGATCGACCGGGGCCCGGCGTCGAACCCGACCACCGGCACCACCCTGGCCGCCTTCACCTACGGCCGCGGCGTCTACGCGATCAAGCTGCCGACCGGCGGCGGGACCTTCCCGGGCCACTGAACCCGGTCGGGGCGAATGGCACGACGACCGCGGGGGCGGGTCACAGACCCGCCCCTACACCTGAATTCCACGATGTGCCTGTAGGGGTGGGTCTGTGACCCGCCCATCGACCCGGCCTCAGTCCTCCACCATCTCCACCAGGAAGCCGTGGGTCAGGCCGGCCGGCACCAGGAAGCGCTCGCGCCCCTTGTACTTGAAGGTCCGCAGGTGCAGGCCGGTGTGGGCGTTGACGTAGTGCCGGGCCAAGGCGAGGTGGTCGACCTCGATGCTGGCGCCGAGAATTCCCGCGCCGCGGTCGGCGGCGAAGTCGGCGGTGACACCGGGGCCATCGGGAACGATGAGGGCCAAGTCCGCGTTGCCCATTCGCACCGTGGCACCGCGGGCTCCGAGGTAGTGGATCTTCTGGTGCCTGCCGTGCACGGCGAAGCCGAGGCCCTGGTAGAAGTCGATCGCGGCGTCCAGATCGGCGACGACGAGCCAGACGGTGTCGATCTTCTTCGCGGTGTTGGCGTGGGGGCTCGGGGCGACGGCCGGGAAGTCGGCGAACATCTGGTCGACCTGGGCTTCGTCGTAGTCGAGAAAGAACAGCGAGTTGTCCGGTGCCAGTACGGCGGTGAGGACGACCGAGTACCACAGCGGGGTCAGGCCGAGCACGTCGCCGGTAGGCTCGAGCACCAAGGGCGGCGCGGGGAAGGGGCCGACGGCGGGGTAGCCGGTGCCGTTCAGGAAGTCCAAGGCGGCGGTGAAGTCGGTGACTTCGGCGCCGAAGAACTTGCCGCCCTCGTGCTCCGCCAGGAACGCCAGGAACGGCGCCGTGAACTCGTTCTCCTCGGTGAAGGTGGCGATCTCGAGGTAGCTCTGGTCCGCGAACCAGATCAGCCGGTTCTTGGCGCCGAGAGGAGAGAGCAAGGGCGGCGTGGCAGTGAAGCCGAGCTGCTCGGTGAAGACGTCGCCCGCGGCGTCGAAGTTCGCGGGGCGAACCAGGTGGGCGACGTGGTCGATACCGCGGCCGACGCCGAGTTCCTGGGCCGAAAGTGGCGAGCCGAGGACGAGACCGAGAACGCTGCCGAGCGGAACGAGGCGGACCCGCAAACTACGCAAGTCAAGCATGATTTTTCTCCTTCAGTCGTTCGAAGGAGCATGTTAGCAGCCGGCCATGACTCCCGCGGGACCGAAGATCCAAGGCTCGGGTCTCATCTCTTCGAGACCTCCCACCCTCGTTCTGCGCTCCAACGCACCTCCTCGCCAGCGCCGGGTGCGACGAGGTCCGACGCGTCTTCCCCGAGGCCCGTGGCCCAGGAGGTGAAGCCGGTCTCGGCCAGCTCGAAACTCTCGGAATGCGGCTCCCGGAGAGCGCTCGTGAGTTCACCGCTGATCCGACAGACGCTGTTGGCGAAGCCTTGGGCGACATTCAGGCGCTCGGCGTCGTCGGTGGGGGCGAACGGGTCCTGTGAGCTCATGCCGGCCTCATGGTGACCCACCTACAGCTCGAGACTTCGCCCCGCCACCCGCTCGCCGACGCGCGCCAGGAACTCGGCGACCGGCAGGGCTCCCAGGTCCTCGCCGGTGCGCAGGCGGACGGCGACGGTGCCTTGCTCTTCTTCCTTGCCGCCCACGACCAGCATGTAGGGGATCTTCTGGAGCTGGGCGTTGCGGATCTTGGCGCCGAGCTTCTCGGCGCTCTCGTCGAGCTCGGCGCGCAGGCCAGCCTTGGAGAGCTGTTCCCGCACCTTGGCTCCGTAGTCCAGGAACTTCTCGGACAGAGGCAGCACGATCGCCTGCACCGGCGCCAGCCAGGCGGGGAAGGCGCCCGCGGTGTGCTCGACGAGGATGCCGAAGAAGCGCTCGAGGCTGCCCAGCATGGCGCGGTGGATCATGACCGGCTGGTGCTCGGCCCCGTCGGCGCCGACGTAGGTCAGCTCGAAGCGCTTGGGCAGCTGATAGTCGAGTTGCACCGTGCCGAGCTGCCATTGACGGCCAAGCGCATCCTTGATCTTGATGTCGATCTTCGGGCCGTAGAAGGCGCCGCCGCCGGGATCGACCCGGTAGGCGATCGACTGGCCGTCGAGAGCCCGCTGGAGCGAGCCCTCGGCCAGGTCCCACAGCTCGTCCGAGCCCAGGCGCTTCTCGGGCCGCGTCGAGATCTCGATGTCGATGTCCTTGAAGTCGAACGTGCGGTAGATGTCGAGGATAGTCGCCACCACCGCCAGCACCTCGGCTTCGATCTGCTCCTCGGTGCAGAAGATGTGGGCGTCGTCCTGAGCGAAGCTGCGCACTCGCATGAGTCCGGCGGTCACGCCGCTGCGCTCGTAGCGGTGCAGGCGGCCGAAGTCGGCGTAGCGGATGGGCAGCTCGCGGTAGCTGCGCCGGCGCGTGGCGTAGATCAGGCAGTGGGTGGGGCAGTTCATGGGCTTCACGGCCATCTGCCGCTCGTCCGCCTCGGTGAAGAACATGGCCTCCCGGTAGTTGGCGTAGTGCCCCGAGGTGTGCCACAGCTCGACGTCGAGGATTTGCGGGGTGATCACCTCGCCGTAGCCGTAAAGCTCGTACTTCTCGCGGATGTAGTCGATCAGCAGGTTGTAGACCTGGGCGCCCTTGGGGTGGAAGAAGGGCATGGCCGGGGCCAGCGGGTTGAAGCTGAACAGGTCCAGCTCCGTGCCGAGGCGCCGGTGGTCGCGGCCGCGGGCCTCTTCCTGGAGGCGCTCGTACTCGTCGAGCTCCTTCTGGCTGGCGAAGGCCGTGCCGTAGATGCGCTGGAGCATCTCGTTGGCCTCGTCGCCCTTGAAGTAGGCGCCCGAGGTGTTGAGCAGCCGCACGGCGCCGATCTGGGACAGGTCGTGGGCGTGGGGGCCGCGGCAGAGGTCCAGGAACTCGCCGTGCTGGAACACCGTGATCGGCACGCCGTCCGGGATGTCGTCCAGGCGGATCAGCTTGAGCGATTCGCCGCGCTCGGCGAACAGGCGCTTGGCTTCTTCGCGGGAGACCTCGACGCGGCGAATCTCGTGGCCCTCGGCCAGGATCTCGCGCATCTTGGCTTCGATCGCGGCGAGGTCCTCGGGCGTGAAGGCGCGCGGGAACCGGAAGTCGTACTGGAATTTCTCCGAGTGGTCCTGACGACCGGCGTCGTACTCGGCCTCGGGCCACAGCCGCTTCACCGCGTCCGCCAGCACGTGTTCGGCGCTGTGGCGAAGGAAGGAGCCGGCCTCGGGGCTCTTGGTGGTGAAGAGCTTGAACGCGCCACCCGCGGCCAGAGGCTCGCGCAGGTCGACGATTCGCCCCTCGAGCTGGGCCCCGACCGCGGCCTTGGCCAGGCCCGGTCCGATCGCGCGCGCGACCTCGAACGGGGTCGTCCCGGCCGGCACTTCGCGCACGGAACCATCGGGCAGGGTCAGTTGAAGGGACGCTTCGCTCACGACTTCACCTCCAGGAACGGGTAGATTCCGAGCCGGCCGAACTGAAGTTCGGCCGCTACTTCAGGAGAATCCAGGTGGGCTGTGTAGCGGCCGAACTTTAGTTCGGCCGGCTCGGCCGAGGGGACCGTTGGTAGCGCGAACCGCTGGTAGTTCGGCCGGGGGAGAACGGAGGATGGTAGGCGCTAGCGGACTCGAACCGCTGACCTCTACCGTGTGAAGGTAGCGCTCTAACCAGCTGAGCTAAGCGCCTAGACATGAATCGACTCGAAGGAACCAGAAGTTGGTAGGCCCAAGCGGACTTGAACCGCTGACCTCTACGATGTCAACGTAGCGCTCTAACCAACTGAGCTATGGGCCTGTTTTCAATGGGTCCGGCAACGACCGCCGGGGGCTGTGTAAGCTAGCAAGGTCTCCGCGCGCCTGTCAACAAGGAAACACCCCCCTGATCGCCCTCCTCCTCGCCCTCTTCGCCTTCTTCTACGGCAACCTCGAGGGCGGGGCCACCGCCTGGGGTTCGCTCTCGGTTCAGGTCGCGTTGCTCGGGCTTGGACTTGCTGCTCCCGGGCTGGCGGACCCCTGGCGCCTCGGTCGCGATGGGCGTTGGTTGGTTCTGGGGATTCTGGTCGTGTTCGCCGCCAGCCTCGCGGGTTCGGTCGTGCCCCGCGCGGGGTTCCTCGCCGCCGTCGGGCTTCCGGCCTTTGTCCTCGCACCCTCGGCCTTCGCCCGGCGACTGGCGGCAGGAGCGACCCGGCAGCGCGAGCTCCTGGGCATCGCCGGGCTGGTCGCCGCCGTGGCCGGCTGGTCCCTGGTTTGGTTCGTGGTCGAAGGGACGCCGCGGCCCGCCCGGCCCCTTGGGCACCACAACCTCCTCGCCACCTTCCTGGTGCTACTGCTGCCGCTCGCTCTCGTTCCCGTGCGCCGGCCGGGGCTCGGCCGATGGCTGAGCGTGGGTGCGGCGCTGCTCGGGGTGGGGACGGTCGCAGCCAGCCGGTCGCTTTCAGGCGGGCTGGCCCTGCTGCTCGAGCTCGCCGTGTTCGCCGCGCTCGGTCTCCGGGGTCGCACCCGGCGCCGTGCTCTCGTCGGGTTGGCGACACTCGGCGTCGTCGCTCTCGGAGTCTTCGGCGGCCGGGTCGGCGAGATTCTGCGCGGCGGTGATCTCTCGGCCCAGGTGCGCGCGGTCTACCTCGAGGCCGGCCTCCGCGGCCTCGCCGCGGCTCCGCTCCTCGGCCATGGGCCCGGCTCGACCCCCTGGACGATCGCCGCCTTCACGCGGCCGGTTCCGGGCGTGACACCCCCGGGGGAGGCCCTCGGCGAGGTTCACTCATGGCCTCTCGCTGTGGCGTACGAGCTGGGCTGGATCGGCTTGGCCGGGGTACTGCTCATCGCGGGGGTGTTCGGCGTTCGGCGAATCCGGGAGCTCGGTGACGCGCCGGACGGTTGGCTGCTTGTGGCGGGTCTCGCGGGGCTGGCGGGGGGGCTGGTGGCCGGCCTCGGGACCGCGGAGTGGCGGGTGACTGCGTTGCCTCTGGCGGCGGCCGTGGCGGTGGCGGCGGCACTGGCGGGAGGGAGACCTCACCCCCTCGGTCCCCCTCTCCCCACCGCCCTCGAACCGCCCCCCGCGAGAGGGGGAAAGACCAATAGGGTGCTCCACATCGCGTGCCTCGCGGTCGCGCTGTTCCTCCTGGCGCCAAAGATCCGTGCCCAGTTCGCCTACGAGCGATTCCTGAAATCCGGCGACGTGGCGGCCCTCGAGGCCGCCGTGGGGCTCGATCCTGGTTTCCCGCTCTACCGCGCTCGCCTCGCCTGGCTGCGGGCGGATGCGGATATGGCCCTCGCCGCGGCTCGCTCGGGAGGCGCCGTGCCGGCGCTGTGGGCGGCGGCGGCGGATCTGGGGGTGGCTGGAGCGGAGCCCTGGGGTCGCTCGGCGGCGCTCGTGGCCTGCACGCTCGACCCGCTCCTGCCGGTGGGTCCGTGGCTCGCTCTGGTGGCCGATCCGGCGGCACCCGGGGCCGCCCAGCTCGGGGCCCACGCCCTCGCGGCCGATCCGCGGTTCGGGGCGGCGACGTGGTGGCGGGAGCACCCGACGACGCTGGCGGCGGCCGTTCGGGAGCTCGAAGGAGATCCGGGTCTGGACCTCGGCTGGCGGCAGGTGGCTCTCGAGGCCTTCGCGGTGGTACCTCCCGAGGGCGATGCCACCGCGCGGCTCGGTCTCGGCTTCGACGACGATCCGGCCCGGGCGGTCTCCCTCGTCAGCTTTCGGCGCCGGCCCGGGCCAGTGCTCCTGGCGCCGGTGCGGGTGATGGCCGCGGAGGCCGAACGGCTCGCCGCGCGGCTACCCTCGGCGGCCCGTCTCGCGAGCTCCTCGACGCAAGTCCTTGTCTCTCCGTGCTCCCCGGGCGGCCCTCCGCAGGAGCTGTGGAAAACGCTGCGGAAATCACCCTGAGAGGAAGGTCAAAGGGCCGCCCCACGGGCGATCGCACGCTTTGCCCAGGAATTTGTGCACGACTGCAAGTCGTTTAGGGTCAGCGCTTTGAAGTTCTGACTGCGGGCGAGACAACGACTCTTCTCGGAATCGGCGAGAGCGAGAAGAGGGCCGAAGGCACCGCGGGAGAGCGGCGGAAAAACTCACTCATACCGCAGCGCCTCGATCGGATCCAGCCGCGCCGCTCGGGCTGCCGGGTAGATCCCGAAGAAGACCCCGATCCCGAGAGCCACACCCAGGGCGACGAGGACGGCTTCCATGGGCACCAGGACGCTCCAGCCGGCCACTCGCGTGAGGGTCAGGGCGGCGCCGTGGCCGAGGGCGACGCCGAGGATGCCGCCGAGCAGGCAGAGCACCAGCGCCTCGATCAGGAACTGGGAGAGGATCTGCCGGGCGGTGGCGCCGAGGGCCTTGCGGACGCCGATCTCGCGGGTGCGCTCGGTGACCGACACGAGCATGATGTTCATGATGCCGATGCCGCCCACGACCAGCGAGATGGCGGCGATGCCGGCGAGCAGGAAGGAGAAGGTGCGGGTGGTTGCCTCGAAGGTCGAGCGCACGTCGCTCTGGTCGCGGATCGAGAAGTCGGCCTCGGCTCCCTCGGCGATCTTGTGGGTCCGGCGCAGCACCTTCTCGATCTCCAGCATGGCTGCCGACACGTCGCGCGGGCCCGCCACCTTGGCGGTGATCGAACGCAAACGGTCGGTGCCGAGAAGCCGGAACTGGGCCGTCGACAGCGGAATCACCACCTGGTCGTCGGGATTGAAGAAAGACACCTGGCCCTTCTCCGCCATGACCCCGATGACCTCGAAAGCGAGGCCGCCGATCTTGACCGAGTTGCCGAGAATCTCGGCGCCCGTCAGCTTCAGGTTGCGCAGAGTCTCCGCCCCCACGATGGCCACCCGGCGGCGGCCCTCGAGCTCGCTCGCGTTGAAGAACCGGCCGAGGGAGACGGTGAAGTTCTCGACCTCGGCGTAGTTCGGTGTGGCGCCGATGACGTTGGTCTGGGCGTTCTTGTCTTCGTATTCGATCTGGAAGTTCCGCGCCATCTGGGGCACGAAGGACACCACCGCGGTGGTGTCGCGCTCGAGCGCCTGGGCGTCTTCCGTAGTCAGGGGCTTCTCGCCGCCGGAAACACCCATGCTGCGCTGCTGGCCCGGGCGGATGTAGAGCAGGTTGGTGCCCATGGCTTCGATCTGGGCTTCGACCGCCTTCTGAGCGCCCTGGCCCAGGCCGACCATGGTGATCACGGCGGCCACGCCGATGATGATGCCCAGGCACGTGAGCACGCTGCGCAGGGCATTGGCGGTGATCGCGCGGAGCGAGACGAAGAAGATCTCGAGCAGGATCATGAGCCGGTCCTCGGCCGCGTGGTGCCGCCCGAGCTCGAGCCGCTGCCACCGCCCATGCCAGGCATGGAGCGCATGCGCTGCATCCGCTCGCGGAACTCGGCGGATTGGCGCAGCTGGGAGGCGCTCGGCAGCATCGCCACCTTTTGGCCCTCGGTCAAGCCGCTGGTGATCTCGGTCGATTCCCAGTTGCGCAGGCCCACGGCCACGAGGGTCTGCTCGAAGCTGCCGTCTTCCTTCTGGACGAAGACGACGCGGCGCTCCCCGTCACCATTCCGCGCTCCGGAGGCGGTCGCGGCCGGCCGGTCGCCGCCGCCGTTCCTCTCGGGCCGAGTTGCGCCCTCACCGCCGCCTCCTCCGAGGCCGAGCAGGGCCGCCACCTGGAAGGCCTCCTCGACGCTCTTGATCGCCTCGTTGGGCAACTGCAACGCGTCCGGACGGCGTTCGATCATCACCGTCATCTCGGCGTTCATGCCCGGTTTGAGCAGGCCCTCGCGGTTGTCGATGCGGGTGATGACGGGAAACATGGTGACGTTCTGCTGGACGACGGCCTGGGGCTCGATCTTCTGAATCACGCCTTCGAAGCGACGGTCGGAATAGGCCTCGACGCGGATCGTCACCGCCATGCCGGGTCGGATCTTGCCGATGTCCACCTCGTCGACCAGGGAGCGCACCTGGACCTCGTTCAAGTCCGCCAGGGTCAGCAGCAGGGTGCCGCCGGATACCTGGGACACCGCCGAGGAGACCACCTGGCCCACTTCGACGCTCTTGGCGATCACGATGCCGTCGATGGGGCTGCGCACGGTCGTTTCGGACAACCGCTCGGCGGCGTTGTCGAGCACCTTCTGGGCGCGAACCAGCTCGCTCTTGGCGGTGGTGACGGCCAGCTCGTCGAGCTCGAGCTCGGAGGCGGAGATGAGGCCGTCGGCGAACAGCCGGCGCTGGCGCTTCAGCTGCGCCTCGGCGTTCTGGAGTCGAGCCTGGGCCGAGTCGAGGTCGGCCGAGGCCTGGTCGTGGGAATTCTGGGCATCCCGCGGCAGCAGCTGCACGAGCACCTGTCCCGCGGAGACCGCGTCGCCGGTGTCGGCGGTGAGGGCTGTGATCTCCCCCGAGGCCTTGGATTTGACCTCGACCTTGCGCACCGGCTCGACGACTCCGTCCGCCGACGCTGTCACCTCGATCGGCCCTCGTTGCACCAGGGTGGTGGACACGTTCGGCGTTCCCGTGTCGCTCTTCTTCGAACAAGCGACCTGACCGGCCAGGACCGAGGCCAAAACGGCGCTCCAGGCCGCGGCCCGGAACCCCGAAGGGAAAATGCCATTCCTCACATCCGACTCCGTTTCTCGACTTGGCAGACGGCACCGTCCGGCGCCGCCTCGATGATACGGGGCCGACGTTGCAAGGTTCTGGCCCGACCAGCTCCCGCTCGTGACAGAGTCCCGCTGCGAAAACCATGACCCCCGAGATCCTCTCTCTGCTCGCCCTGCTCGCCGTCGCGGTGGTGCTCTTCGCCACCGAGGTGGTGTCCGTGGACGTGGCGGGGCTCGCGGTCCTGCTCGGCCTCTATGGGCTCGGCCTGATCGGCCCCCAGGACGTCGCCAAGGGGTTCGGCAACGATGTCGTGCTGTTTCTGGGTAGCCTGTTCGTGGTCACCGAGGGGTTGGTGCGGACCGGCGCTCTGGACCAGGTGGAGCGGCGCCTGGCGACCTTCGCCGAGCGCCGGCCGGGCCTGCTGCTGGTGCCGATCGTGATCGGCGCCGGGCTCATTTCGGCCCTGCTGTCGAACACCGCGACGGTGGCAGCTTTCCTGCCCCTGGCCACCGGCCTCGCCCACCGGCTCGAGCTGCCGCCGTCGAAGATCCTCATGCCGCTGGCCTTCGCGTCGATCCTGGGCGGCACCCTGACCTTGATCGGCACCTCGACCAACATCGTCGTCTCGGGCGCGTTGCCGGGCTTCGGCCTCGAGCCTCTGTCGTTCTTCGAGCTGACTCCGGTGGGATTGCCGATCCTGGTCGTCGGTGTGGTCTACCTCTTCACCTGGGGCCGACGGCTGTTGCCCGATCGCCAGACCGAGGCGATCGACAACTACGGCGTGCGCGAGTACCTCGGCGAGGTCCAAGTGCCCGCGTCGTCGCCCTGGTGCGGCAAGACCCTGGCGGAGATCCACGCCGGCCGAGATCTCGATGTCTCGGTGCTCGGCCGAGTCGGCCCCGGCGAGGAGATCCTGCCGCTGGTTCCCGGCCGGGCCATCCAGGCCGGGGACGTGCTGATGGTGAAGAGCTCCCAGGAGGGCTTCCTGCGCCTCGGGCGGGCCTCGCAGGTGGAGCTGGTGGGCGGCGAACGGCGCGGCGCGGGCTCGGTTCAGGTGCATGAGATCCTGCTCGCTCCCCAGTCGCACCTCTCGGGCCGCTCGCTGCGCGAGCACCAGTTTCGCAGCCGCTACAACGTCACCGTGCTGGCCATTTCTCACCGTGGCTGGACGCGGCGCCAGCGGCTCGGCGACCGGCCGCTCCAGGACGGCGACGCGATCCTGGTTCAGGGCGACCTTTCCCGACTCCAATGGCTGCTCAAGGCGGGTGACGTGATCCTGCTCGACCAGATGCAGTTCCAGCCCCAGAGCCGGCGGTCCTGGGTGGCCGCGGGGATCTTTGCGGCCATGGTGCTGGTCGGCGCCTTCGAGCTGGCCCCCTTCGCCCTGGTGGCCCTGGCCGCCGCCGGCGCCATGATCCTGACCCGCTCGGTGAGCTCGAACGAGGCCTACTCGGCGGTCGACTGGCGCATCCTGATCATGGTCGGGTGCCTGCTGTCCCTCGCCCGGGCCATGGAGACGACCGGCGCCGCGGCGTACCTCGCCGAGCAGATCGCCGGCCTGGCGACCGGGCGGGACCCGCTGTTGCTGGTCGCCGGTTTCTACCTTCTGACGGTGGTGTTGACCCAACCCATGTCCAACCAGGCCGCCGCCCTGGTGGTTCTGCCCGTGGCCCTGCGCACCGCCATCGCCATGGACGTCAATCCGCGCACCCTGGCCGTGACGGTCTGCCTGGCGGCCTCGTCGAGCTTCATCACCCCGCTCGAGCCGGCCTGTCTGCTGGTCTATGGTCCCGGGCGCTACCGCTTCCTCGACTTCCTCAAGGTGGGAGCGCCCTTGACGATCGCGGTGTTCCTGTTGACGCTGTGGCTGGTGCCGAGAATCTGGCCCCTTTGAGGTCACTCCACCTTCACGTCCCGCCGCAAGAAGCTCGTCTCCCCACCGATTTCGTCGCGCACCGCCACCGCGGCGGTGTACTGGCCGGCCTCGGCATCGACGTCGATCACCAGGTCCGCGGCGGCACTGGCGCGAGCTTCCTCGGGGCCTTCGTAACGCACCGGCAGGGTCAGCTGGCGCGCCGGGCGCCACCGGCCGACGGCGTCGCGCAGGGAGACCACCAGGCGGACCTTGCCGGCCACGGCGTCGCCATCGCGGACGAGGGTGATCTTCTCGAGAGGAATGCGCACCGAGGCCCGGGCGGCCAGGGGGGCTTCCGGCCGCGTGCCGAGCGTGAGGTCGACTGCCAGCGGGTTGGTCTCGTCGCCGAGGAGCAGGGCCGAGACCAGGCTGCCTTCGAGCCGCTCCACCGCGGGCGCGTCGCGGAACGTCGGGCGGTAGCGAACGCCGAAGGAGTGGCCTTCGACCTTGACACCGACGTCGTGGGTCTCGCCGTCGCCGGCGAACGGATAGGCGAAGCCGAGCAGGTAGTAGGACTCCATGTCCTTGCCCATCTCGGCCATGGGCTTGGCCAGCTCGTTGGCGTTCAACAGGGCCTCGCCGCCGGTGTCCTTGGCGAGGAGGAACAGACCCGCCTGGCGGTTGGCGCGGCTGAAGTGGTCGAGGTCGAAGGACGGCTTCAAGAAGCTCTCGGTGGTTTCCAGGTCGACATCGGTCTGCAGACCCAGGGCCTCGACGGTGTAGATCGTCACCCCGCCGGCCGTGGCGGCCTGGGTGAACCGGCGGTACCGATTCGTGCGGTCGAGGCTGGTGGTCGCGGCTGAGACGGTGCTGGCTCCGGCACGCTCGGGGCACAACTCGGTGACGTAGTGCAACGCTTCGACCCCCGGTTGCAGCTCGAGGGTGTCGGCGACGTACAGGAGCGTCTTGCGGCCGGGTAACCCCTGCAAGAAACGGGCGATTTCGTCGAGGCCGGCGATCGTCTGCTCGACCCGGCCCGAAACCGTGCTGGCGTAGTCCTTGGCGAGGCCGAGCAGGGCCGTGAAGGACCACTCGCAGTCATTGTTGAACAACCGGTGAGTGTCGACGATTTCGGTGAAGATCCGCTTGCCGCCGCGCACCGCCATCGCCTGGGCAGTGGCACTGTCGCGGGCGAGCTCGGCCGCCACGGCCGCCCGCACGGCGGTTTTGTCGGTGGTGAGACCCTGGAGGATGCGCGGCGTCGGGTCCTGACCGACCACCAACATCTTGAGATCCGCGGGCAGGGGCCCGGCGAGGAAGGCGTCGAGCCCCGCGGCCACTCGTTTCACTCCCTGGGGCCGCAGGTTGCCGCGATCGAGGTAGATCGCGAGCCAGCTCGAGATCTCGAGCGGCGGGGGAGCGTCCGGTCCGGCGGAGGCCTTGGCTTCCGGCGTGACCCGCTCGAAGTGGGCCAGCTCCAGGGCCTGGCCATCGACGAAAACGGAGAAGGCCGACTTCTCGAGATCCGTGACAGGCCGGCCCTTGCGGTCGTCGACCCGCACTTCGACCGTGACCAGCTGCACGGTGATGTCGGAGCCGAAACCGCCCGCCTTGGGCGGGGTGTCCTGTGCTTGGGACGGTAGGGCCAGAGCCAGAGTGCAGAGCAAACCAAGCGCCTGTCGCATTTCGGACCTCCGAGCAGAATTGCTGCGCCGGAGCTTAGCAAGATGGGTGCCGGACATTTTTCGCACTCCCGGGAGAATCGCGATCTCGCGTCGGTGATATTCTGTGAATCGTGGTAACGCGCGAAGAAGTTCCTGGCGCAACCTCGCCACGCGGCCTTTCGGGCCGGACGATGCTCTTCGTCGCCCTCCTCGCCCTTCTTCCCCGGACGCTGAATCTGCTCTTCGTGCCCTTCTCCCTGTGGGGTGACGAGGTGCTCATCATGCAGCGCGCGGACAACGACCTCGGCGCGGTGATCGAGGCCTGCGTGGCCAACGCCGAGCACCCACCCCTGGTAGCCCTGGTGATGGCGGCCGGTCGGTCCGCCGGGCTCGGCGAAACCCAACAGCGCTTGGTTCCGATCGTTCTCGGTGTGGCCACGGTGGTGCTCTTGGGTCACTGGGCGGCGCGCCGGTGGGGCCCCGCGGTAGGTACTACCGCCGCCTCGGTGGCGGCACTGTCGCCCTTCCACGTCCGCTACTCCCAGGAGCTGCGGCCTTACGCCTATGTGATGTTCTTCGCGGTGGCGGCGCTCGTGCTGGCGGATCGTCTCGAGAGCTCCTCGAAACGAGGCGCCTGGGCCGCCGTGCTGGCCGTGACCGTCGCCCTCGGCTTCTACAGCCACAATCTGTTCGGTTTGGTGCTGGTGCCGCTGCTCTGGGGGGTGGTCGAGGACTCCGTGACCGCTCGCCGGTGGGTCTTGGCACCCGGGCGCCGGTGGGTGCTCGCTAGCTTCGCGGTCGGATTTCTGGCTTTCGTGCCCTGGATCGTCCGGATCGGTGCCCGGCTGGCAGAGCGAGAACCGCGGGGAGGAGAGCTGGGCTGGGGGCCGCGGGAGGTGCTCGACCGAATTCAGGAGCTCACCGTGGACACCGTTCAGGGCGGGCCGATCGTCTGGGGCGGCGTCCTCGGCGCGGTTCTCGTGCTTTCCGGCGGAGCGATCGCGTTGCGAAGCGCGATGGGCCGAGCGGCCTTCGCGGGCCTGCTCGTGGGCACGGTGGGGGTGGAAGTGGTGCTCCGCGGGATCGACCACTGGACGGCATCGCGCTACGACTCGATCGGCTGGCTGTTCGTGCCGGTGGTCGTCGCCCTCGCCCTGGTCCGCTGTGCCGGCCGCTCCCGGGGCCTGGCGGTCGCTCTGGGGCTGGCCCTGGCCGTGGCCTGCATCGCGGGTTGGGGCGACTACGCGCGCCACGGCCGGCCGGACTGGCGGGTGGTCACCGAGGTCGTCCGCGACGCCCTCCGAGGGACGCCCGAGAGCGTCGAGATCTGGGCCTTTAAGGGGACGATGAAGGACGTCCGGTTTTACCTCAAGGAGCTCCGGGTTCGCCGGGCCCTTCGGGCGCGGATGAAGTGGCGCGAGCTGAAGGCGCACTGGCCGATTCGGGTGCCCGGCTCCGGCCGGCCGGCCTTGGTGATCGTTCGCGAGGAGCGCCTGGCCCGCGACCCGGCCGCCCGTGCGGCTCTCGCGGAGCTGCGCCTGGTCGGCCAGTTCGAGCGCGAGCAAGTGCGGGTTTACGCCACCCCCGGTCTCGTGGCGGGCTGGCCGAACCCGCCGAGAACGGACCCGAGCCACCGCGCGGACGGGGCTTTGGCGGCCCTGGCCCGGTGCGGTGGCTGGTGACCCGAGGTCTCAGGGCTTCGCCGGGCGCCAATCGTCGTCGAGCCACTCGGCGGTGATCTTCGCCCGCTCGGCGCCCAGGTGGCGGGCGACGACCACCAGAGACGCGTCGATCGAGGACGACACTCCCGCCGAGGTGATGATTTTTCCCGACTCGAGGAAGCCCGCGGTGGCGGCCACCTTGACCTTCTTCTCGAGGTGCTGGAGGTAGCCGGCGCCTTGGGCGTGCATGGTGACCGCCACGTCGGCCAGCAGACCGGCCTTGGCCATCAGGAAGCTGCCCAGGCAGACGCTGAGGACGGTTTCCGCCTCCGCCGACTGCTTGCGGATCCACTCGATCAGGGCGGGCCGGTTGATCGCCTCGAGGGCGCCCCGGCCGCCGGCCAGGACCAGGATGTCCGCTGGCGGGCAGTCCGCGAGCACGCAGTCGGCTTGCACGAAGAAGCCCCCGTCGGCCTGGATCAGGCCGGACTTTTCGGCCGCGAGCTTGATGTCGAAGGCCGCCGTGGTGGTCGGACCGAGCTCGTTGGCCACTTTGAAGACCGAAACCGGCGCAGCCATGTCGCCGAGCTCGACGCCGTCGTAGATCAGCACCAGAAGGGTCTTGACGGGTTCCGCCGGGAGTGCCGGGGCAGGCGCCTGCCCGAGGACGGGGACGGCGAGCAGGAGGAGCGAAGCCAACGAGCCGATGATTCTCATGGTGCTACCTTTCTGAAGCCCCGGGGGGCAGGTGGAGGGGAAAGACGAGCGGCGGCAACGGAATCGTGCGCGGTTCCACCTTCTCGCCCGCGAGGAAGGCGCGCACCGTCGCCACCACCTCGGGAGTGGCCAGAAGCTCGTCGCCGTGGCCGAAGCCGTCGAGGGTGACGAGGGTGCCGCGGGAGAGCCCGGCGAGGATCTCCCGGGCGTCCTCGAGGGGTGTGCGGACGTCTTCGGTGGCCGCGATAACGAGGATGGGAACCTCGGACCGGACGGGCTCCCGCCAATCCGATCCCAGCGGTGGAGCCTCCCAGCCGGCACAGATCTCCGGGAACGGGAAGTCGACCGCCGCGCCCACCAGCGAGCCGGGAGCTTCCCGGTGGATGCGGGCCAGTCGTTCGTCCGAGGGCCCCGAGGAGCACTCGACGAGATAGGGCATGGCCGACCCGAGCCAGCCGCGACGGAGGCCCAGGGCGAACTGGCCGAGGGGCCGGAAATCCCCCCGGGACAGGGCCGCCAGGCGCACCGGCAAGAGCTCCGTCTCGGCTTTGCTGGCCAGGGACTGAACCACCATCAGCTGCAGATCGAAGGGCCCAACCCTCAGTCGGGCGGTGCCCTTGGACTGGGGCAGCGGCACCTCCACCTCGCGCGGGGCTTCCTCGAGCCGGCGCAGCACGGCGGCGAGGGGGGAGACCAGCTCGGGAAAGGCCTCGCGGGCTGCCGGGTCCCGTGCGATCGCTTGCTCCAGGGCCGTGAGCTGGCGGTCGAAGGTGCTCGGCAGTCGCAGAGCGTGCTGCGTCCCCTTGGCGCTCAGTAGCACGGCGCGCTCGAAGCTCGTGGGGTGCTGGCGCAGCGCGGCCAGGGCGAGCTGGGTGCCGTAGCTGGTGCCGAGCAGCTGGAGGGTTGGGACGCCGAGGGCGCGGCGCAGCAGCTCGAGGTCCTCGGCGCTCTCGACGGTGCTGTAGCCGCCGAGGTCGTGGCCCTGCTCGCGGAGCAGGGTGGCGCAGGAGGCGGAGCGCGCCCGCGCCGTGGCCTGCAGCTCCGACTTGCCCACCACCCGATCCAGAGGGTGGCTCCACGACTCGCGACAGACCAGGGCCGGCCGCGAACGGCCGGCGCCACGCTGGTCGATGGCGATGACGTCGGCGACTTCCCGAAGGGAGAGGAAGAAGGGCAGGAGGGAGCCGCGCACCGCCGCCGTGCCCGAGCCGCCGGGCCCTCCGCTCAAGTAGACGATCGGGGGACCGGGGTGGGCGGCGGCGCTGCGCAGCCGCAGCAAGGACAGCCGGACCGTTCCGGAGACGGCCCGGCCGTGGCGCTCGGGGACGACCAGCCAGCCGGTCTCGGCCGCCACCGAATCGCCGCCGGCGACGGTCAGCCGGGTGCTCTCCCAAGCGATCTCGGGAGCGGGTCGGGTGGCCGCGACCGGAGCTGGCGGCGCCGCCCCGCAACCGATGAGGGCGGACAGAACGACGGTGCCGAATCCCACCCGACTCTTCCTCGCGTCGTGACGGCTCACCTTCAGGCTTCGTTGATCTCGCGCGCCGCGCGCACGCCGGAGTAGACCGCGCCCTGCATCCAGTGGGGCCACGGTGAGGTGTGCTCGCCCGCGAAGTGGACCCGGCCCTCCGGCGGCGCGGCGTAGCGCATCAGCGTTGCCATCTGACCCGGCTTGTAGTAGCCGTAGGCACCACGCTGCCACGGGTCCTCCATCCAGCTCTTGTGGTCACCGCCTTCGAACTGCGAGCGCAGCTCCGGGTAGACCTTTTCGAGCTCGTTGACGGCGCGATCGGTACGCTCGTTGGACGGCAAAGCGTCGAAGGCGCGGCCCGCGGGGCCGGAGGAGTAGCACTCGAGCAATCCGCGCTGGCCCTCGGGGTTCGAGGTCGAATCGAAGACGAACTTGATCGGCAGGTCGGTGCAGGCGAAGCCGGAGAGGCCCTGGGAGATCCAGAACCGGCTGCGAGTCTGCAGGAAGTTGCGCACCACGGTGCAGTAGGGCATCTCCCGGATCACCCGCTGCTTGCCCGCGGAGAAGCCGGGGGTGACCTCGAGGTTGCGCAGGACCGAGAAGGGCAGCGTGCACAGGACCCGGTCGGCTTTGATCTGCTCGATCCGGTCGGCCTGGCGGTAGGTGATCACGGCGCCCGCGGCGGAGTGCTCGATCTTGTCCACGGCGCTGCCGTAGCGCACCTTGTCCGCGAGGCGGGTGGCGAAGGCCCGCGGCAGCTGATCCATGCCGCCGCGGATGCGCCAGATGCTGTCGGTTCCGGGCGAGAGATTGCCGTCGCGCAGCAACCAGAGGGCCGAAACCTCCTCCATGCCGTCGCCGGGAAGATCGAGATAGAAGCGCAGGCCGAGCAGCTTCACCGCGCCCTCCGAGGCGCCTTGCCGGCGCATCAGGTCAGCCACCGACAGTTCGTCGAACTTCGCGGCCGCGGGCGTCGGCCAATCCGGGGCCAAGGGATCGCCGATCTGGCGCTCGAAGGGCAGGTAGTACTGGTTCAGCATGCCCAGGCTCTTGACCTGGCGCTCCGGCTCGGTGGTGGCGAAAGGCAACGGCACGCCCACCGCGGGCACGAAGCGTGTGCCGTCGACGTGGTACAGGGAGTTGAGGCTCTTGAGCTGCGGGTCCAGCCACGGATCGCCGGCGAGCCCGAACTCCGCCATGTAGCCCCAGACGAGCGCGTGGCTGGACGCCAGACTGCTCGCCCCGGTGTCGACCTGGAGTCCGTCCGCGAAGGGCTCGCGCAGGGTCTGGACCCGGCCGCCGGCGCGGCTCTGGGCCTCGAGGATCGTCACCTCGTGGCCGGCCCGCGACAGCTCGTAACCGGCCGTCAGGCCGGCGAGGCCCGCGCCCAGGATGACCACCTTCTGGGCCGAGCCCTTGCGTTCGAGGGGCTCGATCTTCGCGCTCGCGGGCTGCTGCGGCGCCGCTTCGACGCCCGCGGAGGTCGCGAGCACCGTCGCGCCGACGGCCGCGGTCTGGAGGAACTGTCGCCGGTTCAATTCCAGGGTCATGGGGCCTTCCTTCGAAGTACTGGGTTAGTCCTGGCGCAGGGCCGCGACGGGATCTCCTTGGACGGCTCGGCGGGCTGGCAAATAGGTGGAGAACAGGGCGACGCCGGCGAGGAAGCAGGCCGCGAGGGCGAGGGTGGCGGGATCGGAGGCGCCGACGCCGAACAACAGGCTGCCGAGGAACCGACCGAGGCCGAGGGCCATCAACGTCCCCAGCACGGTGCCCGCCACCGCCAGCGCGAGCCCGCGCACGAGCACCATGCGCAGCAGCTCGCCACGCTGGGCACCCAAGGCCATACGGATGCCGAGCTCCCGCGTGCGCAGGGCGACGGAGTAGGACATCAGGCCGTAGACCCCGACCGCCGCCAGGAGCAGGGCGAAGATCGCGAAGGTGAGCAGCAGGAGGGCGTAGAAGCGAGGTTGGGCGACGGACTGGGAAAGCACCTCGTCCATGGTGCGGATCTTCGCCACCGGCAGGTTGCGGTCGACCTGCCAGATCTGCTCGACCGCCGGGCGGGTCAGGCTCGCCGGCTCGATGGAGGTACGGATCACGAGGTTCAGGACTCTCCAGTAGCTTTGAGTGTTCGAGAGATAGATTTCCGGGACCGGCTCGCTGGCCAATCCGCCGTGACGGATGTCGCCGACGACTCCGACGATCTCCCGCGGCACCGCGGGCACGTTGCCGAGGTCGCCGAGGTCCTGGTCGAAGAGCAGGCGTTGGCCCACCGGGTTGCCGTCCGGCCAGAAGCGCCGCGCCAGGGTTTCGTTGATCACCACCACGGCGGGCGCCCCGGCGCGATCGCTAGCGGTGAACACCCGCCCCGCCCGCAGTGGCACCCTCATCGTCTGCAGGTAGCTGGGGCTGACCGGGCGCAGGAACGCGATCGGCTCCTGGCCGGGGGCGGCCGGTGGCCGCCCGTCGATCTGGAAGGGGCTGTCGACGTTCATTCCCTCGGCCACCGGCAGGGACAGCGCGGCGCCCACGCCGGTCACCCCGGGCAAGGCGGAGATCCGCTCCTGGACTTCGTTGAAGAAGGCCGCGGCGCGGTCGCCCTCCATGTAGCGATCCGCGGGCAGCGACAGCGACAGGGTCAGGACCCGGTCGGGATCGAACCCCGGCGGCACCTGGGCGAGCTTCAGGAAGCTGCGGCCAAGGAGCGCCGCACCCACCAGGAGCGTCAGCGCGACGGCGATCTGCAGGCCGACCAACGCGTGGAACGCCCGCAGCCGGACCGAGCCGGTCATGCCGCGGATGGCGCTGTGGAGGTCCACCCGCGAGCTCTGGAAGGCCGGCACCAGGCCGAACAGCAGGCCGGTCAGAAGGGTCAGTCCGGTCGCGGCAAGGAGCGTCCGGCCATCGAGGGAGCTCTGGGCCAGCCGCGGCACGTCGGAGGGGCCGAAACCGACCAGGAAGCGCACGCCGACGTAGGCCAGGGCCAGCCCGGCGAGGCCTCCGAGGACGGCCAGGATCACGTTCTCGGTCAGCAGCTGGCGCAGCAGGCGCCGGGGTCGGGCCCCCAGAACCTGGCGCACGGCGATCTCGGCGCGGCGGTTCAGGCCCTTGGCGAAGAGCAGATTGGCGACGTTGAAGCAGGCCGTCAGAAGGATCAGCAGGCAACCGCCGAGGAGCACCCGCAGCTTCGGCCGGACCGCCCCGAAGGTCTGCTCCGAGAGCGACACCACCATCGTCTCGCGCTCGGCGTTGCTGTCCGGAAAGTCCTTCTCGAGCCGCGCGGCGATGCCCGCGAGCTCTTGGGTGGCTTCGTCCTGGCCCACTCCCGGGGCCAGGCGGGCGACGACACGGAGGAACTGGAACTCCCGGCTCGCCGAGTTGGGGCTCTGGAAGGGCTTCCACAGCTGGGCCCGGGTCGGGAACTCGAACCCCGCGCCCATGACGCCGAGGACCTCGTGGCCCACGTCGTCGAGCTGGATCGTCTTGCCCAGGATGTTCGGATCGCCGCCGAAGCGCCGTTGCCACAGCCCGTGGGAAAGCACCACCAGGGCCGGTCCGCCGGGCCGGCACTCGTCCTCGGTGAAGCCGCGGCCGAGGACCGGGAGCCGGCCCAGGACGGCGAAGAAGTCCGACGTCGAGACGGCCCCGGGCACCTGTTCCGGATCGCCTTCGCCCGAAATGTTGAAAGTCCACGAATGGTATCCGGCCATGTTCTCGAATCGCCGGCTCTGGCGCTTCCAATCGAAGAAATCCGCCGGGGTGGAGGGCTGCTTGTCGCCGTCCACGCTCCGAGCGCTGGTGAACACGCTCATCAAGCGCGCCGGTTCCTGGTAGGGCAGCGGGCGCAGGAGCACCGCGTCGACCACGCTCAGGATGGCCGTGGTGGCGCCGATTCCGATCGCCAGGGCGACCACCGTCAAGGTCGTGAAGGCAGGGGCTCGGAGCAGTCCGCGGAGGCCGTGACGAAGATCCTGGGTCAAGTCGCTCATTTTTCGCGCTCCCCGGTGTCGCGTTTGTCAGGCCCTGCTGCACCTCCGCGACCACCTCGGCTTCGAGATCTTCTCGGAAGACTACTTTCCGCCGGACCTGCCGCTCAAGCGAAAGGGCGCCGTGCCGCTGGTGCTGCACCAGACGGCGGAGCGCCCGGCGACCGGTGGTTACCCGGAAACCGCCGCCACGATCGTCGTGTTGAGCGTCGCCGACCTCCCCTCGGCCACCCGCATGTTGGCGGCCCGGGGCGTCCGATTGCTCGACGAGCAGCCGCGCGAAACGGCGCGCGGCCGGTCGGTGGCCATCGCGGATCCCTTCGGCCTCGTGTTCCAGCTGCGTGAGCGCGCGAGCCGCTAGGTTCGTCGCAGCTCACGCTCGTCGTGACGGAAGACCGGTCGAGGAGGATCGCGAATGGCGATGAGTTGGGAGCCTCACATCGGATTGAGCCGGCTCGCCCAGGGGGCCGCACAACGACCCTGGCGGTTCATTGCGGCGCTGGTTCTCGTGACCCTGGCAGCGGCCCCTGGGCTCGGCCGGTTGCAGTTCCGCACCGACGGACACGCCCTGATGCCCCAGGACGACCCGGTGGTGCGGTTCGACTCGGCGGTGCGCCGCGACTTCGACCTGCGCGACCCGATCGTGGTCCTGGTCGAGTCTTCCCATCCCGAGGGCGTCTTCAACCGCGAGACCCTCGAACGGGTCAAGAAGCTGAGCGACGCCTTCGCGGGCATCGAAGGCATCGGCCGCCAGCAGATCACCAGTCTGGCGACCGAGAAGCGCGACCGCTTCTTCCCGGGCTCGCTGGCCTTCCGACCGTTCCTCGACCCCCTGCCGGACACCCCGGTCCTGATGTCGCTTCTCAAGTCCGACCTCGAATCGACCGGGATCCTAGAGGGCATTCTGGTCTCGGCCGACGGCAAGGCCACCGCCATCCTGATCGGCGCACCGGCGGCCTTCGACGACGAAGACAAGCTGGTGGAGGACCGGTCGGGCCTGTACCGCGAGGTCACCGCCATCGCCCGGCGCTTCGAGACCGAGACCGACCGGATCTTCGTGGGCGGCGCGCCGGTGGCGGAATCACTGCTCGGGCGCCACATCCTCGAGGATCTGCGCCTGCTGATCCCGCTGTCGCTGCTGCTGATCGCGCTGGCCTGCTGGTGGGGCTGTCGGCGGGTCGCGTCGCTGCTCGTCGTCCTGCCCAAGATCGCGGCCGCCCTGGTCTGGACCTTCGGCTTGATGGGCTGGCTCCAGGTGCCGGTGTACCTGACCACCGCGGTTCTGCCGGTGGTTCTCGTGACCGCGTTCCTGGCCGACGAAATCCACCTGCTCTGGCACTACCAGCAATGCCTCGCCCGCGCGCCGGGCACGGATCACCGTACCGTGCTCGCCCGAGCGATCGGCGAGATGGCGCGGCCGATCACCTTGACCTCGCTGACCACCGCCGCGGGCTTCCTGTCCTTCTTGACCTCGTCGATCGTGCCGATCTGGACCTTCGGCCTCTTCGCGGGCCTGGCGATCCTGTTCTGCTTGATCTGGTCCTTCACGGTGGTGCCGGCGACCTTGGCGCTCCTCGGCCGCGGGCCGATCGAGCGCCCCGCTGCCGCCACGCACCACGGTTCGGGCCTCGTGCGGTTCCTGGCCCCGTGGTTCGAGCGACGGCGAGCCGCCCTCGCCTGCATCGGTCTGGTCACGGTGGCCCTCGGGCTCGGGATCGGCCGGCTCGAGGTCCAAGACAGCTGGGTCGACGGCTTCGGGCGGACGAGCCCGTTCCGAATCGCCACCGACCGCATCAACGCTCAGCTTTTCGGCAGTCACCTGCTGCTCGCGGAGGTCCGGTTCCAGCTGCCCGAGGAGAAGATGCCCGAGGTCCGGGGACGGCGCGGGCCGCTCCTCGGACCGGAGTACCTGCGCGCGGTCGGGGACTTCGAGTCCTTCCTGCGCAGCCAGCCCGGCGTCGGCGGCGTGGTCGGCCCGTACAGCCACTTCACCGCCGTGGCCTTCGCCTTCTTCGGGCGCCAGCCGGCGGCCCGCTCGGTGCCCGATGAGCTCGAGCGGGTCGAGCAGATCTACCGGCTCTTCGATCGCAACCGCGGGGAGCATCGCCGGCGCCAGATCGTGAACGATGCTCTCGACCGCGGCATCGTGACGATCTTCCTGAAGGACGCCAACTACCAGGAAACAGACCGCTTGATGACGGCGGTCCGCCGCTACGAGAGCGAGCACCTGATTCCTCTGGGGGCACGGGTGGGATTCGCCGGGGACGTGGCGGTCAGCCAGGCGATGATCCCGCTGATCGTCCGCAGCCAGGTGTGGTCCCTGCTGTTCGCCCTGGTCGGCTCGTTCCTGGTTGTCTGCTGGCTCCAGCGCAGCTTCGCGGACGGCTTCTGGGCGCTTCTGCCGGCCAACGTGGCGGTCGTCTGGGTGTTCGGTGCCATGGGCCTCGCGGGAATCCACCTCGGTGTGGCTACTTCGATGTTCTGCGCCATCACCCTGGGCGTCGGCGCCGACTACGGCATCCATTTCCTCGATCGCTTCCGGGCCGCCCAGGCCGCGGGCGACGCTTCGCCTCACACGGCCGCTCTGGCCGAGGCCGGCCCGGCGATCGTCATCGACGCCGTGGCGATCGCCGTGGGCTTCAGCCTGCTGGCCCTCTCGGAGGTTCCTGCCAACGTCCGCCTCGGCCTGCTGGTGGCCGTCGCGCTTGGCGCCAGCTGCGTGCTGACGCTTGCGGGTCTATCGCTTGTTCTTCCCGCGCGGGTTCGCTCGTCGGTACGAGCCCCCGGGGCCGTTCCTGTCCGTCGAACCGACGTGGCAGGCTGACCGGAAGGAGGTGTCGGGCTCTTAGGAGAGAGCCGTCCGGCCGCACAGGGTCGAGATCTCGAGGCTGCCTCGGCAGTCCGTGCTCTCGGCTCCCTTGGCAACGACAGAACGTACGAAAGGAATCCGTCATGACAGTTCGTAAGTCTCTCGTCTTGTCCGTCGCGGTGGCCTTGCTGGTCGCCTTCGCTCCGATGGTGAGCGCCGGCCAGTTCAATTTCCCGACCGCGGGTGAGTACACCATTCACTCGCATCCCAGCTTCCTCGTCACCGTCGGCGACAGCCAGGAAGTCGTCGAGTGCGACGCCACCCTGATCGTCAAGGCTGGCGATCCCTACATCACCACCAACGGCACCCGCCGGGTCGACCTCACGATCGTCGACTGGAAGGCCGACGGCAAGTCCACCCTGATCGGTGGCCCGCTCAAGTTCCGCATGACGCACGACGTCAAGACCACGGACGAGAGCTTCGTCGAGACCTATGGTCTGGCCAAGGCCGGCGCCTCCGCCGACTTCCCGGCTCAGGCCCAGTTCGCCGTTCCCTACGAGATCGACACTCCGTTCGGCGTGGTCGACGGCCTGTTCGGCGTCACCCGCGGCACGATCAAGGCGTTCCCGCCGAGTGGCGACATCTTCATGATGGAGAAGGGTGACATCGCCAAGGTGATGAACGCCCTGATGCCCACTCCGCTCTCCACCCTGTCGGCCTCGGGCGACGTCGATGTCGCTTCGCTGACCATCCAGCCGCTGGCCTGCGCCTGCCCCGTGGCGCTCGAGTAGTCCGGAGCCCCGGCTCCGGGAGGGCCGATCGCGCTTGGGCGCGGTCGGCCCTTTTTCTGGGTCGACCCTCGGGAAATCACCGAACTCCAACTCGGCGGCAGGCGTACCGCCTTTCAGGCCGCGACGATGTCGACGTAGTCGACCGAGCTGGCGGCCGGGGGAATCGGCAGTCCATCCTCGCGCAGGCCTTCGAGGTGAAACTCGATGGCCTCGCGGATTTCGCGCTGCGTCTCCTCGAGCGTGGCGCCGGTAGCGACACAGCCGGGCAGGTCCGGCACATAGGCGGAGTAGTTCGGTCCAGCGTTTTCGATCACGATGGCATAACGCATGATTTCGCCTCACTGCCGGAATCCGGCCTGCTTGCGGATGCTGTTCCAGGTGCCGGGCGCCAGCTCATCACTGGGCTTGCCAGGTACCGTGACCCGCCCAAGCTTCGTCGGGTGCTTGAACTGGCGATGACTGCCGCGGGTGGCAACCAGATACCAACCCGCATCTTGCAGCATCCTCATGGCTTGCCCGACCTTCACCCCGAGATTATGACTCGAGAGCGGCTCCGATCGGCACCCGGTAGGAGCTCTTCCCGCCGCCCAGGGTGAACCGCTGCGGGGCCAAACAACGTCCAGGGCGGCAACGACATGGGCGCCCCAACGAAGATGCCCAGGGCGTCGAGGGGAGTGCCAGTCGCAAGGTCGGCGGCGCCGTCCGAACAGGAGGTCGAGAGCGAACTCCGGTTGGGCCACACCCCGCAGTCCGCTGAACTGCCAACTCTTGTATTGACAGAGCAGGGAGAACACTGATAAGTAAGGTGTTCTGGATGACAAGCCCATCACCTCTGTTTCGCTGGGCGGGGAGCAAGCGCAAACTGCTGCCGATGCTGCTGGACCTACGTCCAGTCCGCTTTGCGCACTACATCGAGCCGTTCGCTGGCTCCGCTTGTCTGTTTTTCTCCTTACAACCCGAGAAGGCCTTGCTTTCGGATGTGAACCAGCACTTGATCGAGTCGTACGAGGTAGTGCGGGATGCCCCAATTCGGGTCGCTGCATTGATCGCCACCTGGCCCGCTGACCGAGTAACCTACTACGCTGTTCGGAGACTGAATCCGGAAATGCTTGATCCGGCCTCTCGGGCGGCCCGGTTCATATATCTGAATCGACTAGCGTTCAATTCAATCTATAGAACCAATAAGCTTGGCGAGTTCAACGTTCCCTATGGCTCACGCTCCGGTCCTTTGCCTGCGGTGCCCGATCTCCAGCGCGTCGCCGCCGCGCTTCGAACGACCACGCTTTTGAGCCGAGACTTTGAAGAAGTCGCCCTAATGGCCGCAAAAAACGATTTTGTCTACCTGGACCCGCCATTCTCGGTGCGTTCGACTGCTAGATTTGGCGAGTACGGCTACGGCAGCTTCTCGCACCGGGACGAAGTTCGACTAATTGAAACTCTCTGTTCCTTGGACAGGAGGAGAGCGAACGTACTGCTCTCATACGTGCCTCAGATCCTCGAACATCGTGCTCTTCGAAAGTGGACGTCGGTCCGAGTTGGTGTCAGGTACCAAGTTTCGGCAAAAACTTCAAGCCGGGGACTCCGCGAGGAAGTCCTTCTTCGCAATTTTAGCTGAGTACGAGCGCGAAGCAGCTAGATCATGGCTGGGACCAACATCGTCAGAATTGCTATTGCGAGCGATCTGCACGCTTGTATACTTCCCATCGGAACTCAGTCCCCATCTCATTTGGGTCTCCGCACAAGCGGCGAGCGCCCAAAGATCATTGACTCACTACGGAAGATGATCAAAGAGAATCACCTCCGTGCGGATGTACTTCTATGCCCTGGAGATCTGAGTCATCAGGCGAGTCTGGAGGGAGTACAGCTTGCGTGGAAGTGCCTGCAGGATATACAAGAGAGTCTTGGAGCCGAGTCGCTGATTGCGACGGCAGGGAATCACGATCTGGACTCGCGGTTTGTGCGAGGACCGGATCCTCGCGAAAATCTGCAGTCCTTAGTTCCAAACTTTCCAGTCGAGGACGAGCGAGCCTCGGACAAGTACTGGGCTCGAAACTACTGTCTCCAGGACCTCAATCAAATCCGAGTGATTTGTTTGAATAGCTGCGCCTATCACGGCGGAGAAGAGGTCGAAAAGGATCGAGGTGCAGTACCGCCATCTACAGTCGAGAGGCTTGCTAAGGAGATAGCCAGTCTCGAGCCTAAGTGCGTATCAGTGCTCCTGTGCCATCACCATCCCCACCAGCATCAGGAGCTGGGCCTGGGGGCTGAGGACGTGATGAGAAACGGCCAGGTACTCCTTGATATGTTGGGAGAGGACGCAGCTGCAAGGTGGATTGTCGTTCATGGTCACAAGCATCACCCGAAAGTGTCCTATGCCTCAGGTGGCGCGACTTCTCCAGTAGTTTTCTCAGCGGGAAGCTTGTCCGCGAATCTCTACCTTGAGCTGCAAACTGAGGCTCGAAACCAGTTTTATATACTCGAGTTCGATGTCGAGGCGGTACTGCGAAGCGGTCTCGTCGGAATCGTCCGGGCCTGGAACTGGTTTGCTGGAGCCGGGTGGAAGATCGCGAGAGGCGAAGGCGGAATTGCATCCGGAAGCGGCTTTGGTTGTAGGCTGGACCCGCGCATGGTTGCTAAAATGATTTCCGAGACGGCAACTACTTCACCCATAAAGTGGTCCAGGCTAGCGGAGAGTCTCACTGACCTATCCTATGTACTTCCGAGCGACCTAGACAAAATCAACAAGTCCCTCGGACCTCACGGGCTTGCACTTTCCGTCAGAGACGGTTTGGCCGACGAAATCGGAAGGCCGCCGATATGAGCGCGCCTGGCTTCCTTGAGGCTTACAATGCGCGGAGTTTCTCCCCGCGCGAGGTTGCAAAGACGTTTGTTCCGAGTCAGAACTTTCTTCGGCTCTGCGGTCGAAGTCACGCAATTGTAGTTGGACCTCGGGGAAGCGGGAAGACAACGCTTCTTAAGATGCTTCAGCAGGCTGCAATTGAGGCATGGGAGCATCCGGAGAAGGATCGATACGTCGAGAAGCTTCAGTTCACAGGTATCTTCGTTCCGGCAGATATTAGTTGGGGCAGCCAGCTCGCCTTACTTGGTTCGAGAACTTTGGGGGAAGAAACAGAGGGAATAATTGGCGGAGCGGCGTTTACAACGCACGTCCTGCGAGCGCAAGTTCGCGCCATGAAGTACCGAGTCGGACGCGAAGTACAGACTCCCGTGAAGGAGTGGAGACGGGCAACGCTTGTTCCTGCTCGGGAAGAAGAGCTTGTGACATCCCTGGCAAAATCGTGGCAGCTTCAGCCGGCGGTTAGGAGCCTGAGGGCTTTAGAGGCAAGTTTGGATGAACGGCTCCTCGCTATTGGTCAGCTCGCCCACGAAGAGTTGGCGCTCGGAGACGCTGGAAGGTGCGGCCGACTAGCTCTGCTTACTTTTCTTTTCCTACCTCTGATTGAGTCAGTCGTAGTAGGCATAAAGGAGTTTGAACGTTTCGCGGGGTTGGAAGAGGAGAAATGGGCATTTTTATTCGATGAACTCGAAGTGGCACCAGTTGCTGTTCGAAAGCTTCTGCTTCGAGCGCTCAGGTCGACCGATGATCGATTGGTGTTTAAGCTCGCGATGAGTCCCTGCGGCGATGGCTTTGAGGGACTCAGGGAGGCTGCCTCGCCTTCCGCCGGCGACGACTTCACGGAGATTCGACTGTGGTATTCCGATAGGATTGACATCCAATCGAATTGCAAGGGCCTCTGGGCAGCATTGTTGCGGCAGAAAGGGCTACCAGATCTCGATGCGGAGGAGATTTTAGGGCGTTCGCCGTTTTACACTCCACTTGAAGAATGGAAGGATGCGGGCACTGCCTATCGCCCAGAGTCGCGTCTAGGAAAGCAGATAGCAAGCCTTGCGATCAAGGACGAGACCTTCGCAGCATACTTGGCGAAAGTCGGAGTTAGTCCACATTGGATTCATCGCCTTACTCCCGAGAAACGCTCGGCAACCATCCGGAAGGTGGCCCCGCTGATTCCTATTCGGGAATATTATCGTGAGTCCGACGAGGCCAGGAGGCGGTTTAAGTTTCCAAGGATGTATCGTACAAGGAGAAAGACCCCTGAGATATTTACTGGTGCTGATGCCCTGTTTGCCGTCACTGAAGCAAACCCTCGCTGGTTCATTGGCATGATTGGTCCACTGCTCGACAGCCTTCAGGAATCTCTCACCATTGATCGCGACCTGCAGATGAAGGCTATCAAGGAGGCTGGTCAGCGCTTTTTGGCTCGGCTGAGTCATACCCCGACTCCACTTGGGTTTATCAAGGCGACTAGAGGAGGGCTTATTGACCTGCTCGACAGCGTTGGCGAATATTTTCACGAGGCGTGTGTTGCTCACGACTTTACGCCAGATCCCGTTTCGACTTTCGTTGTCGACAGGAAAGTGCCTCGAGAAATCCTCGATGGTCTTGCTCAGGCCGTAAACATTGGTGCGTTGGTCCTAGTTGATGGCAAGTCTAATCAGCTTACAAATAGTTCGCTTGTGGGTCGACGCCTGAGGTTGTGTTACCTTTTGGCACCTTACTATGGAATACCGTTTCGCCTTGGCAAGGCGATTCGGTTGTCAACTCTGCTATCTAGAAGAGTGTCTCCGGATCAGGAGGTGCTATTCGGTTCGGAATGGAGAGGGAAATGAGGCTCCGAGTTAGGCAGGCTCTACCCACCAGGAGTTTCGCGGGAGAGAGTGAACTTTTGGTGGCCACTCTCGGTTTTGAGCAGCGAGCGAGATTTTTCTCGGAGATGTATGCTCCACGGGCAAAGCGTCGTGTGGCCTGTGGTTTTTGTTACGGTCAGGTCTTGGCCTATTCTGAGAACCGTTCCTATTTTGAGCGGGAGGGATTTGAAATATTTCAGATTGCTGACGAAGAGCACGGAGATCTTGTCGAGAGGTTATTGGTGGAGTCTGTAGGGAAGGATGAGGGAGTCTTGATTGACATTTCGAGTATGAGTAGGCCGCGGATTGCGGCGTGGGTTCAGGCGCTTGCGAGGCGCGGTGCTTCCGATGCAGTATCTGCTACGTTTGTCTATTCGCTGGCAAACTTTGGAGGTCCTCCTCGGCGGGAGGTACCGAATGTGTACGTCGGACCAGTTCTTCCTGCTTTTGCAGGGTGGACAATGCACCCGGAGCGTATTGTAAGTGCCGTTGTCGGATTGGGTTACGAACAGGATCGTGCGCTGGGAGCGATTGAATTCCTCGAAGCTGACGAAGTGTGGGCCTTGGTACCTCAGTCTGAGCTGCATGAGTATGAGCCAGCGGTTGCAGCAGCAAACGAGTTGCTTTTGCGATCGGTCCCTCGGAGCCGTCAGCTATGCTATCGAGTGGAGGACGCGGCAGATTGCTTCGTGTTGCTCGAATCATTGGTGGCAGCACTCGAGGGCGATCGATCGCCGGTCCTGTTGCCTTTTGGACCTAAGATCTTTTCTCTGTGTTGCCTCTTGGTTGGTGCCGTTCACCGGAACCTGCCAGTGTGGCGTGTCAGTGGAGGGCATCTCGAACTCGAAGTTGACAGGATTGCTAGTGGCTCGGTAGTAGCGCTAGGAGTCGACTTTTTCCCATAGTAGAAGGGTATTGGCTGTTTGTGATTGAGTTGTACAACAGGGTGCTCTTGTCAAGCCGGAGGCCAAGGAGCAGGACGCGTCAAGGGAGAGGGAGGCGCTGTGGTCGGCCTTCCTCCGGTTCGTGCTAGCCTTCAATCTATGTTTCCGAAGGCGCGATTGACGCAGCCGCTCGTCCGCGATGGCCGGGGGACCAGCCTCCGGCCGGCTTCGTGGGAGGAGGCTCTGGACCGCGCCGCCCAAGGGTTCAAGTCAGCCGTCGAGGTTCATGGTTCGCGGTCGTTCGGCCTGTTCAGCTGCTCGAAGAGCACGAACGAGGTCAACTACATCGCGGGCAAGTTCGCCCGGGTCGCTCTCGGGTCGAACAACATCGACAGCTGCAACCGAACTTGACATGCCCCCAGTGTCGTCGGTCTGGCGACAGTGTTCGGCATGGGCGGCGGGACGAGCTCCTACCAGGAGATCGAGGAGACCGACTGCATTCTGCTCTGGGGCTCGAACGCCCGGGAGACGCACCCGATCTTCTTTCACCACCTGTTGAAGGGGGTGCGGAACGGGGCCAAGCTCCTGGCGGTCGATCCCCGGCGGACGTCGTCCGCCCAGTGGGCCGAGCTGTGGGCCGGGCTCGACGTGGGCTCGGACATCGCCCTGGCGAACACCCTCGCGCGCGAGATCATCGCCGCGGGGCTCCACCATCGCGAGTTCATCGAGCACGCCACGTCGGGCTTCGAGGCCTACCGGGAGAGCGTCGAAGACTGGACCCTCGAGCGTGGCGAGAAAGTCACGGGCGTGCCCGCGGAGGTCCTCCGCGAGATCGCCCATGCCTACGCCCAGGCCGACAAGGCCATGATCTGCTGGACGCTCGGCATCACCGAGCACCACAACGGCGTCGACAACGTCCTCGCCCTCATCAACCTGGCTCTTCTGACCGGCCACGTGGGGCGCTGGGGCTCGGGCGTGAACCCCCTCCGCGGGCAGAACAACGTCCAGGGTGGCGGCGACATGGGCGCCCTGCCGGACCGCCTGGTGGGCTTCCAGCACATCGAGAACGACGCCGCCCGCGCCAAGTTCGACCGCGCCTGGGGCGTCACCGTGCCGCCGAAGAAGGGCTGGCACCTGACCGGGATGTTCGATGCGATGGAGCGGGGCGAGCTGCGGGCCCTCTACGTCCTCGGCGAGAATCCGGCCTCGAGCGAGGCCGATGAGCATCGCACCCGGCACCTGCTCGCGGGGCTCGATTGCCTGGTGGTCCAGGATCTCGTGATGACCGAAACCGCGAAGCTGGCGGACGTGGTGCTTCCCGCCGCCGCCGCCTGGTGCGAGAGCGAGGGCACGGTGACCAACTCCGAGCGCCGCGTCCAACGGGTTCGGACGAGCTTGCGCCCACCCGGCGGGGCCCGGGACGATCTGTCGATCTTGTTCGACCTCGCCCGTCGCCTCGGCCACGAGTGGGGCGAGCCCGACGCCAAGCGGGTGTGGAACGAGCTGCGCCAGCTCTCGCCCGTACACGCGGGCATGACCTACGCTCGGCTCGAGGCGGAAGGCGGGCTCCAGTGGCCCTGCTACGACGAACGGCACCCGGGCGAAATCTTCCTCCACGGTCGGCTGTGGGAACGGCCGATTCAAGGCCCACGGGCGCCCTTTTCGGTGGTGCTCGACGATCCCCCGGTCGACCGGCTCGACGCCGAGTTCCCCTTCCGCCTGACCACCGGCCGGCGGCTCCAGGAATACAACACCGGCGTCCAGACCGGTTCCTATGAGCCGCCCCTGCGGCGGGGCGAAACCCTCGACCTGTCGCCCGAGGACGCCGCCCGCCTCGGTGTCGAAAGCGGCCAGAACGTGCGGGTCCGGTCGCGCCGCGGCGAGGTGGTGGCGCCGATCCGCATCGACCCCGGTCTGCGCCCCGGACTCACCTTCATGACCTTCCACTTTCCCGACCAGGTGGCCACCAACCGCCTGACCATCGATGCCACCGATCCGCGCTCCGGCACGGCCGAGTTCAAGGCCTCCGCGGTCGCGATCGAGCGACTCGATGCGGGTGCGGGAGCCTGACGCTTGGATCTCCACATCATCGGCGCCGAGCCGACTCCGGAGGAACGGGCGGCGGTGGACGCCGTGCTGGGTCCCCCCGAGTCGGGGTGGGACGGGGGTTCGCGCGAAGCCGCGCGCGATGGTCGCGTGGCTCGCGGCGGTCTGCCCGCGGCCCAGGAACGGCGGGATCAACTGCTGCCCGGCCTCCACGCCGTCCAGGACTGCATCGGCTGGGTCTCTCGCGGAGCCCTCAACTACCTCTGCCGGCGCCTCCTGGTGCCGCCCGCGGAAGCCTGGGGTGTCGTCACCTTCTACCACCTGTTCGCGACCGAGCCGCGCCCGCCCGTCGTCGCCCACGTCTGTGACGACGTCGCTTGCCGGGCGAGGGGAGCGCGTGAGCTCTGCGGCGCCCTGTGCGTCACGGTGGGGCCACCGGGCCAGCCCGTGGCCGGTGGCCGGGCGACCTGGGTGACGAGCCCGTGCCTGGGCCTGTGCGAGCGCGCCCCCGCTGCACTCGTGATCCGCGCCGGTGCCGAGCGCCGGGCCGACGAGCTGGCCCCCGTGGCTTCCGCCGCGGAAGTGGCCGATGCGCTCCTCGCTCCGCCCGAGGCCCCGGCGGCGGACCTCGCCTCGATCGTTCCCCGGCTCGGCTCACCGGATCTCGTGCTGCTCGCCCGGGTCGGAGTGGCCGACCCCGAGAGTCTCGACAGCTACCGTGCCCACGGCGGCTACCAGGCCCTCGCCAAGGCCCTGGAGCTCGGTCCCGCGGGAGTGATCGCCGAGATCACGGCCTCGAAGCTGGTCGGCCGCGGCGGCGCCGCGTTCCCCACCGGGCGCAAGTGGGACGCGGTGGCGAAGCAACCGGCGCGTCCCCACTACCTGGTGATGAACGCCGACGAAAGTGAACCGGGCACGTTCAAGGACCGGGTGCTGCTCGAGGAAGACCCGTTCGCCCTGGTCGAGGCCCTCACGATCGCGGGCTATGCCACCGGCTGCGAACATGGCTACGTCTACCTGCGCGGCGAGTATCCCAAGGCCGAGGCGCGGTTTTCGGGGGCGATCGCCCAAGCCCGTGCCGCCGGATTGCTGGGAGAAAACGTGAGAGGCGCGGGCTTCGCCTTCGACCTCGAAATCCGCCGCGGCGCCGGCGCCTACATCTGCGGCGAGGAAACAGCGCTGTTCAACTCGATCGAGGGCAAACGCGGCGAGCCCCGATCGAAGCCGCCGTTCCCGGTCGAAATCGGCCTGTTCGGCAAGCCGACCCTGGTCAACAATGTCGAGACCCTCGCCAACGTCCTGCCGATCCTCGTGGGCGGCGGCGCGGCCTGGGCCGCCATCGGCACGGGCGGATCGACTGGGAAGAAGCTGTTCTGCCTGTCCGGCCACGTCGAGCGGCCCGGGCTCTACGAGGTGAGCTTCGGCGTCACGCTCGGCGAGCTGATCGACCGGGCCGGAGGGCTGGCCCCGGGCCGGAGCCTCCAGGCGGTGCTCCTGGGCGGTGCCGCGGGAGTGTTCGTGGGGCCGGATCAGCTCGATATGCCCCTCACCTTCGAAGGCGCCCGCGCGGCTCAGGCCACCCTCGGCTCCGGCGTGGTGCTGGTCTACGACGACAGCGCGGACCTGCCCGACGCGCTCCAACGCATCGCCGAGTTCTTCCGCCACGAGTCCTGCGGCCAGTGCGTGCCCTGCCGGGTGGGCACGGTGCGCCAGGAGGAGCTGGTGCGCCGCTTGGCCGAGAATCGCTTCCACGGCTCGCTCGAAAGCGAGCGGGCGCTCCTGGCCGAGCTCGGCCAGGCGATGCGCGACGCCAGCATCTGCGGCCTCGGCCAGACCGCCTCGTCGGCCATCGAGTCGGCACTCGCCAAGTTCGCGCCCTTCGCAGGAGGCCGCCCATGAGCCACCCCGACGCCGACGCGATCTGGTTCACCTTGCCGCCCGCGGCGCGCGAGATTCCCGCTCCGCCGCCCCGGCAAGCGCGGCCGCGAGTGGCGCTCCAGATCGACGGTCAGGGGATCGAAGTGGAGCAGGGCGCGACGCTCCTCGAAGCCTGCCGCGCCGCGGGCAAGGACATCCCCACGCTGTGCTTTCTCGAGACGCTGGCCCCGGTCAACGCCTGCCGGATTTGCGTCGTGGAGGTCGAAGGCGCCCGTGTGCTCACCCCCGCCTGCTCGCGCAAGGTGGAAGCCGGCATGGTGGTGCACACGGAAAGTGAGCGCGTGCGGCTGGCTCGGAAGCTGGTGCTCGAGCTGCTTGCTTCCTCGGTCGATCTCACGAACGCCCCCGGCCTGGCCGAGTTGGCGGAGCGCTACGGCGCAAAGCCCGAGCGCTTCGGCCCCGACGCCGAGACGGTGGCGAAGCCGGCCAAGATCGACAACGAGCTCTACGTCCGCGATTACGGTCGCTGCGTGCTTTGCTACAAGTGCGTCGAGGCCTGCGGCGTCGATTGGCAAAACACCTTCGCCATCGCCGTCGCCGGCCGCGGCTTCGACGCCCACATCTCGACCGAGTTGGACGTTCCCCTCCCCGACTCCGCCTGCGTCTACTGCGGCAATTGCATCGCCGTCTGCCCCACTGGAGCGCTCGTCGCCAAACCCGAATTCGACCTCCGCCAGGCCCAGGAATGGCGCCCGGAAACCCAAAGGGTCACCGACACCATCTGCCCCTACTGCGGCGTCGGCTGCACCCTGACCCTCCACGTCCAGGACGACCACATCGTAAAGGTCACCTCGCCCTTCGACAACGGCGTCACCCACGGGAATCTGTGCGTCAAGGGGCGGTTCGGGTTCGAGTTCGTGCAGGTGGGGAAGGGGAAGCGGTAGAGGGGCTCACCCTGCCGAAGCCGCGGCCAATCCTCTACAGCCAAGCTGCGCTGTTGCGTCAGTCCGCCCGTGCGATGACTTCCGGGAATTGCACCTGAATGCGGCCCTCGCCGAAAAATCGGACCCGACGCCGGAGATATGTAACCAAGTCCAGCCGTTCTTCGAGCAACATCATGAGGTCATAGCCGTCCATCACTAGAAAACTGGGCTGCTTGCCGCGAGTGATTGCATCAACCGCCTCAGAAGTGTAGCCATTAATCGAGATAAATACTCCGCGAGTAATGTTTGACTTCCCGGTTACTTTGTCTCGGAAAACAGAGAGGTCTGAAGCGTTGACCGCCCTGCTAGACAGCCATTTAGCCTCGACCAGATAGACTTCATGGTCAAGCACAAAGGATCCATCGATCTGCTCTCCGACTACTCGAAAAGGCTCTCGTGGATCAAGATCGTAAAGTGAAAATAAACGGTTCAAGATGACCTCCAGACGCAGCCCTGCGGCCTGACGGTCGAGGTCCAAATGAAGCGTAGTGAATTCTGCCTTCAGTTCCTCGAGTGCGAGGCTACGCTTATCTCGTGCGGCCTCTTTGAGCTGCTCCTCAGCCCTAACCCGCTTGACCTTTTCTGATGCCCGGCTTGCACCGTCGAGTCGCAACGACGACGCAAAGGCTGGGTCCCAAAGGTCTGGGAACTTGAAACCAACTTCCAGGATGAGACCGTTAATCTTCTCAATCTCATCTGGAGTAACGGGCCTCCCATTCTTCTGCCGATAGGTCAGACCTGAGCGAACAATCTCCAGAATCAATGGCTCAAACTTGCCGCGCCTGAACTCGAGTGTCCTCTCTAGGAGACATGCGATCATCGGCGTCTTGCTGCCTGGCTGCCAGAATTCGCCAACCCCAACCTTCGCCGCGACCGTCTTAAAGGAGATGTGACCGCTCCACTTCTCGTTTCCAGATCCGGGCAGAAAGCTATACAGAAGCTCTGCAAGATCGCGCGCTGCGCGTGATTCTTTGAGAGGAAGAGGCATTCTGATGATCCCCCTTTGGCCGCTCGGCGCTTCCCGGAGGCGGCACCAACTTCGGACCTTGTTGTTGTCTGCTGACTCGAGAGTGACCGGCAGCGGCAGCAATCCGCAAGGCTTGACACGCGTCGCCCGCCCCCTTTAGGATCTTGGCGTAACTGCGGCGTAAAAAGCGCCCATCAACAACAGGCGGACACGGTAGAGGGTGCAACCTCCACCGTGCCCTCGCCCACACAGAGGAGTGAACTCATGTGCGGACTTGAGAAGCAGTCTACCAATTTGCCGGAGCCGGCCGGCCCCACGGACGACACCATCACCTACAGCGTGACCGAGCGTGGCCAGCGGGCGCTCGCGGCGCGGCTGCATTTGGATGCGGAGCGCAGCGCTCGGCGCCGGGCTTGGGCGCGTGCCTTGCGGCAACAGGGGCGCCGTTGCGGGACGGTGTACTCGCGTTTCAAACACGACCGTTTCGTTCCCGAGCTGCGGCTGTGTGGGGCCTGGCTCGAGGCCGTGGGCTTCGACTTGGGGCAGGTGTTCGAGGTCGGCGTCGAGGAGCGGAAACTGGTGATTCGGGCGGTGTAGCTGCCCGTGGCAGAAAGGCACCCCCACCCACCCCGGCCGGGACAAGCCCGGCCGCTGCCCCTAAACCACTGATTCTCTTAGAGCAGCGGCCGGGCTTGTCCCGGCCGTCGTGGGCCCGACGCTCAAGCGGATCACGTGGTGAAAACTAACTCGCCGCTCGAGATCGACACAATGCACGGGAAGCCGGTTGTCAGTTACTCCCCAGCGGCCTCGAGAAAGCGCCTGACGAGGTCGCGGTCGAACCAGATTCCAGCTTCGATCGCCTTCCCGATGAGCGGCCTTAGCTCCGAGATCAAACCCTCGGCTTTGGCTCGCCCCAAGAGGCCCAGCGATCCGGTGACTCGAAGGCCTGAGGCTAGTGCGCCGCGCCGGCCCTTCCATTCATCGATCGCGACGGTACGGACCCCGAGGTCTAGCGCGAGTTGGATGACCGCGGCTTCTCCCAGATCGAGAGCAGCAAGCAATGCGGGCGAAGGGGGCGAAGCCAGAGATCTCCTTTTCAGCCAAGGAGGTGCAACCCAAGGATGGCCGGCGGCGCGCCCGTCGTCGAGTTCTTGCCAGACCTCCGCTGGACAAAGAAACTCGAAGGGCAAGCGCCCAATCACATCGAGACAGCCGATTCTGACGAAGGCAACCAGCGGCCCGGTGTTGACGACGATCGGCTCAGCCACGCCGCAAGAACTCCACCTCCGAGTCGAGATCCTCAGGCTGGAGGTTGCTCACGGCGACGCCGATCCGAGGAAGGGAGAGGAGGAAGTCCACGCGGCCTTTCCCGCAGAGCTTGCCAGCAAGCCCCGAGCTCAGGCGGCCCATTTCGTAGAGCTTCGCGGCGAGGAGGAAGCGGGCCTCCTCGTCGAAGGCCAGGCGTGTCAGCCCGCTGCTGAAGAGCACGTCGTCGCCGTAGTCGATGGTCAACCGGTGTTGCATGGCGTCTCCTCGAAGCGAGAGGCTAACACGGGCTGGTCGGATGCCCGGCGAGGCATCGCCTCGGTGTCCCTGAGAAAAATGCACACCATGTCGGCATTTTGCGGCGTAAAACGACGGCATGCTCTCACCCGTGGACTCGCGGCTCCTTGCCGCAGCGGCCGGTCAGCTCGGCCTCGATTTCGAGCCATTCGCGCCAGCGGCGGGTGAACTTCTCGGCGGGGAGCTCGCGGGCCGCAAGGCGGTGGAAGAGCCGCCAGTGGCGGGCCTCGGCGGGGCCGAGGTCGGAGAGCAGGCGTTCGACTTCCGGGTCGTCGAGGGCGTCGAGCAGGCAGGTGAAGCGCTCGCAGCTGCGGGCCTCGATGAGCGCGCCCACGCACAGCCGATCGACCTTCAAATCGGGCTCGCGGTCGGTGATCATGTGGCCGCGGAGGGCCTGCACCCAGGGGTTGACCCGCCGGTGGGCGGGCTGGTGGCCGCGCTTGTGGAGGATCGTGGCGACTCGCCGGAAATGGGCCACCTCCTCCGCGGCGAGGGCGGCTACCTTCTGAACCAGGTCCGGATCGCCAGGGTACTGGCCCACCAGGGCGAGGCCGAAGAGGGCCGCTTGCTGCTCGCACACCGCGTGATCGGCGAGGAACACGGGCAGGTTCGCCGCGGCGATCTCGGCCCAGTAGCCGGGGGTGGCGACGAGCAGGGGCAGCTGGGCGAGGACCGCCGGATGGCGGGGACCGGTGGGCGAGACTTCAGCCTTCACAGCGGCCCTCCGCGGAAAGCTCGGTGAGCCGGCTCTGCACGGCCGCCGCGTCCTCGGCGTCGGGCAGGAGGCGCAAGTAGGTGCCAAGCTCGGCACAGGCCTCGCTCCGGCGGCCGGTCGCGGCGTACAGCCCGCCCAGCTCGCGGTGGGGCGCCGGGCGGGTGGCGTCGAGCCGAATCGCCGTGCGGAGAGCCTCCTCGGCTGCCGCGCGAAGCTCAGCGACCACCGCCGCGTCCGGCTCGTCCACCGCGCGGGCCAGCTTCAGCCGGCCGACCAGGTAGTGGATCTCCGGGTCCTCGGGCAGGGTGATCCGGGCTCGCTCCAACTCGTCCTCGGCCAGCTGGAAGCGGCCGATCTCGAGGTTCAGGCGGGCGTCGTCGCGGACCACGGTGGCGAAGCGGCGGGCGAAGGCTTCCTGGTCGCCCGCCTGGGGGGCCGGGTCCTGGGGCGCGCGGGCCACCTCGGCCACGGCGTTGGCGCGCCGGTCGGCGAGCTTCGGGTGACTGCCGAAGAAGAAGTTCTCGGCACCCGTCGCCTCGCCGTGATCGTCGGCCAACAGCTCGTAGACTCGCGGCGATTCCCGTACGTCGTAACCGGCCGCGCGGAGCTTCAGGAATCCGCCCCGGTCGGCCTCGAGCTCGAGCTCCCGGCCATAGCCGTTGACCGCGGCGAGGACGGCCAGCTCGAGGCCGAGCCCCACGATCAGCTCGCCGAAGAAGTCGATCGCACCGGCCCGGCCCCAATGGCCTTCCGAGAGGGCGTCCACCTCGGCCACGGCCAGGGCCACGGCGGCGGCCACGGCGACGATGGTGAAGCCCACCTCGCGGTTGTGGGCGGCGCGCCGGTGGCGCAGCATGTGGCGGTGCTCGACGTGGGTCATCTCGTGGCCCAACACCGTTGCCAGCTGGTCGGCGTTCTCGAGCCGCGCGAGCAAGCCGGTGTGGATGTAGATCGCCCCGTCGGGGTAGGCGAAGGCGTTGAGCGTCGGGTCCTCGACCACGGTCACGCGGTAGTGCATCACCCGGTTCGCCGCCATCCCCGGCGGGTTGAGCCGGGCGACCACCTCGTCGAGGTATTCGACCACCTCGGGGTCGTCATAGAGCGGCGCCTCGGCCCGCAGCTGGTCCTGCTCCGCCCGCGCCTCCGTCCACAGCTCCAGCTCGTCCGGCAACGGCTGGAACGTGGCCCCCGCCGCCGAGATCGGTGGCAGTCGGGTAGTGACGCAGGAAACGGAGAATGCGACGAGGACGAGGCCAGCGGTCAGCGAGCGGTGATGGGGTTTCATGGGGACCTCGGGCGAAGTGTTCGGTTCGCGCTCGGGAAGAATAGCCGGAACCTCCTTCGCGTCGCCCAAGTGTCGGCGACGTGTTCGGACGGGCGGGACCCGAACCGCGCGCTGCTCCAGACGGACCGTGTCCCCTGATACCCTGGGATCGCTTCGATGAGCGCAGCCACAGAACCTCCCGCCAGTCCGCCCTTCTGGCTTCCGATCCTGGCCGGCCTGCCGATCGGGTTGTGCCTGGTGGTGATGGCCCTTCCGGTCTTGGGCAACGGCCACGCGGCGGCGTATCGGGCGCTCTATCTGTTGGCGTTTCTGATCGGGATCGTCCCTCTCACGGCCATCCAGCGGGCCCTGTGGCGCCGCCGCGTCGGCGGCGGGTGGACCGCCCTCGTGCTGCTGGTGATCACCTACCTGATGGCGCTCGGGAACAATGTGCTCGGTGGGGTCTTGGGGCTCCTGGCCGGTTGGGGTCGCTCACCGTCGATCGAGTGGAGCGGGATCTTCCGCGGGCTCGAGGGGTGCTGGCTGGCCCTGATCGCGTTCTGCGCCATCCACGCCGTGGTGGCCCACTACGCCGAGCTGAAGGACGAGCAGGAGCGGCACCGGGAGGCGCGCTCCCTGGCCCTGGACGCCGAGTTGCGAGCGCTGCGCTACCAGCTTCATCCCCATTTTCTGTTCAACACGCTCAACGCGATCTCGGCGCTGGTGGCGGAAGAGCGCGGGCGCGAGGCCTGCGGGATGATCGCCAAGCTGGGCGATTTCCTGCGCGCGACGCTCGAGGGCACGGACGGCCATGAAGTGGCCCTGGCGGAAGAGATCGCCCTGACCGAAACCTACCTGGCCCTCGAGCAGGTGCGCTTGGGCGATCGGCTCCGGGTCCGTTGGAGCCTCGGCCCGGAGGTGCTCGGCGCGCGGGTGCCCCGGCTCGTTCTGCAGCCCTTGGTCGAGAACGCCATTCGCCACGGCATCGCCTTGCGAACCGATCCGGGAACGCTCGACATCCGCGTCGCGCGGGAGGACGGCCGCCTGCGCCTGTGCCTGCGCAACGACGGTGTCGTCCCGTCCGCGGTGAGCGCCGAAGTCGAGCGGCGGACCCCGGGAGTCGGGCTGCCGAACGTCACCGAACGGCTGGCTCGCCTCTACCCGGGGGATCACTCGATCGAGTCGCGTCGCTTCACCGATGGCGCGTTCGAGGTGACCCTCGACCTCCCGCTTCGCGAGCTCGCCACCGCGGGTGCTGGGGAAGCCGAGGCATGATCCGGGTGGTGGTCGTCGACGACGAGCCCTTGGCGCGGAGCGGTGTGAGGGTGCGGCTCGCCGCGCAGGCCGACGTCGAGCTCGTGGGCGAATACGGGGACGGCCCCTCGGCCCTCGCGGGCCTGCTGGAAGACACCCCCGACCTGGTGTTTCTCGATGTCCAGATGCCGGGCCAGAGCGGGCTGGAAGTGCTCGCGGGCCTGCCGGCCGAGCGGCGACCCTTGGCCATTCTGCTGACCGCCTACGACAACTTCGCCGTGCGAGCCTTCGAGCTCCAGGCGCTCGACTACCTGCTGAAACCCATCGATGACGATCGCTTCGTCGAAGCCCTCGACCGGGCGCGCCAGGCCCTCGCGCAGAAGCGGAACCTCGCAGGGGCTGCCTACCGCTCTCGATTCGCCGTGCGGGTCGGCCGCCGCGTGGCTTTCGTTCGAGTGGCCGACGTGCAGTGGATCGAGGCCGATGGCGACTACGCCACTCTGCACACCGGGTCGAACACGTTCCTGGTTCGGGAGTCGCTGAGCCGGTTGTCGGCTCTCCTCGATCCGGCGCACTTCCTGCGCGTGCACCGGTCGGCCATCGTGCGGCTCGACTGTGTCTCGGAGCTGCAATCGTTATCCAATCGAGACGCCCTGCTGCGACTGCACGACGGCACGGTGCTGCGCGCCAGTCGCACGTTCATCGAGCCCCTGCACGCCCGCCTGCAAGGCCGCGCCTGAGCCCGGATCTCTCGGAAGCCCCCATTCGGCGCAACGAGGGCACGGCTGGGCGAAGCGTCGGCAAGCTCCCCGTCACGGGTCACTAGACTGCCAGGGCCGTTGCAGGTGCAGCGGGCCGAAGGGAGAGAGGAACATGACCCGACAAAGAAACTCCGTCTCGAGGCTCACGGCCGGGATCTCCGCCGGGCTGGTGGTGAGCCTGGTCACGGCAGGCGTTGCCCACGCGCAAGGCGCCACGGCCGACCCATCCGTTGTGCTGGCCGCGCTGGCCCATGGCCTGCGGCCGACCGTGCTCGAGGCCGGCGAGGCTTCGCCCCGGTGGTCGCTCGCGGAGCGCATGGCGTTTCATCACGTGCCGGGGGTGGCCATCGCCGTGTTGAAGGAGGGCCGGGTGGTCCAGGCGGTGGGCTTCGGCGTGCGGGAAGCCGGCACCCACGAGGCCGTCGATGGCGACACGCTCTTTTCCGTCGGCTCGATCAGCAAGGTGATCACGGCCGCGACCGCCTTGCGCCTGGTGGCCCAAGGTCGGCTCGAGCTGGATCGCGACGTCGAGAGCTACCTCGAGTCCTGGCATCTTCCGCCCGCCCCCGGCATCGCGAATCCCACCGTGACGCTGCGCCAGTTGATGTCCCACACCGCGGGCCTCTCCGTCCACGGCTTTCCCGACTACCTGCCCGGCGAGGCCTTGCCGACCTTGGTGGAGTCGCTCAACGGCGCCCCGCCGGCCCAGAACGGACCCGTGCGCTTGCTGCGGCCACCCGGTCAGTGGAGCGATTACTCCGGTGGCGGCACGACGGTCGAACAAATGGTGATCGAGGACTTGACCGGCACGCCGCTCGAAACCGTGGCGCGGCACCTGGTCTTCGAGCCGCTGGGCATGGCCCGCAGCACCTTCGAAAGTCCCTTGTCCGCCGCCCGGGGCAACATCGCCAAGGCCCACGACGGCGCGGGAAAGCCCGCGGCCGGGCCGCGCGGCTGGCAGGCCTTTCCCCAGGAAGGGGCCGCCGGGCTATGGACCAGCGCCCAGGAGCTGGGCACCTTCGTGGGGGCGCTGATCCAGGCCTACCAGGGCCGCTCGGACTACCTTCCCCGGGCACTGGCCCTCGAAATGATGACGGAAGTGTCGCCGAGCTGGCACGGCCTGGGTCCTCGGCTGGATGGGGCGGGCCCGACCCGGGTCTTCCACCATGGCGGCACCAACGACAGCTACCGAGCGTGGATCGAGGGCTACCTCGAAACCGGCGACGGCTTCGTGATCCTGACCAACGGGGAAGGCGGGGGGCTGCTGCGAGGGGAGATCCGCAATGCGTTGTCCGACGCGATCGGCCGCGGCGTCAATCCGCCGATCCAGTCGGTCGCCCTGGCACCCGGCTCCGTTCGACTCGCGGACTACGCCGGCACCTACCGGGCCGACCCCGCCATTCCGGTGGACTTTCGTCGTGCCCTCACCGATTTGTTCGACATCGAGGAGCTCGAGATCGCAGTCCACGACGGGGCTCTGTCGGTCAGCATTCCCGACGAAACCGGCTCCTTGCTTCCGCTGACGCCGACGCGGTTCGTGGCCCCGACGGTCTTCGGCACCCAGTACGAGTTCCATCGCGATCCCTGGGGCGTCGTGCGCGCCGTGACCGTCGAGCTCGGCGCTGGGCGGGCCTATTTCGTTCGAGAAGAACCGAAGCGAGCGAGGCCGGACACCGCGGCGGAAACCCGGCAGATCGAAGCGGTCCTCGAGGCCTTCCGGACCGCCATTCTCGACAAGGACAAGGAGCGCTTCCTCGATCTGTTCTTGCCGGGCGGCACGACCTGGCAGGCCGTCAAGGGCGACGAGACGCTGGCGCGCATCCGGCCGCGGCAGCCGGACGCCGTCAAGGTCCGGCTGAAGCCGGAGAGCAACTACCGGTCGTTCATCGAACGAATCGTGGCGGATCCGGAGCGGACGGAAGAGAAGTTCTCGAACCCGAGGATCGAGACGGACGGGGACATCGCCGTGGTGACCTTCGACTACAGCTTCCACTCCGGCGAGCGGGAGCTCAACCGCGGCAAGGAAGCCTGGCAGCTGGTCCGGACGGGGGAGGGCTGGAAGATCCTCTCGGTCATCTGGTCGGAGAAGTAGAAAGGACAAAGGAAGCCCATCCCAGCGCAAAATCGATGAGGCAACCCGTCGGACTTCGGAAGAGGGCGGACACGCTGGTCCGCCCCTACGGACGGGTTGGTGTAGGGGCGGACCAGCGTGTCCGCCCGTCTGCGGTAGGGGCAGACCCCTCTACTTGCGCTTCTTCAGCCGGGCGTTCTCGGTTGCCTCGGCGTCCTTGCGGGCCTGGGACGCGGCCCAGGAGCAGATCGGGCAGGTCTCGAGGTCGTGGTAGAGGGCCGGGCAGCGCTCGCGGCCGAAGTAGATGATCCGCAGGTGGAGCCGGCTCCAGGACTCGACCGGAAAGGTGCGCTTCAGGGCCTCTTCGGTCTCGGTCACGTTCTTGCCCGTGGCCAGGCCCCAGCGGGTGGCCAGGCGGTGAATGTGGGTGTCGACCGGGAAAGCGGGGAGGCCGAAGGCCTGGGTCATGACCACCGAGGCGGTCTTGTGGCCCACCCCGGGCAGGGCCTCGAGCTCCTCGAAGGTCCGCGGGACGACGCTGCCGTGGCGCTCCACCAGCAGGCGCGACAGCTCCTTCAGGTTCTTCGCCTTCTGGGGGGCGAGGCCGATCTCCCGGATGAGCTGGCGAATCTCCTCGACTTCGAGGGCGGCCATGGCGGCGGGGTTCCCGGCGCGGGCGAACAGCGCCGGGGTCACCTCGTTGACCTTCTTGTCGGTGGTCTGGGCGGAAAGCACCACCGCCACCAGCAGCGTGTAGGGATCGACGTGGTCGAGGGGAATCGGGGTTTCCGGGTAGAGCTCGGCGAGCACGACCTCGATGCGGGCGGCTTTTTCGGCGCGGGTCACGGGGCGGGATTCTACCGCCCCCGTGGCCTTCAGCCCGCCTTCTTCAGCAGGATGTCGCCGTTCACCGTCTGCAGGCGCAACTCCGGGCCGCCGCCGCCCAGGGTGCCCCGGATCGACGGGTCGATGCTCACCCGGAAGCGCTTGCCGTCGTGCTGCTCCTCGACCTTGGGCGGGTTCTTGTCGGTCACCAGATCGAGCTCGCTGAAGATCTCGCCGTTGTCCGAGCGCAGCGTCACGTCGGCCCGGAACCCCGCGGGCAAGGAGACTTCGACGTCGCCGTTGAGCGAGGTGAACGCCATCGGCTTGTCGGAACCCCGGCTCAGCCGGACCCGAACGTCGCCGTTCACGGTGTTGGCCAGGACGCTGCCGGAGATTCGATCGGCGGTGATGCTGCCGTTGACGTTCTGGAGCTCCAGATCCCCCTCGACGCCGGCAACCGAGATATCGCCGTCGTTGACGGTGGAGATGGCGAGGTTCGCTCGCCGCGGGACCTTGATCGCGAGTTGGATCGGCACCCGGTAGGACTCGGTGGAGATCGTCACCACGTTCTTCTCTTCGACGACCTCGAGGCCGAGGGAGCGGTTGTCGAGCCTCTTCATGCCCGGCGGGGTTGGAGTGTCCGGCTCGTCTTCATCCTCATCGTCGTCGTCATCGTCCAGTCGCTCGGCAGCAGAGGCTTCGATCACCACTTCCTTGCCGTCCCAGCCCTCGATCGTCACCCCGCCGTTGATCAGCTCGATCTCGAGCTTCACCGGCCTGGCGGGATCGGATGGAGGCACCACAATGCGTTCGGCTCGGGCCTGGGCCGTCGCCAGCAGAACGAGGACCGCGAGAGCGGTCGCTGCGAGAGTCTTTTTCATGATCATTCCCTTCCCTTCTGTGGAATCACCGCGAGGCGCCCAGGTCGCGTACCACGATGTCGCCGTTGACCGTTTCGAGCTCGAGGGCGACGCCCCCTGATCCGATCCGGAAGGTCGGGTTGGAGCTCTTGTAGACCTTGCGGCCGCCGGACCCGGTTTCGACCTGCACCGGCTTCGCCGCGCCGGGCGCGACGGGGAAATCGCTGTAGATCTCGCCGTTCACGGTCTCCGTGGCGACCTCCGCCCCGGCCCCCGGGCGCAGGCCGAGGTCGAGCTCCCCGTTGACCGAGGCGAAGCGGCACGGTCCGGTGGGATTGGCCCGGAAGTGGGCCGTGAGATCGCCGTTGACCGTTGCGATCTCGCCCGCGCCCGTGAGGCCCACGGCCGCGACCCCGCCGTTGACGTTGGCGATGTCGAAGGTCCTGGGCTCGACGCCGCGGATTTCGAGGTCGCCGCCGTTCACCGTCGACACGTCGAGGTCGAGGTCCTTCGGCACGTGCAGCTCGAGGTCGTAGCGCACCTCGTAGGGCAGGTTCGAGGAGCCTTTGCAGGAGCCGGACTCGCCGTTCTTCTCACCGCAACGCCAGGGGCCGTCGGCATAGAGCCGCACGGTGCGGCCCGGGCCGGGGGTACGGTCGAGCTTGGCCTCGCGCTTGGCCCGGGCCAGGCCTTCGGCGTTTTTCGCCTCGATCGTCTCGAGGATCACCACGGCCACGTCCGCACGCTCTTCGCCGGTCACCACGACCTTGCCGTTGATGTTGTCGACGAGGAGCATGCGGCGGCCTTCGCCAGCCGGGAAGGTCAAGGTCTCCTTGATCGTGCGGGACTCGACGAGGGGCGCCGTGGCCCGGCCGGCGGCGGCCGAGAACAGGATGGCGAGCGCCACGAGAAGATTCTTATTCACGGGATTCTCCTTTGGAATCAGGACTTCTGTTCGAGGGTCCGGCGCAGCCGGTCCGCGGCATAGGGGTCGAGCCGGCCGCTTCCCAGCAGGCGCTCGAGCTCGCCCCGGGACGCCGCGCCGGGAACCGACAGCAGGTCGACGAGGGCGATCTGCACGACCGGCGACCTCTCCTCGGGCACACTGGCCACGAGGTCCCGCACGACGGCCGGGCGTTCGGCGTCCGGTGCGAATTCGAGCAGGGCGCCCAGGGCCTCGACGGCGGCGAGCCGCACGTTGGCGTTGCCGTCCGAGCGCACGGCCACCAGCAGAGCCTCGACGATGCGCCCGTCGTAGTGCCCGGCGTCGCGCGAGAAAGCCGCCCCCCGCAAGCGCTCGGCGGCCGCGCCCTGGCTGAGGAGCGACACCGCCACCCGCTGGGTCAGCGCCTCGACCTGGGTCTCGAGCGCGGCGATCTGGGTGGCCTCGGCCCGCCCCTGGGGGAGCTCGCGCCCGAGCGCGATTCCAGCCAGGAGTGCCGCGGCGACGAGCGACCAGCGGGCGCCGCCCCTTGGTGCCCCGAGGGTCGCGGAGGCGGCCGCCGGCCGGCGGGCCGCGGCGTCGACTTCGTCGGCGAGCCAGTCGTGAAATCGGCCGCGCAGCTCCGGGCTCGGCTCCTCGTCCGGCCAGCGGCCGAGCTCGTGCCACACCCGGGTGGCGTCCTCGACCGTCCGGCGGCAGGCCGGGCAGCCCGTCAGGTGCTCGGCGACGACCGCGGCGGTGGCCTCGTCGGCACGACCGGCCAAAAGATCCGGCAGGACGAGCTCCAGGCGGGAGCAGTCGAAGGGATCGGGGGACTTCATGGGGTCTCTCCTTCGAGCTGTCGATAGCAATTCTTGAGTGCCAGGAGGGCCCGGTGAACGCGCACCTTGACGGCCCCGACCGAGCACCCGAGCACCACCGCGATGCGCTCGTAGGGCAGGGCTTCGAAGCGCGCCAGGGTGAGCAGCTCGCGCTTGTCCTCGGGCAAGGCGGCGAAGGCCCGCTGGAGCCGCGCCAGGTCCTCCCCGTGCTCGAGCGCCGAGAGCACCTCGGGCTCGCTGGCGCCCTCGGGCACCGAGTCCGTGGCGAGATACCGCCGGTTGCGCCGGAAGTGGTCCACGGCGACGTTTCGGGCGAGGTGGTAGAGCCACACCGCGAAGGACCCTTCCGCCCGGTACCGCTCGCGAAAGCGCAGCAGCCGCACGAACAGCTCCTGCACCATGTCCTCGCTGGCCAGTCGATTGCCCGTGGTGCGCAGGAAGAAGTTGTACAGCCGCCGGTGGTGGCGCTCGAACAGCTCCCCCAACCGCGACACCTCCCCCGCCGCGACGGCCGCCATCAAGGCCTCGTCGTCGAGCTTCCCAGCAGTGGGGAAGCGCACCACATTGCCAGTCGATTCAGCCAGGGCAGCTCCGTTCATCGCCAGCAAGACACGCCGGGGGTGAAGGGAGGTTACAGCGGGAAGGGCGCCGGGGCAGGAACTGCGCGGCCGGGACCGCTACGACCCGATCTGGCTGTAGTGGGAGCTAATCGTCTGACTTTCTTGAGGCGTCGGCCGAACCTCTAGAGTTCGGCCGACGAAGGTGCGAGGGGAACGCGAGGTCTCTTCCACGGCCTGCTAGGGCATCAGCCCGCCTTCAGGGAGATCCGTAGGATTATCCCATTCCACGTCGAAGCCTTCCCGAATCCGACTCAAGCTGCTCGCTGGGTCGAGGCCTGATTCGTGTTGGTAGGCGAGCGAGACGTGTCGCGCTAGGTCGACCAGAAGAATTCCCCAGGCCGCCGGGTCCGACCAAATCGAGGCCCGGAGAACCATCTGTTGGTTGCCGCCAGCGGCCCAAACCCTGACCAGTTCCCTGGCTGTGGGATTGTTTGCGGCTCTTGGGGGAATCGGAAGTTCGTTGGGGTGACTCAAGGCCTGCTTCCTCCATCGGATTCCAATAGGTGCCGTCGATTTGGGCCAATAGGGTCAACCTTGTTGGCGACAGCGGGCGACTGGCGGGCAGGAACACCCTTGGTGATCTCCTGGATCCGGCGATGCTCTGCAATCTCGCGAGCTAGTTTACCCCCAGTTACCTCGGTCGTAGTCGCGGTTCCCGGCTGCAAGCGTCCAGCTCTCGTGTGCTGCGCGAGACGGGCAGGGACGTCAACCGCTTGGCCTACATAGGGCTTGCCGCCCGCGGTTTGGTCCGCGAACTCGTAGATGCCTTCTCTCACCACGGTCGAGCTGCTCTTGCTCGAAGTCGTTGCGGGCACCGCGGCTGTTGGCAACGATCCAGCCAGGAGACCACTCACGGCGCCGGTCGTGGCATCGAGAGCGACATTTGCGACTGTATTGGGCTTGCCGGCGATCGCTCGCTCGAGGAGACCACCGGCCGCACTTGAGGTCGCGCCTGCGGCAACCAACACGCCGAGCGAGGCTCCGCCCGTATCGATGACCGAGCCCAGCATCGCACCAGCTAAGGCTCCGCCAGCTGCCGCCGCTCCCACCTCGCGCCAACTCTTGCCCTGGACGAGGGCCACGGCTCCGCCGGTGAGACCGCCGAGGAGCCCTCCGATCACTGTTGCGGACTCACCATTCTGGTCTGCCAGGAGAACCGGATTGTTGGCGGTGTACGAGTAGCGATTCCATGTTTGAGGCGAGTCCAGCGCTCCTAGTTTCGGATCGACGCCCAAGAACCGCGCGTTCCATGGGCTGTAGAAGCGCGCGTGCATGTAGTCGAGGTCATCGACCTTTGCTTGGTAGCTGCCTTCGGCGCACGCCGAGCCGGAGCCGGTCAGACAGTTGAAGTCCCGCTCGTGGCCCGTGAATTGGAGGAAGTCCTGCTCGTGGCGAGGTTTGGTGATCTCCTCGCCGAAGGGCAGGTATTCGCGATACCCCCCAATGAAGCCGTTCGCGCCGCTCGTGTGGCGAGGCGTGCCCAGGTGATCGAGGTAGAAGTGCGTGAGGGTTTCCCCTCCGGTCGTAGGAGTGAGCTGCGCGAGCAACATCTTGTCGCGGTACAGATAGTCGCGATTCCAGCTCCAGGTACCATCGGCGTTCCGCCGGACTTCCCGCAACACCTCGTTGTTCAGGCCGCGAAGACGCCAGATCTGGACGGCGCCGCTGGCATCGAGCTGATAGTCCTTGACCACCAGGCGCTCGCCGTCGGCGTCGTAGATCATTTGCTTCGGCGCACCCTGGGTGCCTTGCGCCGCGATCCGGTTCAACGGGTCGTAGACGAAGGCCATCCGGTTGTCCCACAGCGTGATGTTGCCGGCCCGGTCGTAAACCGTTCCGCCGCCAATCAACCGGTTGGTAGACGTCGAAGCCGGCGTGACGGGTCGGGCGACAACGGCTCCATCCTCCTTCTGGCGCACTTGCTGGATGTTGCCGGGAATGTCGTAGTCGTACTCGACCTCGAAGATGCAAGGTGCGCTGGTGCAGCCTTCCTCGACGGTCTGGCGCACCCATTGGAGTCGGCCCGCACCGTCGTAGGCGAAGCGGTCGGAACCGATCTGAAAGATGTTACCGGCGGTGTCGAAATCGTACGGACCGAGGGCCGAACCCGAGCCGCCGGCAGCGACGTGCTGGAACTGCTGAGGGCGTGGCAAACCGTGGGGATCGGTGAAGAGCCGCTCCCAGGTGACGACCGGTGCACCCGAGGCGTTTAGGGTCTGATGGGTGACCTCGTTGAGGAGGCCGTTGGGGTGGTAGGTAATCTTCTTTGCAACTTCGAGGGATTGGCCGTTGACGACCGCCTCGACTTTGGTGAGGTGGCCGTCCTGGTAACTGTTGGTGACGTTTCGTGACGGGGGAGCGCCGGTGCAGTTGCCGGTTGGACAGTCGAGGAGCGGATAGTCCTGCGACAGCAGATTGCCGAGGGCGTCATAGGTGAAGTTCTGGGAGTAGGCCAGCGTGCCCCGCACGTCCACTGCCCGCACCTGCCGCTTCGACAGGCCACCGCCTGGGCTGTCGTAGACGAGAGTCTCGGTGACCCGCGTCTCGGCCTCGGGGTTGTAACGTTTGGCTTGAACCAGCTTGCCGCCCGAGAACCGCCCGAAGCCACTCGGAGTGCTGTTCTGCCGGGCATAGAAGCGCTCCTCGAGGGTCACTTCGCTCGTCGACTCGGCCGTCGGCTGGCCGTTCACGCGCAGGAGCCGACCGGCTCGGTCGTACTCGTAGGTCAGGTTGAAAAGTCCTGGCGTCGGGGTCGAATTGTCGTAGGTCTTGGCCAGGATATGACCCATCGAGTCGTAGCGATAGAAGACCTCGCCATTGCCCGACGAACCGAGCTCCGGATGCTGCTCGCGGGTCATGAACCCTCGGCCGTCGTAAACGAAGGACCGGCTGTTTTGGATGGCACCCGCCTCGCCGTCTGGATCGGACTTGTGCAGGGTCACCTGGGTCAACTGGTCGTCGGCGTCGTATTCGTACCGAGTGATCGCCGCCAGGGTCGACGACTCATCCGCGAGCTCGGTGACCTTCACGATACGGTTCGCAACGTCGCGGACCGTCCAGCGAGACAACCGACTCAGCTCGCCGCCGTCCGCGTGCCCCGGCACGTGCTCGAAGATCCAGTTGGCCTCCCGAGTCGTGGTTGCCCCGAGGTGCTCGTAGAGCGTTTCCCAGATCCCCCCCCGTGGCTCTTCGACGAGCACCAAACGACCAAACGGATCGAAGCGCTGTTTGGTCCAGAAGGTCTGGGCAGGGATGTTGTTCAGCGGTTCCCAGCTGCCTGTGTGTTCCTGCCTCGTGAGTGGAGTTCCCAAGAAGCCGAACCAATGCCGTTGTTTCGCCCAACAGCTGCCGGAGGCGCAGGGGTACCGTCGTTGATCCTCTTCGGGACGGCCAAGACCATCGAGAAGCGCTGAGGAGGTTTCGATCACCTGGCTCGAGCTGCAGTCTGCGGTCGAGCCCGCGGGGAGTTTGCAGGTAGTGACCTGGGCTCCAGCGGGTTCGTTGGCTCCGTCGGAGAGGATCTGATACTCGTAGGCCGTCACGGCGTCGAGGTTGTTTTGCGGTGTGACCCGGGTGGGACGGCCAAGATCGTCGTACTGATAGAGGCTCCAGAGTCCATCAGGTCCGCGGCTGGTGAGCGGCAATCCCGTGTTCCGATCGATTCCAGGACTGGTGCCACCGGGAGGAGGGACCGTGAGGTCAACCACGACGAGTTCGCCGTCGCCCGTGAAGTCGTTCACCCAGGTCTCGGCTTCGAGAGCTCCCCAGCGGAACTGCCGGTCGGTCCGGAACTCCGCGGCGGCGGCGGTCGAGCCGGCGCAACCGGCCGGGGTGTGGGCGTTGCCGAGGCTGCTGTCGCCGCCGTAGCGGAGCTCCCGGATGGTGATCCGCGTGTCGCGAATGCCTTCGGAGGTGTCGAGGACCTCTTCCTCGCGTTCGAACCGGGTGACGAGATCCTTCGCTTGCTCACCCGATGCGAGATTGGTGATCCTCCGAGTGCCGTCGAGGAACCCCGTGGCGGGGTCGAAACAGTAGAGGGTACTGAGGGTGTTCGCGCCCTGCTGGCTGCGATCGATGCGCGTGTACAGCTCGGTCAGCCAGGGCGTCGTCGGAGGCAGCTGGGAGAAGTCGCCCGGGTACTCGCCGCGACCGTCGTTGAACTGGGTGTGAATGCCCTTCGGCCCGTTGGCGAAGGCTCCCGCGACGTCTCCTTCGATCGTCTGACTCCGGTAGTGTCCCAAGCCGTCGTAGCCGGACCGCCAGACGTCCCGATGACCGGACCGGTTGCCTGCCTCGAAGTAGACGGTTCGCTCGCCCACGACTCGCCGATTGAGCAGCAGGTGTTCCCCGAAGCCGGAGTCCGTGGCCTCGAAAAAGGCACCGGGCTCGTTCACGTTGTAACCCAGGGTGTCGCGCTCGTAACGAACATAGCTGGCGCGTTGGGGGGTCGGTCTCGGCGGCAGTGGCTCGCCGGGCGCTGAGCGGGGCGGGAAAGGATCGACCCCCGGCGGGAAGAACTCCTGACTGAGATACACCAGGGGCCGAGAGCCGACCACATCGCTGAAGCGACGGGTGAAGGGCAGCCCATAGTCCGCGGAATTCCAGCTCTCGGGATCATTCAGGTCTTTGATGCCGATCGGGAAAACGGAGAAGTAGTTCACCGTCTGGGTCCCATCCGGCGACGTCACCACGTTGACGAATTCCTCGGGGGCGGGCGTCTCCGGGTTGTTTTGGCCGAAACCGAAGTCGAAACAGTCGCCCAGGCTCTCCCCGCCGTCGACGCACTGGAGGTGGGGATCGTAGGTCCAGGTGTCGGTCTGGTTGCGGACCGGGTCGTAGACCTTGCGCTCACGGACCCCGGCGGTTCCTCGTATGTAGGCCCGGGGTGACGAGCCTTGGGGGTACGTGTAGCCGTTCACCCAACCCCGAGTTCCGTCAAAAAACAGGGACCCGGTCGGCCACTGGTAGTTCCAGGTGACTTCGGAACCCGTGGGGGTTTCCAGTTTGGTGATCACTCCCTGGATCTCGCAGCTCGAGATCGTTGCCGCCTTGTCGTATTCAGGCATCCGATAGCGCTGGCCGTCCGGGAAAGTCACCGACTCGAGGAACGCGACATCGACCTGAGTAGGACCCGCCAGCACCGACGATGGACAGGCGCGCGGAATCGAGAACACGCGACTCCCGTTAGTGGGGTTCAGCTCGTAGGAAAAGTCGTATTCCGCGTGGCCGCCTCCGAACTTTGCCACCCTGATCCGGTCGACGACCGCAGACGTCCCCCCGCCCAGGTTCGTGAAGTCGACGTGGTGTACGCGGCCGGTACTATCGGTGAGGCGCCATTCGTTCGCCAGGTATTCGATCCGCAGATCGTTGTCGAAGCGATCGTGGATCCGCTCCAGCCGCCAGAGGCCGGCGCCGTCCTTCTCGAATTCGTGAGTCTCGCCGGTCGGGAATTCGATCGTCCGGAAGTCGTCGGTGACTCTCGTCATACGCAAGAAGCTGCCGTCCCGCGTGTAGGAGATCGCCGGGTCCGGTGGCGGAGGAATCGTGGGCCCTCCCGCCTCTTCGACGTGGAGCTCGGGGAAAAACAGATGCTCGCTGCCGTCCTGGGAGACGTACATCCAGCGACCGCTCTCGTTGATGTTGGGACTGGTGTCGCTCCAGGCGCCCCCTCGAGGCGGGTAGAGACGACCCAGCGAAAGCTGCCAGCCATGGCCCGCGTTCGCGCTCGGGTTGGGATAGGCGAAGCTGCTGCAGTCGGTGTTGGGATCACCGCCACGCCCCCCCCGGAAACCCTCGGGGAAGGTGTCGGAAGGAATCAGATCGTAGCGACCGATGAAGAGGTACAGCTGGCCGAAGATCCGGACGGTCACGTAACGGGTGTAGAAGCCCGAATACGAGAAGTTGACCCCGCCCTGACATACCTCCCGGAAGTTCCACAAATTCGAGTTGTAGACCAGCCGCAGGCGGTAGCTGAAGCCGTCGTTGGTCGAGTAGGTCTGGCCGATCGGGATGTCGACGGTCAGGTTGCCGTTGAACAGGTTGACCGAGTCGACGTCGCCTTGCTGGTAGACGCCGTTGGCGTTGAAGCCGCGGGCCTGGTTGGCGTGTTGTTGGGCGGTGGCCGGCGAGGCCAGGAGACCCAGACAGAGTGCGGCGAGGGCGCTGGCCCGGCCGAAGAGGGTCGTGATTCGCTTCATGGCGCTATTCCTCTCGAGCCCCGGGGGCCAGGCTCGACACGTGAGCCTGGCCCTGGCCGGAGCGGGGTTTCGTTCTCGGTTCTCTCTGGCCTCAGCGCCACGACTCGAAGGCGTCGTAGCGGTGGGTTCCCACGGTGCCGGCATCGACACCGCTGAAGGCGCCGAGCTTCACTTGGTCGAGGCGCACGCCGCCGTTGGCGACCGCGGTGACCTCGCCCATGGCCAGACCGTTGATGCGCAGCTTCAGGAAGCCGTCGGTGGCGCTGGCGGTGGTGCCGCCCTTCCACTCGAGCTCGACCGTGACGGTGCCCTGGGGCAGGTTCGTCCACGGGGTCAACATCTGAGCCCCGGCGTTGTCGTAGGCACCACCCCGGAACTGAATTGCGCCGGCTTGTTTGCGGATGCGCAAGTCGAAGACCGAGGCGCCCGTGGGTGAGTAGCCGAAGAACAAGTAGTGGAGTGAGCCTTCGTTCATGGCGAGGGAGCCGAGATTCATGGTGAAGCGGGCCCGGTAGTGGTTCTCGTTGGCTGGCGAGTTGTCGGTCAGCGAGATCGCAGAGCCGGTGCCGTCGACGTCGGCGCAGAGGCCCAGGGAGCCGGAGGTAGCCGCCTCGGGGCAAGGAGTCAGTCGGCCGTTGCCAGAAATCGAAACGGCGCTCCAGCGGGTCAGGTCGGGCTCGAAACCGTCGGCGAAGATCGCCGCTTCGGGACCGATGTAGAAGAGCCGGCGCGACTTGAAGCCATCGAACCAATGGGTGCCGACGGTTCCCGCGTCGATGCCCGAGAAGGCCCCGAGGCGAACCTGTTCGATTCGCATCTGGTCGTTGGCCACATTGGCGGCCTCGGTTGTCGGGGTTTCATTGACCCAGAGCTTCAAGGAGCCGTTCGACTGGCCGGCGGTGGCGGCCTGCCAGTCGACTTCGACCAGCGTCCGCCCGGCGATCGTCACCCACGGGGTGGCGATCGAACCGGTGGCACCATTCAACCAGGCCACGCCGCGGATCTGGAAGCCGGCGGCCACCTTCTGCAGGCGGACGTCGAACACGGTCAACCCCTCGCTGCCGGTCGCGGTGCGCCCGAACATCAGGTAGTGGAGCGAGCCGTCGAGCATGGTGAGGGCACTCGGGTCGAAGTAGAAGCGCGCGCGGTAGCGGGACTCGCCGGCCGGAGTCGAATCGGCCACGTAGGCCGCGTTGCCGACGCCATTGACGGCGACACAGAGGCCGAGTGTGCCGACCATGGCACCTGTCGGACAGGCCGTCGCGGTGCCGGCTCCGGACTGGGTCAGATTGCTCCAGGCCGACAGATCGGGTTCGAACCCGTGGTCGAAGATGACGTCGTCCACAACGTGGCCGGTGAGGTGAAGGACGAACGGTTGATCATCCGGGTCGCTGTTGTCGATCGACAGGTCCCCTTCGTAGACGCCCGCGGCCGCAGCGTCGAGGCGCAGGGTGAAGGTGACGCCGGCGCCGATGGGAATCGACGTCGGTGGGGGGACTGGCACCGAATAGCCGAAGGGAATCGTGATCTGGCCGATGGTGAGAGGCAGATAGCCGCTGTTGCGGATCGTCAACACCACGCTGGCCGGGCTGCCCGTGGCGACCGCGCCGAGATCGAGGCTCGAGCCGTTGGACAACGGGGTCTCACCCTGATTCAGCCCGATCGCGGGCTCCAGTGGCACCACGGTGACACTCACCGTGGCGGTGGCGGTGTTGCCGGCGGAGTCGCGTACGGTGTACTGGAAGCTGTCCACGCCGACGTAGCCGGGATTTGGTGAGTAGGTAACCTGGCTGGCGGAGGTCACCGCCGCGAAACCATGGCCCGGGTCGCTCGCTGCGACGACGGTGAGCGCCTCACCCTGGGGATCACTGTCGTTGGCGAGCACGGACAACGCCTGGGGCTGGTCGGCCAGGATGGTGTAGGGCCCGTCGGCCACCGGGTTTGGCGCTCCGCTGGTCACCACGACGACCACCCGGGCGGTGGTGGGAGCGCCGCTGATCCGGTCCCGGATCGTGTAACTGAAAGTGTCGACGCCCTGGTAGTTCGGCGGCGCGTAGTAGTAGAAGCCGCCCCAGGAATGGAGATGCGAGAGGTCGCCGAGGCGCGGTTTGGCGAACTGTGCGAAGTCGATGTCGACTTGGACACCCTGCTCGCAGAGCTCCGGTTGGACGAGCGCGGAGACGCAGAGGTCGTTCTCGAGCAGGTCCCGCCAGTGGATCTGCACCCGTCCGCCCGAGGTGGCGGCGAAGTGATCGTTGGTGGCGCGCACGCGGTGACCGAACTGGTGCAGATCCCCGGCGTCGATGGCCCCGACGATCAGCGTGCCAGTGGCTGGCGCGCCGCTGGCGCCCTGGAGCGTGAAGGTGACGTTGCCCCCGGTCAGAGTACTTGCGCTGGTCTCGAGCGTCAGGGCTCCCTCGTAACCCACCGGCGCGAAGGTCGCCGAGGGTGCGGTTTGGCCCGGTGTGTGCCAGGCGGACACCGTGAGGTTGGCGGAAGTCCCGACCTGGAGCTTCGCCCGCAACTGATCTCCCAGGGTCGAGTTCGGAGTCGCACCCTGCCAGCCGTAGAGGAAGTCGGAGAACGGCACGATGGTGTGGGCGTGAGAGGGGTCGTCGGGATCGGGAACCACGCCGTGGGAGTAGGTGAGGTTCTGGACCACCGTGGGATCGGGCTGGCCGTTGTCGGTGACGGCGACGGTGACGACGGCGGAGTCGAAGCTCCCCGCGTTGGTGATCGTGTACAGGAACGTGTCGGTGCCCACGAAGCCGTCCTCGGGCACGTACCAGAAGCCCTCGGGGGCGTTGGTCAGGGTATTCGGATTGCGCGCGAAGTCGAGCCGCCCGTGGCTCGGTCGTCCTGCCCACAGCGGCGTCGGGTCGATCGGGTCCCCCTCGTCATTGGCGGTCAGTTGGTCCCAGTCGAGGTAGAGGGCCCTGCCCTCGGCGGTCGTGAAACCGCCGTCGTCGTGGGCGTCGACCGGCACTGCGGGTTGGATGGCGATGTCGACCCGGGCCTGGACCTGGCTGGTGCCGTCGGTCAGGGTGTAGAAGAACGTGTCGGTCGTCGGAGCGAGGGCGGAGGGTGTCTGCCAGAAAACGAAGCCATCGTTCTCGACGAAGAGCCGACCATGGGGCAGCTGGATCTCGGGGACGTCCGGAGGAACGATCGCGAGCTCATCGTCGTTCGGATCGGTGTCGTTCGAAAGCAACTGAGCAAAACTCATTCCGACGCGACCGCCGAAGCGGACGGTGAAGTCGTCGGTGCCTGGCACGGGCAGTCCGTTGCCGTTGCCGAGCGGGGTGTCGGCACTGACGATCGGGCTTTCGACGCAACCCTCGTCGTTGCAGGTCGACACGCGGTAGTAGAAGCGGGTGTTCGGCGGCGGCACGGGGGAAATCGAATGAAGGAAGTTCTCGCTGCCCGCGGGCAGGGTCGCGAGCGTGGCGTTGGGATCGTCCGGTGCACCGGGAGAGCTGCCCCCCCGCACGACGAAACTCGTCTCGTTGGTCGAAGCGTCGTGCCAACGCAGCTCGATGCGGTCCGGGCCGAGCGGGACGGCCACCAGGCCGGTGGCTCCTTTGGGGAAGAGGAAATGGGGCGTCACGTCGACGACCGCTGTGGAATCGCGGCCCCGTTCGTCGCGCACCCGGTAGGTGAACTGGGCCGGGGCCACGACGCCCGGGCTGGACTGAAACAGGATCGTGCCATCGCTCAAAATCTCGGTCGTGCCGTGGGGGCTCGGCAAGCTCACCCAGTCGACGTGGAGAGGATGCCCGTCGGGCGCGGAGTCGTTCGCGAGCACGTCCACGACAATCGGCACGCCGCCGGGATTTTCGAAGATGTCCGGGCGAGCCACCGGCGGCCCGGCGAAAGCAGTTTGCGCAAGGAGCAGGCCGCACAGAAACAGCGTGATGCGTCGCCTCCGGTGGCCGAGGGGCGTGATCGACATGGTCGTTCCTTTCTCGAGGCTGGAGCCTGGCTGGCGCCCAGTTCCTCGAATCCGTCTAACGAGACATGGCGACGGGAACCGGTCCGGATGATCACGCCCCAGGTCGGCGCAAGCGATCGGTCCTTCCAGCTTGCTCGCCCCTCTTGCACGGCCCGCCGGAGGCGCGACACACTCGGCCGTCGATTCGAAAGGAGAGCCCGTGCAGGTCCCACAGATCGCCCGCCCCGTTCGCCGTTCTTCCCTGCTGCTCTTGCTCGCGCTCTCCGGGCTCCCGGGCGGTGCCGCGGCGCAGCCGGCGCCGTGCAGCGCCGAGGACGGCTGCCTGCTCGCCAGCGAGCCGATCGCGCTCACCAAGAGCTACGACGAGCTCGAGGAGCTGGCGAAGTTCCGCTTTCCCCGGCCGGACTACGAAGAGGCCAAGAACCAGCGCGAGTTCGAGGCCCGGCGCATCGTCTACCGCAGCGGCGGGCTCCGGGTGGAGGGGTTTCTCTACAAGCCCCGCGAGACGGCGGGCAAGAAGCTGCCCCTGATCCTCTACAACCGCGGCGGCACGGCGGACTACGGCGCGTTGGCCGCCGAGGACTTGGTCACGTTCTACTTCTGGGCGCGGGAGGGCTTCGTCGTTCTGGCTTCGAACTACCGCGGGGCCGGAGGCGGCGAAGGGGTCGACGAATGGGGCGGCGCCGATGTCGACGACGTCCTGAACCTTGTGCCCCTCGTGCGCGGGCTCGACTATGTCGACCCCGACAATCTCTTCATGATCGGGCTCTCGCGGGGCGGTCCGATGACCTTCCTCGCGATCAAACGCAAGATCCCGATCAACGCCGCCGCGGTCCTGGGCGGCGTCACCGACCTCTCCGTGCCCGACATGCAACGCCCGGCCTTCATCGAAGGCGACACCCCGGAGCTCCGGAGCATGGGCTGGCCGGGCTGGCGCAAGCTGTGGCCGGACTACGAGCACCGGGCCGCCGAGCACCTGGCGGCCCGCTCGGCGGTGAAGTGGCCCGAGGTCCTCGATGTGCCGCTGCTCCTCCTCCACGCCCGCGACGACAAGCGCGTGCCCGTCGAGCACGCCCTACGGCTCGCCGCGTTGCTCCAGCAGCACGGCAAGGAGTACGAGCTGGTGGTCTACGGCCACGACGGCCACTCCCTGCCTCTGCACCGGAAAGACCGCGACGAGCACATCTTCGCCTGGTTCCGGAGCCACCTGAAGAAGGCCTCCGAGCCCGCGGCGGCGGGCCCGCCGGGCTGAGCTGCCCGTCAGCCGACGCCGACGGGCCGTGGCGCGAACATCCCGGGCGTGTAGGCCGTGATCTTGCCTGTGAAGGCGCTGGCGGCGACTGTTAGGGGGGAGGCGAGGTAGAGGCGGCCGGGGCCGGAGCGGCCCTTGTAGTTGCGGTTGATGGCGCTGACGGTGACCTGGTCGGCGCGGTCGGAGACGCCGGGGCCGCAGCCGATGCAGGCGCCGCAGCCGGGGCGGATCAGGCGCACCCCGGCGCGCTCGAAGGTCGCCAGAAAACCGTGTTCGCGAACGAAGTTCTCGACCTCGATCGAGCCGCACTGGATGATGAACTTGACCCCGTCGGCCACCTTCCACCCCGCATCCACGGCTTCCTTGACCACCTGGTGGTAGAAGATGAGGTCGTCGATCTTGCCCGCGGTGCAGGAGCCGGCGTAGGCGATGTCGATCGCGACTTCGCCGAGCTCGGCGACGAGCGCCCCGTTGGTCGGGTCCGAGGGGACGCCGTGGTCCGGGTCGCCGGGGTGGGCGACCATGGGGGCGAGGGTCGCGAGGTCGATCGTGTGAACGCCACCGGCGTACTCGGCCCCCGGGTCCGGCGCCACGGCACGGGACTTCCAGCGCTCCAGGTCGCCCTCGGGCCGCCACTCTGAGAGGAATCGCCAGGTCTCGTCGTCGGCGATCACGATGCCGCTGCGGGCCGTGCATTCGGTCGCCATGTTGGCGAGGGTGGCCCGCTCGTCCATGGACAACGTGCCCACGCCCGGGCCGGTGAGCTCCATCACCCGGTTGAGCGTCGCCTGGGGCTTGGCGAAGTGGAGCAGGATGTGGAGCATCAAGTCCTTGGCCGTCACGTTGCCGGCCAGCTTGCCCACGAGCTCGAAGCGGATCGACTCCGGAACTTCAACCTGGGTGAAGCCGGAGTGGACCATGGCGGCGTACTCGGTGGCGCCGACGCCCCAGGTCAGGGCGTTGTTCGCGCCACCCATGCAGGTGTGGCTGTCCGTGGCCTGGATGAAATCCCCGGGCTCGACCATCCGGGTCCGCGCCACCTCGTGGCAAATGCCCGGCGAGACGCCGTCCTTGGCCGAGAAGTCCCGCACACCGGTCTTCTGCTGGAAGGCCCGCTGCATCTCGCGCAGGACCTCGATCTTGGCCAGATGGGGCCGCATGGCGGCCACTTCGTCGGCGTAGATCAGGTGGTCCTCGAAGACCGCCCAGCGCTCCGGGTTCTGCACCGTGTAGTCCGGCCCGTACTCCTCGGTCAGGAAGGCGTGGACCTGGGCGGTGGTGAATTCGTGGGTGTAGCCGCCATCGACGTTGACGACCACCGCGTCGCCGGCCTTGACGAAGCCGGTGCCGCCGATCTGATGGCGGGCGAGGATCTTCTCCGCCATGGTCATGGGACGGGCGGCGGTGGTGGTCGCGGGCAACTCGACCGCGCCCGCGGCCAGGGCTTTCGAGAAGGCGAAAAGGCCGCCCTCGCGGATCACGAGTTGGGTGATCGGGTCGTAGCCCTGGCAGAACTCCGCGAGCGGCACGCCCTCGCCGGCCTGCAGCCTGGTGAGGACGTCGTAGCCACCCATCAAGGTGCCGAGGTTCAGATTGTTGCGGGCGTGGATGGGGGCGAAGGAGGCCGCGATGGCGATCTTGATGCCGCCGTAGGCCTCGGCCTGGGCGGCGGTTTCCCGCGAGCTGCCGGTGCCCTTGCGGTAGCCGGAGACGATCACCTCGAAGTTGCCGCCGACGAGAGCGTCGCGGGGGAACACCCGCTCGCCGTCCACGATCAGCCCCGCGTAGGCCTCGCGGGCGATCTCCCGGGGCTCCCAGTTGAAGCACACCCAAGCCGGGGTCATGACGTCGGTGTTGATGTCGTCGAGCAGGTCGTCGACGGACAAATCGGTCATCTGGAGGTCGAGCTCGCCCGCCAGCTGGCGCCGGATCAGCTCCGAGTCCTTGGTCAGGAAGAGCACGCGTTTGCCGGGGGTGAGGCTCACGATCTCGGGTGGCTTCATGCGTGCGCCATATTACCAGGAGGCCGGCGCCGGGTGAGGTGAGACTCGCCCGGCGCTGGCCCACCCACCCCGGCCGCCACGGGGGGCGGCCGCTGCTCCTATCCAATTGATTCTATTGGGCCGTCACGGGGGTGATGGCTGCCCGCAAACCATTGATTCCACTGGGCAGCGGCCGGGCTCGTCCCGGCCGGGGCGGGTGGACGGGTTTCCGACTCCTTCCTAGTGGGAGCCGTGGCCCTGAGAGGGCGGCGTGACATCCGACTCTACGCTGTCGATGACGAGCACCGGCTTCTTGCTGGCGTCGCCCACCTTGTAGAAGCTGACCGCCGATCCCACGGACTTGTAGGTCGCCGTCGGCGGGCTGCTCTCGATGCGGGCGGCGACCACCACGGGCGAGTCGGCGACCAGGGTGCCGAGCCGTTCGCTGCGGATCTCGAGGTAGAAGCTCTGCCGGTGCTCCGCGGGGAGCTTGGCCGAGGAGAGAGTCCCGAGCGAGGGCCGCCGAGGATCGAGGCCGATCGTGATCGGCCCCACGATGGGGCCGGGGTCTCGGGCCTCCAGGAACTTCTTGGTGAAGATCACGCTTTGGCCCCCGAGCAGGTGGGACGCCGTGCCGACGGCGACGAGGCTCACGCTCTGGCCGCCCACGCGCGTGGCGATCCGGCTGGTGATGGCGACTTCCTGGGAGCGCGCGGGTTGGACGTCCGAAACGACGCTCTGGACGGTGAGCACCGTCTTCCGGCTCGGGTCGTCCTGACGGAAGAAGTCGACCGCACCGCTGACGGACTCGTAGCGCGCCGTGGGCGGCGAGCTGGCGATTCGCGCGGCGACGGTGATGGGTTGGCTCGAGATCAGGCTGCCCAACCGCTCGCTCTCGATGCGCAGGAAGAAGTCCTGGCGGTGCTCCGCGGGGTACTTCTCCGAGGATAGGGTGCCCAAGGACTTGCGGTCGGGGTCGAGGATCGCCGTGACGGGGCCCAGGGGGTCGTTGGGCAAGGGCACCAGGATCAGCTGTTTGGCCGTGAAGATGACTTGCAGACCTCGGCGGGTGTGGAGCGCGGCGCCCACCAGTCGCAGGTCCACGGGACCTACACCGGGAACGGAGGCCTTGAGCTGGCTGCTGATCTCCACGGCTTCGGTCGTGGCGGTGGGACGTGCTTCGATTTCGGGTCGAGGCTGGCACGCGGCCAGTGCGACGGCCAGGAGGATGGTGGCGGAGCGGATCATGGGAATCTCCTCTCTCTCGGCTGCGGACGATGGAATCGTGTTCCTGGTTCTGCAACGACTGGCAGCACCAGAACTCCTCAAGAGTCGCAAATGAATGGAGACTTAGGGTCGATCGGCGTGGAGTGCTGAAGGGCGAGGGGTCCAAGGGGATGATCTAAACTCCACCGCCATGAAAGAACCCAAGTCCTCCTCCGACCTCGAGATCAAACCCGCCTACGGCCCCGCGGACACGGCGGAGCTGGGCGGGGTGATCGGCGAGCCGGCGGCGTTCCCTTACACCCGCGGTCTCTACCGCGAGGGCTACCGGAAGCGGCGCTGGACGATGCGCCAATACGCGGGGTTCTCCTCCGCGGAGGAGTCGAACGAGCGGTATCGGTACCTGCTGTCGCAGGGCACCACCGGGCTGTCGGTCGCCTTCGATCTGCCCACGCAGATCGGCTACGACTCGGATGAGCCGGTGGCGCGCGGGGAGGTCGGCCGGGTGGGGGTCGCGATCGACTCGATCGCGGACATGCGGCGGTTGTTCGAAGCCATTCCGCTCGATCGGGTGACGACGTCGATGACCATCAACGCCACCGCGCCGATTCTGCTGGCGCTCTATCTGGCGGTGGCGGAGGAGCAAGGGGTGCCCTGGGAGAAGGTGGGCGGCACGGTCCAGAACGACATTCTCAAGGAGTACGCCGCCCGCGGCACCTACATCTACCCGCCGAAGCCGTCGATGAAGCTGTGCACCGACGTGATCGCCTTCTGCGCCGACCGGGTGCCGAACTGGAATCCGATCTCGATCTCCGGCTATCACATGCGCGAGGCGGGCTCGACTGCGGTTCAGGAGGTGGCGTTCACCCTGGCTGCCGGCCTGGCCTACGTCGACGCGGCCCTGGCGCGCGGGCTCGCGATCGACGACTTCGCGGCCCGGCTGTCCTTCTTCTTCAATGCCCACAACAACTTCCTCGAGGAGGTGGCAAAGTTCCGGGCGGCGCGACGGCTGTGGGCCGAGCTGGTCACCGAGCGGTACGCCCCGCGGAACGAGCGCTCCCTGTGGCTGCGCTTCCACACCCAGACGGCGGGCTCCACCTTGACCGCCCAGCAGCCCACGGTCAACGTCGTGCGCACGACGATCCAGGCCCTGGCGGCGGTGCTCGGCGGCACCCAGTCGCTCCACACCAACGGCCTCGACGAGGCGCTCGGGCTACCGACCGAGGAGAACGCGCGTCTCGCCCTGCGCACCCAACAGGTGATCGCTTCGGAAAGCGGTGTGGCCGAGATGGCGGACCCACTCGGCGGCAGCTACGTGGTGGAGGCCTGGACGGACGAGATCGCCCGCCGCGCGCGCGCCTACATCGAGCGCATCGACGGGATGGGCGGCGCCCTCGCGGCCATCGAGCAGGGCTTCCAGCAGCGCGAAATCGCCGATGCGGCGTACCGCCACCAGCTGGGGGTCGAGGCGGGGACGATCGAGGTGGTGGGCGTCAACGTCCAGCAACTCGAAGAGGACCCGCCGATCGAGATCCTGCGCATCGACGACGCGGCGGAAGGCCGGCAAGTCGAGCGCCTGCGGGCCTTCCGGGCCGGCCGAGAGGCGCCCCGCACCGAGCGGGCCTTGGCCGAGCTCGAGCGGGACGCCCGCGAGGACAAGAACCTGGTTCCCGCCATCCTGACCGCCGTCAAGTCCGAGGCCACCCTGGGCGAGATCGCCCACCGACTGCGGGCGGTCTACGGGGAGTTCCGCGACGGCGGGTTGGAGTAGGGAAGGACGAAAAGGACTGCAAGGACGCCCGCTCTGCGCTCGCGCGGGCAGGGGTGTCGTTGCAGTCTTTGCAGTCCCTGCAGTCCTTCTTTCCCCGCTCAGTTCGAGATCGTGATGAACGGATCCCACATGCCGTAGCCGATCAGGCCACCGTGGGTGTTGTTGACCTGGAACCACCACTGGTAGGTGACGGAGCCGGCCTGCTCGACGGTGCTCTGGAAGAAGTCGTAGGGCGTGGCGACGTTGGTCGTGCTCCAGGGCATCGTCCCCTGGATCGGCATCTGCTCGTTGACGGTGTACGGCGTGCCGTTGGCGACGCCGCCGAGCAGCTGGGGGAGGCTGAGGAGGTTCCCTCCCTGGGAGGCCGTGAAGTTGTAGAACACCACGGACAGGTCGAAGTTCGAGTCCAGGGACGTGACCCGCCAGCGCACGTTGTCGCCGGTCACCGCCCGGATGTTCAGCTCCGGCCCGGCCTGGCCGCTGATCGCGTTGGCGTCCTTCACGATCATGTAGATGTACTGATTCAGGCCCGAGGTGGGGCTGTTCTTGTTCTGGCTGAGCGCGGGCAGGTCGGCGGCGTCGATCGCAGTCAGGATGTCGATGGTGGCCATGCTCTGTCTCTCCTCTGGTTCATGGAAGGGGTGAGCGGGTCCGTCGCCCCGTGGCTGCCGGTCCCGTCATTCCGTCCAGTCCAAGGAACATGCCAACACTTGCGAAGCCATCAAACGGCCGTCCTGGCCAGGGCGCCACCGTCCACGGCCGAGACGGGACCGTCCGGACGGTGCCACCGACCGTCCGGACGGTCAGGCCAAGCCGAGGGAAAATCCAGGGAGACCGTCCAGAGCTTCCGGGAGCAACTCGGCGGGCACTGCAACGACTTCGGTGGCGCCGACCTTCTGCCGCTCCGGTTCTCCTCGGTGGACCAGAAGCAGGGAATGGGGCTGATAGGCTTCAATGAAACTGTGCATCGAGCGGGTCATCCGCAAGGACTTACCGGTGCGGGCCTTGACCTCGATACCCACCAGAACCCCTGGAGTGGGCTCAAGGACGAAATCCATCTCGGCGCCGCCGGAAGTCCGCCAGTAGCGCACCGCTCCCGGAGCCGGATAGCGCTTGAGAAGCTCTGTCGCGACCCAGTTCTCGAACAGCTTTCCGAGGTCGGGACGTTCTTCGATGGGTGCGAGTCCACCGGCGAGGAGGTTGCGCAGGCCATTGTCGAGTAGGTAGAGGCGGGGTGCCTGGGTGAGCTCCGCACGCTTACCGCCGACGAAGGGGCGAACCAACCGAACGAGGTGCGTCTCTTCGAGAAGCGCCACGTACTCGGAGACCGTCGAGGCCGCGATCCCAAGGATGCGAGACCACTCCGAGAAGCTGGCGACATCGCCGACCTGACCCGCCAACAAGCGCAGGAGCAAGCGGAAGGCGTCCGGGCGTTCGATCCGAAAGCGGTCGGACGCGTCGCGCAGCACGAAGGCGGTCAGAAGCTCCTGGAGGACCATTTCCGGTTGCCGCGATGTCCAGGCTTCCGGATAGCCGCCAAGCACAAGTTGGCGCTCCATCACCTCGCGGCGAGAGCGCCGGAAGGCCGCTGGGCTCGCCTGTGGTAGCTCTGGAACGACCTCGCGCAGGGAAAGCGGCCAAAGTGAGTGGCGGGTTGCACGTCCGGCCAGCGATTCGCGCGTGCGAGCCATCAGATGATAAGAGGCGCTGCCGGTCACAACGATCCGGCGGCCCGTCCTGGCATCGACCAGGCCTTTGAGGAAGAGCCCGGCTTCGTCCAGCCACTGCGCCTCTTCGAGAAAGAGGACGCCGTCTGCCGGCAGCCACTCTTCCAGGTCGCGCGCGAAAAGCGCGGGCGAAGTGCACCACTGGCGGATCAAGGGCTCCTCGCAATTGAGGAACAGCAGAGGCTGCGGCTGGTCGGCGAGCAACGACCAGACGAGGGTGCTCTTGCCCGCTTGGCGAGGGCCGATCAGGAGATGTGCACGGCGGTGGTCCTTGAGCGCGGTTGCCAGCTCGGGGGCCGCGGTGCGGGCCAAAAGGCTTTCCGGCAGGCGACGTCGCGCGGCGAGCTGGGCGGCGCTGGGATCTCCCAGCCAGGGGTTGGTTTGCTCGAGGAGTGCTCGAAGCTCTGGTGTCATCGTCGGCCAATATCCTTCGAAACCGAGGTCGACGTCAACGGTTATCCTTCGAAACGTTCGACGGAGTGAGGATTCTCTGGCTCCGGTCTCCCGCGGACGGTCAGGCCAGGCCGAGGGCGCTACGGCGGAGGCGCAGGCCGTGGCGGGAGACTCCGAGGTGCTCGGCGGCGCGGGCGAGGTCGCCGCTCGCGCTTTCGAGGGCCGCTGCGATCTCCTCGCGACTCAAGGACGAGGCCGTGCGCAGGTCCGGATGGCGCCCGACCCAGCCGTAGAGCGCGGTGCGAGAAATCCTCAGGCGCTCGGCGGCTACGGTGAGGTTGAACTTCTCGGCCCGCAGCGCCGCCCGGACTTCCCCGTCGGAGACCTCCGCCACGGCTCGCAGGTGCCGCGGCTCGGTCCTCGGCGCTTGCGTGGCGGCTCGCTCCGCCGCGCTCGCGGCGAGGCCCGGCGGCTCGAGCTCGGGAGGGAGCTGGGCCGGCATCGTCGCGCTCGCCCCGGCGGCCAGCCGGCGGGCGACGTTCTTGAGCTCGCGCACGTTGCCCGGCCACTCGGCGGCGGCCAGGCGTGCGACCAGGTGCGCCGGCAGCCAAGGATCGGCCTTGGTGCCCGGGTCGTCGAGCAGACCGCCCTCGCCCCTCGGTTCGAGCTCCTGGCGCAGGAAATGGACGAGCAGGCGCCCGATGTCGTCGCGCCGCGCCCGCAACGGCGGCAGGCGGATCTGGTCGCCTTGCAGGCGATGCAGCAGGGGAGCCCGGAAGCGCCCGTCGGCCACGGATTTCTCGAGGTCGGCATCGGTGGCGGCGATCACCCGCACGTCGACCCGGCGCGGGGCCTCGGCGCCGACCGGCTGGATCTCGCCGTTCTCGAGCGTGCGCAGCAGGAGAGCCTGGACCTCGGGCGGCGCCTCGCCGACCTCGTCGAGAAAGAGCGTGCCTCCGTCGGCGCGCTCGAAGTAGCCCTCACGCCGGCGATCGGCGCCGGTGAAGGAGCCGCGCGCCGCGCCGAAGAGCTCGGAGGCGGCCAGGGAGGGCGGCACCGCTCCGAGGTTCAACACGAGATAGGGCCCGCCCCGGCGCGCCGAAGCCTGGTGGATGGCGTGGGCCACCAGTTCCTTGCCGGTGCCGGTCTCGCCCCGCAGGAGCACGGGGGCCACGAGGCCGGCGGCGCGGCGAATGGCCGCCCGTAGAAGGACGACGACGCCGCTTTCGCCAAGGAGGCCGCAGTCATCGACGGCGCGGTGCTCGACGGTCGGCAGAAAATGCAGGAGCAAGGCGATCCGATCGCCCAAGAGCAGGGGGACGCCGCGCTCGAGATCGGCGGGCCCGAGCTCGTCCCCACGGGCGACGCCGAACGCCTCGATCCGCGCGCCCAGAGGCGCATCGACGCGAATCGAGCCCGGCCGCCCACCCGGGGCGAGCGAGATCGGCTGGCGGCTCAGGTGGAGATCTTCGAGGGGACGGGTCTCGGCACTCCCGGGCTGAGCGAAGAGCGGAGCGAGACGCGAGAGCAGCACGGCCCGGCCCGAGCCGAGGGCGCGCAGCAGGACGCGTTCGCCCACCCTCGTCATCGCCGGGTGGGCGAGGATCGTCAAAGCCGGAACCCGCAGATCTAGCGCCCGCCATGCCCGGATTTCACCGACAACGGTCGAGCAGTCGCGGGCTTCGGTTGTTGCCATGATTAGGCAGAGTCTAACTGGTGAAGGGAGGAAAGAAAGGACCAAAAAGACTGCAAGGACTGCAAGGACCAAGGACGACAAGGACGCGCTTGCACCGGGCTCTGAGCGGGCGGGGGCGTCGCTGTGCGTCCTTGCAGTCCTTGTAGTCCTTTCAGTCCTCTTCTTCTCTGCCCATCTTCCGCCATACCGCTGCCGTCAACGCCGCCGCTGCCAGGGCACCGGCGGCCAGGCCCAGGGCCGCTCCGTTGCGGCCGTAGAGCCAGGAGCCCATGGCGAAGAGGGCGCCATAGATCGCGACGCAGCCGAGCAGCATGCAGAGAAGCCCCAGGGGGACGCTCCAGGCCGGCTCGCTCGCGGGCAGCTCCCCGCGGGCCACGGCGGCGGCGCGGACTCGCCGCCAGCCGGGTCCGCCGGGGCGGGTGCGGCGCAGGAACTCGACCAGCGTGGCCTCTTCCGTGGGCGGCGCCAGGAGCGTCGCCACGATCCACGCCAGGGTGGTCACCCCGACCCCCACGAGCAGCTCCTGCCAGCTCTCGAGCCCCGAGGGGCGCAACGCGAAGAACGCGGCCACCGCTCCCGAGGCGAGCATGGCGGCGATCTCGCTCCAGGCACTGATTCGCCACCAGAACCAGCGCAGGATGAACAGCAGACCCGTGCCGGCGCCGATCTGGAGCAGCACCTGGAAGGCCTGGAGGGCGTTCGACAGGGCCAGCGCCAGGGCTCCGGCGAGCACCATCAGCCCGACCGTCGACAGCCGCCCCACCCGCACCAGCTCCGCGTCCGTGGCTTCCGGCTTGACGAAGCGGCGGTAGAAATCGTGGGCGAGGTACGACGAACCCCAGTTGAGGTGGGTCGAGATGGTCGACATGTAGGCCGCCGCCAGCGAGCCCACCACGAGACCCAGGAGACCCGCCGGCAGGAAAGTCAGCATGGCCGAGTAGCCGAGGTCCTCGCGCACGATGCCCGGGTCCAGGTGCGGAAAGGCCCGGGCCAGGGAGGCAACGTCCGGAAACACCACGAGGGAGGCCAGGGCGACCAGAATCCAAGGCCACGGGCGCAGGGCGTAGTGGGCGAAGTTGAAGAACAGCACCGAACCGACGGCATGGTTCTCGTTCTTCGCCGCGAGCATGCGCTGGGCCACGTAACCGCCGCCGCCGGGCTCCGAGCCGGGGTACCAGGAGGCCCACCATTGCACCGCGAGGGGCACCACGAAGAGCGGCACGTAGATGCCCGGATCCGAGAAGTCGGGCAGCAGAGACAGCCGTTTGGCCACCTCCGGGTGCGCGAGGAGGCGATCCAGTCCGCCCACCTGCGGGTGCCGTACCGCCACCACCGCCGCCGCCACGGAGCCCGCCATGGCCAGGCCGAATTGGAAGAAGTCGGTCCACAGCACGCCCTCGAGCCCACCGAGCGCCGCCACCACCACCGTGACCAGGGAGGCCACGAAGATCGTCTGGAACGGCGTCAAGCCGAACATCACGCCGCCGATCTTGATCGCCGCCAAAGACACCGTGGCCATGATGGCGACATTGAAGAACACCCCCAGGTAGAGCGCCCGAAAGCCGCGCAGGAAGGCCGCCGCCCGGCCGCTGTAGCGCAGTTCGTAGAACTCGAGGTCGGTCAGGACTCCCGAGCGCCGCCACAGCCGGGCGTAGACGAACACCGTGAGCAGACCGGTCAACAGGAACGACCACCAGGCCCAGTTGCCCGCGACGCCGCCGCTCCGGGTGATGTCGGTGACCAGGTTCGGGGTGTCGGTCGAAAAAGTGGTCGCCACCATCGAAGTGCCGAGCAGCCACCAGGGCATGGAGCGGCCCGAGGCGAAAAAGGCCGAGGCGCTCTTGCCGGCCCGGCGCGACACCACGAGGCCGATCGCGAGGGTGACCAGGAAATAGGCCACGAGGATCACCACGTCCAGGGTTTCGAGAATCACGAGGACCTCCGTTGGTGGGGCAGGCCGGCGGGGGCCAGCCGGCGCGCGGCCGCGGCCGCCGGTGTCGAGAAGAAGCGCGCGGAGTCGCGGCGGTGGGGGAAGCGCTCGAGGTACCGGCCGCGCCAGGCGTCGAGGAAGTCGTCGACCGCGTTCGCCTCGACCAGCGCCCAGACGCTGCCGCCGAAGCCGGCCCCGAAGGCCGAGGCGGCGTCCGCGCCGAGCTCCCGGGCCAGCGCGGCCAGGGCCTCGGTCTCCGGAATCTGGTTGCCGAGCAGCCGCGCTCCGCACTCCTGGGAACGATCCACGACGGCGCCGAAGGCCAGCCGGTCGAACCTCGCCAGCGCGTCCCCGGCGGCCGGAACCAGCTCCTCGTTCTCGATCAGAAAGTGCTCCACCCGGGTCGCCTGGTCGGGCGCGAGAACGGCCCGAAACTCGGCCGGCAGCTCCTCGAAACAGCGGGCGCCGGTGGTCCGCGCGATGGCGGCGAGATGGGGCTCGGTGCCCCCCGTGAGCCGGCGCCAGGCCGCCGCGCTTTCCGTGGCGAGCCGCGAGGCGCGGTTGTAGTCCTCCCGCGCGCCGCCGGCCTTGTGGGCCGCGACGCCCGAGGACGCCACCGCGAACACCCGCCCGGCGGGCAGTGGCAGGGTGCGCTCGAGAGTCACCGGGCAGAACCGGAAGGCCTTGAGGCGGTCCGCCTGGGCGCACAGGATGGCCGTGTGGTCCTCGCTGCCGCCGAAGGTGCCGACGCCGCGGTCTTCCTCGAAGGTGGAGAACGGGTAGCCGTTTTCGACCGCGCCGAGGTAGCCCGCCAGCGCGGGCAGGCTGCCGAGCTCCCGGCGGTAGGGCTCGCGGGTCCACAGCCGGTGACGCTCGGCCAGCACGAGGAAGGTGGCCACGACGAGGGCGCTCGAGGTCGACAGTCCCGCGGCGGTGGGCAGGTCGTTGACGAAGGCCACGTCGAGGCCCCGGCCGATAGGCGGCAGGTCGCGGGCGATCCGCCGCACCACCGTGGTGGGGTAGCTGGACCACGAGGTCGAGTGCAGCTCCGCCGCGGCGGCCAGCTCCACCGTCACCCGGCGGCCCCGTCCGAGATCGAGCAAGCGCAGGACCGGCCGGGCGATGGGGGTCGCCACCAGGGTGAAGCCCTGGCTCGTGGCCGCGAGCAGACCACGGCCACCGGCGTAGTCCACATGCTTGCCGAGCACTTCGATGCGTCCAGGGACAAACCACGCCGAGGCCGGCCGGCCGGGCCGCTGGCCGGCCTCGAGCAGCGCCCGCGCCCCGCGGGCCACGGCGGCGGCGTGAGCGGGTTCCACCGGCGGGTCGGTGGCGAGCTGGCCGAGCCGGATCATCCGCGCCCAAGCTCCCGTTCCGCCAGCCGCGCCGAAACCACGGCCACGTCGGCCCGCTCGGTCAGGTCGAGGATCGGGGCGCCGGTGACGGCCACGCGGAAGCGGCAGCCGGCCGCGACCGCCAGGGCCACCGCCGCGGGCAGCTCGAGCTCGCCGCGGGACGACGGCGGAACCCGCCGGCAGAAGTCGAAGATCGTCGGATCGAGGCGGAAGGCGTTGATCGACAGCAGCACCGGCCCGCCCGATGCGACTCGTGCCGCCCACAGGGCGTCGTCCGGCTTCTCGATCAGGCGGCTCAAGTCGCCGTTGGCGTCGCGGTCGACCAAGGCGAAGCACGACAGCTTGGCGTCGGTCAGGTTCGAGCGGCCGTCGGCGAGTACGGCCGCCCGGTCGAGAGCCAGCAGACCCGGCCCCGGCAGCGCCACCAGGGCCGCCAGGGCCGCGGACGGATAGTAGGTGTCCGAGTTGATCACGAGAAATGGCACGTCGCGGGCGAAGTCCGCGGCGGCCAGCACCGCGTCCGCCGTCCCCCGCGGCTCGGCCTGCTCGAGGAGAGTCAGGTCGAGCCCGGGCAGGGCTCGCAGGTGGGCGGCGAGCGCCTCGTGCCGGCGGCCGAGCACGACCCCGAAGCGCCGCACGCCGACGGCCCTGAGGGCCTCCAGCACAGAGTCCACGAGCGGGCGATCGGGCACCGGCATGAGCGCCTTCAAGCCCGTCTGCGCGGCCGCCTCCTGGCGGGCCGAAAGCGCCACTCCCGGCCGCGCCTCGGCCAAGCGCGTGCCGCGGCCCGCGGCCAGCACCACGGCGTGTTCCAGTTGGACGATCGCGGCGTCTCCTCGCGGGTCGTTACGGTCGGGCAGTCTATTCGATCGGCCTCCGGCCTCCGGACTCCGGCCTCCGGCCTCCGATAGACTGCGCCCCCCATGGCCCTCAAATCCACCGTCTTCAAGGCCCAGCTGACCATCGCGGACCTCGACCGCGGCTACTACGGCGACCACTCCCTGACCCTCGCGCGCCACCCGTCCGAGACCGACGAGCGCTTGATGGTCCGGCTGGTCGCCTTCGTGCTCCACGCCGGTCCAGACCTCGAATTCGGCCGCGGGCTGTCCACCGCCGACGAGCCGGCCCTGTGGCGACGCGACGCGACGGGCGCCATCGAGCTGTGGATCGAGGTCGGCCTGCCGGACTTGAAGGCCCTGCGCCGGGCGGCCGGGCGGGCCGCGCGGGTGGTGGTCTACGCCTACGGCGGTCGTGCGGTGGAAGTGTGGTGGAAGCAGAACGAGGCCGACTTCAAGCGGATGGCCTCGCTCACGGTGTTCGAGGTGCCGGCCGCGGCGGGCGCCGAGCTCGAAAGCCTGGTCGAGCGCAGCCTGGACCTGACCTGCACCCTCCAGGAGGGCACGCTCCACGTCGCCACCGCCGATGCCGTGGTCGAGCTCGAGGTCACGACCTTGAAGGGGAGCCCCCGATGAGCCCGGTCTTCCGGTTCGACCACGCCCTCCTGCGCACGCCCGGCGCCTCGGTCGTCGACGGCCTGCGCGCGGTGGATCGCGGCGCTCCCACCCGGGCCGGCGTGCTGGCCGAGCAACGGGCCTACGGCGCGGCGCTCGAGGCCGCCGGCCTGGTGGTCGAGACGCTGCCGCCCCGCGAGGAGTACCCCGATTCGGTCTTCGTCGAGGACGCCGCTCTGGTCTTCCCCGAAGGGGCGATCGTGCTCCGCCCGGGCGCCCCGAGCCGCGCGGGCGAGGGCGCGGCCCTGGCACCGGACCTCGAGCGGCGCTTCGCGCGGGTGGCGACTCTGGAGGCGGGCACGGTCGAGGGCGGAGACGTGCTGGTGACTGCGACGGAAGTCCTGATCGGCCTCTCCCAGCGCACCAACCGCGCGGGCGCCGAGGCCCTCGTGACGCTCCTCGCTGGCCTCGGCCGGCGGGGTCGCGTGGTGGCGACGCCGCCCGGCGTGCTCCACTTCAAGTCCGACTGCTCGCTCCTCGACGAGGAGACGATTCTCGCCACTCCCCGCCTCGCCGCCGCCGGTTTCTTCTCCGGCCACCGGGTGCTCCACACCCCCGAGGGGGAAGAAGCGGCCGCCAACTCCCTGCGCGTCAACGACCGCGTCTTCGTCGGCGCCGGCTTCCCGAAAACGGCCGCAATGCTCGCCACCGCGGGCCTTCGGGGGGGCTACCGGGTGATCCCACTCGAGAACACCGAGATCGGCAAGCTCGACGCCGGGTTCTCGTGCCTGTCGCTGCGCTGGTGCGCCCGCTGATCACGGGCTGCTGGGGCTGTCACCCGGACCCCGTGCTATAAGGCCGCTATGTCCGATCAGAAATACCGCCAGAAGGGCTACCAGGATTCGGGCCGCGGCTCGGAGCCACGGGGCCCGCGGGGTCCCGAAAGCGCTCCGCGGGAACGGTCCGAAGGCCCCCGGGGCCGGGGCCTGGGCCAGCCCAAGGCCAGCGCCTTCAAGTGCGGCGCCTGCGGCAAGGTGGTGGAGCTGGCCAAGGGCGTTGCCCTCGACGCCACCTGCCCGTGGTGCAACGCCGCCCTTCACACCTGCTCGAACTGCCTGTCCTTCGACCCCGGCGCCCGCAACGAGTGCCGCCAGGAAGTGCCGGTACGGATCGCCAGCAAGACCAAGCCGAACGCATGCACCCTCTTCGGCCCCAAGGAAGTGGCCGGCTTCGAGGCCGAACGGGCCGGATCGCGGGATGCCCGCTCGGCCTTCGACGCGCTGTTCAAGTTCTAGATCGAGCCCGTCGCTCCTGTCGGCCGGGACAAGCCCGGCCGCTGCCAAGGACGACGGATTCTCTTGGGGCAGCGGCCGGGCTCGTCCCGGCCGGGGTGGGCGGCGGGTGCCCTACCCGGCTTTCGAGACTACGGCACCGCCGCCGTCCAGGCCGTGGCGTCTCCGTGCTCGAAGCCGTCCGCGAAAATCGCCGCCAGGGTCGAGAAGCTCTGCTCCACCCGGGTTACGTTGCCCTGGTTGTCGGCCACCTGCACCGTCAGCTTGCGTTCTACGAGGGGGGGGAGGGGGGCCGCGAGGGCCTGCACCCACACCCCGTCGGCCACCTCCTGGAACAGATCGACCAGCTCGCTTCCGGCCGGCCGGCCGGCCACCACGAAGTCGGCCCAGATCGAAAGCGAGCCCGGTGCGAGGCCCGAGTAGCCGTCCGCGGCGCCCGCCCGCAGCTCGGTGATGGGCGTTTCGGTGAGGCCGGAACGGGGTGAGGTGACGGTCAGGACCGGCCGCTGGTCGTCCCGGAACCAGCCGTGGGGGCCGAGGTCGATGGGGCAGCCGAGGTCGATCCAGCGCCCGAAGGTCATCTTCTCCGCCTCGGACAGGGCCGGGTAGCCACTACCCGGCGGCGGCATGAGGGTGCCGGTGTAGTCGAGGTCTGCGGCGTTGGGATCGGCCCCCGCGGGCAGGGTGCCGGCGTTCCCGGGCACCGTCTCGGTGGGGTGATCGGCGTTGGTCCAGCCGTCGAGGCGCTGGCCGAAGACTTTCCAGACCAGCAGGCTGCGCCGGCTCTGGAACATCCGCACGTAGCGGCTGGCGTTGGTCTGGCGCCAGGTGCCGTTGGAGATCACCGGTGGGTGACCCCACTCGGCGCCGGCGTCGTCGGCCAGGCGGCGGTAGTCGCCGGGCAGGCCGTTCACGAGCGACAGATCGTCGAGCCGGAGGTTGCCGGCCGGGGCGCCGCCACCGTGGCAGCCGGTGCAGCTGCGGGTGAGGATCGGCCGGATGTCGCGCAGGAACTCGACGTCGACCGCCGCCACGGGCTCGATCGCGAGCCCCGGGTTGCCCCCCGCGTCGCGGGTCAGGAGTGGCGTCGTGTGGGCGAGATCATGGACGGCGAAGCCGGGCGCGGCGGCGGCGGTGGATGAGAAGGCCAGCGGCAGCTGGCTGTGGGCGTGGCAGCCGCCGCAGTTGCTGCGCACCTCGCCGGGCCGCACCTGGTGCCAGGTCTGGCTCATGTTGAGCACCAGCCCGCGGCGGTCGAGGGTCTGGAAGGTGAAGGGCGTGTCGGCCGGGATCTTGACCAGGAAGCTGGTGTCCGGATTGCCCTCGGGGTCGAGCACGGGGCCGCCTCCGGCCAGCGTCTTGCGCAGGGGGATCTCGCCCAAAATGCGCAGGCGCTCGCCGGCGTGGGAGACGAACTGCTTGCCCTCCCCGGGGCCGTAGGAGCGGTGGGTGTTGGCTTCCATCGAGAGGATGCGCACGGCCCAGATGTCGGCGTTGGTGTACTTGCCGGCGTCGGCCCCCTGCGACCCCCAGTTGCTCGACTGATCGTTCTCCGAGGTGTTCCAGGCGTCCAGGCCGTCGAAGCTGTTGGACCAGGACACCACGAACCCCGGGAAGCTCTCGCGCTTGTAGACGCTCGAGCTGCCCACCAGACCGTAGGGAGTGCCGGCGGGAAGCAGCGGGTGGAGGGAGCCGTCGTTGGGCAGCCAGGGCAGCCGGGTGGGCTCGGCCACACCGAAGACCGCCGCGTAGGGCACCACCGCCCGCGGCCAGGCTTCGTTGTAGGCCGGGCTGTTCTTGAGGAGTACCAGCTCGGCGGGGGAGGCGATCGGGTCGCCCCCGGGCAGCACGTAGATGCCGCCGTCGTAGGCCGGCAGCGGCGTCGGACGGTCGAGGTCGTTGGCCGGCCCCGGCGTCCACACCACCAGCAGGTCGTCGTCCGGGGCCGCGGACGGGTGGGTGAACTTGCCCACGCGGGTGACTCCGTCGCCGCCGATCGGCGCCGCTTCGTCGAGCCCGTGGGTGAACGGCGTGATCGAGACCATCCCGCGCGGCGTGAAGGGCATCCGGAAGGGGTAGCTGAAGCCCGCGCCGATGGTCTGGTCGATCGGCGGGTTGTCCGCCGGAAAGGCGCTGTGGAACGCCGGCTGGCCCGGTGGCGGGAGCAGCGGGAAGCGGTAGAGCGCGCCGAAGCCGTTGTTGTTCAGGTTGTAGTAGTCGACGACGACCAGGTCCTCGTTCGCCCGCTGGGTCATGAAATGGAACGCCTGGGGCGACCGGAAGGCCGAAACCAGGGGACCCCAGCCGCGGCCGTCGGGTTGGATCGCCCAGATGCCCCACAGCCGCGTGTCCCGCAAGCCCTGGTCCTCGTGGCTCGAGAAGGCGATGCGGCCATCGCGCAGGATCGTCGGGTGAAGCGCCGAGGACACGGTCATGGGGGCGATGGGTGTGACGTTTCGGCCGTCCTCGTCCATGACGAAGAGCTGGAGGGTCGGCGCCGTGAAGCCCTTCTGGGGCCAGAAGCCGTTGCGGTTGCTGACGAAAGCCACCTTGCCGCCGGGCAGCGGACAAGGGCCAAGGTTCAGGATGCCGTAGCCGAGGCGGTTGAAGGGGGGCGGGGCGTCCACGGGGTGGGCCGGGTCCCAGGTGCCCGCCGCGAGATTGGGCGTGAACTCGCCGAAGGTCAGCCGCTCGATGCGCCGCGTGGCGAGGTGGATGCGGTAGATGTCGGCGCCGGCGTAGGGCAGGTAGTCCCGCTGGTAGTTGAGCTCTTCTTCCCGCACGTCGGGGAAGCGGCTGAAGTAGACCCACTGGGCGTCGAAGGAGACGTAGGGGTCGGTCACGGCGCCATTCCCCCCGGCCACCAACACCTCCTCGGTGCCGTTCGGGTGGAGCAGGACGAGGTCGGCCCCCGGCTCGAGCCGGGCCGGGTGGAACACCTCGGGCCAGAGCGTCGACTGGGCGTCTCCGAACCGCGGTTGGCGGACGTAGACGATGTCGTAGTCGACCGCCGCGGCGGCGGACGGCAGGAGCAGGAGGAAAAGCGAGAGGCATTGCCGGAGCGGGTTCATGGGCCACCTCGAGAGATAGAGAAATCTATCTACGCCAAAGTGTTTCCCCGGTCAACCGCAGTCCTCGTGGAGAGGTCCAACCGTCCTACACTTCGCGGCCGTGGTGACCCTCCTTTGGACCGCGCTCGGCGCCCTCGCGATCGGCGTCAGTCTCGGCCTGCTGGGCTCCGGTGGCTCGATTCTGACCGTGCCGATCTTGGTCTACGGCCTCGGTCAACCCGAGAAGGTGGCCATCACCGGCTCCCTCGCGATTGTCGGCGGAATCGGCCTGGCGGGTGCCCTGGCGGCGGCGCGGCGGGGTCTCGTGGAGGGCCGCGCGGTGGTGCTCCTGGCGCTCCCGGGCATGGCCGGCACGGCCCTGGGCGCCCGCCTCGGCGGCCTCGTGCCCGGCACGGTGCAGCTCGCCGTCTTCGCCGTGGTGATGTTCGTCGCCGCGCTCTTCCTGCTCCGCCCCCCCGCGCCGAACGGTGGTGGGGAACGCCCAAGGCGGTCCGCGCACCTCGCCCTCGACGGCTTCCTGGTCGGCACCCTGACCGGCTTCGTGGGCGTGGGCGGCGGCTTTCTGATCGTGCCCGTCTTGGTGCTCCTCGCGAGGCTCCCGCCGGACCGCGCCGTCGGCACCAGCCTCGCCATCATCGCCGCCAACTCCGCCATGGGCTTCTGGCGCAGCCACGCCGTCTTGACCGCCACCGGTCAATCGGTCGACCTCCGGGTCATCGGGATCTTCATCGCCCTCGGCATCGCCGGCACCTGGGCCGGCCGGCGCCTGGGGCGCAGGTGGTCCCCGGCCCGCTTCCGCCGGGCCTTCGCGGTCTTCCTGCTCCTGGTGGCGGTGGCGATCCTGGTCGACCGGTTCGGCTGAGGGCGGCCACAGAGGGCCGCCCCTACGCGTCGTTGGGGGTGAGACCTCGATCGGTTCGGTAGCTGCCGTAGGGGCAGGCCCCTGTGCCTGCCCGTCGTTTCCCGTCGGTGTAGTTGCGGTGCCACCCCGCGCTTCTTTCGATGGCAATCCGAGAGAACCCCAGGCAGCCGAGATTCCCCGGCCGGAGCCGAAAGCCCGCTATCCGGCACCGTCGGACGAGCCACTTCCTGTATCTGTTACAATCGCGCAAGATCGAGAAGGAGCAGCCGCGCCGCGGTGTCGGATATGTCGCCGAAGCGTGCCGGCAGTCGGGCAATCAACGCGTAGTTGTTATGCGTCACAGGAACGGTCCCTCTTTTCCACCGGAGCGTCATGAATACAGCCCGTGCACTTGTGGCAATCCTCGCCTCCCTTCCATGCGTTGCCTTCGCGCAAGCGGCGTCACAGCCATCTGCCAACTGGCTTGCCGAAGCAGACGCGTACGTCAAAGTTGTCGGTGCAGTGCTTACGGGCCTCGGAACGCTATTCGGTCTCCCAATTGCAGCGCTGGTATTCCGGAAGACCCGAGCGGAAATCAGAAAGCTTGAACTAGAGGCGGCGGCGTTGCAGGGCAAAGCGAACGCGTCAGGTGAGGTTCATGCTGGAACGAACATCTCCATCAAGAACTCGCACAATCTGAGCGTGCAAGTTCTGGCAGATCCTCGTTTTCTCGGTCCGCTTCTCCTGCTGCTGGATTTCATACTTGCATGGGTTGTCCTCACGCTCGCGGGCATCTTTCTCAGGCTCTTCGACCTTGGCATCATCAGCACAGCGCTGCTTGGTATCCTAGCCGCTGCTCTTCTGGCGCCAATAGCCAAGGAAGCTCGCCGCGTGAGGCAGACTCTCAGGACGGGGTACTTGCAACACGAGGAAGCGCGTGAGAAGACTGACGCATAACCCCTCCATCGAGCGGACATGCCCCGGCAAGCCGGGTCATGCCGCTCATGTCGAACGTTGGGCGACACTGCAATGAACGAGAAGCATCTGATCAACATTTTCGTGGTGGTTGCCGGGTTGCTGGGAACCGTAATTTCTGTCCTGAGCGCTCCGGCGGGGCTTCGTATAATCTCGGGCATCGCCTTCGCGCTGCTGGCGACCGTGGTCGCCGTAGTCATCCTGTGGCGCAAGGTTTCGCGCTTGCGTCGATCTCAGAGGGAACTGCTGAGCGATGATGCTTTGATAGCTGTTACAAGCTGCTTCACACTTCGGCCCGCGACCAAGACTGACGTTGACTGGATTGCAGCACAAGAGGCGGAGATCTATTCGGCAGGTGACGCAATACCTGCGGAGATCATGCAGGAATGGTTCGCCGCCAATCCTTACGCGTTCATCGTCATTTGTGATTGTCATTCCGCGTGCGTCGGCCACCTGAACATCCTTCCAATCAAGCCCAATACCCTGAACATGTTGATAGAAGGAAAAATCCGTGAGCGCGATATCCGCGGTGACAGCATATACTCTGCCGCCGAACGAGAGTTGGTTTCTTGCCTTTGGGTGGAGAGCATTGCGCTTAACATTAACAATCGATATCTACGGGCTCGCGCACTACTCAACGTTTTCGAGCGGTCTCGCGAGGTTATTCAGCGCTTAGCTGACCCCGCACGGCTCTCTAATTTCTACGCTCTGTCAGCTACTCGAGCGGGCGACTGCCTCATCAAGCGCTTCGGATTCCAAGTGGTGTCGCCACGGGACAAGCGCACCGATTCGCACGACTTGTATTACGCTGCATATAATGTAATAAACCAGAAATCCGATCAGTTGGCGGCAGCGCATGGTCGCGCTCGATGAACCAAGCCGCCTAACATGGCCGATCGAGCGTACGGCAAGCCGCCGCTCATCGGCATTCCCGTTAGGCGACACCACGATCAGGCGATCACTCTAGGAGCTTTGAGATGGCGAACTGCGCGGCCTGTGGAAAGAAGCGCCCGATGCTTGAGGTCGTGCCCTGGCGAGAAGTGGAAGGTGCGCTGCTTTGTCCTGACTGTGTGAAGAGTAAAGAGAACGAGCCTCCCGCTGACCAGGCCCGAGCCGCCAAGGCCGCAGGAGTTCGCCTGTTCCAACTGGCGCTTCCCTTGAGTCAAACCACGGGGCACGCCGTGGCCATGGTTGGGACATACGCCTCGACAACGACAGCGCGTCACGCTTCCATTCTTGATAGTATTGAAGCAGAAGGCTGGAGGCTTGAGCACGCAGCCTATGTGTACCGTGTCACCGGTAGCGTAAGTCGTGACAAATTCCTTTCAAGTGGTCAGCAGGAGGCGGTACACGGTGAGATTGTCGGCGTGTATATCTTTCGCGCCCAGTAGAGCCAGAGCAGTTTCCTGCGGGATAGCTGGCCGGGAGCAAGTATCAGGCGAATCGCTTGGCGGCAAGGAGAGGTGCGAAGAGTGAATCGTCGAACCCGGACCCTTCAGTGGACGGCTAAGGCCGCCGCTGAAGGCCGATTTCGTTTGGCATCGAACAACCAGGACGCCTTCGCCCCCGGCATCTTGAACACCCGCGCTCAACTCACACTCTTCGCTGCCGGTTCAGTTGCCGAGGGGATTGAAGAGGTCCGGAAGGTGCTGGACCCAGCGCAGTTCAACTTGATCGCGGCTTACGTCACCCTGTGCCGAGAGGATGAACTCGAAGGTTTGATCTACTGGCTGCCGAAGACAGCGATGCCTAAGAACTCGCTCAACCGGCCCGCTACAGGAGAAACACGGTGATCCGAAAGGTAGCTGCAGGTGTCGTCTTGCTCTGTGTCGGGGCTTGCCGATCGACTGGCGCTCCGCCGACCTACTCGCTTGCGGGGAGGCCCAGTCCGAGCAAGGCCGAGGCGACGCTTGAGGTTGCGAGCCTCACACCCCCACTCGACACCCTTCTTGGCCGGACATCAGTCTTGGTCGCAGAGATCCGCTTCGAGATTCGTGGGTACGACGACGAGGCGCGTTACTACCTCGTGCCGCTCTTCGAGAAGCGCGGCGGCCAGGGGACCTTCAACCAACTTCCGGGGTTCGAGAGTGGGGTTCGCATCACGGCTCCCACTGGAAACCTGCGGCTCGAGTACGCCATTCACGCCGAGTGGGACTCGCAGCGACTCAACCACCCAGTCAGGGTGTTCTTCGCGATTCTGGAAATGACGGGGCTTCACCACGCCTCGAGCATCGGCATCAGTGACGAGTTCGTCTACAGCCGGTCGCCGCCGCCAAGCGGGAAGCCGCTGGGCGGCGCGACGGCGGTGCCAGCCCAGACTATGGCCTCCGCGATAGGGCGACTCACCCCTCCCACCAACACCCCGTAGCGTGATGTACGAGTCCAAGACTCAGCCGCCCATACCTCGCGCGAGCTTCGCTCGGCGACTGGCCGTGCAGCTTGGGCTGGCGAGTTGCCTGCTTCTCGTGTCGTTGGGCGCAGGCATTGTCGGGTACGTTCAGCTTGAGCATCTTCCCTGGATGGACGCATTCCTGAACTCAGCCATGCTCTTGGGCGGTATGGGTCCGGTCGATCCGCCACAGACAGAGGGCGGGAAGCTCTTCGCCGGTCTCTATGCACTCTACGCAGGCCTGGTTTTCATCGTCTCCGCGGCGCTGGTGTTCACGCCAATCGTGCATCGTGTCATTCACCACTTCCACTGGAACGAGAAGCGCTAGGCGCAATGAAGACGCCTGACCCTGCGCTCGAGCGGACCTACACTCGACACCACTTCGTCAGTGCGACCTCGGGGCGAGGTGCAGCAGCTTCAACAAGAGCGCGAGCGCCGAGAGCGGCGGGGCTACCCGCCACATGTCGGCCCAGGCGCCCTTGCCGGCGCGGTCGAGCACCGGGGCGATGTTGCGCAGCATGCGCAGCATCGGCCGCACTACGCCACCGCTGAGGGGCCGGCTGGGCAGGTGGCCGGAGGCAACCTTCTCGAGCGCGGCCGACAGGGCCTGCGTGTCGCCGGCCCAGTGGGCACGGAAGACGATGGTGCCGTCCTCGGCCAGCAGATAGGCCGAGTTGGGCTTCGGCCCCAGGGCCCGGTGCAGGCTGCCGTCGAGGTCGTCGACCGCGACGGCGAACGGCAGGGCGTACAGCTCCTGCAGGCGACACGCGTTCGCGAGCTTGGCCTCGGCGCTCCGCGGCTGCTGGAACTCGCTACCGGGATGCGCCTCGCGAACGTTGACCAGGACGAAACGTACCCTCTCGCCGAAGCGGCGATGGAGATCCCGAAGGCCGGGCATCGCCTGGTCCGTGGCCGGGCAGGTGGCGGAGCCGAAGACCAGCAGGGTCGGCCCGGTGGCCGCGGGGTCGGGGTGGCGGAATCGCCCGCCGCCCACGAGCGGCAGGTCGAAGGCGGGAACCGGGTCTCCGGGCCGCGGGTCCGACGCCGCGAAGCGCAGGTCGCGCATCACGAGCGGCAGCGCGAGGTGTTCGAAGCGATACGCCGCGCCGGCGTCCGCGCCGTGGGACGCGGTTGCCGGGTGGCGGGAGTCGGTGGCGGCGTAGACCATCGTCAGCTCCTCTCGGAAGCGCCCGAATGGGCTGCGAAGAACTGCTCGAGCAGACCCGCCAGCAGGACCGGCGTCTCTTGCATCGGGTAGTGCCCGGCATCGGTGATGAACTCGAAACGGACCTCCGGCAGCCAGGCGCCGAACGTCTTCCGCAGGTGCTCCTCTTGGAACCCGGGCAGATCGTTCCGCCCCCCGACGACCAGGAAGGGCGTACCGACCCGCGCGGCCCGCAGCTCGGCCGAAAAATCGGCCTCGAGCCACATGCGGTAGTAGCCGCGCAGCGCGTCCTCGCTCGCGGTCCCGAGGTGCCGTTCGGTCTTCACGCGGCTCCAGGTTGCGCCGTGGCGCTGCCCGGTGAGCAGACCGAAGCCGACCTCGGACAACCCGCGGTTGCCGATCAGATCCCACAGGAACTTCCGCGTCTCGTCGTCGGCCGGGTAGCCGTCGGCCGAAACGGGCGTCACGGTCGCCACGCTTAGGAGGCGACGCCGACCGGACGACCAGTCGTCGAGTGCCATCCGTTGCGCGACCATGCCGCTCATCGAGTGGCCGACCAGGTGGAACCGCTCCCAGCCCAGTCGATCGGCCAGGTCGAAAGCGTCGCGGGCGGCCTGCTCGGCCGTGAAGGGCGCTCCCAGGTGGCGGGAGTCGCCGTAACCCCGGAGGTCGGCGAAGGCGTATTGGCCCAAGCCCGGGTCGAGGTACCGGAGGAGCGGCTGGAAGTTGGTCGAGTCGCCCATCCAGTCGTGCAGGAAGAGGGCTTTGCTCTCGCCCAGGCCGTGGAGGTGGTAGCCGAGTCCGGCCTGGGCCGGTGCCGTCAGAGTGTTCGTGTTCATGGCGTCGGGTCTCCGATCACTAGGGTTCGCGCCGAGCCTCACGCCGACCGCCAGGAGCGGCCGGCGAACATGGCGTCGACCTCCGGGTGGAAGAGGTGGTTGGCGTAGTTGCTGAGGGTCTTGACGGCGAGGGCGAGGAGGATCGCGAGGATGTCCTTCTCGGTGAACCCGGCGGCCAGAAACGTCTGCACTTCGGCCGCGGAAGGCAGGCCCCGCGTCACGCGGAGAGTCTCCGTGAAGGCGCTCAAGGCGGCGAGGCGGGCGTCGGGAATCGGCGAGCCCTCGCGGATGGCGTTGGTCACCGGTACCGGTACGCCGGACGCCTTGTCGGCCAGGAAGCTGTGGGCTGCGACGCAGTACTCGCAGCCGTTGCCGCGACTGATCGTCAGGAACACGACCTCCTGCTCGGCCGAGGTCAAGCCCGAGCCCTTGCGGAAACGCTCGTATCCGTCGAGGTAGGTTTCGAGCAGGCCGGGGAGCTGGGCCATCCCGGTGTACATGTTGGGGATGAAGCCGACTTGGGCCTTGGCGCGCTCGAGCACGAGCCGCGCGTCTGGCTCGGCGGTTTCGAGGGTCAGGGCGGGGAGGGTCATGCGGTATTCGCTGGTCATGGGGCTCTCCTTTTCTGTTGGGCGCGAAGCCCGGTGTCGAATTTGGAACGTTCGTTCCAAACAAGGGCAAAAAAAGATCAACCGAGACGGCGGTCCGCCTCGGAGAGGATGGCTTGCATCAGTTTCGGTTCGGGCCGGCTACGGCTCAAGACCGCCAGTCCGGCGAGGGAGGCCAGGAGGCCGGCCGCGGTCTCGTCGGGGTCCACCCCGGCGCCGATCTCGCCCGCCGCCTGGCCCAATCGGATCATGCGCTCGAAGAAGGCCTCGATCGCCTGCTGGGCGGCGGCGACGATGCGGCCGGCCTCCCGATCATGGGCGGCGAGCTCGAGGGCGGTATTGGTCAGAAAGCAGCCCCGGTTGCCGCAGGAGTCCGTGGCACCGGAGGCGAAGGACAGCAGCAGCTGTCGAATCGCCTCCCGCGGGCCGTGGCTGGCCTCGAGCGCCTGGAGCCGCTGGTGGCGTTGGCGCTCGTCGTACATGCGCAGGGCGGCGAGAAACAGGGAGTGTTTGTCGTGGTAGGTGGCGTAGAGACTTCCCCGGTTGACGCCGGTCCGTTCCACGAGGTCCTGCATCGAGGTGGCCTCGTAGCCACGACTCCAGAAGGCGTGCATGGCCTTCTCCAGGACTTCGTCGACGTCGAACTGCTTCTCCCAGGGCATCCGGTTCCTCCTCGAACGACGCACAGTCTAGATTGTCTGTAACGATCGGTCAAGACAAATGTCGACAAGGCCCGGCACCGTCAACCTCTCGTTGACACCCCGCGGCCTCCGACCCCGCCCAGCGACAAGCTTCGCTTGACGTCGCGGCCCATCGGAGCCGGGCGACCCGTCCCTCGGTGGCCCGCTAACTTCCTCGGAAACAGAGACTTGGACGCTCGGACGCGGCTGCGACCGTGGGTTGGAACGGCTCCTGCGATGGGTCCGGACTCCGAAAGGAGCGCCCGATGCCCGACGTTTTCCCACTGCCCCTGTCCCCCTTCAGTCTCCTGGTGCCGGAAGTCCAGGTGGCGCCAGACGATTCGATCCTCGTCGCCCTCGACGATGTCCGCTCGTTCTCTCGGACTTTCGAGCAGCTTCAGTGGAAATTCACCGCCCCCAACAACCTGCCTCTCGGCGTCGGGCTCGAGCCACCGCGCCTCACGCTCGGCGAGGGCCAGGTGTTCGTCGCCTCGGTAGGAATCCTCTACGCCGTCGATCTGGCCTCGGGCAAACTCCAGTGGCAGCGGGCGCTCTTTTCCGAACCGAGTGAAAAGCTGCTCGCGCCGGCGGCTTATCTGCCGGCAGCGCCGGACGGCAGCTTTCCCGCCATGGTGTTCGCCACCGACGGTGTGTCGGTGTTCGGACTGCGCGCCTCGAACGGACTGACGTTGTGGACGGTCCGACCGTTCAGCGGCGCCGAGTTCGGTCTCCCGTTGGTTTCGGCGACGGCGCAACCGGCCATCGGCTTTCCCAACGGCGTGGTGTTCGTGAGCGTCGACCGGCCCGAGACTTCGAAGGGCGTTTCGATCGCCGGGCTGAACCCGCTGAACGGCAGCTCAACGTTTCGGTCTCTGTCGTCGCTCAATCGGATCACGTCCCTCCCGGTGTTCACCGCGGGTGATGTCTTCTTTGCGGGGGCCGATCCGATCGGCCTCCCAAATTTTCCACCGCGGCGCACGCTCTTCCGCTTCCCCCTAAGAAGCCTCGGACGAAATGTGCCGGATCGGTTCGCGGTCGAGTTTCCCGATCGCCGGCCCGGGGCGTTGGATCTTCCCGTCGCCGTCCTGCTCGGCTTGAACACCGACCCGGACCAGCCCACCTTCTGCTGGACCACGCCGGCCGGCCAGCTCTTCGTCCAGAACGGTTCGGGCCCGCCCCAGAGCCCCGTCCCCGTCTCCCGACAGCCGCCTTCCGTGCCCATCGCGTACTTCAACGACGACGGCGAGGGCCGCGCTTTTCTGGTCGGCGACACGCCGGCCGGCTCGAACTTTGCCGCCGGAACGCTGATCGCTCTGCCGATCGGGGCCGACCCCCAGTTCTCCTTCACGGTCCTCAGCCAGATCGCCACGGTGGGACCGATCCGCTTCAACCGCCGCCAGTTCGCGGCCACCTGGGTCCTCGCAGAGGGTGGCGGAGGATTCGTCTTCTCGTTCGATCTCAACTCGCTTTGAACCACGACCGGCCCCTCGGGCCAGAAGGATGCTCCGCCATGCCCCATGCTCCCATTCCCGGCAGCCCCCTCGACTCCCTCGACCGCCTGCGTGCCCGCACCAAGATGATGGTCGAGGACTACGACGTGACCGCCGGCGCCAAGCCGACCCGGCCGACCTTCCGCACCCAGTTCTCGCTCGCCGATGCCAACGGCTCCCCGGCGCCCGGGGACAAGCTCCAGCTCTGGGCCAGCGAACCGCTTGCGGTCACCGTCGACGGCCAGACCGTGATGCTGCCGACCCAGCCGGAAGGGGCGCCGTCCTTCACCGCCAATGCCATGGGTCTCGTCTCCGTCACCTACTCCGGGGACCAGATCCGTTCGCCGTTCCTCTTCGCCCGCACCGCGGCGGTGCCGGAGTTCGGCACCATGCCGGACTTCGAGGTGCTGAACATCCTCTCGAGCGTGCAGCCCGCGGGCCTCGCCCCGGACGCCGCCAAGGGCTACGACGGCATGCCTCTCCTGCCCACCAAGTTCCAGGACGAAGGGAGCCGCACCGCCATCGCCAGCGCCGTCCGCAACACGATCGGCCGGGTGCCGCAGAACGCCATGATGACGTCGCTGTTCCTCGCCGGGGGTGCCCTCGCGCCGTTCTCGGCACCCCCGAGCCGAGGAGTCAGCCCGAACGACATCCTCCACTGGTCCCTGGACCTCGGCGACGACTTGACCTTCATGCCGTCGGACACCGAGCTGATCACCGAGGCCCAGGCCGCTCTGGCCGGCTTCAGCCTGCTCGGGGGCCTCAAGGAATTCGTTCGCGATGTCGTCAAGGGCGCCAAGCGGGTGGCTCGGGTGGTGACCCGGTGGGCCCAAGACGCCGTGACCTTCCTCTGCCAGGTGGCGGAGGGCTTCTACATGTTCGTGGTGAACACGATCGACGATGCCGTGAACGTCGCCCGCGCCATCTTCCAGCGGGTCGTCGAGACCGTCGAGCGGGTCATCGAGTGGCTGAGCTTCCTGTTCCAGTGGAAGGACATTCTGCGCACCCAAGGGGCGATTGTCGACCTGATCAACAACTCGATCGAAGCCGTCCGGCGAACCGTGGACGCCCAGCTGACCAATGGCGCCCAAGACGTGCGGGCGTTTTTTCAGGCCCGCGAGATGGACATCGAGCGGCTGTTCGGCCAAATCACTGCTCAGAACGGCGACACCTTCGCCTCGGGTAGTAGGGGCTCGGTGGCCGAGAATCCCTTCGCGGCCGGCGGCCAGGACTCGAGCGTCCAGGTCAACTGGCTGATGGAGCGGGCGATGATGGGCATGGCGGCGGGCACCGACTCGACGTTCACCCTCTCTGGGGCGAGCGACGGGCCGTGGAACCGAATCGAGCAGTTCGCCCAGTCGGCCCGAACCATGCTGGCCGCGAGCCCCGAGACCAAGGACCTGGAGATGCGGGTCACTGCGCTGCTCGAAAAGCTCGGTCGCTTGGTTCGTAGTAGCCCCAACTTCACGTCCCTTGGGGCCAGCGATTTGCTCGGCATCTTCGTCGACATCGCGGTCCTCTCGATGAAGGCCGCGGACCTCCTGATCGAGGGCCTCTTGCAGCTATTGCGTGACCTGATCGACGAGATCCTCCTCATGCTCCGTCAGCCGGTTCCAATCCCCTTCGTCTCGGGCTTGTTCAAGGCCCTGACCAACCGCGAGCTGACCTTCGTCGAGCTGGGCGCCTTCCTGGTTGCCGTACCCACCACGATTCTGTACAAGGCCCTGTTCGGCCAGGCGCCCGTCGATGCGTCCGCGACCGAGTTCGCCGCCCTCGGCGCCCCCAACTGGGGACCCCTGGCGGTTAGCTTGTCCCTGTTGGTCAAGAGCCTGGTCGAGCCGATCTTCGACACGGGGGTTTTCATCGGGGTGTTCGCCACCATCGCCGGCGCCGTCAACCTCGCCGTGAGCGTCTCGGTTTGGGGCCTCAAGGCCGCCCTCGCGCTGATCGCGGCCCCCAACAACTTGCTCAGCCCAGAGGATGGGCTGATTCTCACGCTGGGCCTGTTCCCGATCTTCGTGGGCATCGGCTTCGTGCTGGCCTCGACGCAGGTTCGGATGCTCGCCGCACCGATTCTGCCCGGATTTCTGACCGCCTACGGCCTGCTCCTGCTCGTTCTGCACAGCGCCCTCGCTGGCTTGGGACTGGCCGGAGTCGCGGATCTCCAGAAGTACGAAAAGAGCTTCCTGGCCAATATCACCGGCGACGTGCCGGCGATCGGCAAGATCCTGGTCCGAGTGAAAGTCGATGGCATCGAGATCGGAAGGGTCGCAGTGGTCGCCCTCGACTACGTGGGAAACTTCTTGTCCGCCGTATTTTTCCGCCTGCAATGGAAGCGCGGAGCCGCGTCCCTTGTCGCGATTTCCTGAAGAAAGGAATCAGAGCCACATGAACGTCATCAGCCTCGGCTTGCTCACCACGCTCCTCCTCGGAGCCGGCGAGACGCCACCCGCCCAAGATCGGCCCGACTGCCCGGACCACACCAACCTGCTGCCCGGCGGCCTCGCACGGCTCGAGCTGTCGATCCGCGGCACCCTCGGGCCGGACGTCCTTCCCGCCGCGGCCATCGGTTGCGCCGACCGCGGAACTTCGGTCGAATGCACCTGCGGGGATCGCCGCTGCCGCCGCAACCTCCAGTTCCTGTGCGGCGGCTTCGACCGGGCAACCTTCAAGATTGAAGGCGACGTCGCCAAGTGCACCTTCGACTCGGCCCTGGCGGTTCTGCCGCGGCTTTTCGTGGGGGAAAACCCGCCCACCTGCCAAGGACCGGGCAGCTGCCAGGAGGGCCGCAGCTCCACTTGTGGCACCGGCTTGTGTTGTTACAGTTATCAATTCGAGTTCTACTGCTGCCGGATTCCGCCGTACGACTGAGACCACCGCGCTTGCTAGGATGCCGGCTCAGCCCGGCATCCCGGCATGCAAGACACCGATCCCACCGCACCCGCGGGCCGCCCTGCGCCGAACCGCACCAGCGAGGAGACCCGCGCGGCGGCCCGCCCCGTTTTACCGGCTACGGTGGCCGGCTTCCGGATTCTCGGCCTACTCGGCGAAGGTGGCATGGGCACGGTTTATCTCGCCGAACAAGGCGAGCCGTTGCGCCGTCAGGTCGCGTTGAAGGTCCTGCGCGCCGCGCCTAGCCCCTTCGACGCGCCTTTCGTGGCCCGCTTCGAGGTGGAACGCCAGGCCTTGGCCGAGCTCGGGCACCCCCACATCGCTCAGATCTTCGAAGCCGGGACCACCGCCGCGGGGGAGCCTTGGTACGCCCTCGAGCATATCGATGGTCCGCCCGTCACGCTCTACTGCGATCGACACCAGGTCTCCTTGCGGGGTCGCATCGAGCTGTTGGTGGAGATTTGCCGGGCCGTCCATTTTGCCCATGAACGGGGCATTCTGCACCGCGACCTGAAGCCCGGCAATGTGCTGGTGCGCGAGGTCTTGGGCCGGGCGGTGCCGAAGATCATTGACTTCGGACTGGCCAAGTCCCTCGGAGCGCCCCTCGTCGCGGCCACGCCCGAAACCCGCGACGGCGTGCTCGGCACCCCGCCCTACATGAGCCCCGAATCCCTCGAGCCCGGACTCGCCCCCGGGGGCCTCGACGCGCGGGCCGACGTTTACGCCCTGGGGGTGATGCTTCACGAGCTGGCCCGCGGGGTGCGGCCCAGCCCGGGGATTCAAGTGCCGTCGCCCGATGGCCTCGATCCGATTCTCGCCCGCGCGCTGGCCCCCGCCCGGGCCGCCCGCACCCCGAGCGCCGCCGCCTTGGCCGACGATCTCGAGCGTTGGCTCGCGGGCCGTCGACCGCGCCGCTGGCGCCGCGCAGTGGCCGTCGGCGTGGTGCTGCTCGGCGTGGCCGGCTTCGCCTATCACTGGGCCACCCGCAGCGCGCCGATCCGCTCTCTCGCGGTAGTCCCCTTCGCCGACCTGTCGCCGGGCGCCGACCAGCGCTTTTTGGCCGATGGCTTGGCCGAGGCCGTGCTGTTCGACTTGGCCCAATTGAGCGGTTTGCGGGTGATCTCCCGCACCTCCGCTCTGCGTCTGCGCGACAGCCCTCTGCCGGCGGCCCAGGTGGCCCGCGAGCTGGGCGTCGACGGGTTGGTCGAAGGGGCCATCGTGCGCGCGGGAGGGACCGTGCAGGTGACCGTTCGCTTGATCGACCTGCGCACCGACTCGACTCGCTGGAGTGGGCGGTTCGAGCGCGATGTCGGGGATCTTCTGGCCCTCGAACGAGAAGTGGCTCAGACCATCGGTGCCGAGCTTCGCGCGGAGCTTTCGCCGACCGAGCGCGCCCGCTTCGAGCGAGCGGCGGCGACGGTCTCCGCGGCCGCGCTCGAGGCCCACCTGCGCGGCCGGGCGGCCTGGAACGAGCGCACCGAGGCCGGGGTGCGGCGGGCTCTCGAGCACTTCGAGCGCGCCGCCGCCGAGGCGCCCCGGTGGGCTCCGGCCCACGTCGGGATCGCGGACGCCTACGCCTTGCTGCCCCCCTACGGCGGCATCGCGGGATCGGTGGCCTATCCCCGCGCCCTCGCGGCGGCGAAGATGGCTCTCGAGCTCGATCCGGAGTCGGCCGAGGCCCATGCCACGCTCGGCCTGCTGCTGCTCGAGCACGAGTGGGATTGGGCCGGGGCCGAGCGGGCCTACCTCCGGGCCCTCGAGCTCAATCCCGGTTACGCCACCGCCCGCCAGTGGTACGGCGAGCTGCTCAGTCGCTGCGGTCGCCACGCCGAGGCTCTCGACCAGATCCGCCAGGCCGAGAACCTCGATCCGTTGTCGAAGATCGTCGGCGCCGTCCACGGCTGGGCGCTCACCAACGCGCGCCGCTGGGACGAGGCCGCGGCCAAGCTCGACGAGGTGCTCGCCCTCGACCCCGACTTCACTCCCGCCCTCGGTTTCCGCGCGGTGGTGGACGTCGCACGGGGCCAGGCGGCCCGCGCCGTGCCGACCCTCGAGCGGGTGGTCGCGGGCCACCCCGACGACGTTCGCCACCGGGCCGAGCTGGGAGTGGCGCTGGCGCGGGCGGGCCGGTCCGCGGACGCCGAGCGGCAGCTTGCCCGCCTCGGTGCCCCGGCACCCGCTTTCCACCGCGCCCGCCTCGAGCTCGCCTTGGGCCGCCGCCGGGCCGCCCTCGACGAGCTCGACCGGGCCCGCGCCGAGGGCGGTGTCTGGATGCTGTTCCTGCGGGTCGACCCACTCTTGGACGATCTGCGCGGCGAGCCGCGCTTCCGCGACCTCGAGCGGCGAGTGGGCTTCGGCGCCGGGGGCTGAGCCCACGGCCCGGAGGGCGGACACGCTGGTCCGCCCCTACGGGAACGCGGCCGTAGGGGCGGACCCACGCGTCCGCCCGTGGTCGCAGGCCCCGGCTGCTTTTGGGGCGGACCAGCGTGTCCGCCCTCCGCTCCTAGGTTCCTCCCGCGTCCGACCCGTCCGGAGCGGCAGGGACGAACCGCTCCCGATCGATGCCGTGACGTTGCAGGAGGGTGTGGATGACCTGGCGCGAAACCCCGGACAACCGGGCCGCCTCGCTGACCGAGCCCTGGGCGCGGCGCAGGGCTTCTTCGAGGTAGCGCCGCTCGAAGCGGTCGCTTGCCCGGCGGCGCGCCTCGGGCAGGGGCGCGAGCTCGTCCGGGGTCGGGTCGTCGCTCGCGGGTCCGGCCCCGAGGCCCAGGTCGAGGGCGGAGAAGTACAGGCCCGGGGCCAGCAGCAGCGCTCGTTGCAGCCGGTGCTCGAGCTCCCTCACGTTGCCCGGCCAGGGATGCTCGAGCAGCGCCCGGCGGGCGTCGTGACCGAGCCGCGCGGCGGCCTCCGGGCCGCCCTGGGCGCGCAGCCAGTGCTCGGCGAGCAGCAGCACGTCCGTTCCCCGCTCGCGCAGCGCCGGCACGGTCACGGTGAGGACGGCGAGCCGGAAGTAGAGGTCCTGGCGCAGAGTCTCCCGCCGCACGGAGTCCGCGAGATCCCGGTTTGTGGCGGCGATCACCCGCACGTCGACCGCGGTCGCCCGGCCGCCGATCGGCTGGACGGTGCGCTCCTGGAGGAAGCGCAGCAGCCGCGGCTGGAGCTCTGGGGGCAGCTCGCCGATCTCGTCCAGAAACACCGTGCCGCCGTGCGCCTCCCGCAATCGGCCCGGCCGGGCCTGGAGGGCCCCCGTGAAGGCGCCGCGCTCGTGGCCGAAGAGCTCGCTCTCGATCAGGTTCGCCGGCAGGGCGCCACAGTCGACGACCACGAAAGGCCGCTGTGCGCGCGGGCTGAGCCGGTGCAGGGTGCGGGCGAGAACCTCCTTGCCCGTGCCCGTCTCGCCTTCGAGGCAGACCGTGGCGTCCGAGGGCGCCAGGCGGCGGATCATCTCGAGGGTCCGTTCGAAGGCCGGGCTGTCCCCGAGGGGAGCGGCCCCCAGCCGGGTCCGCAACCGGGCGTTCTCGGCCGCGAGGTCACGGCGGATCTCGCCGGCGCGGCGCGCCGCGTCGGCCCGTTCGAGGGCGAGGCCGGCGTGGAGGGCGAGGGTCGCGAGAATGGCCAGCTCACCGGCTCCGAAGCTGGGCGCCGGGCGGGACGAGTCGACATACAGCACTGCTTCGACGGCACCGGGAAGGGGAACGCACAGGACACACCGGCGCGCCGTGCCGAGCAGGCTCGCCGGCAACTCCTCGGCGGCAAGCTCGCGGGCCGTGTCCACGACGACGACGGGCCGGCGCCGCTCGAGAGCTCGGCGGGGCAGGCTGCGCGTCAGCAGCTCCCCGAGGGGCAGGGCACCGCGCTCCCGATCGCGGGCCACCGCCGCGTCTAGGGTGCCCGCCGCGCCGGCGAGGAAGACTGCCCCGCGCTCACAGGCCGTCACGCCGAGGGCGTGATCGACGGCGAGGGTCAGGATCTCGTCGAGACCTTCCGCCCGCGACAGAGCCTCGAGGGCCGCCGTCAGCTCGCCGAGCAAAAACGAATCTTGCCGTGGGTCCCCCGACAGTGCTCCGGGTACGGCACCCTCTCCTGCTGCGACCTGGACCAGGCTGTCGCCGATCTGGAACCAGGCCCCCGGTGCGAGCGGCACCGGTTGCGTAATGGCGTGGCCGTCGATCCGCGTCCCACTCTGGCTTCCCAGGTCTTCCAGCCACCAGGCGCCGGACCGGCGCAGGAGACGGCAATGACGCCGGGAAACCGCCGGGTCGGCCACGACGACGTCGCACTCGCCGTCTCGCCCGAGGACCAGCGCGTCGCCGGCGGGCAGGGCGATGCGCCCGGCTCCCCGCGAATAAAGCACTAGCTCGGCCCGGTCTTCCGGCGTACCCGACGGCGCCTTCGCTCTCGTGTCGTCGGCCACGGCTATCTCTTCGCCGCCACCACCCGGTAGGCCGTCTCGACCAGATCCGCCACCTCGTCCCAGTCGATCCCCGGGACGTCCAGGTACACGCCCAGCCAGCCGCGATGGCCGACGTAGGGTGGGACGAAGAAGCGGTCGGGGCGAGTGCGGACGAGGGTTTCCTGGGCGCCGTCGGGGGCGGCGCAGTGGAACCCCACGCGGTCGTCGTGGTGGTGGTCGGAGTACATGACGAACACCCGTTTGTCGCGGACGAACCAGGTCGGCTCGCCGTGGCTGGGGCGTTCGGTGGCCTCGGGCTGGGCCAGGCAGAGTGCGCGCAGGCGGGGCAGCGGATCGGCGTCGTCGGTCATGGCGGAAGAGTCTGGCATGGGTTCGCCCGGCCGCGAGGGATTGAAATCCCTCGCTACAAGAACGTCCCTGGCGGGACGAGGAACATCGATTCGTCCCCCGGGGACGAATTCCCTAGCGAGGGATTTCAATCCCTCGCGGCGCCCCGGCCGTTCTGATCTAGACTCCGCCCTCAGAAAAAACCGACGGGTGAGGAGGCACGATGGACGCTCCCGAGACGAAGTCTTTGCCGGAGAACGCCTACCGACCGCTCAAGGAGGGCGAGACCTACCGGCCGCTCGTTCCGGCCGCGGCGGCGGTGCCGGAGGCGAGCGCGCGCGCCATCGGCTGGGGCTTGTTCCTGTGCGTGATCTTCACCGTCGCCTCGGCCTACTCCGGCCTCAAGGTCGGCCAGGTGATGGAGGCTGCGATTCCCATCTCGATTCTCGCCATCGGTCTGGCGCGCACCTTCGAGCGGCGCTCGACGGTGCTCGAGAACGTGATCATCTCGGGCATCGGCGGCACCTCGGGAGCCATGGTGGCGGGCGCCGTCTTCACCCTGCCGGCGCTCTACATCCTGAAGCTCGACCCTCACCCGATCCAGACCACGTTCATCTGCCTCGCCGGCGCCTGCCTCGGGGTTTTGTTCCTGATTCCCCTCCGCCGCTACTTCGTGCGCGACATGCACGGCCAGTTCCCCTACCCGGAGGCCACGGCCATCACCGAGGTGCTGGTCACCGGCGAAAAGGGCGGGTCCCAGGCCAAGCTGCTACTCCAGGCCACCTTCATCGCGGGAATCTACGACCTGTTCGTGACCACCTTTCACGTCTGGCGCGAGACGGTCAATTTCCAGTTCCTGGGCGCCATGGCCCGGCTCAACGAGCGGGCGCGGATCGTCGTCAATTTCGACGCCATCGCGTTCATCCTCGGGCTCGGTTATGTGATGGGACTGCGCTCTTCGATGGTGTTGTGCGCGGGAGGTGTCCTGGCGAACTTCGTTCTGGTGCCCATGATCTGGATGATCGGCCAGGGAATGCCGGAGGCGGTCTACCCGGCGACGATCCCGATCGGCGAGATGGACGCCACGCAGATCTTCCGCGGCTACGTCCGGTTCGTCGGCGTCGGCGCCATCGCCACGGCGGGGATCTTCGGCATCCTAAAGTCCCTCAAGATCATCATCGGGAGCTTCTCGGTGGCCGCCAAGGCCTTTCGGGGGGGCGACGCGGCCGCGGCCGCCACCGAGCGGACCGACCGCGACCTTTCGCCGGCCTGGATCCTGGGCGGCATTCTGGTCGCCACGCTGGGCGCCGGCATCTTTTTCGGCACCCTCGGCGCGCCCCTGACGGCGGTCCTGGTGGGGCTGCTGCTGATGGTCCTCTTCTCGTTCTTCTTCACCTCGGTGGCGGCCAACGCCATCGCCATCACGGCGCGGAACCCGGTCTCGGGCATGACCATGCTGACCATCATCGTGTCGTCCGTGGTGCTGCTGCGCTTCGGGATCTCGGGCACCAGCGGCATGTTCTTCGTGATGGCCATCGCGGGCATGGTGTGCACGGCCCTGTCGTTGTCCGGCCAGACGATCACGGACCTGAAGACCGGCTACTGGCTGGGCTCGACGCCGGCAGCCCAGGAGAAGCTCAAGTTCTGGGGCATCCTGGTGTCCGCGGTGGTGGCGGCGTTGACCATCGTGCTGCTGGCCAAGACGTTCCAGTTCGGCGAGGCCGCGCCGGGCGACGTGCGGCCGGTGCTGGCTTCGCCCCAGGCGTCGATCATGAAGTCTCTGGTGGAGGGTTTCGTCGGCCAGCAGCCGGTGGCCTACATCCTGTTCGGCGTCGGGGCGCTGGTGGCGCTCACCATGGAGATGCTCGGCGTACCCGCGCTGCTCTTCGCCCTCGGCATGTACCTGCCCCTCGAGCTCAACTCGCCGGCCCTGGTGGGCGGCTTCCTGGCCCATTGGATCGGCAAGCGTTCCGAGCGGCTGGGTGGCGAGCCGGGCCGCGGCCTGCGCGAGCGCGGCGTGATCATCGCCTCGGGCCTGATGGCGGGCGGCGCCTTGGGCGGCGTCTTCGGGGCGGCGCTCCGGTTGATTCCGAGCTTCGAGGAGAGCTGGGTAGAAACCCCGTGGTACGGCCACGACACGGCCTCCCAGCTGATCTCGATCACCCTTTTCCTAGGCCTCTGCGTCTACGTGTGGTGGGCCGCCAACCGCGAGAAGCCGGCCTGACGAAGATTGCTTTCTCGGCCGTGTGGGTTTTTCGTCGCGAGCGTCGTCTCAGGGTGGATGACTCCACTCGGCCGATGGCTGCTGCCGCTGACCCTCGCCTTCGCCTGCACGGGCGGCGACGGCGCCGATCCCCTGGCCCCGTGCCTCGGAGCCCGGAGCGACGAGGCCACCCTCGAGCTCTGCGGTGCCGCCTTCGAGACGACCGCTGCCCCCCGCGCCGCGGCGGCGGCGGCCTGGGCCGCCCAGGCGCTCGGCCGGGGTGACGAGGCGCTCGCCTGGATTCGCCGGATCCCCGCGGATCAGGTCCCTGCCGGGCTCGGCAGCCTGGCCGCTTCGCTCCACCTGGCCCAGGGCGAGGTGGAGGAGGCCCGCGCGGCCTACCGGGCCGACCTGCCGCTCCTCGCCGCCGCCGGAGACTCGGCCGGTAGGGCCCGGGCGCACTACGGGCTGGGGTTCCTGGACTGGCACGCGACGTCCTACGGCCCGGCCCTCGAGCATTTCGGCGCGGCCCTGGACGCGGCCGGCACGGCGGGTGACTCGGCGTTGGGGCGACGGGCGCTCCAGGGCCTGAACGGGGTGCTCTCGGCGATCGGCGACCTCGACGCCGCCGAGCGGGTGCTCGACCGGGCCGCGGACCTGATCTCCCCGGCGGATCGCCTCGGCCAGGTCGAAATTCTGGCCCAACGCGGCAGCCTCCTGCTCGAGCGGGGCCTGCCGCGGCTCGCCCGGCCCGCCCTCGAGCGGGCCCTCGAGCTGTCGGCCCCGGAGACTTCGGGAGTCGGGGAGACCCTCGAATCTCGGCCGCTGCGGGCGATCCATTTGAACCTGGCGCGGGCGGCCCTCGAGCTCGCCGATGCCGCCTCGGCGAAGGTCCACCTGGACCGGGCCGAGGAGTTCCGCGGCGACGGCGAGGTGCCCTTCTCCTTGCCCTACCACCGGGCGCTCCTCGCAGCTTCCCGTGGCCAGCACGACGAGGCCCTGGCGCTTCTCCGCGGCGCTCTCGCCCGCGCGCCCGAGCCCGACTGGCGCTGGCTCCTGGAGGACGAGCTCGGCCGCCAGCTCGAGGCGGTCGGGGACCGTGCGGGCGCCAGGGCAGCCTACGGTCGGGCGATCGAGGTCCTCGAGGCCATGCGCCGAGAGCTCGACCTCGACGACCTGAAGGCCTGGCTCCTCGAGCGCAAGCGGCACCCCTTCGAGGCCCTGTTCCGGCTCGAGGCGGAGGCGGGCCGGCCCCTCGCCGCCCTGGGTGCCGCCGAACGCGCAAAGGCCCGGAGCTTCCTCGATGCGTTCGTACGCACTGCCCATGGCGCACCCGGCGAGCCCGTGGCGGCCGCCTCGGGCCGCCTCGGGGCGCTGCGGCTGCTGCTGCCTTCACTCGCTTCCTCGCCGGTCGCGGCGCTGCGCGAGCCCGCGGCTCTCCTCGCCGCCACGGCGGGCCACCGGGTGCTCCTCTACTTCCGGGCGGAGCGGGATCTGTGGCTCCTGGTCGCTGCCGGCGGCCGGCTCGAGCTGCGCCGCCTCGGGCCCTGGGCGCCTCTCGAACGCCTCGTGGACGCCGCCCTGGCCGAGCCGGACGCGCCGCGCGGCCCAGGCTCGCCGTGGGTGGAGCTGGCGGACGCGCTCCTGCCCGCCGGGAGCCTGCCCGCCAGCGGCGAGCCGGTCTGGATCGTGCCCGATGGCGGCCTTCTGCGCCTGCCCTTCGCCGCGCTTCCACTCCAAGGGCCGCTCGGAGACCAGACGCTGGTGGAACGCCACGCGGTGGCTTATCTCCCGAGCTTGAACAGCCTCGCCGCGGCCCTGGAACGGGAGAGCGGCGCGGGGAGCGCGCGGCGCCAGGTGTTCGGCGACCCCACGGGGGACCTGCCGGAGGCCGCCCGCGAGGCTCGGGAGGTGGCCGCTCGGCTGGGGGTCCGGCCGCTCCTCGGCCGCGCGGCGCGTCGCGCTGCCCTCACGGGTGGGCCGAGCGATGTGCTCCATCTGGCCGCCCACACGGGCTTCGGTAGCGAGGGGCCGTGGCTCCAGCTGGCCGACGGCCGGGTCACGGCCGCCGACGTGCTGGCCCTGAGAATCGCGCCGCGGCTCGCGGTGCTCGCCACCTGTGCCGCCGCCGAGGGCGCTTCGAGCGACCTCTGGGGCTCCCTGGCCGCGGCCTTTCTGGCGGCGGGCAGCCGCTCGGTCCTCGCTTCGTCGTGGTCTCTCGACGACGCCGACGCGCGCCGTTTGATGGGGGAGTTCTACGCCGCGGGCGGCGCCGTGGACCCGGCCGGGGCGTTGGCGAAGCTCCAGCGCACCGCGGCTCGGGCGGGCCGGCCGCCGTCTACCTGGGCATTCCTGGTGGTCTTCGGCGCCGCCTTGCCCGATTTCGATTGAGAGAGTCGCGACCCCAACGACGTTCGAGTAGCCATCGATCGAGGAGGATTCATGAACGGTTCGCAAGCTCGAGGTGTCGTCTTCAGCCTGGCCCTGGCCGTGGCCTTTGCCGCGGGTCGTCTCTGGCCTCCCACGGAAGCGGACGCGGCCGACCCCGCGCCGGTCGAGCTGGTTCACGACGGCCAGCTGCTGTGGGCCACGGCCACCGATCCCGACCGCCAGATCCTGGTCGTCGGCTGGGCCAAGGAGGACTGGGCCGGCCTGCCGGAAGAAACACCCCTCTTCTTCCTTCCCAAGAGCGGCCCCTTAGGCCTTCCGGTGCCCGTGGCTGTCGAGTCCATCGACGGAGCCATGGCCTACGAGCTGCGTCCGGTGGGCATCTGGGACGCCGACCTCGGGTTCCGCCCCTGCGTCGGCGACCCCATCGCCTGCGACTGGATCCCCTTGCCGCCCTTGCCGCCGCGGCCGCCGAAAATGCTGACCCTGGGCATCGTCCCCGCTCCGTGAAGCTCGCCGCCCCCCTTCTCCCGCTCCCCGCCGACCCCGAGGCCGGCGCCCACGCGGCGCTCGCCGCCGGAGACTCGCGGGCGGCTCTCGAGGTGCTGATGGACGCCTACGGCGATGCCGTGTTCGCCTTCGCCCTGCGGCTGACGCGGCGGCGGGAGCTGGCGGAGGAAGTGCTCCAAACGACCTTCGTGCAGGCCTTCCAGGGCCTTCCCCGCTTTCGGGGAGGCTCGTCGTTCAAGACCTGGCTGCTCGGTATCGCCCGCCACCGCGCCCTCGACGTTCTCAAGGTGACGGGCCGTCGGGAGCGCCGCTTCCGGCTGGTCCCGGCGCTGCCCGAGCGGCCGGCGGCGGAGCCGGGGGCGGAGGAGCGGCTGCTCGGCGCCGCGACGACGCGCCGATTGTCCCGCTGCCTCGCCGAGCTGGCGCCGCGGGTGCGGGCCACGGTGCTGCTGCGCTACCAGCAGGAGATCAGCTACCCGGACCTGGCCGCGGCCACCGGCGAGCGACCCGCGGCGCTGCAAATGCGGGTGGCTCGGGCCTTGCCGGTGCTGCGCCGGTGTCTCGAACGGGGAGGTGGGCCATGAGCGAATGTGGTTGGTTCGACGACGAGGCGTTGCCTCGGCTCGAGGCGGGGCTGGCAATCGACGAGAGCCACTTCGCGGCCTGCCCCCGGTGCCGGACGGCGCGGGAGAGCCACGAGCGGCTGCTCGCCGCGCTCGGGGACACGAAACGGCTGGCCCCCCACGAGACGCCGCGGCCAGACTGGCGATCTCGGGTCCTCGCGGAGGTCGACGGATTCTCGAAAACGCCGGAAACGGGCCGGTACCGAAGAGGGTGGCTGGTCGCGGCGGGCCTCCTGGCGGCCAGCGTCGCCACCGTCCTGGTGCTCACCCCGAATCGGCTGGCACCTCCCGGGCTCACCCAGCGGGTGGTCGAGGGAGCCACGCAGGCGCGCGGCGGCGGGGAGGCCGCCCGCCCGGGAGATCGCCTGGAGCTCGCGGCTGGCGTCGGCACCGCCGCCCATGCCGAGCTGCGTCTGTACTGGAACCGCGAGCGGCTGGTGCTCCGCTGCAGCGGCGAAAAGCCGCCCTGCCGCCGCCGTGGCGAGCGGCTCGAGGCCGAATTCCGGTTCGACCTCCGCGGGCGCTACTTGCCCTTGCTGCTGTGGTCCGCCGAGCCGCTGCCGGCGCCGGGTGCGAATTTCGACGCGGACACCGCCGCCGCTCTCGCGGCAGGGGCGCGGGTGGAGGTGGGCCGGGAGGTGACGGTGCGGTAGGTGGACGGCCCGGCGGGCGGACGCGTTGGTCCGCCCCTACCGCGGCCTCTTTCCCTGACGGGAGACGGCGGGCGGACACGCTGGTCCGCCCCTACCGCAGCCGTTCGAGCGGCTCAGCGACCCGTGGGCGGGGTCGGCATCTCGAAGAAGCCGGGATCGACTTGCGGGTCGAGCTCGACCGTCTGCACCGTGACCTCGCTGGCGGGCTGGCCGTTCCATTCGCTGACCAGGTGATGGGCGAGGGTCAGGCCGCCCTCGGGGCGAAAGTCCGAGTAGGTCTGGCGGATGTTGCCGGGTGCGCCGCCGGGGCCGGGTCCCACGTAGACGGACTCGAGGATCTGGCCGGTCTGGGGGTCGATGGCGAGGGTCGTGAGATCGCCGTGGAGGTCGATCTGCACCCGCTCGACGGGGGTGCCGCCGACCTCGCCGGCGCCGCTGGCGGTGGCCGTGAAGCCGGGCGCCCTGCGCGCCTTCAAAAGCGAAATGTACTGGCGCCGGAAGTCCCGGCGCACGGTCTCGGCGCGGGACTCGGGCATCGGCAGAGTGCCCTGGGGGCCGTTCATGAAGGCCGCCGTGGGGGTGCAGGTCACGGACATCTGGTTGCCCCCGAACACGATGTCGTTCCGGTAGTGGTCGGGAAACCGGGCGGTGGCGGTGACCTGGAGCTCCATGGACTGCTCGCCGGCCTTCTGGATCGCCTTGGAGGTCAGGCGCAGCGTCTTGATGGCGTCGATGCGGGCGGCCCCGCCCACGGCGGCGACGGCCTTTTCGAGCAGCGCCTGGGCGCGGGCCTGGCCCTCGGGGGTCACGGCGACCCGCGTCGGGCCGGGCTCGGGAATCGAGATGTCGAGGGTTTTGACCGCTCCGTACTTTGTGAGGTCCGTGTCCCGGCCTTCTTTCGGACCCACCACGACGATGGCGAAGCGCTCCGGCACCAGGTACTTGACGGCGGCCGCGCGCACCTCGTCGGTGGTCACCGACTCGATCCGCTGGCGGTAGATCTCGAGCCAGTCCAGGGGGTAGCCGTAGTACTCGTAGTTGAGCTGCTGGGCGAGCAGCTTCTGCGGCGTGTCGACCTGGAAGATGAACGAGGAGAGGATCGAACGCCGGGCCTTGTCGACCTCCTCCTCGCTGGGCGGCTCGGTCTTCATGCGCCGGGCCTCGAGAAGCAGGGCGTCGATGGCGGCGCCGGTGGTCTCGACCTTGGTGGTCGTGAACATCACGGTCAGGCCGGGCTTGTCGTAGTCCGCGCCGACGGCGCCGAAGACGTTGTAGGCCAGGCCCTTCTTGGTCCGGACCTCGGCGAACAGGCGGGACGAGAAGGCGCCCGAGAGCACTTGGTTCATCAACTCGACGGCGAAGTAGTCGGGGTTCCTCCGGACGATGCCGAGGTCGCCCAAGCCGATGTTGGACTGGGTGACGTCGTTCTTCTCGATGAAATAGATGCCGGCCGCGGGCGGCGGCGGCGAGAACATGTTCGGGTCCCCCGCCGGCAGGTTCGACCGCCAGTCGCCGAAGGTCTTTTCGACGAGCGCCAGGGCCTCGGCCCTCTGGAAGTCGCCCACCAGCCCCACGATCAGCCGGTTGGGCTGGAAGTACTCGCGGTGGAAGCCGATCAGGTGGTCGCGGTCGAGGGTGTCGACGGTGGCGTAGGTGGGCTGGCGGACATAGGGAGAGTTCGGGCCGTAGACGACCTCCTGCAGCTCGCGGAAGAGGATGTCCTGGGGATCGTCGTTCTGGCGCGAGATGTCGGCCTTGGCGGCGGTCTTGGCGACTTCGATCCGCGCCGGGTCGAACACCGGCTCGCGCAGGATCTCGCCGAGCAGCGCGAAGACTTCCGCGAAGTCTTCCTTGAGCGCGAACATCGAGGCGGTGCCCTGGTTTTCGTCGATCGAGGTTTCGATCAAAGCGCCCTTGCCGTCGAGAAACTCGTCGATCTGGTCACTGCTCCGGGTGCGGGTGCCACCGGTGCGCAGGGTATCTCCCACCAGCTCGGCCAGGCCGGCCTGGTCCGCGGATTCGAGCCGGGAGCCGGTGCGAACGAGCACCGTGGCCCGCACCAGGGGCAGTTCGTGGTCCTCGGCGAGCAGCACCACGAGTCCGTTCGGGAGCACCACCCGCTCGGGCTTGGGCAGGTGGAAGTCGGGCAGGGCTGGGTATTGGATCTCCCGCGGGTGTTTGGCCTGGGCGGCGGCGGGCGCGACCGGCCAGAGGGCGGCCCCGCCGAAAACGGCGAGGGCGGCGAGGGCGAGGAGCGAGCGGTTCGGTCGGGTCGAGTGGGTCATGGTGGCATCCATCCTCTTCACCGACCGGAGGCCGGGGCTGTTTCGGCCTCGACGGTCACGATCTTGGCCACGGTGCGGTTGTTGTCGTACAGGGTTTTCTGGGCCACGCGGCGGATGTCTTCTTTGGTGACCTTCTCGATCCGGTCCAAGGTGCGGAAGAGCTCGCGCCAGTCGCCGCGGAGGCGCTGGGCCTCGGCCAGGTTGCGGGCGAGCCCGGTGTTCGAGGCCAGGCCACGCAGGAGCCCGGCCCGCGCCCGGGTCTTGAACCGCTCGAGCTCCACATCTTCGACGTCCTCGGTCTTCAGCCGCTCGAGCTCCCGGTGGAGGGCCGCGGCCACCTCGTCGGCGGTCTTGCCCGGCGCGGGCACGGCGAACACGGCCCACAGGTTAGGGTAGCGGTCGCCGGGGAAGCCGGCGAAGGACTGTACCTGGACGGCGATCTTCTGATCCCGCACCAGGCTGCGGTAGAGCCGGCCGGAGCGGCCGTTCGACAGGATGTCTTCAAGCGCGTCGTAGACCTCCTGGTCCGGGTCGGTGGCCGCCGGCTTGTGGTACCCCTCGAGGTAGAAGGGCTGGGAGGCGTCTTCCAGGCTGACGACCTTCTCGGCGATCTGGGGCGGCTCCACGGTGCGCAGGGGCGGCGGCGCCGGGCGCGCCGGGATGCGGCCGAAATACTTGTCGAGGATGGGGATGACGGCTTTGGGGTCGATCCCGCCGACGATCGCCGTGACCATGTTGGAGGGCGTGTAGTGGGTCTGGAAGAAGGCCTCGGCGTCGGTCATGGTGAAGGACTCGAGGTCGCTCATGTAGCCCACCGTCGGCTGGTGGTACGGGTGGGCCTCGAAGGCGGCCGAGAGGAAGCGCTCGACGAGCCGGCCGATGGGGGAGGAGTCGGTGCGCAGCCGGCGCTCTTCCATGACCACCGCGCGCTCCTTGTAGAACTCGCGGAAGACGGGGCGCAGGAAGCGCTCGGACTCGAGGTAGGCGAACAGCTCGAGCTTGTTGACCGGCAGCGAGTAGAAGTAGTTGGTCGAGTCGGCGCTGGTCGAGGCGTTCATGCCCACTCCGCCCTCGCGCTCCACCAGGTCGTCGAACTCGTTCGAGACGACGAACTGCTGGGCCTCGGTCTCGCGCGCCTGGAAGTCGGCCTCGAGCTTCTTCAGCTTCTCGGCGTCCGGCCGCGGGGCCAGCCGCTCGGCCTGCCAGGCCTGGTAGGCCGCTTCGAGGGCTTCGAGGGCCTTTTTCTCGGCCCCGTAGTCCTTCGTGCCGACGACCGGCGTGCCCTTGAAGGCCATGTGCTCGAACATGTGGGCGAGGCCAGTGATGCCGGGTACTTCCTGGGCGCTGCCCACGTTGACCGTGGTGGCGAAGGAGAACACCGGTGAGCCGGGCCGTTGGACCAGGATGAAGGTCCAGCCGTTCGGGAGCTTGTGCAGCGTGGTGCGCTTTTCGAACGAAGCGAGATCCTGCGCCACGAGCGGCGCCGAGGCGAGGGCGAGAACGAAGAGCATGCCGCCGAGGGCGCGCCGGGCGCGTGTCGTGGCCCCGATCATGGTGATACCTCCGAGACGAGGGTCGAAGTGGCGGAACGCCGACTCCGCAAGTTGTGAAGTCTATCAAGCCGTCGTCGCTCCGGCGGGCGGGGTTCGAGTACGATATGTCGCGGTCCTATGAATGGAGTTTGAAAATGAGCAAGAAGCTCGGCGTGGCGTTGGCGATTCTCTCGGCCTTCGCCACCGGCGCCGTTTCCGCAGACCTCGAACGATTCACCCCCCTCGGTCCTCCCCTGGGCTGCATCGACTCTCTCGTGGTCCAACCGAGCGGCCGATGGCTGATCGCCGCTTCGGGCACCGGAGTGTCGGCTTCCGAGGACCGCGGCGCCAGCTGGACGCTGAGTCCCGACCTCGCCACCGAACCGCCGCGGGCGATGGTTCACGGTTATTTCCTCGGCGACGTCTTCGCCGCCGCGGCTGGCGGCCTCTACTTCAGCAATGACGGCGGTCGAACCTGGCAGTACCGGGGCCCCTTGTCGCTCGGCGTCGACGAGCAGAACGAGCGGGACCTGCTGGTCTTCAGCTCTGGATCGGCCGCCGCACCGGGGACGCTTTACCTCGCGCGCGGGCGGCGGCTCCTGCGCAGCCGGGACGGCGGCGTCCATTTCCTCGAAGTGCTCGTCACTCCCACCGTGATCCGCTCGCTCGACGTCGACCCCGCGCGCCCGGCCCACGTCTTCGTCGGCATCGCCGGGACGTCGCTCGTCGAGAGGCCGCTCGGCGAGACGTTCTACGCCAGCACCGACGCGGGGCGCCAGTGGAGCAGTCTGGCGATTCACACGGTCGCTACGAGCTCCTTCGGCGTCGAGCGGCTGCGTTTCGATCGCTCGACCGGCGCTCTCTTCGCGATCTCGGGACTCACCCTGTTTCGCAGTCACGATCTCGGCCGCTCCTGGCAGCGGCTGACTCCGCGCGAGGGTCCGAGCGCCCACACCTATGACGTCTTCCTAGCGCAGGGTTCCCCGCGAACGGTCTACGCCGTCCACCGAGCTGCTTCCGACTTCGACCTGCTGGTGAGCCGGAATCTCGGCGAGTCCTGGCGTCGGGTGGGCTCGGGCGAGGCGCTGGTCAACGCGAAGGCCCTCTTCTACCGGCCAGGGCTCGAGATCGTGGTGGCGGAAGGGCATGGGGCAATCATCGAGCTCGACCTCCGAACGGGGGCCGTTCGAACTCTGCGGCTCGGAGAGGATCGGGAGTTCGCCGGTTGTCCCATCGATTCCTCGACCACGGTCCACTTCCTTCCGAACGATCCGGCGACCGTCTTCGTCACCTCTTTTGGCGCTCTGTGGACTTCGCGCGACCGCGGGACGAGCTGGAGCCGCTACCCGGACTTGTACTCCTCGTTCCTCGATCTGGCGACGCGCGCCGACCGGCCCGACGAAGTCATCGCCGCTACCGACGAGGGCATTTCGCTCTCCACCGACGGCGGTCGGACGTTTTACCGGGTCGGCGATCAACCCGTCGCTTCCCTCGTCTCTTGGCTCGCGGACGGGACCTTGCTCGCCGCGGGAAACGGTGTCTTTCGCAGTCTCGACGAGGGGGCTACGCTGGCGATGACCCTGCCGGACCTGCCGGACAACGGGCAGGAAGCAGAGGACGAGCGCTGGATCCTCTCCCTGCTCGCCGATCCTCTCGATCCCGCGCGGATCTACGCGACGGCCCTCGATGGCTACGGCCGTCACTTCCGGACCTACCAGCGGCCGATCTTCCGCACTGATGACACTGGCGTGAGTTGGATGCGCCTACCGCGCGAGGGCTCGGTCCTGGCGGTCGATCCCCGGGGCGGCTCGGCCCAGGGTTCGCGGCTGCTCCTGTGGGCGGAGAGCACGCTCGAGGAGAGCCTCGACGGCGGAGAGCACTGGACCGTCGTGAGCGTTCTCGACACCGCTGCCCCGGGCTGCGCGGCGCGCGACCTGGCGGCCGATCGGCGCGGCGAGGGACTGCTGTGGGCGGCCTGCCCCGACGGCGTCCGGCGCAGCGTCGACGGCGGCCAGACCTTCACTCCCGTGCCCGGTTCGGAAGGGCTCTTCGCGTTCCGGCTCGTCCCCCAAGAAGGGATCCGAGGCCGCATCTGGGCCGTCACGGATCGCGGCCTCCGGGTGGGGCGATTCGCCCTGTAGTGCTCTACCGGCGACGTGGATCGAGGCTAGAATCGATTCCTTCGCCGATGAGGAATTCGCTTGCGTCCGCGCCCGGGCTCGGGGACCCGCCGCATGAGCTGAAGTGGCTGTTTCCCGCCCACTCGGCAGCGGTGCTTGAGCCGTTTCTGTCGGCCGTGCTGCGGCCCGATCCGGTGCACCCGGCCGGCCCGGTCGAGTCGGTCTACTTCGATTCCCCGGGGCTCGACTCTCTCGAAGAGAAGCGGGCCAGCGACTATTTCAAGACCAAGATCCGGATTCGGTGGTACGACCGGGCGGGCCCGGCGTTCTGGGAGGTCAAGCGCCGGATCGGCACCCGGCGCGAGAAGCTGCGGGGCGAGGTCGGGTGGTCGGGCGCCGAGGCGGCCGACCGGAGCCTCGAGGACGTGCGCTGGCTGGCCTTGCCGGCGGCGCTGCGGAGTCAGGGGTTGGTGCTGGCGCCGGACCTGCGGCCCACGCTCCAAGTGGGTTATCGAAGGCGCCGGTTCGTGGATCCGTTTTCGGGCGCCCGGGTGGCCCTCGACGAGGGCATCTCGGCGCCGCGGGTGGCGGCGCGGCTGGGCGGCCGGTCCACCCGCGAGCTGCCCTGGGCCGTGGTCGAGGTCAAGAACGCCCGCGCGGGGCTCGCCGGTCCCCTGATCTCGCTGGCGGCGCTTGGCGGCCGGCGGGCTTCCTTTTCGAAGTACGGCGCCCTGTTCGAAGTCCTGGGGGTGTGAGGAGAGATGATGGAGACGATCGAGAAGCTGCTGGCGGGGTGGGGCGGTAAGGGCTACGAGCTGACCCCCGGGGCGTTCCTGCTTCTGCTCGGCCTGTCGGCCCTGTCCGCGATGGTGGTGGCCTTTCTCTACGTGCGGTTCTACGGCAGCCGAGCCACCGGCAGCGAGATCCACCGGGCGTTTCCCCTCCTCGGCATCGCCATCACGGCGATTTTCATTGCGATCCAGTTCTCCCTGCCGCTGTCTCTGGGCCTGCTCGGGGCGCTGTCGATCGTCCGCTTCCGGACCCCCATCAAAGAGCCCGAGGAGATCGGCTTCTTGATGGTGGTGGTGGCCACCTCCCTGGCCTGCGCCACGGCCCAGCTGCTGTTCCTGGCCGGTATCCTGGCCATGACGTTGGTCGCCTTGGTGGCCAAGGAGCTGCTGGTGCCGGTCTTCCGCAGGAAAGCTCAAAGCGGGCTCCTGGTGTTGACCCTGGACGAAGCGGCCTACGGCGAGCGCGGCACGGATCTGTTCGCCTGGCTCGGGCAGCGGGTGCGCCGGGGCGGGCTCGAGAGCCTCACCCGGGGGGATGGCACGGTGACCGTCACCTACCGCTTCCACGGCCTGGCGGACGCTCCGGCACTCGAGCGTGGGCTCGAAGAGCGGATCGGCCCGCGTTCCACCACGATCGTCTACTCGGCGGCCGCGGGCCAGCCCTGAGGCCAGCGCCGTGATCTCCCCAGGCTCCCGCGCTCGCCGGTTCGGCGGGGCCGCGCTGGCCGTCCTGGCTTGCGCCGGGGTCGCCGCCTTCGCCCACCATTGGGCGCCGGTCGAGTCGGCACGGGCGCGGGCGAGCCGCCCCGCGGTGCCCGCCTCGGCCTTCGCCTCCCGGAAGGTGCGAACGGGGCTGATGCGGGCGGGCACCTTGTTCCTTCAGCCTCCGGCCAATCTCCTACGGGAGCGACCCCGCGACGCCGCCGGCCAGTGCGCCGCGCCCGCCATCGGCCCGTGGCCGATTCCCCCGGGCGGGGCGCCCAGCACCCTGCTGGCACCCCCGGCGGAGCGCGCTCGGCGGGACTTTCCGCTGGTTTCCCTGTACCTCGAGCCCTGCCGCCTGAAGCGCATCGTGGAGAACCCTGAGGGCTTCGGGGCCGACTGGGAAGAGGCCGGCTGGGTCACCGTCTTCGACCGCGGCGCGGTGCGGTTCGAATCCCCTGCGGGCGTGCGGTTGCACGGGGGCTTCACCCGCAAGAGCCACGTCAACAAGAGCTTCCGGCTCTACTTCCGGGATCGCTACGGCGCCCAGGCCTTTCCCGCGGACCTTCTGGCACCGGCCCTCGGCCCGGGCGGAGTCGAGCAGGTGGTCCTCCACAACGACCTGCGCCGGGACCACCGCAAGGTCCCGTGGCACTTCGTGAATCCCCTCGGGTACGACATCGCCCGGCGCCTCGGCGGTCTGGCCCCGGAGACTCTGCCGGTGCGCCTCCTGGTCAACGGGGAACCGCGCCCGCCCTACGTGCTGACCGAGCGGCTCGACCGCGAATGGCTGCGGCGCCGCTTCGGCCACGATCAGTTCGACTTTCTGCGGGCGAAGGGCGCCCGCGAGCCCGCCGACCAGGCCCGGTGGGACGAAGCCGCCCGCTGGGCCATCGAGGCGCCCGCGCCGCTCCGGTTGGCCGAGGTGGAGAAGCGCTTCGATCTCGACAATCTGTCGCGCTGGCTCGTTTCGATGATGGTCTGTTCGACCGGCGACCTGTTTCAGGCCGTGATGGCCCGCGACCGCCGGCCTGAGGCCCCGGACGGCCGTTGGTTCTTTGTCCACTGGGATCTCGACATGAGCTTCCGGCGGCCGCTCCAGGCCCGCACCGAGGGCTGGCAGCGGGACCAGCTCCGCTTCGTCATGGACCGTCCGCCGGGAACGACCATGCCCCCGCGGATCGTTCTCCACCGCCTGTTCAACGAAGACCCGGAGTACCGCCAGCGCTTCCTGCGCCTGTTCGTCGACCTGGTCAATCACCGGCTCGACGCGGCCTTCCTGCGCGAGCGGCTCGACCACTACGCCGGCCTCGCCCGCGCCTTCCCGGTCGGCGACACCGCCTACCTGGCCGAGCTCGAGCGCTTCTGGCAGCTGCGCCCGGACGAGCTCTACCGCCAGCTCTCGACCCATTTCCAGGTCGGACCGCCCCAGCCGGTCGTGGTCCGCGGCCCGGTGGGGGCGTTGCTCATCGACGGCTACGAGGCACCGGCCGAGTACCGCGGGCGCTACCCGGCGGGCATGACGATCACCGTGCAAGTGGCCCCGGAGTGGAGGGGGCGGCTGACCGGTTGGAGGGTTCACGGCGACCTCCTGGCGACCGGGGACGAGGCGACCCTGACCGTCGATGGGCCCCTCGTCATCGAGGCGGTGGTTGCGCCGTGAGCCGACGCCTTTCGACAACGGCCCTCGCGGTGGTCCCGCGGCATTTGGGGTTGGCGAGCACCGCGAAAAATCGGCTACCCTAAGCCCGATGACTGACCCTGAGCTGCTTCAACGAATTGCAGTGGATCCCCGCGTCATGGTCGGCAAGCCAGTCGTGCGGGGAACTCGACTGACTGTCGAGTACCTGTTGCGGCAACTCGCACACGGTGTGAGCCCCGCCGATCTCCTCGCCGAATACCCGGGCCTGACCGGCGAAGACGTTCTGGCATGCCTGCTCTTCGCCAGCCGTTCCCTCGAAGATCTTTCCTACGTTCCTCAAGTCGCCGAGGCTCGCTGAGCCGGCCGGATCGGGTGGCAAAGTGAGGAGCTGTGGGTCACAGAGCGCGGTGTCTAGCCCCTGCTTCGACCGCAACGGCGCCGTTGCGGTGCTGGTAGCTAGTCGCTGGCTGCTACCCTCCTGGCATGAACGAAACACCCTGGCTCCTGGGGTACGACGCGGTCTCCGTGTTCGACAAGGCTCGCGGGATCGACGATGAGGAGGTTCTCGCCCCGGCCTTTCGGGAGCGGCGGGTTCTGATCAGCAACGACAAAAACTTTGGTGACCGAGTGTTTCGCGAGGCGCGGGAGCAAGATTGCAGCCATCGAGCGAGCGTTCAGGTCAGTCGGTGAAGATCTCGTCGGTAGTTTCGTGGTGGTGAGGGACTGCGCGATTCGGATCTCCCAGGCAATCGCGCCGCCCCCCTGACCTTCACCGCTTCCGCGCCAGCCACTTTTCGAGCATCGCCCGGCTCTTGGTGTTGACCACGTCGGCGGCGGTCAGCCAGGCGCGGCGGGCCTGGTCGACGCCGTGGCGCATCAGCTCGAGGTGCCGCGGTTGGTGGGCGTCGGTCGAGATCACGATGTCGACGCCGAGCTCCTTGGCGCGCATCAGGTGAGTGTCCCGGAGGTCGAGACGGTGGGGTTGGGCGTTGAGCTCGACTGCCACGCCGTGGTCGCGACAGGCCGCCAGCACCCGCTCGAGGTCGACTTCGTAGGGCTTCCTGCGGCCGAGGATGCGACCGGTGGGGTGGGCGAGGACGTGAACCCGGGGGTGGGTTACGGCACGCAGGATGCGCTCGGTCTGCTCCTTCTCCGGCAGCTCGAAGCGGGAGTGGACCGAGACCAGCACGACGTCGAGCGTGGCCAGGGACTCGTCGTCGAGGTCCAGGCTGCCGTCGGCCAGGATGTCGACCTCCAGGCCCTTGAAGATCCGGATCTCGGGGTGCCGGGCGGCGACCTCGTCGATCTCCCGCGACTGGCGGCGGACGGCCGCGGCGTCGAGCCCGCCGGTCATGGCCAGGGCCTGGGAATGGTCGGTCACGGCCAGGTACTCGTAGCCCCGTTCGACGCCGGCCGCGACCATCTCCTCGATCGACGCCCGGCCGTCGGACCAGGTCGAGTGCAGGTGCAGGTCGCCCCGGAGATCTCCCTGCTCGAGCAGCCGAGGTAGCCGATTCGTCTCGGCCGCCGCCAGCTCGCCGCGGTCTTCGCGCAGCTCGGGCGGAATGAAGGCGTAGCCGAGCTCGCGGTAGATCCCCTCCTCGGTTTCGCCCGCGCGGCGCTCGCCCGCCCAGGGGTCGCCGTCCTCGCCTCGCTCCGTGGCCTCGAACAGACCGTACTCGGACAACCGCAGCCCGCGCTCCACCGCCCTCTGGCGCAGTGCCACGGTGTGCTCTTTCGAGCCCGTGAAGTAGAGCAGCGCCGCTCCGAAGGCCACCTCTGGCACCACCCGCAGGTCGACCTGGAGGCCGGTCTTCTGCACCACCGTGGCCCGAGTGTCCCCGGCGCCGTCGACCCGCTCGATGGCCGGATAGGCGAGGAAGTGGGCCATCACGGCCTCCGGCTTGGCCGAGGTGGCCACGAAGTCGAGATCGCCCACGGTCTCCTTGCGTCGCCGGAAGCTGCCCGCGGCCTCGAAACGGCCCAGCTCGGGACAGGCCCGCAGGTGCTCCGCAAGATTCTGGACGGCGCGGTCCGCCTCGGAGATCTTGAAGCGCCGCGGGGCCTGACGGCGGTCCTTGAGGAGAGCGAGGAGGCGCACCTGGGTCTTGGGGCCGAAGCCGGGCAGCGTGGCGATGCGACCCCCCGACACCGCCGCGTCGAGGTCGGCGAGGGAGCGAATGCCGAGCTTCTGCCACAGCTCCTTGGCCCGCTTCGGGCCGATTCCGGGCAGGGCCACCACCTCGAGCAGTCCCCGCGGGACGCGCTCGGCCAGCTCGTCGAGCACAGCGAGCCGGCCGGTTTCGACCAGCTCCGTGGCGTGGCGGGCCATCTCGGGGCCGAAGCCCGGCAGCTCGGTCAGATCGTCGCCGGCGGCGAGCCGCCGCGCCAACGGCTCGCCCAGGCCTTGGAGGGTATGGGCGGCGTTCTGGTAGGCGCGAACCCGGAACGGATTGGCGCCCTCGATTTCGAGGAGATCCGCGACCTCCAGGAAGACGGCGGCGACCTCGTCATTGTCCATGGTCGTCGACCGTCACGCCGCGCTCGGCGAGGAAGGCGATCCACCCATCCTCGTCGATCACCGGCACGCCGAGCGCCTGGGCCTTGTCGAGCTTCGAGCCGGCGTCCTCGCCCGCCACCACGAGGCCGGTCTTCTTGCTCACCGAGCCGGCGACCTTGGCGCCGAGAGACATCGCCAGCTCCTGGGCACCCTCGCGGGTGAAGCGGGAGAGGGCGCCGGTGAAGACGACGGTCAGGCCGGCGAGAGGAGCCGCCCCGGCGGCCGGCTCCTCCGCGGGCAGCTCCACCGGGGCGAGCCGGCCGGCGAGCAGGCGGTCCAGCACCTCGGCGTTGTGGGGCTCGGCGAAGAACGCCGTGATCTGCTCGGCCATCCGCGGTCCCACGCCCTCGACCTCCTGGAGCTCCTCGAAGCTCGCCCGGCGCAGGCGCTCGAAGCCGCGGAAGTGGCGAGCCAGGTCCCGCGCCACCGCGGTGCCCACCTCCGGGATGCCCAGGGCGTAGAGGAACCGCGCGAGCTCCGGCGTCGCCGCGCGGTGGATGCCTTCGATCAGGTTCTCGGCACTCTTCTGGGCGAAGCCGGGCAGGCCGACGAGGGCCTCGGCGGTCAGGTCGAACAGGTCCGGCAGCTGGCGCACCAGCTCCTGGGAGACCAGCAGCTTGGAGGTCTCGTCCCCCAGCCCCTCGATGTCGAGGGCGTTGCGCGAGCCGAAGTGGGTCAACCGGCCGGCCAGCTGGGCCGGGCACTCGAAGCTGTTGGGGCAGACCGAGAACGGGCCCCGTTCGACCAGGGCCGTCGCACAGGACGGGCACTCGGCGGGCAGCCGGAACTCGGGGCCGCGCTCGCGGTCGTCCTCCGCGAGGCGCTCGATCACCTGCGGGATCACGTCGCCCGCTCGCTGGATGCGGACCAGATCGCCCTCGCGGATGTCCTTGCGCGCCACTTCCTCGCGGTTGTGCAGGGTGGCGCGGGACACCGTGACGCCGCCGATCTCCACCGGCCGCAGCATGGCCACCGGGGTCACCACGCCGGTGCGACCGACCGACGCGATGATCGCGAGCACGCGGGTGATCTCCTTGCGTGGCGGGTACTTGAACGCGAAGGCCCAGCGCGGGTGGTGGGCGGTGGTCCCGAGCCGCTCGCGGGCGGCGAGCGAGTCGAGCTTGACCACGATGCCGTCGATCTCGTACTCGAGGTCGTCCCGGGCCTCCCCGAGCTCGCGGTGGAACTCGCGTACCGAGTCGGCCGTGGGCGCCTTCCGGCACAGCGGGTTCGTGCGCAGGCCCCAATCGGCCAAAGCGGCCAGGGAATCGGCCTGGGAGAGCAGGATTTCCCCGCCTCGCGCGAGTAGGACGTCGTAGGCATAGAAATCGAGGGCGCGGGCGGCGGTGATCCGGGGATCGAGCTGGCGGACCGAGCCGGCGGCCGAGTTGCGCGGGTTGGCGTAGGGCTCCTTGCCCTCGGCCAGCAGGCCCTCGTTGAGGCGCTCGAAGGCCGACACCGGCATCACCACCTCGCCCCGCACGGCGAGGAAGGTCGGGTAGGGCCGGGTGTCGGCCCGAAGCGCCAGCGGCACGGCGGCGATGGTGCGCACGTTCTCGGTCACCCCTTCGCCCCGTCGCCCGTCGCCGCGGGTGGCGGCCCGGGTCAGCCGACCGTCCTCGTAGACCAGCTCGATCGAGAGGCCGTCGAGCTTGGGCTCGACCACGTAGGACACGGCGTCGTCCCCGAGGGCCTTCCGGAGTCGCTCGTCGAAGCGGTCGAAGGCCGCGGGCTCCGCCGAGGAATCGAGGGACAGCATGGGCGCCGCGTGCTCAAGGGTGGGGAAGGCGTCGAGCACCTGACCCGAGACCCGCTGGGTCGGCGAGTCCGGCGTCACGAGATCGGGATGGGCCTCCTCGAGGGCCCGCAGCTCACGGTAGAGCCGGTCGTACTCTTCGTCGGAGATTTCGGGATTGTCGAGAACGTAATAGCGGTAATCGTGGCGGCGGATCGCCTCCGCCAGGGCCGCGATGCGGTCAGCTGCCGATTCGGGACTCATGGAGCCGAAGCCTAGCAGTCGGCCGTTGTCTTTGCCCCGCCGGCGTCGCCTCAGCGGTTCGAGGGAGCGAATCCCCTCCTTCGAAACCGATCCACAGGAGCGACGACCATGCGTTTGCGACCCCCCTTCCGCTTCCTCCGTTTCCGCTGGCCGCTCGGCCTCGGCTTCACCCTGGCCTTGGCCGCGGGCCTGGCGGCCGCCACCCCCGTCCACGGAGCCCTGCCGTGCCGGGCCACGGCCTCGTCCACCAACGCCGGGCAGGCCGGCACGGTGAGCGCGAACACCGTCGACGGACAAACCGGCACCTTCCTCCAGACCAACTTCGGCAACTGGCAGCACGTCCAGCTGAGCTTCGAGTGCGAGATCGAGATCGCGGGCTTCCGGCGCTTCATGGCCCGGGCCGGTCGCACCGTCCGGGGCGACCAGGGGGAGCAGTTCCTGGTCTCCCAGGACGGCGTCAACTGGACCTACGTGACCCGCGCCGCCTCGACCGGCTGGCAGATCTACTACCCCTACCACCCCCAGGCGTGGCACTCGGTGGCCTACGGTTGGTCCGCCTGGTTGCGGCCGACCGCGCCGATGCGGGCGCGCCACGTGCGGTTCCGGTGGGACGGGGATGCCGACACCCTCAACGAAATCGACCTGGACGCCCGCGCGGTGTTCCGCGTCGAGGGACCGAAGCTGACCCAGAACGGCCTGGTCACCCGGCCCCTGCCGCCGATGCCGATCGTCGCCGGCAAGACCAGCCTCGTCGTCGGGCGCATCGCCGCCCTGGCCGGCGGTCCGGCGCGGGCCGACGCCGCGCGCCTCGAGATCGTCCGGCAGGACACCGGAGCGCTCGTGGGCTCGGTCAACGGTTTCGCCTTTGCCGCCGACGACCGGTCCCTGCTTCCGGCCATTCCGGCCGGCGAGGAGGTGCACTTCTTCCTCTCCGGCTCCGATCTGACTCTGGCCGGCCCGCTGCGCTTCGAGGTGGTCTTGACCGCGGGTGGGCGTACCGATCGCCATGTGCTGCTGTCGAACGTCACTACGGCTGAGAACGAGGGCGTGTCGCTGATGCTCGTCGACCACGACGAAGGCGTGCTGCGCGGCCTGAACGACCTCCTGCGCTTCGCCGACGTGCTCGAGCACACCGCGCGGATGCTCCCGATCAAGGACTCCCACGGCTCGCTGCTGCCCACCGGCTTCGCCACCCGCGGCGCCGTGGGGCTGCGCTACGAATACACCATGAACCTGCCGCTGCCGGAGCTGGGCACGCTCGGCGATCCCCGGCGGGAATTCGTGCTGACCCGCTACACCCAGGGCGACCTCTGCTCCGCCAACCCGCCGAACCGCACTTTCTTCGGCAACCGGGTGGTGCCGATCAACTTCACCGGCGTCGAAGACCTCGATCGCAACGGCGTCTTTGGCGCGAGCGAGGTGACCTTCTGCACCAACCCGCCCGCCGGCAGCTCGGGGATCTTCCAGCGTTTCTCGAACTGGCAGAACCGTGTGACCCAGGACTCGGCTGCCGAGCGCAACCGGGTCGCCACGCGGAACCGCCTGGAGCTCACCGACTTCCAGTTGGCCCTGGTGTCCGGCGGCGGCAACCGGCAGAACCCCTCGGGCCTGCTGGGCATCGCAGGCCCGCGCCAGGGTTGGGCCACCCTCACCGCCACCGGAACCAACTTCCCGGGCCTGCCCCACGAGTTGACCCACGAGCTCGGCATACCGCACTCGAACGTCCGCAACCTCCCCGGTCCCGGCTACGACCTGGCCCGCCTGCGCCGGGTACGGCAGCCCCTGGCGCTCATGTTCGCGGACATCGGCTTTCCGGTCGAGCAAGCCTTTCTGACCGACGCCGAGTTCGACACGGCGCGCGCCCAGCTGCCCGCCGCCACGGTCTCGGAAGCGCCGCGCCGACAGCAGGAATCCCTCGCCGTCACTGGCGTGCTCTTGGCGGATCAGCGAATCGACGACCTCGCGCTGCGGGTCCAACCCGAGGAGCTCGAGGGCGAAATCCTGCGGCGAGATCTCGAGCTCGTGCTGCTCGACGAGCTCGGTGAGGTGCTGGTGACGGGCCCGGCGGAGCTGCTGCCCCCGGGCGAAGAGGACCTGCCGCCCGGCCTGCCGGCCGGCGACGACTGGCCCTGGCGCGGTGAGATTCCCTGGCAGGACTACAAGGACGCGGCCCGCTGGCTGATCGTCCGCGACCGGGCCATGGAGCTGGTGCGCGAGGACCTCGTCCAGCTGAAGCCCACCGTCAAGCTCCTCCAGTGGGACCTGGCCGGCGATCCGATCACGGTCTCGTGGGACGGCAGCCATCCCTTCGGTCACTCGCTGCTCTACGACGTCGCCGTGGAGTATCCCGGCGGCCGGGTGTTTCCTCTGGCCACGGGCACGGCGCTCACGAGCCTGAGTCTGCCCGCGGGGCGCCTGCCGGGCGGCACCAACCTGACCTTGAAGGTGCTGGCCGCGGCCGGGGTCCACACCGCCCAGGACCAGGTCACTGGTCTCGTGGTGCCCAACCGGGCGCCCGAAGTGGTGATTCTGGCGCCCACCAGCGGCGAGACCTTCGCCGCGGGCTCTCCCGTGCAGCTGATCGCCTTCGCCCGGGACCCGGAGGATGGCGGCCTGGTCGGCTCGAGCCTCACGTGGACTTCGAGCCGGTCCGGCGCTCTCGGCACCGGCAGCCGGCTGGCCGTGGTCCTGCCGGCCGGTACCCACGTGCTGCGGGTCACGGCCCGGGATTCCGTCGGCACCGAGGCTACGGCCGAGGTGACGGTGACGGTGCAGTAGCGGCCGGGTCCTGCCGCCGCCACCGACGGTGCATCCACACCCACTGCTCGGGGCGGCGGCGGACCTGCTCTTCGATCGCTCGAGTCATCCGGGCGGTGGCCTCCACCTCGTCGGGGGGCAGCTCGAGGGGCGCGCCCAGGGTGGCGCGGTGGCGGCCCCCGGGCAGGCGCTCGATGAAGGTGGGCAGGATCGCCGCGTTCCGTGCCAGGGCCATCTTGGCGGCGCCCACCGGCGTGTAGGCAGGGCGACCGAAGAAGGGCACCCAGACGCCGTCGACCTGGGTGTCTTGATCGATCAGCATGCCGAGCACTCCGCCCGAGCGCAGGGTGCGCAGCAGCTCCCGGGCCGCTCCGGCTTCGCCGCGCTCGATGGTGTGGGTGCCGAAACGTCCGCGCAGGCCGACCAGAAGGGTCTGGAGCGGCGCCTCGTCCAAGGCCCGAGCCACCACCCGCATGCCCGTGCCCCGGACGTTGATGGCCGCGGCGAGCAGCTCCCAGTTGCCGCAATGGCCGGTCAGCACGATGGCGGGCCGGCCCTCCTTCTTGAGCTCGTCGAGATGCTCGAAGCCCACCGTCTCGACCTTGGCGAAGACGGCGTCGGCTCCGCGCGTGAGCAGCCACAGCACTTCGCCGAGGGTGGTGCCGTGGTGGCGCAGGCTGGCGCGGCCGATCCGCCGGCGCTCCGCGGCGGGAAGCTCGGGGAACGCGAAGGCCAGGTGCTCGAGGATGCGCCGGCGGTCGCGGCCGGCGAGGGGCCAGGCGAGCGCCCCGAGGGCCGCGCCGATTCCCTGGGCGAGTCGCCAAGGTAGGGGAGCAAAGGCGAAGGACAGGCCCCGGAAAGCGATGACGAGCAGGCGGGCACGTCGCCGTCGAAGGGCGGATCGGTCCGTGCTCATCCGCCCAAGAAACCCGCCACGAGGGGCTGCCACTGGCCGCGGGCGCGCAGGATCTCTTCGATCGCCTCCCGCACCGCCCCGCCGCCGCCGGACGAGCCGAGCACCCGGTGGACCCGCTCGCGCACCTCGGCCGCAGCGTCCGCCGGGGCGAAGGAGAGGCCGGCCCGGAGCAGCACCGGGAGGTCCGGCAGGTCGTCGCCGACGTAGGCGATCTCCTCGGCCCGCAGCGCTCGCTCGGAGAGGAACGACTGGAAGGCCGTGCCCTTGTCTTCGCGCCGCTCGATCAAGGCGTCAACGGCCAGCTCGGTGGCCCGGCGGGCCACGGCGGCGCCGCCGCGAGCGGTCAGGAAGCCCACCTTTACGCCGGCTTGCTTGGCGAGCTTCAGGCCCAGGCCGTCCCGCACGTGGAAGGTCTTGTCGATCTCGCCCTCGGCGCCGTAACGCAGCCGGCCGTCGGTCAGGACGCCGTCGACATCGGTCAGCAGCCAGGAGATCCCCATGGCCCGGCGGGTGAACTCCGGTCCCAGGGGTGCCAAGCCATGGACTCCGCTTTGGCTCAAAACAGCTCCAGTCCCCACAGGTCGTGCAAGTGCACGATGCCCAGGTAGCGCCGTTCTCCGTCGACCACGAAGAGCGAGGTGATGCGCCGCTCTTCCATCTCGTGGAGCGCTACCGGCGCCAGCTCCTCGGGGCCGATGGTGCGCGGGCCGGGCATCATGCACTCGGCGGCGGTGTGGTCCAGGGGGTTGGGCTCGCGCTCGAGCCGGCGGCGCAGGTCGCCGTCCGAGATGCAGCCGGCCAGGCGACCCTCGCCATCGATCACGGCCGTGATGCCGAGGCCCTTGCTCGACATTTCGTAGATCGCCTCGCGCATGGTGGCCGCGAGCCCCACGCGCGGGGCGCGTTCGCCCCCGTGCATCAGCTCCGAGACCGGCGTCAGGCGCTTGCCCAGCCGCCCACCCGGGTGCAGGCGGCCGAAGTCCTCGGTGGTGAAGCCGCGGGCCTCGGACAGGGCCATGGCGAGGGCGTCGCCGAGTGCCAGGGTGGCCGTCGTCGAGGCGGTGGGGGCGAGGTTCAGGGGGCACGCCTCGCGGTCGATGGCCACCGGCAGGTGGAGGTCCGCGTGGCGGGCGAGCGGGCTCGCCTCGTTGCCGGTCATGGCCACCAGGGGCACGCCGAGCCGCTTCAAGGTCGGCACCAGGGCCACCAGCTCCTCGTTGGCGCCCGAGAACGATGCCGCGAGCACCGCGTCGTCCCGCACCACCATGCCGAGGTCCCCGTGGAGGGCCTCGGCCGGGTGGAGGAAGAACGCCGGGGTGCCGGTCGAGGCGAGCGTCGCGGCCACCTTCTGGAGCACCAGCCCGCTCTTGCCCATGCCGGTACACACCACCCGGCCGCGGATGCCGAGCAGCAGCTCGACGGCCTGGTCGAAGCGCTCGTCGAGCTGAGCCAGGAGGCCGGAAATCGCGGCCGCCTCGGTGACGAGCACCTCGCGGGCGATCGAGCGGGGCGAGCGGGGAGCGGGCATGGAAGGGGGGGAGTATAACGCCCGCGAGCTTGGCGTCAGCCCGGGCGAGGCGTGCCGATGCGGCGGATCCAGGACCGCACCGTCAAGCCCACCAGGCTGCCGCGGCGGCGCCCGAGCCGGCGCATCGCCGCGATGCGCGGCAGCTCGTCTAACAGCAGTCGGCTCCAGACCTCGACCAGCCGGTCGCAACGAAACTCCGCCGCCCGGGCATGGCCGTTCTCGACCATGGCCCGCAGCAGGCCGGGCTCGTCGCGCAACCGGCGGAGGGCAGAGCCGGCCTCGTCCACGCTCGAGACCTCGAAGTAGTCGAGCTCGCCGCGGCGTAAGCCGCGGCACGCTTGCTCGGGGCCGAGAATTGCGGGGACTCCGGCGAGCCAGGCGTTGATCAGCTTGCTCGCGGGCTTGCCGGCGTGCAGCTGCCGGTCGGCGGGTCGCACCGCGACGACGGCGTCGACTTCCTGGAACGACGACCAATCGACCGGGTAGTGGCGGAAGCCGTTGCGGTCGAAGGGCGCCGCGTCGCAGCGCCATTCGAGGTCGAGGGCCGAGAGAACGGTCTGCCAACGACCGTCCCGAAAGGCCGGGTCCAGGTTTTCGGCGAAGCCCTTGTAGGCGACCACCCGCAGGCGGTCGCCGCGGCCGGGGTCGCGGGCCACGAGCCCGGGCTGGGGCCAGTGCGGGACGTCGAAACAGCGGACCCCGTCGGACTGGCAGCCGTTCTGGAGAATCTCGAAGTCCGCCGTCAGCACGGGCTTGCGGTCCCCGCGCAGGGCCACCAGCAGGGCGTGGCGGCTGTGCCGGCGCTGGCGTTGAACGAGATGCTTGTGCTTGGCGTGGAACACCAGGACCCCGCGGCTCGGCACCGCCTCGGTGAGCTCCACGGGCAGCCCCGCCCGCCGCAGTCGCAGGTAAGTCTGGAGCGTCCAGGCGCGTTCCGCCGTCTGGAACTCGATCGGGTCGGCATCGGGATCGAGCTCGGCCAGGCGCGCGAGCTCCGCCTCACCCGGGAGGAAAAACGACACGGTCGAGGGCGAATCCATGGTGGTTGCGCCGCAGGGTAGCACGAGGCGACAGAAGCTCGCGGCCTTGCGTGGAATAATCGATCTAAGGTCCATGGCAGTCGTTTACTTCATCCAGAGCCACGACGCTCCGGAGTTGCTCGTGCGCCTCGTCGAGCGGCTGCGGGAGTCCGCGACCGGTGGCCTCGTCGTCGTCGGTCACGATCCGAGCCGCGCTCCCCTCGCCCGCGCCGACCTGCCCGAGGGCGACGACATCGTGCTGCGGCTGCGCTCCGAGCCCGTCCGGCGCGGGGAGTTTTCGTGTCTCGAGCCCTACCTGGAGGCCGCCACCTGGCTGGTCGACCGGAAGGTCGACTTCGACTGGCTGGTCTACCTTTCCGGCCGGGACTACCCCGTGCGGCCGGTGGCCGAGATCGAGCGGACCCTCGCCGAAACCCGCGAAGACGGCTACCTGCGCAGCTGGGAGCTCGAATCCCCCGACAGCCCCTGGGGCCTCCGCCGCGCCCATCGCCGCTACGGCTATCGGTACCGCCGCCTGCCGGACTCGCTGCGCTGGCCCCTCAAGCTCGCTAAACCCCTCCTCCGTCTCGCCGGGAGCGAGCTGTCCTTGGTCTACGGCGTCCACCTGGGCCGCCCCGCCCGACCGCCGCTCTTCGGCCCCGACTTCCGCGGCCACGGCGGCCTCCAATGGCACGCCCTCCGGCGAGCCCCCGTCGAGTACCTCGTCGACTTCCTGCGCACCCGGCCGGACGTGGTCGAAGCCTTCCGCCACACCCTCGTCCCCGACGAGGCCTTCGTCCAGACCGTTCTTCTGAACGCCGGCCGCTTCCACTTCAGGAACGAGTCCCGCCGCTACGCCGACACCCACGAACGCCCCGGCGGCCACTGCCGGGTGCTGACGGAGGAGGACTTCGCGGAGCTGACGAGCGGAAAGTACGACTTCGCACGGAAGTTCGATCTGGTGGAGAGCGGAGGGTTGCTGAGGCAGCTGGAGATTCGATGAAGTGGTTGCATTTTGCACCCATGTTCCTGTACCTTCAGGCCATGTCGATTCTCCACGTTCGCAATGTCCCCGAGGAGATCTACGTGGCGCTGTCGGAGCGGGCTCGGCGCAGCCATCGCTCGCTTTCCGCGGAGGTCATCGCGCTGCTCGGCCAGGCTCTCGAGCGTGGCGAGCGGAGTGTCGGCGAGATTCTCGCGGCGATCGAGGCCCGGCGGAAGTTCCAGCCGGCCGCCGCGGGGGCTCCGTCGAGCCTCGAGTTGCTGCGTGAGGACCGCGACGCTTGAGCCGGCCCCTGGTGGTCGACGCGAGCGTTGCGGTCAAGCTCCTCGTCGAAGAGCCGCTCTCCGATCGAGCCCGGGCCTTGTTTCGTCGGCTCGAAGCCGAGCCCGAACTGCGTTTCTGGGCGCCCGATCACCTCTTCGTCGAGTGCGCCAACGTGCTGTGGAAGTACGTGCGGCGGTTCGGCTACGCGCCGACCGCGGCGGGACGGGACCTTGCCGACTTCGCCGCCCTGCCGTTCCAGACCGTGCCTACGCGCCAGCTCGCCGCGATCAGCCTCGATCTCGCCGTCGAGTGGAACGTCGCGGTCTACGACGCGGCCTACCTGGCTCTGGCACTCGGCCTGAACGCACCGATCGTCACCGCGGACGAGGTGCTGGTGGCAAAGGTGCGGGGCGGGCCGTTCGAGGTGGTGTGGTTGGGGGAGCTGCCGGCGGGGTGATGGTGCTCGCTAGACCAGACTGGCCGGAGCGATTGGGTGCGGCTTTACCGCAATCCTCTTGACGGGACCTTGGGCAAAGGCGCGGGGTCATGGAACAGTTGCCGACCAGCCGGAGGTGTTCCCCGATTCGAAGCCGTCGCTGAAGATACCCGGGGGAGCCCGAAAGTAGTACGGATTCACCCCCAGTTGGGCGAAGACGTTCCAACCGGCGACGGCGATGTGGAAACGTCGAAAGTACTCGAAGCCAAAGCCCGATGTCAGGCCATCGACGGTCGCGGCGGCGATACCGAAGCCGTCTCCGGTGGGGGGAGTCACCTGTGCGGTGGCGAGCTCTGTCCGGTACTGCGCGGCCGACGACTCAAATCCCGCGCTTGCGTATGCCGTGGCCATCTGGGCTGTGCCCTCGAACCAGACGCCGTCCCGGTCTTCGTTGAAGTCGAATCCCGAGAAGCCTCCGTCAACGGTGGAATGAAAGGCCTCCGGGCAGGTGAAGATTTCGGGGTGAAGAGCCAGCACTTCCGGCAATGCCAGCACCGACCAGGCCTGGACATCCAAAGGAAGCATGCCGGAACCCACGTTGAGGTTGCTCGGGTCCGTCGAGCCCGCGCGATAGCATCCGATCCCCGGATCCCAGAGGGCCTCGACGAAGGTCCGAGCGTGGCTTGCTCCCGCGGCCCAAGTCGCATCACCCGTCAGCTCAGCGAGTTCGGTAAAGGCCGCGAAGACATCTAGGTTGTGCTCTCCGCTGGCCCACGGTACACGAGGCGCGGGACCTGGAATCTCGAAAGGCCTGAATCCTCCCTGGAAACCCTGGTAAGTTCCTTCGTCGTTTCGAAGCGTGTTGATGAACTGCCCGATCCCTGAGGCCACCTGCAAGTATGTGGGCTCCCCGGTCGCCCGATGCAAGGCCAGCAGCGCGATCATCACCCACGCGTTGTTGCCGACATCGAGAGCCTCCTGGCCGACTTCGAAGAATGCCTGAGGCTGCTCGCAATAGAAGCCGGGAAGAATGACCGCTCCGACGACTCCGTTGGGGGTCCAACCCGGCGGCAGGACGAGGTCGCCGGCCGCATAAGCGGAGCGCAGGCTGCCGCCGGTGAGGAAGCGATCGTGGGCCGCGGCATAGACGAAGGCATCTCCGATGAGCCGTGCCCGGCGCTGGCCGTCGGGCGTGCCCTCGAACAGGAAGGCGAGTAGCGCGATCGCATTGTCGTAGGAGAAGGCCAGATTGCGCAGGGCCAGGTCGACGCCCGCCTGGGTCGCACAGGCCTCGGGAGCTGGCTGCAACGGCAGCGTGGTGTAGCTCCTCAGGAAGCGCGGCTGATCGAGTCGCGCCGCACGGGCTGTGGGGCTGAGTTCGTATTGGATGTCGTCGAGGTAGAAGACCGCTCCGCCCGGGTTGAGTTCATCGCTGGCGACCCAACCAAAGCCACCCAGCACATAGCTCAAGTTGAGGGCGGCGAGGCCCTCGATCGAGTACTGCTGCCAGGTGGCGCTCAACGTCGTTCGGGTACCTTGAGGCGGATAGCGTTGATTCGAATCCGGATGGGGCATCACCGGAATCCCATGACCGACGCCGGCGAGGAAGAACTCCACCTGCTCGCCGCCGTTCTCGCCGCGCGCCCAGAATGTCAGCCGCTCGACGCCGGAGAGATCGACCCCGGCATCGGGATACTCGCCGAAGTTGAGTCGCGGGCTGGTATCCGAGCCGAGCAGGACGCCGTTGAGGAAGTAGAAGCCACCGAAATTGGGCCCAGCCACATCCAGGAACTCGCAACGCATCGAGGTCGCACCCCGCCGGGGGTTCACGGTCCACGAGCCGTTGATCGTCACCGCCGCGGTCGCACCAGGGATCTTTCCGTAGGCGTGGAAGCGGTTGCCGGCCGAGCTCACGTCCTCGTATACGGGGATCCTGTCGTGAAAGAGGTCTTGGACCGTTCGCAGGTACTCGAGACTGGCGCTTGCCGAGGGGTTGGTTGCACTCGCCGCGATCGGCAGGAGAGCAAGGCCGAGCGCAAGGATCGCCACATCCAGCGAGATGGCACTTCTGTGTCCACGGAGATTTGGAGCACCGGTAGCGCATCGCATCGAGAGCCTCCTTGAAGCGCCGACACTATCGGGCAGCTGTCATCTAACGGATAGTACTACCGTTCTACTCTTTGAGATTGTCTAGATTTCGCTGATCGTGCCTGCGAAGAATCCCTTGCCGCGGACTACCTTGGGCCGTACGCCAAGCCGTAGAAGCTCATCTGGAAGCGGGACGACCGGATTCTGGGGAAGGCCTTTGTTCCGGCGTTTGGGACTCCAACGCCGGACTCGATCACTTCGCGGGAAATTGGGAACTTTCGAAGGCCTGCCTAATGTGGCGAAGGCCCCTTAGCTGCCAGCCGGCCTCACCCCCACCCCCGCACCAAACTCGCCAGCAGCCGCTCCGCCCGTCCGGGCGGGAGCTGGGTCGTAGCGTCGGACAACGCCTTCTCCGGGTCCGGGTGGACTTCCAGGAACACGCCATCTGCGCCGGCGGCGATGGCGGCTCTCGCCAAGGGCTCGGCGTACTCGCGGGCGCCGCCGGTTTCTTTGCCGCCGCCGGGGAGCTGGAGGGCGTGGGTGACGTCGAAGACGACCGGAATACCCTCCCGGTGCATCATGGCGAAGGCCCGCATGTCGACGACCAGGTTGTTGTAGCCAAACGAGAAGCCGCGCTCGGTGACGGTCACGCGGTCGTTGCCGGCGGCGCGCGCCTTGTCGACGACCTTGGCCATGTCGCCGGGCGCCATGAACTGGCCCTTCTTGATGTTGACGGCGCGGCCGGTGCGAGCCGCGGCCACCACGAGGTCGGTCTGGCGGCAGAGGAACGCCGGGATCTGGAGGATGTCGCAGACCTCGGCCACGGGGCCGACTTCGCAGACCTGGTGGACATCGGTGAGCACCGGCAGGCCGGTGACCTCTTTGACTCGACGCAGCATCGGCAGGCCCCGCTCGAGGCCGGGGCCGCGGTAGCTGTCCGCCGAGCTGCGGTTGGCCTTGTCGTAGGACGACTTGAAGATCGGCGCGAAGCCCAGGCGGGCGGCGGTCTCCTTCAGCCAGCGGGCGACTTCGAGGGCCAGCTCCTCGCTCTCGAGGGCGCACGGCCCGGAGATGACCGGCAGGGGAGATGCGCCCGGTGGGCCGCCGATCGTGACGCCGGGCGCCAGTTCGATGCGGCGAGCTTCGAAGTGGGGCGTTTCGTCCGTCTTCACGTCAGCTCACCGAAGGCGACCCCCGCGGCCTGGGCGTCGCGCTCGAGCTGGCTGCGTCGGTCGTGCTCGCCGAGGGCCGCAGCGATGAAGGAGACGAACAGCGGGTGCGGCGCGTAGGGCCGGCTCTTGTATTCGGGATGGAACTGGCAGCCGAGGAACCACGGGTGGTCGGGCAGCTCCACGATCTCCACGAACTTGCCGTCGGGCGACAGGCCGGACACTCGCAGGCCCTTGCCGGTCAGCGTTTCGAGATACTTCTGGTTGACCTCGTAGCGATGGCGGTGGCGCTCGCTGATCTCGTCGGTGCCGTAGATCCGGTGGGCCAGGGTGCCCTTCTTGACCTTGCACGGGTAGGCCCCGAGGCGCATGGTGCCGCCCATCTCCTCGACGCCCAGCAGGTCGCGCAGCTTGTAGACGACCGGATGCTCGGCGTCTTCGTCGAGCTCGGCGGAGGTGGCCGTGGGCACCCCACAGACGTTGCGGGCGTACTCGATGACCATGGACTGCATGCCCATGCAGATGCCGAAAGTCGGAATACGCCGCTCGCGGCCGTAGCGGATCGCGCGGATCTTGCCTTCGATACCCCGCTTGTCGAAGCCGATGGGGATCAGGATGCCGTCGAGGTCCATGGCCTCCCGCGGGAAGCCGGCGCCCTCGATGTGCTCGGAGTGGAGGTAGACGATCTCGACCTTGGTGTCATTGGCGATGCCGCCGTGGAGCAGTGCCTCGTTGAGGCTCTTGTAGGCGTCCGGGAACTCGACGTACTTGCCCACGACACCGATCCGCACGTGGTGCTTCGGGTTCTTGATCTTGCCGACGAGCTCCTCCCAGCGCGACAGATCGCGCCGGTAGTGGGGGAGGTTCAACAAGTCGAGGAGCTTCTCGTCGAGCCCCTCCTGGCAGAACGCCAGGGGGACTTCATAGATCGTGCCCACGTCCCGGGCTTCGAAAACCTGGTCCGGGTCGACGTTGCAGAACAGAGCGATCTTCTTGCGCAGCTCCGCCCCCAAGGGCCGATCGCAGCGGCACAGCAGGATGTCGGCCGAGATGCCGATCTCCCGCAGCTCGCGCACCGAGTGCTGGGTGGGCTTGGTCTTGAGCTCGTCGGCGGCTGCGATGTAGGGAACCAGGGTCAGGTGGATGTTGATCGCGTTGAACCGCCCGAGCTCCTGGCGGAACTGCCGGATCGCCTCCAGGAACGGCAGCGATTCGATGTCGCCTACGGTGCCGCCGATCTCGACGATCACCACGTCGGTACCGTCGGCGAGGCGGCGCAGGGCTTCCTTGATCTCGTCCGTGATGTGGGGGATGACCTGGACCGTCTTGCCGAGGTAGTCGCCGCGGCGTTCCTTGGCGATGACCTCTTGATAGATCCGCCCGGTCGTGTAGTTGTTGCGCTTCGACATCGTGGTGTGCGTGAAGCGCTCGTAGTGACCGAGATCGAGATCGGTCTCCGCACCGTCGTCGGTGACGAACACCTCGCCGTGCTGGTAGGGCGACATGGTGCCTGGGTCGACGTTCACGTAGGGGTCGAACTTCAAGAGCGAAACGGTGAATCCCCGGGCCTCGAGAATGGCGCCGACGGAAGCGGCCGCCACGCCCTTGCCCAGAGACGAAACGACGCCGCCCGTCACGAAAATGAATTTGGTCGCCATTATGTTCTCCTAGCAATTCCCGTCACGCCCGCGAAAACCCTCACCCTCAATCCCTCTCCCACAGAGCGGGAGAGGGACGCCCCCACCCCTCATTTCTTGAGCCCCTCTCCCGCACTGCGGGAGAGGGGTTGGGGTGAGGGCGTCACGTCGCCCGCCCCGGGTACTGGGAAGAAGACGCCAGAATCCGTTCCACCCGCTCGAGATCCGCCGCCGTATCCACACCGATCGACGGCTTCGCGGCCGGCAGGACGCGGATACGGATGCCGTGGTAGAGCGCTCGCAGCTGCTCGAGGGACTCGGTCGTCTCGAGGTCCGTCGGCGACAGGGCGGCGAGCGTGAGCAGGACGTCCTTGCGGTAGCCGTAGATTCCGAGGTGCTTCCAGGGTCGCTTCGCGCCGATGGTGTCCGGGTTGCGCGGGTACGGAATTCGGGAGCGGCTGAAGTAGAGCGCGTAGCCCTCGCGATCGAGCACCACCTTGACCGCACTCGGGTCGTCGAAGTCCTCTTCCGCGGCCACTGCCGCCAAGGTCGCCATGGCCTCGTCGGGATGGGCACGCAAGTGCGCCGCGAGATCCGCGATGCCCGACGGGTCGATCAGCGGCTCGTCGCCTTGGATGTTCACGACCGCCGCGGCGTCCCAGGACCGAGCCGCCCAGGCGATGCGATCGGTGCCGCTGGTGCACTCGGTCGGGGTCATCTCGACCTCGCCCCCGAAGCCCCGCACGGCCGCCGCGATGCGCTCGTCGTCGGTCAGGACGACCACCCGATCGAGCCCCGCGGCCTCGGCCGCGCGCCGGTAGACGTGCTCGATCATGGGCCTACCGGCAATGGGCAACAACGGCTTGCCGGGCAGCCGCGTGGCGGCGAACCGGGCCGGAATGGCACCGACGATCAGGCCGACGGAGGGGATCTTGGCGAGAGGGGGATTTTCGGAAGGGGGCACGACCCAATCTATTGCGTGGACCGTGGGGGTGTCAACGGTGAAGGGACGCCTGCCTGGGTGGCCTTGGACCCCATGCTAGGCTTCGATCCGTGCTCGAAAAGGTGGAATTGCTGCGACTGATGGCGGCTTTGGAATCGCCCCGCGTCGAGCGAACGGCGGCGACAAGGGACACGGACAAGTTCGGCGAGGCGATTTGCGCCTTCGCCAACGACCTTGGTAACGATCGCCAACCGGGCGTGCTGTTCGTCGGCGTCGATGATGGTGGCGAGCCCGTTGGGATCGAGGTCACGGACCGCCTGCTCCAGAATCTCGCGGCGATTGCGTCCGATGGAAACCTCCTCCCGCCGCCTTTGCTCGTGACCCAGAAACTCGAAGTTCAGAGCGGACAAGTCGCGGTCGTCGAGGTCGAGCCTTCCCGGGACACGCCGGTCCGCTACAAGGGCGTTGTTTGGGTTCGTCGCGGGCCTCGACGAGGCCGCGCGAACCCAGAGGAAGAACGCCGACTGAGTGAAAAGCGCGCGTCCCACCTGAGCCGCAGCTGGGATCTGCGAGCTTGCGCCGACGCAACTCTCGGCGACTTGGCTCTGGAACTGTTCGCCCTCGACTACCGCAGGGCCGCGATCGCGCCGACGGTTCTCGAGGAGAACGACCGACCCCTCGAGCAACAACTCGCCGCTTTGCGGTTCTACGACCTCGGTACGGCGCGGCCCACGAACGCCGCAGTCCTGCTGTTCGGTGTCGACCCCTTGTTCTTCTTCCCCGGCGCCTACGTCCAGTATGTCCGCTATGCCGGAAGCGACCGTGCGGCGAACGTGTCGACCGAACGCCGGCTCGAGGGAGATCTCGGACAGGTGCTTCGCGGACTCGGCTTGCTGGCCGAGGAGTTGGCTGCCGCACGGCCCGAGTATGTCGACCACTTCCGCGAGCGGACGGTCTTCGACTATCCGCCCCGGGCCTTGCGGGAGCTGCTGGTCAATGCGGTGATTCACCGCAACTATGAAAGCTCCTCGGTGCCGATCCAGGTCGACCATTTCGAGGATCGTCTCGAAGTCCTGAACCCGGGCGGGCTTCATCCGGACCTCTCTCTGGAGTTGTTTCCTCGCGGAACGGCCTATCGGAATCCGGTTCTCGCCGAGGCGGCCAAGGTACTCGGCTTTGCCAACCGGTTCGGTCGGGGCATCGAGGTCGCCCAAGCGGAGTTTGCGAGGAACGGTTCGCCAGCCGCGGTCTTCCAGCCGGTCGAGAATCACTTTCTGGTCACGGTCTGGAAACGCCCGTGAAGACCATCGCCTTCTTCAACAACAAGGGCGGAGTGGGAAAGACGACCCTGGTCTATCACCTGGCCTGGATGTTCAACGAGATGGGCATCGACGTCGTGGCGCTGGATCTGGACCCCCAGGCGAACCTGACGAGTGCGTTCTTCGATGAATCTCGGCAGCTCGACCTGTGGTGGCCGGCGGACAACCGCTCGGACAGCATCTTCAAGGCCGTCGAGCCCCTTCTCGAGCATCTCGGCGACATCCAGCCGGCAAAGCTGGCGTGGATCGCGAATCATCTCCACCTGCTCCCTGGCGACTTGGCACTCAGCCGCTTCGAGGATCGCCTCGCCGAGGCTTGGCCGAAGTGCTTGACCGGTGACGCCGACAGCTTTCGGGTGACCACGGCCTTCTATCGCTTGGCCGCTCAGGCGGCCCAGGAACGACGGGCCTCCATCGCCCTGTTCGATGTCGGTCCCAGCTTGGGGGCGCTGACGCGTGCGGCGTTGATCGCCAGCGACTTCGTCGTCGTTCCTCTGGGAGCGGACCTTTTTTCCCTTCAAGGACTCATGAATCTGGGGCCGACGCTGCGCAAGTGGCGGCAAGACTGGCTGAAACGTATCAACGAGGCACCCGGTTCCGTTTCTCCGCTCCCGACTGGAGACATGCGTCCCGTGGGATACGTCGTGCTTCAGCACGCGGTCCGCGCTGATCGGCCGGTCTTTGCTTACCAGAGATGGGACGAGCAGATTCCTCCCACCTATGCCGAGCAACTTCTCGACGAGCCACGACAACCCGGCAACCACTGCTTGGCCCGCATCAAGCACTACCGCAGCCTCATGCCCCTTGCCCAGGAGGTCCGCAAGCCGATGTTTCTGCTCAAGCCGGCCGATGGGGCCATCGGCGGCCACGCCCAGGCCGTCGAGCAGTGCTACGCCGACTTCAAGGCGCTCGCCGAGCGTTTGCTCGAGGTTTGCGGGCTCGAGCGCGATTGAATCGCCGCCGCCGCGCCCGGTGGTAGATTCCGGCGGTGGCGTCTCCCTTCTCCTCTCTCGAGCCGCGTCATCCCCTGGCGCGCCGGGTTCTCACGATGCTGGTGGTGGCTTTCGCGCTGGGCTTCGCCGAGGCGGGTTGGCGGGCGGCGAAGGCCTTCGGCCAGCCGACGGATGGAGCGCGGTGGATCTGGGCGGCGGACGCCAACGTGCGCGAGCAGGCGCCGCGGGCCTTCTACCTGGTGCGAGATTTCGAGCTGGACGACCCACCGCCGACCGAGGCGACGCTCCTGGTCGCGGGGGACGAGGAGTACGTGGTCTGGCTGAACGGTCAGCGGGTCGGATCGAGCCGGTTCACCGGGATGCCTCTCGACTCTTTCGCGGTCGCTCCGCTGCTGCGCGCCGGCGGGAACCGGCTGGTGGCCGAGGTGCGCAGCCGGCGCAGCGCCGGCGGCTTCCTGCTCGCGTTGCTGGACGGGCCGAACGGCTGGCCGCTGGTGAAGTCGGACCGCTCGTGGCGGGTGCAGCGGGTGGCGCGGCCAGGTTTGATCGAGGGTTGGTTGCCCGTTCTGGCGCCCGGCGTCGCCGTGCCCGAGGGCTACCGGGGAGCGGTGGGGGAAGAGCCGGTGGAGTGGGGTGTGCCGCCGACCGGTCGCTGGGGGGTGCCGCAGGCGTCTCCCGCGGGCCCGGCGAAGACACTGTGGCGCGACCGGCTTTCGGAAGCGGTGACCTTGCCCGGCTCCCGGGCCGGAGAGGGCACAGCCGGCTCCGTGCGGTTCGACTTCGGGCACGAGGTAGTCGGCTACCTGACCATTCGGTTCGCGCCGCGACCGACCGAACAGGGTCCGGCGGCGGCGCTCCTGGCTCTCGGCACGGAGGAACCTCCGGATCTCGCCACCGGTTCTCCGGCCGCCACCATCGCGGTGGTTCCCGCGGGGGCGCGGCTGTGGCGCGACGCCACGGTGCGCCGCTTCCGGTATCTCGAAGTTTTCGGGCAGGTCGAGGCCGAGGCGACGATCGCGGACCCGGTCGAGCCCGAGTTCGCCGCCGCCGCGGTGGTGGCGGATCGGTTCCTCGCCAAGGGACTGGCGGGAGTGGTGCCCCCTTCCACGAGGGCGCCGGTCGAAGACGAGCTGCGCCGCGAGCTCGAACGGCTCGCCGGGGGCCGGTGACGCGGGGCCTGGGCGGAGCGAAAAGAGTCGCCTCCCCCTTGCGGTGATTTCCCGCAATCTCCTATTCTCCCAGCCTCTGCCTCAAGATGCGTCGCCGCGTGCGCGAAGGGAAGGAGCGAAGTGTGGCCGATCCATCGTGCGGATGCCGTGGATGGCTCTCGTCCGAGCCGAGTCGAGGTGGGTCGTGAGCTCGGGCAAATCCGGCGAGCTCCACCTGCTCGTGCGGGCCGGGGCCGACGTTTGTGCTCTGCCCGTGCGGCGAGTGCGGCGGATCCTTCGAGAGTTGCCTGTCTCTCCTCTGCCCGGCGCGGCACCGGAGCTGAAGGGCCTCGCTGAATTCGGAGGAGAGCCGATGCCGGTGCTCGACCTGGTCCGGCTCGTGGGCGCCGCGCCGGGGGCCAATCCCGCCTATCCGCTGATCGTGGTGGCGTGGGCCGGACCCGACGATCGGCGCGAGCTGGTCGGCTTCGCGGTCGATGCGGTGCTCGAGGTCGCCTACGTCGCTCCGGAGTCCATCGTGCCCGCCGCGGGTGGCTGGTTTCGCGGCGATGTGAGCCTCGGCGGGCGGGCGGTGCGGGTGCTCGATCCCGAAGAGCTTGGGGCCGGCGGTTGAGCCGGTGGCTGCTCCTCGACCGCGCGGGGAGTTTGTGGGCTCTCGGCCACGAGGCCGTCCGCGCGGTCGAGCGCCGCGGCGGCGGTTTCCGGGTGAGGGTGGCGGGCGGCGACTTGGAAGTGGATTCCGTGCTGGGAGTGGTGGAGGGTCTGGAGCTGCACGTGGCGGGGCCGGTCCTGCAACGCTTCTGGCGCGAGCCCGTGGGTGGGCTCGCGGTCCACGGAGCGCGTCCCTTGGTGGTGCTCGATCCGGAGCGGCCGCCCTCGGTGTTCGGGTCATGGAACGTGGGTGAGGGAACATTGGATGTCCAACAAGAATGAGCGCTGGGATGGGGCCTCGGTCGGATTCCTGCTGCTGCTGACGCTCGCGGTGGCGAGCTACGTGCTGCTGGTGGTGGGAGAGGTGGGCGGCGCCGCGAGTTGGCGGACGGCGGTTTTCCTGCCGCTCGCGGCGCTCCTGGTCACGGTCTACGCCCTGATCACGTTCCGCGACCATCGACGCCTGCAACAGGAGCTGCGCGGGAGCGAGCAGCAACGCAAGGAAGTCGAGGGCGGCCTGGTAGGTGCCCTCGAGGACCTGCGGGTGGGCGACCTGGTGTCCATGGGCCGGCGCGCCAAGAACCTGCCGGCCAGCGTCGGTGCCGCCTTCAAGAACGCCGGCGACGCGATCAACAGCCTGGCCCAGCAAATCCAGGCCAGCTCCACCGAGGTCGCCACGGCGGCCAGCTCGGTCAACCAGATCGCCTCCGAGCTGGCCTCCGGATCGTCCGAACAAGCGGCCTCGGTAGTCGAGATCACCGCCGCCATGGAGGAGCTGGCCCGCACCGCCGCCCAGATCGCCGAGAACGCCACCGCCCAGGCCCGCCTGACCGCCGAGGCCGAGGCCTCCGGGGCGATCGGTTCGGACGCCGTGGATGAGGCCGTGGGCGGCGTCGAGGAGGTCAAGAAGCGGATCGCCGGAATCGCCTCCCGGGCCGACACCCTGGGCACCCGATCGAAGGAGATCTACCGGGTGCTCGACCTGATCACGGACATCGCCCAGGAGACCCACATCCTGTCCTTGAACGCCGCCATCGAGGCCGCTGCCGCGGGCGACCACGGCCGGCGCTTCTCGGTGGTGGCCGAGGAGGTGCGCCGTCTGGCCCAGCGCTCCCAGGAGTCCGTCGACTCGGTCCGCAACCTGCTCGACGAGTTCACCAGCTCCATCCGCGCCACCGTGGTCGCCACCGAGGAAGGCTCCAAGGAGGCCGGCCGGGTGCTCGAGCGGACTCGTGCTGCCGCGGCGGCCATCGACGAGCTGAAGAGCTCCTCGGTGGATACCGCGCGGGTGGCGCGGGAGATCTCGCTGGCCACCCAGCAGCAGAACGCCGCCTCGGACCAGGTGGTGCTGACGCTCAAGGAGGTCAGCCAGGTGGTCCAGCGCATGGCCGACAGCTTGAAGCAATTCACCGGCACCGCCGATCGGTTGAACCACCTCGGTCTCGGCATCCAGTTGGTGGCCCAGTCGTACCATCTCGACTCGCCGCACTCGTTGAAGCACGTGGCCGAGGACTGGGCGGAGGAGATCCGCCAGCGCCTGGGCAGCTGGGAGGCGATCGAGCTGGTGCTCGAGGACATGGCCCAGCGGCGCCCGTTCCTCGAGTGCGTCTATTTCTTCGACGAGCGCGGCGGCCAGAACGCTCTCGTCGTCAACCACCAGCTGGTCGGTCCGATCGACGTACGACCTTCGGTGCGAAGCGGTGAGGGCTTCTCCGAACGGCCGTGGTACCGCGCCGCCGTGCTCGACGGGCGCGCGGTGGTGACGCCGCTGTTCTCGTCGCTCCTGACCGGCCAGTCGATCTTCACCGCGGCCTGTCCGGTGTACGACGGTGGCCAGTTGCGCGGGGTGCTGGGGCTCGACATCAACGCCGACAGCTGGGCCAAGATCTGAACTCGGGGGCTCCCCCGGAAAACCCGTGTCGCCGGAGGACGTTTGCCCCTCGATCCCGAGCTCGAGTCACTCGCTCCGCTGTTCGTCGAGGAAGCTCGCGATCGGCTCGAGCGCCTCGCCACCCTCTGTGACCGCCTGGAGGTCGATTCGGCCGCGTTGACCGAGGTCCGGCGCGAGCTCCACACGGTCAAGGGTGCGGCGCGGATGCTCCAATTGCCGGCGGTGGCCGAGCTGTGCCACGCCGCCGAGGAGCTGGTCGAGCACCCGCGGCCCGGCACCGGTTCCGAGCTGACCCGAGTGGTCGACCGGTTGTCCGAGATGGTCGACGACGTGGCGAGGTCCGAGATGCCGGCGCCCGCCATCGACCTGTTGGCGCGGCTGCAGCGCCTGCTGGTGGGCGAGAACGGTGGCGCGGAGACTCCCGAGGCGCCGGCCGAGGCGCCGTCGACTCCCCAGGAGCCCACCGCGGCGACCGGGGCCGAGGCCAGGAATCGCGGTCTGGCGCACGGGGACGTGCGGGTCGACGCCACCGCCCTCGACGCGGTGGCCGACCAGGCCACCCAGGTGCGCATCCTCGCCCTGTCCTCCCGGGGCTCCGTGGAACGGCTCTACGAGCTGGCGAAGCTGGCCGAGCAGGGTCTCCGGGAACCCCAGCCGACCCAAGTGCTGGCGGTCTTGGCCACCATGCTGCGCCGCCTGGCGGTCGACATCGAGGGCGGCCAGCGCCGCCTGCTGCGCTCGTCGGAAGAGAGCCTCGATCGCCTGTTGGCGCTCCAGCTCCAGCCGCTGCGCACTTCGCTTCTGGGGCTCGGCCGCTACGCCCGGGACCTCGCCCGCTCCCTGGGCCGGGAGGTCGAGGTCGATCTCGAGGGCGAGGAGACCCGGCTCGACCGGCGGATCTCTCGCGAGCTCGAGGAAGCCCTGCTGCACCTCGTGCGCAACGCCGTCGACCACGGCATCGAGTCGCCCGGCGAGCGGGTGGCTCGCGGCAAGCCGCCGATCGGCCGCCTGCTGCTGCGCGCCGAGTCGGTGGCCGGCCGGGTGCGGCTGACGATCGCCGACGACGGCGCCGGCGTTGACCGCGAGGCGGTGGTGGCCCAGGCCGTCAAGGTCGGGCTCATCGACGCCGCGGCCGCCGACCACCTGACCCGCGAGGAGGCCTACCGGTTGCTCTTCGCCCCGGGGTTCTCGACCCGACGCAAGGTCTCGGAGATCTCGGGCCGCGGCGTGGGCCTGGACATCGTGGCCTCGGCCACCGCGCGAGTGGGTGGCGAGGTCCTGCTGGCGGCGGAGCCGGGCCGGGGCACCACGGTGGTGCTCGAGGTGCCCCTGGCCCGCCGCGGCGAGCTGGTCATGAAGCTGCGCGTGGGCCACTCCTCCGTCGCCCTGCCGTCCTCGGCGGTGCGCGAGGTGTTGCGGTTCTCCCCCGCCGCGGTGATCGAACGCGACGGCCGCACCTATCTCGAGCTCGATGGGCGCCTGGTGCCCTTCGTGGCGGTGGCGAGGATGTTCGGCGAGGTGCCGGCGGAACGCCAGATCCTGCTGCGCGGCCGGGCCTCGGGACAACCGCTGGCCGTGGCGGTGGACGCGGTCGAGGGCGAGGAGGAGGTGCTGGTCCGGCCGGTGACCCGCAGCGCCTCGGTCGAGCCGGTGATCGAAGGCGTGGCGCTACTGGCCAGCGGCCGGCCGATCGGCATCCTGTCGCCCTCGGTGCTGGCCCAGCGCACCCTCCTGCGGCAACCGGCCATGGTCGCGGTGGCCGCCCCCGGCGCCCCCCGGCTGCGGGTGCTCCTGGTCGACGACTCGCTGGTGACCCGCGAGATGGAGCGGCGTCTGCTCGAGGACGCGGGCTTCTCGGTCACCGCCGCGGGCGACGCCGAAGAATGCATGAGCTTCCTGGGCGAGATGACCTTCGACTGCCTGGTCACCGACATCGAGATGCCGGGCATGGACGGCTTCGATCTGACCCGCCGTCTGCGCTCCATCCCCCAGTTCTCCCAGCTGCCGATCATCGTGGTCTCGACCCGCGATCGGCCGGAGGACCGGCTCCAGGGCCTCCAGGCCGGGGCCGACGCCTATCTGACCAAGCAGAGCCTCGACGCCGGCGAGCTGGTCGACCTGGTGCGCCGTCTGTCGGGGATCCGTTGAACGACGCGCCGGCACCCCGTCCCCCGATTCGCTCTCCGATCCGCATCGCGATCGTGGACGATTCCGCCTCGGTGCGGGCCGTGGTGCGCCGCTTCTTCTCCTGGACCGAGGACATCGAGGTGGTGGGGGAGGCGGTGGACGGCCGGGCGGCGGTGGACCTGGTGCTCGAGAAGGAGCCGGACGTCGTCCTGATGGATCTCATGATGCCCGGCCTCGATGGCTACGGCGCCACCGAGGAGATCATGGCCACCCGGCCGACGCCGATCATCGTGCTGTCGTCGCGGGCCAATCGCAACCAGATGCGGATCGCCTTCGAGTGCATGCGGCGCGGGGCCGTCGAGGTGATGGCCAAGCCGGAGGACACCGAGAGCTGGAAGCAACTCGCCGAGAGCCTGCCGGAGCTGGTCCGCACGGTGGCCGCGCGCCCGGCCGCGGGCGTGGCCGAGGAGCCGCCGCCGCCGCCGATCGAGCGCGAGCCCGCCCCGCGCCGCCTGCGCTGGGTGGCGGTGGGGGCCTCGACCGGCGGTCCCACGGCCCTGCGCGAGCTCATCGAGACCTTGCCGGTGCCGTTTCCCATGACTCTCCTGATCGTCCAGCACATCACCGCGGGTTTCGAAGCCGGGCTCGCGGACTGGCTCAACAAGGCCTTCGTCCCCGACATCCGCCTGGCCAAGGACGGCGAGATGCCGCGCCCCGGCACGATTCGGCTGGCTCCCCGGGACGCCCACCTGGTGCTCGACCCGGGCGGAATCCTGCGTCTCGATCGGGCGACCCCGGCGCGCGGCGGTCACCGTCCGTCGGTCGACGAGCTGTTCTCGTCGGTCGCCCGGAGCGCCCCGGGCAACGCCGCCGGGGTGCTCCTGACCGGCATGGGTACCGACGGCGCCGACGGGCTCGCGGAGCTGCATCAGACGGGCGCCTTGACCTTCGCCCAGGACCAGGCCAGCTCGGTCGTCTTCGGCATGCCCCGGGTGGCGATCGAACGGGGTGTCGTCGACCTCGTGCTGTCCCCCGCGGAGATCGGCCGGGCGCTCGGCCGCATCGCCCTCGAACCCATTTCGAAGGGGCGATCGTGAAGGAGGACGGAGGCGAGGGCGCGGCACTCGATCGCCTGGTCGACCTGATCCGCGAGGAAACCGGCAACGCCTTGCCGCGGGCGCGCCAGGGCTACCTCGAGGAGATCGCGGTGCGGCGAGCCCGAGCGCTCGGCCAACCAAGCCTGTCGATCTACGTGACCTCCCTCGAGCGCGGCCTGCTGGACGGCGAGTGGCAGCGGTTGGTGCCGCTCCTGACCGTCAAGGAGTCCTTCTTCTTCCGGGCGCCCCAGCAGTTCGAGGTGCTCCAGCGGGTGCTCCTGCCGCGGTTGGCCACGGACCGCGCCCGAGCCCAGAACCTGCGGATCTGGTCCGCGGCGGCGGCGCGGGGCGAGGAGGCGGCCACCCTGGCCCTGGTGCTGGCGGAGTACGAACCCCTGGCCCATGGCGACTGGCGGGTGATCGCCACGGACCTGGACGGCGAGGCGCTCGAGGCAGCGCGCCGAGGGCTTTACGGCGAGCGGGCGGTGGCCCAGGTGCCCCCGGTTCTGCTCGCCCGCTGGTTCGAGCGCCGGGGCGACCTCTACGAGCTCTCGCCCGCGATCCGGGCGCGCATCGACTACCAGCCGATCAACCTGGCCCGGCCGCCCTATTTCGACCTGCCCGCCGAGCCCTTCGACCTGATCTTCCTGCGCAACGTGCTGATCTACTTTCGCCGGCCACTCCAGCGCCGGGTGGTGGGCGAAGTGGCGGATCGGCTGGCCCCGGGGGGCACCCTGTTTCTGGGCGCCTCGGAGACGCTCTGGCAGATCTCCGATCGGCTCGCCGCGGTCGATCTCGGAGATTGCTTCGCCTATCGCCACCCGCCGCAGAAGCCCCCGGCTCCGCCCCCCGCTCCCCGCCGCCCGCGGGGTGAGGGTTCGCCGGTGGCCCGAGTCCTCGGGCGAGTCGTAGTGCCGGCCCCGCCCGCCGCGGCTCTCCCTCCGCCCAAGGAGGCCCGGGGTGCCCGGGCGGTGATCGCGAGCGGTGCCGAAAGGCCGCCCCCCGCGAAGGCCCCCGATGCCCGCGAGCTGGTCCTGCGCGCCGCCCGCGAGCTCGCCGCCAACCGCCTGGCCGAGGCCGCGAGGTGGCTCGCCGAGGCTCGCGCCGCGGATGGCTCCGAGCCCGCCGTCTACGCCCTCGAAGGCTTCCAGGCCGACATCGCGGGCACCACCGAGGAAGCGCTCACCGCCTACCGCGCGGCCCTGTTCCTCGATCCCCAGCTCTACCAGGTCCGGGTGCTGCTCGCCGAGGGCCTGGCGAGGCTCGGCCACCCGGACCGCGCCGAGCACCAGTTTCGAGAAACCCTCGCCACCCTGGCCCCAGGAGGCCGCCCCCACGACCTCGTCCTCCTCGAAGAGCTGCCGCTCCCAAACCGCACCGGAGCGGAGCGGAGATGCCGGGTGGGGCTGGGCGGGCGGTGAGCTGTTGGTCTGGTTGACAACGCCACCTGCCGTTGGCATCATCGCCAACATGAAAGCGACCCTCGTCGCCCGAACACGAATTGTCTACGCCGAGAACGCTTTCGCCGAACTGGTCCTCTGGAGGGTCCCTGAGCCCGTTTCGGGGTCAGCGCATGAGTACAAGTATCGGTTGGCCTACGTTGTAGATGCGGTCTGCGTCGTGCGCTACGACAACGAGGTCGGCAAGGGAGACCATCGTCACTTCTGCGAAGTGGAATCCAAGTACTCCTTCACCACACCCGAGGAATTGGTCGCAGCCTTCGAGCGAGACATAGCGAGGTGGAACCATGAAAACAGTCACTCTTGACGTCCGCGTGCCCAGCGAGTCCATCGCGGACTTTGCAAGTACCTGGCGAACTGGCACACCCGAAGTGTCAGCACGCATCAGCTTTGCGACCCCCGAGCTTCTCTGGAAGGTCCTTACGGCGAAGCGCTGGGAACTCTTGAAGGTCCTGTGTGGCGCGGGACCGGTGTCCATTCGAGAGGCGGCACGGCGAGTCAACCGCGATGTCAAGGCCGTGCACGGTGATGTAACTGCCTTGCTTGGCGCTGGCGTGCTCGATCGCGCCGAAGGCGGGGGAATCGTATTTCCGTACGAGGCGGTCAAGGTTGAGTTCTTGCTCCAGGCGGCATAGTGGGCGCCACCGCCAAGCTGATGCAAGTACCAGCCACTTGCGCACTCGTCGCATTCCTCCTTTCCTGCGCCGGAATTCGAACCGTGGAACCTCTTGCCGCGTTTCCATTGCGGCCCGGCCAGGTTCTCGCGGGCGCCGAGGGCTTGCCAAAGCGGAAGGATCTCTTGTGCGTTAGTAGCCGAGGCAGAACCATCAGTGCATGCGTGGTCGAGTTCCGGGGAATCGACTTCATGGTGGACATTCCTGGGGACCTCGCTGAGGTCGCCCCAGGCGGCGAAAGTCGTATCTCGAGAGTCAGCACCTGCGATCAACGCTTTTCAACTCCTGAAGGCGCTCGCGTGGGGACTCCGATCGCCGTGGTCCTCGAGATTCGCGGCGTAATTCCACTTCGAGAATCTTGCGACCTCGTACTTCCGTCAGGGTGGCGAGCCCGCTGCGACGGTGCCACGCCTCCGAAGATCGCTTGCTTCGACTCTGGCGACTGAGGGGGCAGAGTGCCTTCGCCGCTTCAGGGTCAGGTGAGGACCGAAAAAGCGTCGCTCTTCATCGACGACCAAACTTCTCAGCCATCCGCTGCGCGATGGCCCCATGCATCTCTTCGACGGTCACCGGAGGCCGGTCGCCGACGAGGTCGCGCAACATGCCCTGAAGCCGACCGAAGGGGTTCTCGCGCACCGGATCGATCTCCACCTTGCCGCGATCGTTCAGGCGAAACTCCAACTGGTCGCCGGTGTCGAGACCGAGCAGCTCGCGGATGGACTTGGGGATAGTGACCCGGCCCTTCGAGGTGAGCGTGGCGGTGGTCATGGCTTCTCCTTGGTTCGTGCTGAGGTTACAGCAGGAGGATGGTGCGCGGCTTCCCTGGAACTCTCCCCCCACCGAGCCGTAGGTAGTACCCAGCTCGGCGGTGACGCCGTTCTTCCCCAAGGAGAGGTCGATGAACAGACGGACAGCCATTCTCGTGGGCGCGTTGTGGCTCGCGAGCCCGATTTCCCTGTGGGCCGAGCCGCCCGCCGATGCCATGGACAAGGCCGAGGCGCCGGCCGCGCCCAAGGAGGCCCCGAAGCCGGAGGTTTCGGTCACGGAACACTCGGTCGTCATTGGTGGCAAGACGGTCGCCTACACCGCCACGGCGGGAACGCTGGTGCTGCGCAATGACAAGGACGAGCCCACCGCCCAGTTCGGCTACACCGCCTACGCCCTGAAAGGCGTCAAGGACCCGCGCACGCGGCCGGTCACCTTCGCTTACAACGGCGGCCCGGGTTCGTCGTCGATCTGGCTCCACCTGGGCGTCCTTGGCCCCCGACGGGTGGTCACCACGGACGCCGGCCCGACCCCGCCGCCGCCCTACCGGCTGGTCGACAACGCGGAGTCGATGCTCGACGTCTCGGATCTGGTGATGATCGATCCCGTCGGCACCGGCTACAGCCACGCCATCGGCAAGGCGGCCAACAAGGACTTCTGGGGCACTGATCAGGACATTTCCTCGGTCAGCCAGTTCATCTTTCAGTACGTCACCGACAACGGTCGCTGGAACTCCCCCAAGTACCTGCTCGGGGAGAGCTACGGAACTACCCGGTCCGCGGGCGTGGCACTCCACCTCTGGAACGACAAGGGCATGGCCTTGAACGGGGTGATCCTCGTCTCGGTGGCCCTCGACATCGAGGCGATCTTCGAATGGCCGGGCAACGAACGGCCCTATCCGCTGTTCGTTCCCACCTACGCCGCGACCGCCTGGTACCACCACAAGCTGCCGAACCGTCCTGCTACCCTGGAGCCGTTCCTGACCGAGGTCCGCCAGTGGGCGCTCGGCCCCTACACCGCGGCCCTGGCCAAGGGGGACACGCTGTCCGAGGCCGAGCGCAATCAGGTGGTGGCCCAGTATCACCGCTACACCGGCCTGTCCGAGGAGTACATTCGCCGCGCGAACTTGCGCGTCCGCCACCCTCAGTTCACCCACGAGCTGCTCGACGACGAACGGGAAACCGTCGGCCGGCTCGATTCCCGCTTCACCGGCTTCACCTTCAACCAGCTCGCCGAGGAAGCGGAGTACGACCCGCAGTCCGAGGCTGTTTCGACCGCGTTCATCGCGGCCTTCCTCGACTACTACCACCGCGAGCTCGACTTCGGTAAGGACAAGACCTACCACGTCTTCGGCAACGTCTTCCAGGAATGGGACTTCAAGCACCGGGTGCCGGGCGCGGGCTTCCCCCTGCCCATGGCCAACACCGGCCCGGATCTGGCCCAGGCGATGGGGCTCAACCCCCACCTGCGGGTCCTGGTCCTTAACGGCTACTACGACCTGGCGACGCCGTTCTTGGCCGCCGAGTCGATGTTCGCTCACCTCGGGCTCAACCCGGCTCAGTCCTCGCGCATCGAGATGAAGTATTACGAGGCGGGCCACATGATGTACCTCCACGAACCGTCCCTGAAGGCGATGAAGAAGGACGTTGCGACGTTCATCACGGGGAAGTCGGGGATGTAGGAGGGGCTAGCGGGTGCCCGGTACGAAGCGCCGGGCAGCTCGCATCAGCAGATCGTGGACCGCGGGGCCGTCGCCGCGCAGCCGTTTCCGCGAATGGTCGAGCGCGGTGGTCTGCATCCAGCCGGGGAGGGTTGGGTTGGCGCCGGCTTCAACGAGAACGCGTGCCAAGGCGAGCGAGCAGGTTGCCGCGATATCGCGCAGCGGTGTGTTGCCGAGTGAGGATTCGTGCCGGGCGTCGACTCGGGCACCGTGAGCGAGCAGCAGGGCCACGATGGCGAGATGCTCATGTCGAGTTGCGTAGTGCAGGGCGGTTCGGCCGATTTCGTCGAAATCGTTCGGGTCGGCGCCACCGGCGAGGAGCCGCCGAGTTTCGTCGAGATCGCCCTCTTCCGCGGCCCGCCGCAGCCGCTCCGCCGCTTCCCCTCCTCGATGTTCCATGGGCCTCAGGGAGAGAGCGGAGAATCGAAGCGATAGTCGCCGGTGGCCTCGCAATAGGCCTCGCCGCCGTCCGGCCCCGGGCAGGAGCCCGATCCCGTGCGCAGGGTGCCTTGCAGCCGCTTTCCGTCGCGAACCTCGAAGCGGACGACGACGCTGTCGAGCCCGTTCGCTGAGCTGACCATCTCGGTGTTCACGGCGCCGTTGGCCGGGCAGAGGAAGTAGAGGTTGACCTTCCAGGCTGCATCCAGCCGCGCGGCGACGAACGAGGCCTTCTCCTGCCCGCACCAGAGGCGCCGTGCCTCGGCCCGGTCCTTCGCGGCCAGCCAAGATTCGATCGGCGGCTCTTTGTCGGTGAGGACGATCCAGGTGAACCGGTGCTTGCCGACCGTCTCCGAGTACGCGAAAGAGAAGCGCGGGGAGAACTCCGCTCGCTCGGTCGCACCCGTGGCGGGGTCCACGAGCCGCTCGATCGAGCCCTGGCCGCTCGCGGTGCCCGGTCCCTCCGCCGCGAGGGCCGTCCCTCCGAGGAAGAGAGCGAGAACGAGGCTGGTCTTACGATGGAACATGGAATTCTCCTTATTCATTGGGGAACGCGGCCTTTGACCGCCCAGGCGAGCGCTGCGTAGGACCGCGGACCGTCGGGCTCGCCGTCCAGGTACGCCGCCCGAACCGCCTCTTTCAACCTCGCTCGCTCCGCCGCGGCGAGGCCAGCCACGTACTGTGCGACGGGCCCTTCCCTACCTTCGTAGGGCGCCCAGTAGTCCTCGAAGGTGCTGAGCTCCATCCGGATGCCGAGCGTGGACTCGACGATGTCCTCGAGGCCCGCGTCACGCCAAGCGTTTGCGAGCTCGCCGGGCCGGGTCATGGGGCGGGTGTAATTCTCGGCTCGCAAGGCTGCCGCCTTCGGGTCGAGAGCCGCCGCGGTGTCGAAGAACAGGCGGCTCGCCACGAACCCGCCTCGCACGTCCCACACCGCGGCCGCCACGACTCCCCCGGGCTTGACCACCCGCCGCATCTCGGCGATCGCGCGCTCGGGCCGCGGCACGAAGTGCAGGACCAGCAGCGAAAGAGCCCGGTCGAAGGCCCGGTCGCCGAACTGCAACGCGCAGGCGTCACCGACCTCGAAAACAACCCGGGGATGGTGAGTGTGCCTCTGGGCATGGTCGACGTAGGCGGCAGCGAGATCGACGGCGCGGACCTCGCCGGGTTCGGTCCGTTCGACGATGGCCCGCGCCAGATGCCCCGTGCCGCAGCCGACGTCGAGAACCCGCTCGCCCTCCAAGACTCCGGCAAAGTCCAGGAACGGCCCCGCCAGCCGCCGACTCCAGCGACCCATCACGAGCTCGTAGCCAGCGCCATCGGAGGCCGTGTAGGTGGAGGACGTATTCATCGGGTGGATGTCGAGGGGTTGAGTGGGATTCTACGTCTCAGGCCCACGGGCGACCAGGGCGCTTGTGCAGGCGCGCTTCAGCCGCGGTAGGTCCAGTTCAACGGCGCGATAGACGAGCTCGAGGTCGATTCCCAAGTAGTCATGGACCAGGACGTTCCGGAATCCTGACAGGCCCTTCCAGTCCACGTCGGAGTAAGAATCCTTGATGGTCGCGCTGAGTCGCTGGCTCGATTCGGCCAGGGTTTGCAAATTGCGAAGGACGCCGTCCTGAATCAGATGCGACGAGAAAAAGCTCTCTCGCCCCGCGGCGGTGTAGTCCTCAATGCGGGCAATGCAGCGAAGAACGTGGTGCAGATAGACGCGGTCGTCCTTCACAACGGGACGGCCTCTTGGAGCACGCGGTCGCGGAGCAGTTCATCGAGCCCACGCTCGGTCACTACTTGAACTCGGCGCCCGAGCAGCTCTTCGAGGGCGGAAACCAGGCCGCCGGGAAACCACGGGCTTGGCCGTTCGCCGACCTCGACCAACAGGTCGACGTCGCTCTGTGGGCCCGCGTCGCCCCGGGCCATCGACCCGAACACGCGGACGTTTCTCGCTCCATGCTGCCGGGTCAGGCGGAGAATCTGTTCCCTCTGCTTCAGGACGAGATCCACCATCGTCTTGCTCCTCCAGCGAACGGGCCTTCAGTCTACCCCCAGCCGCCGCTCAATCCGCCCGCAGGGCCGCCACGGGGTCCATCTTCGCCGCGCGCCGGGCGGGCAGCACGCCGGCCGCGAGGCCGGTCAAGGTCGAGACCCCGATGGCGGCCACGGCGAAGACGAGCGGGGTTTCGACCGGCAAACCCGGGACGGCGGCGCGGAGGACGGCGCAGAGGCCGAGGCCTATTCCGAGGCCGGCCGCACCTCCCGCCGCGGCGAGGGTGGCGGCCTCGGTCAGGAAGGCGCGACGGATCTGGTCCTGCTCGGCCCCCAGGGCGCGCAGCAGGCCGATCTCGTGGGTGCGCTCGCCGACCGCGATCCACATGGTGGTCAGGATGCCGATGGCGCCGACCAGGAGCGAGATACCGGCGATGGCGCCGACGGCGCCGGTGATCGCCGTCATCACGTTGTCGAACACCGAGAGCATGGCTTCCTGGGTGCTGAGCGTGTAGTCCTCGCGCCCGTGGCGCTCGGTCAACACCGCCTTTACCCGCCGGACGACGTGCTCGGTGGGCAGCCCCGGCGTGAACTGCACGTGGAGCTCGGTGATCTCGTCCTGGTTGAGCAGGCGCATGGCCGAGGCCGAGGGGATGTAGATGGTGTCGTCGACGTCGATGCCGAGCAGGCTGCCCCGCTCGTTCATGATGCCCATGACGCGGAAGCGACTGCCCGAGATGCGCACGAACTGACCGAGCGCGTTCTCGGCGCCGAACAGCTCGCGTTTCAGCGTCGGGCCGAGGATCGCCGCGGGCATCTCCTCGCGCGGGTCGATGGCGGGCCAGAAGCTGCCTTGGCGAACGTAGACTTTCCACACCGGCTCGATGGCCGGCGTCACCCCGTAGACGAAGACGCTGCGCGCCCGGCCGTTGGCCTCGACCTCGGCCGAGCCGAAAATGGTGGGCACCACGTGCTCCACCTCGGGCAGGCGCTCGATCGCCAGGGCGTCGTCGAGGGTCAGCTTCTGGGTGGTACCCCCGAGCACGCCCGGAATGCCGATGGTCTCGGACTTGCCGGGATTGATCGACAGCAGGTTGGTGCCGAACTGGTTGAACTGGCTGAAGACGTACTGTCGGGTGCCTTCACCGATGGAGGTCAAGAGCACCACCGAGGCGACGCCGATGGCGATCCCCAGCATCGACAGCGCGGTGCGCAGACGGTGGGCGGTCAAGGCGCGCAACGCGAAGAGCACGAGGTCGATCATTTGCTCGTCCGGAGGGCCTCGACCGGGTCGAGCCCGGCGGCTCGGCGGGCGGGGAGGAGGCCGAAGGTGACGCCGGTCACAAGCGCCGTCGAGAACGCCGCTACCGCCGCCCAGGCCGGGGGCGGCCCCGCCAGGGCCGGGAAGATCTGGCCGAAGATCGCGGTCAAGCCGGCCCCGGCCGCGAGCCCCACCAGGCCACCCGCGGAAGAGAGCAGCGCCGCCTCGATCAGGAACACCGCCAGCACCTGGCGACGGCCCGCCCCGAGGGCGCGCAGGAGGCCCACCTCCCGAGTCCGCTCGGTGACCGACACCAGCATCACGTTCAAGATGCCGATTCCCGCGACCGCCAGGGAAATCGCCGCGATGGCGCCGATCGCCAGAGTCAGGGCGCGCAGGATGCCCGAGGCGGCGGAGACCACCGAGTCCTGGGACAGGACCGTCACGTCCTCTTCGCCGTGGCGGTCGGTCAGCACCCGCACGACCTGGCGCTCGGTCTCCTCCGGGTCGGCGCCCGGGGCGAGCTCCACCAGCACCCGGAACAGCGAGCTGCGGTTGAACATCTTGAGCCCGGTGGCCACCGGCACGATCACGATCTCATCGATGTCGAGCCCGAGCTGGGTGCCCATGGGGGCCACGATGCCGATCACCCGGAAGCGCCAGCTGCCGATGCGGATGACCTGACCGATGGGGTCCCGATCCGGGAACAGCTCACTCGCCACCCGGGTGCCGATCACCGCCACCGCCCGGCCGCGCTCGGCCTCGTCGCTCGGCAGGAACTCGCCCCGGGTCAGCTCCAGCCGCCGGATGCGCAGAAAATTCGACGACGCCCCGATGACCGCGACCTGGCGCCGCCGATCGCCGGATTCCACCGTCTCGGTGCCGGCGCTCATGGCCGCCACGTCCGAGGCGCCGCGCACCTGGCGCGCCAGCGCCGCGACGTCGGCGAGATCGAGGTCGTTGGGAGCGCCCCCCATGCCCGGGAAGGCTCCCACCGTCTCGGTCTTGCCCGGCACCACGATCAACAGGTTGTTGCCGATCGAGGCGAACTGGTCCATCACGTACCGGCGCGCCGATTCGCCGAGGGCGACCAGCACCACGACCGCGGTGACCCCGATCGCTACACCGAGGAGCGACAGCCCGCTGCGCAGCAGGTGCCGGGTCAAGGTCCCGCCGGCGAACCGGAACAGGTCGAGGGACCTCACGCACCCTCCGCAGTGAGGGTGGCCCGGGCCGGCGCGGGCGCGAACAGCTCGTCGAGGCTCTTGACCTCGGCCGCGGGCAGGCGCTTGGCTACCCGGCCGTCCACCAGCACGATCAACCGCTCGGCCCGGCGCGCCACGTTCGGATCGTGGGTGACCACGATGAGCGTCAAGCCCTCGGCGTGGAGCCGGTCGAGGAGATCGAGCACCTGTCCACCGGAGGTGGTGTCGAGGTTGCCCGTGGGCTCGTCCGCCAGGAGTACCTTGGGCTCGGTGGCAAGCGCGCGGGCGATGGCCGTGCGCTGGCGCTCGCCCCCGGAGAGCTGATCCGGGCGGTGATCCGCACGGTCCGACAGGCCCACCGCTCGGAGGGCGTGGGTGGCGCGTTCCCGGCGCTCCCGCCGGGCAACGCCCGCGAACATGAGCGGCAGCTCCACGTTCTCCTGGGCCGAGAGCCGGCCGACCAGGTGAAAGGACTGGAAGATGAAACCGATGTCGTTACGCCGCACGAGGTCGAGATCCCGCTCGCCCAGCTCCGACACGTCGCGGCCGGCCAGGAAGTAGCGGCCGGTGGAGGGCCGGTCGAGGCAGCCGATGACGTTTAGAAGGGTCGATTTCCCCGATCCAGACGGCCCCATGATGGCCACGTGCTCGCCGGGCCGGATGTGCTCGTCGATGCCGGCGAGCGCGTGAACGGGACGGCCGCCGACCTCGTAGGTCCGCGTCACACCCTCGAGCCGGATCACGGCCGCGACCCGCTCGCTCCGGAGGCGGCGCGTGGATCCTTGCCGCCGGCGTCCGGAGCTCCGGCGAGGACGGTCACGAGGGCGCCGGGCTCGAGGCCCGCGCGGTCGAGGGAGGTCACGAACCGGTCGCCGGCCTCGAGGCCCGCGCGGATCTCGGTCCAGTCCCAGTTGCGCAGCCCGGGCTCGAGGGTCCGTTCGACCAGGCGCTCCTCGGGGCCCACCAGGTAGACCCGGCTGCCCTCGAGGAGCGCGGTGGTCGGCACCCGGGCCACGTCCTCACGGGTTTCGAGGATCACCTCGACGTCCGAGGAGGTTCCCGGCAGGAGCGTCGCCGCGAGGGTGGCGTCGTCGATCTCGACTTCGATCTCGACCGTACGATTCTGGGCTTCGATGTCTTCGACGTAGGGGGCGACACGGGTCACCCGGCCGGGGTAGGTCTCGCCCGGTCGCGAGTCGACGGTCACCTTGACCCGCTGGCCGGGCTGAATCCGCCCCGAGTCGACCTCGTCCATGGGGGCGGAGATGTAGATCGACGCCGGGTCGATCAAATCCACCACCGGCGGCACCGGCACGGCGGGCGGCGCTGGGGTGGCCCACTCGCCGAGCTCCACCATCAGGTCCGCCACGATGCCCGCGAAGGGCGCCCGCAGCTCGGTCTGGTCGAGCACCGAACGGGCCAGGGCCACAGCGCTCCGGGCCCGCTCGACCACCGCCTTGGCAGCGGTGCAACCAGCCGCCGAGGTCTCGGCGGCGGTGCTGGCGGCGTCGTAGAGGTCGGTCGAGAGGATGCCGTCGTCCGCCAGTCGCTTCTGCCGGTCCCGCTCGCGAACGGCGTGATCGGCGGTCAGGCACGCCCGGTTCTGCTCGGCCAGGGCGGTCGTCAAATCCCGCGCCGCGAGGTCCAACTGGCGCGTCGACAGCTCGGGATCGAGCCGCACCAGCAGATCGCCCGCCGCCACAAGGTCGCCCTTGCGCTTGGGCAGCTCCACCACCCGCCCGCCGGTTTGAGGCGAGAGCTTGGCGCGCCGGCGGGCCTTCACCGTACCGGCGCGGGTATTGGTCACGGTCGATTCGACGAGCCCGCGGGAAACCGTCCCCACGTTGACCGGAATGGGCTTGGCGGCGAACCACGTGGCCCGCGCGAAGAAGAAGGCGGCCACGAGGGCCAGGACCACGGCGAGACGGACGAAGTGCTTGCGCATGACGGGAGGGAGGCTATCAGAGGGCCTTCGAAGCCGGCCCGTCCGGCGGGGCGGGGGGCAGGCTTCACCCGCCCCCGAACACCTTTTTCCAGTACTCCTGGTCGGCTCCAGACGGAGTGGGTTTTTCGCCTTCCTCGGCGATCCGGCGATGGGTCTTGGCGGTGCGGCCGAGCAGCGATTCAGCGGACTCGACCTTGGCGCCGAGGTCGCGGCAGGAGTGGGCGAGGGCGCGGTCGGCGGTGACCACGATCTTGCCCCGGGGGCTCTTGCCGAGGGCGCGGAGGATGGCCTGGTCGGCCGACAAGGGTGCGGTGAAGCGGACCTCGAGCGCGCCGTAGCGGGCCGCGATGTCAACCTGCGGAGGGCCGTCGAAGAACACCACGACCCCCGAGCGCTGGCGAGCCCAGGGCAACAACCAGCGGACCACGGCGGCCGGGTCCCGCGCGCCGCGGGCGCCGCCGGCCTGGCCTCCGAGGTTGCTGCCGTCGATGAGATAGGACACGGGCTGTTCCTCTTCCCCTCTCCCGTGAGCGGGAGAGGGGTCAGGGGTGAGGGTCTACTTCCCCAGGACCCCCGGCACTCCGTTCTTTTCGGCCAGCGCATTCAACGCCGCCAGCTCCGTTCCGAGCAGCCGGTCGAGCTCGGTCACCTGCGCCGCCGTTTCCGCTTTGAGCAACGCCAGCAGCTCCTTTTGGCCCTGGGGCGGCGGGCCGTCGCCGCCGGCGGCGAAGTCGTGGAGCGGGGAGAGCCGCGAGTACAGGCGTGCGCCCCGCTTGGCCAGGATGTCGTAGGCCACCTTGGCCTCGGGATTGTGCAGCTCGCTCTCGACCTTGCCGAGGGCGGCGCGCAGAGCTCGGGCGGCGGTCACGAGCTCGACCTGGGCGGCGTCTTCACCCACCAGCTCGAGCCGTTCGTCGATCTGCTTCGTGACCCGGCGCAGCCGGGCCACCGCGCGGGTCACGTCCGTGACCGCGGCGCGAACTTCGAGGGCGAAGGCCTGCTGGGCCTCGCGATCGGCACCGGACAGAGGGCTGCGCGGGTCCGGCTGGATCTCGAGGGGGCTCGTCGCGGTCATTCCGTGGGCCGTCAGCTTGACCGTGTACTTCCCCGGCACGGCGCGCGGGCCGACGCCCGGGAACCCCCAGTCGATGATGCCGCCCGGAATCAGCTCGGCGCCGTCCCAGCGGATGTCCCACTGCGCGCGATGAAGTCCGGAGGACTTGGTCAAGCGGCTCTTCTCGAAGAACTTCCGCTCGTCTTCCTCATACTCGCTGGAACCGGACACGGGCCGCTCGGCGCTCGAATAGCTGCGCACCGTGCGCCCGGCGGCGTCGACGATCTCGATCGTCACGTCGTCCTTCGATTCGGCCTCGAGCCAGTAGTAGATCGAGGCGCCGTCGGGCGCGTTGTCCGTCGACCAGTCGGCCCCGGCCACGGAGTGCTGGCGCCAGTCGACGGCCACGGGCGCGGCCACCACGGCCACCTTGGGCCGGTCCTTGCCGGTCAGGAAGGTGCGCAGGGCGGCGAGATCGTCGAGCACCCAGGCGGCGCGGCCGTGGGTGCCGAGGACCAAGGCGTCGGGCCGGGCGACGAGGTCGTGGACGGCGACCGTGGGCAGATTCAGGCGCAGCGAGCGCCAGCTCTTGCCGCGGTCGGTCGAGACCGCCACGCCGCGCTCGGTGCCGAGATAGAGCAGATTGCGATCGACCGGATCCTCGCGCACCGAGTGGAGGTACACATCCCGCGGCAGGTCGCCGTCGAGGCGCCGCCAGGTCTTGCCGAGGTCCTCGGTGACGTAGAGGTAGGGCCGCATGTCGTCGAGCCGGTGGGCGTCGACCACCACGTAGGCCGTCTTGGCCTCGAAGCGCGAGGGTTCGATCATCGACACCGTGCCCCATTCGGGCAGCCCGGTGATGACCTTGCCGACGTCCGACCAGTTCTTGCCCGCGTCGGTCGTGACGTGGATGCGTCCGTCGTCGGTGCCGGCCCAGATCGTCCCGGGGCGCAGCGGAGACTCGGCGACCACGAAGATCGTGCCGTAGAACTCGACGCCGGTGTTGTCACCGGTGATGGGTCCGCCGGACCACTGCTGCTTGGTCTCGTCGTCGCGGCTCAGATCGGGGGAGATCGCCTCCCAGCTCTGGCCGCGGTCCCGCGAGCGGAACAGCACGTTGCCGCCGTGGTACACCGTGTCCGGCTCGTGGGGCGACACGGCGATGGCCGCCGTCCATTGGAAGCGATACTTCAAGTCCACCGCGCCGTGTCCCGAGCCGTTGTCCGGCCAGGCGCCGATGACGTCGACCGAGCCCGTGGTGTGGTCGTAGCGCGAGAGGTAGCCCAGATACTCGCCGGCGTAGACGATGTTCGGGTCCTTCGGGTGCGAAACCACCCAGCCCGCCTCGCCTCCGCCCACGCCGTACCAGTCGCCGTTGCGGATCCCGCCGTCGTGGAGCACCCGCGAGGGCGCCTGGCCGGTGCCGATGTCCTGCATCGCACCGTGCACCCGGTAGGGCGTGCGGCTGTCCGTGGCGATGTGGTAGAGCTGGCCGAGGGGCAGGCGCGGCGCCCACCACGACTTGCCGCCGTCCTCCGAGAGGTTGACGCCGCCATCGCAGCCCACGATCAACCGTTTCGCGTCCTTCGGGTCGATCCACGCGAAGTGGTGGTCGCCGTGGTAGGCCACGTCGACGAACTCCAACGTCTTGCCGCCGTCGATCGAGTGGAGGAGCGGTACCTGGGGGAACCACAGCTCGTCGGCGTCGGAGGGGGACACGGCGAGGGTGGTGTAGTACCAGGCCCGCTGGCGAATGCGCCGGTCGTCCGAAACCTGCTCCCAGCTGTCGCCGTGGTCGTCCGAGCGAAAGAGGCCGCCGTTGTCGGCTTCGATCAACGCGTAGATCCGGCCCGGTTGGGACGGCGCGAAGGCGAGACCCACCTTGCCCCAGGGCTTCGCGGGCAGGCCCTTTCCGGCCAGCTCCGTCCAGTCGTCACCGCCGTTTGTCGAACGATGGAGGCCCGAGCCCGGACCGCCGCTGGTCATGCCCCAGGGAAAGCGCCGGGCCTGCCAGAAGCCGGCGAACACGAGCCGCGGGTTGTTGGGATCGATCACCACGTCCGAGGCGCCGGCGTCGGCGTTCTTCTTGAGAACCTGCTGCCAGGTCTCGCCGCCGTCCTTTGTGCGGTAGACGCCGCGCTCCGGGTTCGGCCCGAAAGCGTGCCCGAGCACCGCGGCAAAGGCCACGTCCGGGTCCGCCGGGTGAATGGCGATGCGCCCGATCTGCCCTTCCTGCTTCCACACGTGGCTCCAGGTCTTGCCGGCATCGGTCGAGCGGTAGATGCCGTTGCCCGCTGCCACGTTGCCGCGGATGTTGGTTTCGCCCGAGCCGACGTAGATCACGTTCGGGTCCGAGTCCGCCACCGCCACCGAGCCCATCGACGAGATCGGCTGGTCGTCGAAGATCGGGACGAAGCTCTTGCCGCCGTCCGTCGACTTCCACACTCCGCCCGACGCCGTGGCCACGTAGTAGGTCGAGCGATCCCCGGGCACTCCCGCGACCGCCGAAACCCGTCCACCCCAGGCCGGCCCGAGCAGGCGGTACTTCAAATCCGAGATCCCCGGTGGGTCCTCGAGCTTGGCGGCGAACAGCGACTTGGGAACGGCGAGCAGGGCGAGCAGGAAGACGGCGAGCAGACGCGGCAGTGGACGCATGGGCAGCCTCGCGAAGGACGAGAAGTTTGGTCGCGATGATAGCGGAGGCGTTCTTCGTCCCGTCAGGGACGTGTTCCCGTAGCGAGCGAATTCATTCGCTCGCGGGCGGTGTCGGACACTTTCGCCGACATGTCGAGACGGGTTCCAGGCTCGGTACGAGACCCACCGGACGGCCCGCGACCGCCAGAGCAAGCCTGGCACGAAGCCTGCTCAACGCCCCGCGCCGGTCGCGGCATGTCGCCGCCGACGTCGTCCGCATGGAGTCTTGTGATGGCCAACGACAACAGCATCGTGATGAGTTGGATCAACCAGTCGAGTGTGACCCTGTCGTTCTTTCTGCCGCAATCGCCGCAACACGGCACGGACCCGGCGGCCACCCCGGCGTTCATGGCCCCGGGTGGGTCCGAAAACACCTCGTCGGTCGAGGCTGCCCCCTCCGACCCCGTCTTTGGCCCCGGCCCCGAGGGTTCCTATCAGTGGCAGGTCGGCAGCAGCGGCCAGATCATCCAGGTCAACTACAACCACCCCTTCGGCAGCGGTACGACGACCGTCATGGTCAGCTGCCCCCCGAATTTCCTCGTCGCCGGCTGTGGCCAAGGCCCTGCCCAGGCGATCTTCCTGGACGGCAACTGCCTCTCGCTCCAGAGCCAGGAAGCCACGGTGCAGTTCGAGATCACCGAGGGCTCGTAGTCCACCGGCGCCAAGCCCGAGTCCGACCCCCGCGGCAGGTGGAACGGCCCGCCGTGGGGGTGCCTCGTAGCACGGGTTCCGTGCTACCATGGCACGCGATGATCGTCTCGTTCGCTGATGACGGCACGGCCGACATTTTCGATGGCATCAACTCCAAGGAAGCGCGCCGAACGTGCCCGGCCTCTTCTTGGAAGGTGGCGGCACGAAAGCTCGATCTGCTCGATTCGGTAGGCACGTTGGCCGAGCTGAACATCCCCCCGGGGAATCGGCTGGAGCTGCTGAAAGGTGATCGGCAAGGGCAGCACAGCATCCGGATCAACGGTCAATTTCGCCTGTGTTTCGTGTGGACGGAGCGCGGACCGGAGCGCGTCGAGATCACGGACTACCACGGTTGAAGGGCGGTACCACCATGATTCGTATTCCCACCCACCGCACCCCCACCCACCCCGGCGAAATGCTGGTCGAAGAGTTCCTCACCCCAATGAACCTCACCCAGCGTGACCTCGCCCAAGCCATCGCGGTCCCCTACCAGCGGGTCAACGAGCTCGTCCGCGGTCGCCGCGGCATGACCGCCAGCACCGCGCTCCGGCTCGCGAAGTTCTTCGGCATGGAGCCCGGGTTCTGGATGAATCTCCAGCTCCGCTGGGATCTGCATCAGGCGCTCGACAAGGAGCGGGAAGCCCTCGCGGGCATCCGGCAGCACGTGCCGGTCGGGGGGTGAGGAGGGCGAATTAAAGAAACCACCGTGGCTTTCGACTCGCATGCCAGGAGTAGAATCCCGTCCATGAGTGATTCGAACCTAGCCTCGATTCTGGCGTTACCCGTTGCCGAGCGCCTCGAGCTCTTGCAGGCGATATGGGACAGCGTGGCTCAGGCGCCCGATCCGTATCCGCTCTCCGAAGCGGAGCGTTACGAGCTCGACCAGCGGCTTGAAGCCTACCGGCGCGACCCCGACGCGGTTTCTCCTTGGGCCGAGGTCAGAGCTCGGATCCTCTCCCGGGCGTGAGACTCAATTTGGATTATCCGTCGATTTCCCTACGCCATCTTTTTTCTTCTGAACGCCAAGTCCATCGTGATCTTGGCGGTCCGCCACCAGGCACGCGAGCCGCTCCGTTGGCCCAAGCGGCTGCGTTGACCGTGATGACGGAACCTGCGCGATCAACCCACGCTTTTGTCACACCGCCGGAACCAGGAGCTTCCCTTCCTCCCGCCCAATCGACTAGCCTTCTCGCAAATGTCCATCAATGCGCCAATTCTGGAGCCTGCCGCCATTCCCACCACCCCCGCCATCTACTGTGCCGACATCGGCGCCAACAACGAGAAAGCCAAGAAGTTCGGCTGGTGGTCGAACTGCGAGCCGCGTCCGGTGGACAGTCTCGAAGCGGAAGCCGACCTCGAACCGTATCGGTTGCCTTCGCAGCTCGCCGCAGCCGTCGGGGCACAACTCGGGGCCGGGCAGCCGGTCGCGCTGGGCTTCGAGTGCCCGCTGTTCATTCCGTTTCGTGCCAACGAGATGGAGCTGACCAAGGGCCGCCCGGAAGACCTCAACCGGCCGTGGAGTGCCGGCGCGGGCTGTGGCTCGTTGACGACCGGGCTCGTGCAGGTGGCCTGGGTGCTGCGGGCGATCCGGGAGTCGCTCCCAGCGGCAGTACAGGCCTTTCTGGACGTTTCCGATTTTCGCGGAGCCAGTCAGGGCCTGCTTCTCTGGGAAGCCTTCGTGTCGGCCGAGGGCAAGCCGAACGCCGGGGAGACCGGGGAAGCGAAAGCAAAGGACCCGCGGAGCCACGTTCGGGACGCCGAGCACGCCGTCAAGGAATTCGAGCGCCGCTGGCAAGGCGACTGTCTGTGCCCGGTCACCACCGAGCCGGTTTACTCCTTGGTGGGCGCCGGGCTGCTGCGGTCGGGCTGGAGTGGTAACGCGGGGTTGCTCGAGCAGGCCTGCGTGATCGTTCGGACCGGAGAAGGCCCCTGCCCTTGTGAGAAGAAGGCCGCCGGGGAGTAGGTTCGAAGAGATCGGCCGACCTCCGTTTCGGCCGATCCGCCCGTGACCGGCCCCGCCGATACAATGCTGATCATGGTCCTCGTGCGTTGCCAATTCTCGATTTTTATGACCTTGGTCTGCCTGGCTGGTTGTGGTGACCCTCCGCGGGCGCCGGCGCTTCCGGCGAAGGCCGAGCTACAGGCGGTCCTCGACGCCGTTCGAGCCGAGTTTGGCGCGCCCGGAGCGATCCTCGCGGTGGATGGGGGCCAGGGCGCGGTGGTGGTGGCGAGCGGTGTGGCGGATCGTGAGACCGGACGACCCATGGCGCCCGACGACCCATACTTCCAGGGCAGCATCGCGAAGACCTACACCGCGGTGACCGTGTTGCGGTTGGCGGAAGAAGGGAAACTGTCGCTCGAGGACCGGCTCACGAGCTATTTCCCCGATTTTCCCGGTGGCGAGAAGGTTACGCTGCGCCACCTGCTGACGCACACCAGCGGTCTCAAGGACTTCTACATGCATCTCTACTACCGGCCCGAGTGGGAGGAGATGTTCCGTTTGGTCACCAAGGAGTGGACCGAACCGGAGCTGCTCGCCCTGTCGGCGCGGTTCGGCTATTGGTTCGAGCCCGGGACGGACTGGGACTACAGCAACACCAATTACTACCTGCTCGGGGTGATCGCGGAACGTGCCGGCGGCGAACCCTTGACCTCGGCCTATCGGCGGTTCCTGTATCAACCGTTGGGGCTCGAGCGGACCTGGGTGGCCTGGCACGAGTCGGCTTTGGCGAGTTGGCCCACGGGTTACCTGGGTCCCGTGGAGGACTGGCCGCATTCCGCCCATTACACCCAGCACGGCGGGCTGGGCGCGACGACGGATCTCGACCGCTCACCGGTCGAGTGGGGCGCGGGCGGCGTGGTGGCTCCGGCGGCGGAGGCGACCCGGTTCCTTCACGGTTTGTTCGACAGCAAGCTCCTGAAGCCGGAAACCCTAGCCGCGATGACGGAGTTCCGACCGACGCGAGCGCTCGGGGCGCACGCGCCGGACCAGAGCCAGGACGGCTATGGGCTGGGTCTCGTGCGTATGAATCGCGCCGGACTCATGCTCGTCGGCCACGGCGGCTTGTTCACCGGCCACACCGCCGGCCTGTGGCATCTGCCGGATCACGATCTCACGATCGCCCTCTACTTCAATCGCGGCTTCGTCGACCAGCGTGCGGCGCTCGAGCGGATTCTGCCGGTGGTGGCCCACCTTCCCCCCACCCGCCCTTTCGACTAGCCTTCTCGCGAATGTCCACGCCAACGCCCGCGCTCAAACCCACCGCCAAAGCGGTCAAGGACTACTTCGCCGCGCTCGCTGCCGCGGGGGCGGCGGGGGCGAGCCACGAGCTGGCCGTGCGGCATGCGTTCGAGGAGCTCTTGGCCCATGCGGCGCGGCCGCTCGGGTGGACGCTGGTGCGGGAGAAGACGATTCAGCGCGGGCAGAAGTCGGTGCGGCCGACCGAGTATCTCGGGAATTGGAGAAGACATGAATGAAGCGTTTCTGGGCGACTCCTACGATCTCGTGAAGCGGTTCTTCTGCCATGAGCTCACGAACCTCGGCTACGAGGTGATTTGTGATTTGCAGTTCACGACCGACCTGGGCGCTCGCGAGGATCAGTTTCTTCGCCTGATCGGGGCCGGGAAGCGGGCAGAGTCGACTTCCGGCTCCAGGCGGATCGCTCTGTTCCTGGACCCGAACACCGGAGTGCGTTCGAAGAACGGGGCACATCACGCGACCTTCGATACAGTGATCAGCAGGGCGGCTGATCATGCAGTGGTTTTCGCGTTCGACCAGTCGTACGTCCGCCAGTCCAAGGAAGGCCAGAAGCGAGCAATCGACTCGAAGTTGAAGGTGCTAGCAGATCGGGGGTGCTGCGCCATGATCTACGACTCCCACGCCCGCTTCTTGTTCGTCTCGAAGAACGCCGACAGCCTGGCTCAACTTCGCGATCATCTGATCGAGCTCGGCCTGCCGGAATGCCGGTTGTACCCCTTGGCGGCTTCATAGCTTCCCGCCCACCCGGGCAACCACGCCCCCCTCCCGTACGTACTTCCAAGCTTGAGAATCACCCTTCGGGAGGTCGGCATGAATGAAGTCCCTGCGGCGGCGGTGGTGAGAGGTGTCCGGAGCTTCCCGGGAGGCCAGCCCGGGCGAGCCCTGTTGATCCTGCGGGCACTTCTCTACGCCGGGGCCTTCTCGTTTCTCTGGGGATCGCTCGCCGTTTCGTTGCGGCCGCTCGATGCCCGCCTGGGCTTGACGGTTCCGTCGTGGCTGGGCCTTCTGGGCTGGCTGCCCCTGGCGGCTGGGACGGTGCTCGCGCTCGGGTGTCTCGGCGCGTTCGTGGCCGCGGGGCGGGGGACTCCGGCGCCCTTCGACCCGCCGCGGGAGTTCGTGGCGGTCGGGCCCTATCGCTACTTTCGGAACCCGATGTACGTCGGCGGCTTCGCCGTCCTCGCCGGGGTCGGTCTCGTGGTCGGCTCGGTGGCGATCGTAGGTCTGGCGGGAGCGTTCCTGCTGATCGCCCACCTGTTCGTGGTGCTCTACGAAGAACCCTCGCTCGCCCGCCGCTTCGGCGAGCCCTACCGCCGCTACCTGGCCACCGTTCCGCGCTGGTGGCCGGCGCTTCCGGGGCGCTATCCTCCCTCCGACGCCGGCCACGACGCCCGGTGATCGACGAGGGCAGGATGACCAAGAACCGACTCGAAGCCTTCAGTGACGGCGTGATCGCCATTCTCATCACAATCATGGTGCTCGAGCTGAAAGTGCCCCATGGCGAGAGTCTCGAGGCGCTGCGGCCGCTGGTCGGCGTGTTTCTCTCCTACGTCCTCTCCTTCGTCTACCTCGGGATCTACTGGAACAACCACCACCACATGCTCCACACCTGCCACCGGGTCACCGGGCCGATCCTGTGGGCCAACCTCCACCTGCTGTTCTGGCTTTCGCTCGTCCCGTTCGCCACCGGCTGGCTCGGCGAGAACCATTTCGCGGCTCTGCCCTCGGCCCTCTATGGCATCGTCCTCCTGCTCGCCGCCCTGGCCTATTACCTCCTTCAGCGCGTGATCATCGCGGCCCAGGGAGAAGGCTCGCTCCTGGCGCGAGCCATCGGCAGCGATTGGAAGGGGAAGCTCTCTCCCGTGGCCTACGCCCTCGCGATTCCCCTGGCCTTCGTGTCGCACTGGATCTCGCTCGGGCTCTATGTTCTGGTGGCCCTGATCTGGCTCGTTCCGGACCGGCGCATCGAGCGCGCACTGGCGGCGGTGGCGGAGCCGGCCAGTTCGAAGCGGCCGCGCTAGTCGGCGAGGGAAACCGCCGTTCGCGGCCGTCTCATCGTTCAGACCGATTGGAGGCTCACGATGGCGGTATCCCGGCCGGTACTCTTCGTTCCCGGGTTTCCCGGGACGGACCTCGAGCGCGAGTTTCCCGGCGGCAACCGACAGAAGATCTTCGCCCGGGTCACGCTGCTGACCCAACCCGGCACGAAGGCCGACGTGCTGCCGCGGCTGCGGGGGCCGGCGGACCCGGACGCCGCGGATGGGGTGGTGCCGGTCCAGCCGATCCGCCGGGCGATCCGGCTGTTCGATCTGGTCGATCTCGCCCAGCAGGCCGAGTCGCTCTACGGCGTGCTCGACGCCATCGGCTACGACACCCGGCGCAAGAACGACCTGTTCTGCCCCTTCGGCTGGGACTGGCGCCGGCCCGTCGACGCCACCGCCACCCAGACGGCCCTGGCGGCCGAGCTCGCGCGACTCCATGAGCGCTCCGGGAGGGAAGTCGTGGCCCTCGTGCATTCGACCGGGGGCCTCGTGTTGCGGGCGCTCCTCGAGGCCCAGCCGGCGCTCGCCCAGCACCTCCACGCCATCGTCGCCTTTGGCGTGCCCTGGGCCGGTACCTTGCGTTCGGCCGCGTTCCTGGCCGGTCAGGCGGGCTTCGGGCCGCTCACGGCGGCGGAGGCCCACGAGGTCATGGTGCGCGCCTGGGCGGCCTACGACCTGCTGCCCCCGGCGCCGGCGGTGAACGACCTGAAGCTGATCGTGGACCCGGCGGACCACCCGGTCGATCTGCTCGCCGGTCTGACCTGGATTCCGCCGGCCGCTCGGGCCGACGCCACGCCGCGAGCGGCCCGAGCGCGGGCGCGCCACAATGCCCGCACCAGCGCCTGGGAGGGCGGGCCGCCGGTGCCCCTGTGGAACGTGGTGGGCTGGGGCGCGGCCACGGTGCGACGGGCCGAGCTCGGGCCGGCCGGCGACCCGCGCGGGATCGCCTTCCCGGTGGTGGTCGACGACCTCGGCGTGGGCGACCAGGACGGTGACGGCACCGTGCCGCGGCGCTCGGCCGCCTGGCTCTCGGGGCCGGGCGTGCGCACCTTCGAGCTGCCCGTGGGGGTCTTCCCGGGCCTCGACTCGGCCAATCGCCACGGCACGCTGTGGAAGAACCCGGGCGGCCAGGACGTCCTGTGGCACGTGCTTGCCGAAGAGCTGCTGCCCACCCAGGTCCACGCCGTTCTCGATCCCGGAGACGCCGCGGCGCCGGGTGCCGACCTGCGGCTACGGGCCTGCGCCTGGGACCTCGATGGCACGGCGCTCTCGGGCGCGTCCGTCGAAGTCCTTAGCCCGCTCAACGGCCAGGTCCTGGCCGGTGCGGTCATTCCGGCGGGAAGGGCGATTCTGACCGTCCCCCGCGGCGTCTTGCCGAAGACCAGCGACGGCCGCTTCCGACGCTACCGCGTGCGCTTCCGTTGGACCGGCGGCGAAGCGGTCAGCCCGGACTACCTGGTCGGGGAGTGAGGCGCTGATCCGTCCCCCGCCCCGGCCGGGACGAGCCCGGCCGCTGCCCTGAGAAATCAATAATTTAGGGGCAGCGGCCGCCCCCCGTGGCGGCCGGGGCGGGCGGGGGTGCTCCCACCGACCGTCAGGGCCGGCGCCTGGCGCCGTCGTCCCATCCCCGCCACGCCGGGCCACGCACGACCCGGCCGGCGGGCTTGCCCGTGAGGGCGCCGTCTTCGAGGACGAACACGCCGTTGACGAGGACGTGTTTCATGCCTGTGGCGTAGCGGTGGGGAGCCTCGAAGGTGGTCGGGTCGCCGACCGTGGCGGGGTCGAAGACGACGAGGTCCGCGAAGTAGCCCGGGCGAAGCCGGCCACGATCGCGAAGCCCGAGGTTCTCGCAGGGAAACGAGGTCAGCCGGCGGATCGCCTCGGGCAGGCCCACGAGCCGCTCGTCGCGCACGTAGCGGCCCAGTAGGCGAGCGAAGTTGCCGTAGGCCCGCGGGTGATTGTTCGAGAGCAAGAACGGCCCCTCGGTGGCCGGGGCGGCCTCGTCCGATCCGAAGGCCACCCAGGGTAGCGCCACCTGGCGGCGCACGTTGTCCTCGGACATCAGGAAGTAGATGGTGCCGACCCGGGTGCCGTCCTCGATCACCAGGTCCATGGCAGTCTCTTCCGCGCTCTTGCCCCGCGCGGCGGCCACCTCGGCCAGGGTCTTGCCGGTGAGCGGCTTCAGCGCCTCGGTCTTGAAGCCCACCAGCAGCATGCGCTCGGCGCTGGCGGCCAGCATCAGGTTCTCCCAAGCGTCGGTCGGCGTTCGCATTTCCGTCGCCACGCGAGCGCGAACCGCCGGGTCCCTCAGGCGGGCGATCCAGGCCTCGGTGCCGCCTTCCTGCACCCATGGCGGCATGGCGGCGTCGAGGCCCGTCGCCCCGGCGGTGTAGGTGTACATGTCGGCAGAAACGTCGAGGCCGGCGGCGCGGGCGGCCTCGATCCGGGCGATGGCGCCGTCGAGCTTGCCCCAGTTCTCGCGGCCGGCGGCCTTCAAGTGGTAGACCTCGGCCGGCACCTCCGCGCGACGGGCGATCTCGAGGAGCTCGTCGAGGGCCTCGAGGAACCGGTTGCCTTCGCTGCGCAGGTGGGAGATGTAGCGCCCCGGCCGCGCCGCCCGGGCCAGCTCCACCAGCTCGTCGGTCGCGGCGTAGAAGGCCGGGGCATAGATCAGCGAGCTGCCGAGCCCGAGCGCACCCTCCGCCATGGCCTCGCGGACCAGCCCGCGCATGCGCTCGAGCTCCTCCGGCGTGGGCGGCCGGTCGGCGTAGCCGAGCTCATGGATGCGCACGGTGGTGGCCCCCACGAAGGAGGCCACGTTCGGCGCCACGCCCTGCTTCTCGAGGGTCTCGAGGTACTCGCCGAGGGTCGTCCAGGTCACGTCGTAGTGCAGGTCGCCCTGCTCGGCCACCAGGCGCTTCTTCATGTCCGCGGAGAGGGGTCCCATGGAGAAGCCCTCGCCGAAGATCTCCAAGGTGACGCCCTGGAAGGTGTCACTCGGCGCCCGGCCGTCGACGAGGAGCGACTCCGTGGCCCAGGACAGCATGTTGACGAAGCCCGGCGCCACGGCCAGGCCGCGCACGTCGATCTCCCGGGCGCCGCGGGCGCCCGCGAGGTCGCCGATCGCGACCACGCGGTCACCCCGAAGAGCCACGTCTCCCACGAAGCCGGGCAAGCCGCTGCCGTCGTAGATNNCGGGCAAGCCGCTGCCGTCGTATATCGTGCCGCCGACGAGCACGAGGTCGTAGGCGGGAGACTCGCCGGCAGCGGCGGTGGTGACAGCGACGGCGAACAACCACGGGGCGATTCGGATCACGGTGAGCTCCTCGGTGGTTCGGCCGGCGCCGGGGACGGCCGCGGCCCTTGGAGCCAGCGCGCCAGAGCGAAGCCGGCCAGAGGGATCAGGAACAGAAAGGGGATGGGCGCCAGGGACAGGTACGCGTGGCTCCGGCAAAACAGCTTGACGGCCCCGAGGGACGGGCGCACAAGCACCTGCTCGACCACGAAGGAGGCCAGCTCGCGGTAGGAGATGCGGTCTGGGTCGCCGCTGCGCCGGGCTACCTCGGGCAGGCGGTCGGGGAGCCCCGCGAAGGGGTTCTTGGGGAGGAAGGGCAGGCGCCAGCCCGAGCTCTCCTCGGAGCCGTCCTCCACCAGGGCGGGGCCGAGCCACGAGAACAGCGCGTCGACCGCCACTCCCGCGCGGCCCGAGCCGAGGGCGGGGAAGCGCTGCCGGGTCTCCTCGCGGATGGCGTCCAAGGCCTGTTCGAGCGTCTCCTGGCTGAGCGCCTTGAGCCGCCCTCGGGCGTCGTGGGCGTCGATCTCCCGCGCGCCGTCGCGAAACTCCGCCAGACGTTCGAGAAAGGCGATGCGGGCTGCCGTGAAGCTGCCCCGGGCGCGCCACTCGGCGTCGAAGAAGTAGAGACCCCCGACGGCCTCGGAACCCACGACGCCGATCGTCTGGTACGTCCCGGTGGTGGCCTGGCCCTCGGTGAGGGCGCGGTAGCTGCCGCGGTAGAGGCCCTCGAAGAACCCCGCGCTCGCCAGACACAGGGCCATCAGCTGCGGGACCAGGATGCCGGTGAGGATCCGCCCGACCTGCCCCCAGGCGCCCTCGAGCCGAAACGCCCCGGCCCGTGCCAGCAGCCGATAGGCGACGATCCCTCCGATCAGGCCCAGCACGCCCGCGCCGACGGTCCACAGCAGGGTGTCCCACAGGAGCGTGCCGCCCGATTCCTTGGTGATCTCCCACAACCCCCGGACGCCGCCGCGCACCGAGGCGCAGCCGGCGAGGGCAAGCGGCGCCAGGGCGGCGAGGACGCGCGGAACCGTCATGGGGGCAGCGGATTCCCGGCGTGGCTGGTCAAGCAGTAGCGGCCCAGGGTGACGACGGTGGAGACCACGGTGACCGCCAGGAAGCCGGCCAGAACGAGGGCGGCCAGCAGGCGCAAACCGCGCGGATAACGGCGGGGAGGACCGGGCTCCGGGGGAAGCTCGACCAGGCCGACCGGGGAAACGCGGGGTAGTTCCACGATTCCCGAAAGGTATCAGAACAAGTCGACGATCAGGATCTTCGCGTCGAGCGCGCCGTTCTTGATCGGAAACCGCCGTTTGGGGCGCAGGCCCAGGCTCTTGCCGAGGTCGCCGCCGCCGGCCAGGATCGCCGCGCGCCAGCCGGCGAAGCGCTGCTTGAGCAGGTCCCCCAGCCGCTTCCAGTCGCCCGCCTCGGCACCCAGCCGCTCGCCGTGGGGCGGATTGACCACGAGGAGCCCCGGTCCCCCCGGGGGCGGATCGAGGGCGAAGGCGTCGCCGCGCTCTATGTCGGCGCGGTCCGCGAGGTGCGCGGCGGCCAGATTGCCCCGTGCCGCCACCACGGCGCCCGGGTTCTGGTCGACGCCGTAGAGGCGCACGTCGGGATTCGGCACCGGCAGGGGCTCGCGCAGAATGCGGCGCAGGGCGTCGGGATCGAACCCTGGGAAGCGCTCGAAGGCCCAGCCCTCGCGCAGTGCTCCCGGCGGCCAGCCGAGGGCGTACCAGCCGGCCTCGATCAGCAGGGTGCCCGAGCCGCACATCGGGTCGTACACCGGCCCCTGGCCGTCCCAGCCCGAGGCCAGCACCAGGGCCGCCGCCAGCTGCTCGCGCAGCGGTGCGTCGCTGGTGAGAGCGCGGTAGCCGCGGCGATCGAGGGACGTCCCGGAGGTATCGACCAGGAGGGTGGCTTCATCGTCCCGCAGGAAGACCCGCAGGGGCAGGTCCGGCTCGCCGCGGTCGACGCTGGCCCGCCGGCCGAACCGGCGGCGCTGGCCGTCGACCAGGCCATCCTTCACCTTCAAGGCGATCCATCTCACGTCGCGCTCCCTCGAGTGGGTCGAGGACGCCTTCAGGGCCAGCGTCGCGTTCGGGTGGAGGAGCCGTGCGAGGGCGACTCCGTCCAGATCCGCGTCGCGCTCCACCAACCTCCGCGCGCCCTGGGCCAGCTCCCCGCCGCTGCCGCCCGGGAAGCGGCCGAGCTCGACCAAGACCCGGTTGGCCGTGCGCAGGCGCAGGTTGGCGCGCCACACGTCCGGCCAGCGACCCAGGAAGCGCACGGCGCCGGGCTCGCGCAGCAGGTCGGTGTGGCCGAGGGAGTCGAGCTCCCCGGCGAGGATTTCTTCGAGCCCGAGGGCGCAGGTGGCGACGAGGCGGAGCATGACGGCATGGTACCGGACGGGTGGGCCATAATCCCTCCCATGATTCGAATCCTCCTGCTTTCCCTCCTCGCCCTCCCCGCCGCCGCGGACTGGCCCCAATGGCGGGGTCCGGGCCGGGACGGCGTCGCTCTCCTTCCCCCGGTCCAGTTCGCGGCGATACCGCAGAAGCTGTGGTCGATCGAGCTCGGCCCAGGCCACTCTTCGCCGGTCGTAGCCGGGGACCGGGTCGTTCAGCACTTCCGCTCCGGCGACACCGAGGTCGTCGCCGCCTTCGATCTCGCGACCGGCAAGGAGCTGTGGCGCGACGCCTACTCGGCCGTCTTCGTCCCCCAGCCGGAGGCGCGGGACCACGGCGCCGGCCCCTTCGCCACGCCGACGATCGCCGAAGGCCGGGTCTACGCGTTCGGGATCCGGGAGACGGTGTCGGCCTACGAGCTCGCCACCGGCAAGCGGCTGTGGCGCAAAGACTGGTCTGGCGAGTTCCCCACCACCGCCCCGGTCTACGGCACCTCGGCCTCGCCGCTGGTGGTGGACGGCAAGGTGATCGTCTACGTCGGCGGGCCGGGCAAGGGCGCGCTGGTGGCCCTCGACGCCAAGACCGGCGCCATCCTCTGGCGGCTCGACGGCGACGGCCCGCCCTATGGCCCGGCGGTCGCGGGCACGATCGGCGGTGTCCGCCAGGTGGTCACCCAGTCCCAGGCCAGCCTGCTCGGTGTCGACCTCGCGACCGGCGCCAAGCTCTGGCAGCGCAAATACCAGGTGCCCTGGGACAACACCATCCTGACCCCGATCCTCGACGGCGATCGGGTGATCCTCTCGGCCTACGACACCGACGTGCAGGCGTTCACCGTCCGGAAAACCGACGCCGGCTGGATCACGGAGGTCGCCTGGTCGAGCCGCTACCCGATGTACATGAGCTCCCCGGTGCTGGCCGGTGGCCGCCTCTACGGCTTCACGGTCGCGAAGAAGGGCCAGCTGGTGGCCCTCGACGCCAAAACCGGCAAGCTGCTCTGGGCCTCGCCCGGCGGCATGTCCGAACAGGCGGCCCTGATCGTCGCCGGCGACCAGCTCCTCGCCCTGACCGAAACCGCCGAGCTGCACGTGCTCAAGACCGGCGACACCTACCAGCCGGTGACCCAACTGACCGTGGCCGAAGCCGCCACCTGGGCCCACCCGGCGCTCCTCGATGGCGGTCGCCTGCTGGTGAAGGACGCGCGGAAGCTGACGTTGTGGAGTCTGGCGGCGAACGGCGGCTCGTCCGCGTCACCGTAGGTATGGGCCTTCTCCGGCAGCGGCCGGGCTCGTCCCGGCCGGGCCTCTTGGATCACTCTCGAGCCCGAAGCACGGTGAAGCCGGGGACGCCGGCCAGGGCCTGGTCGAAGGTCACGGTGTCGGTGCACCCGGCCCCTTCGTTACGGTGCCCGAGCAGATAGTCAAAGAAGTCGGCCTGTCCGTGGCGATACGCGGCGATGGCTCGGCGCACCAGAGCGCGCTCGGCAACGGTGACGACATCCGAGTCGAGGAGCTCATCGAGGAAGTCCGCGATGGCCGCTCGCGGAAATCGGTACTGCTTGCTCCGCAGCAGCCAAACCAACTCCACCAGCACCAGGGTATCGACGTTGATGACCTCGCCGCGAGCTCGACAATCGCTCAGGAAAGCCTGCGCCGCCTCGACCTGAGCCGGATCGTCCTCGAGGCCGAAGGCGCGGGCGAGGACATTGGTGTCAATGCCTCGCACGCTGGCCACGAATCCTTTCGTCGTCCTCGGCCACCGCTTCGATTACGGCTTCGTGCATCTCTTCGATGGTCAAGGCGGGCTGCCCTGGCCGCTTCAGAATCCCGAATAGCTGCTCCACCGACTTCTTGGGGGCGATGAAAACCCGCACCACGCCATCGGGTCCGACGACGAAGTCGAGCCGATCGCCCGGCACCAACCCGAATCGCTCCCGGATCTCCTTCGGCATCGTGAACTGGTTCTTGCTGGTCATGGTGGCGGTCATCGTCATCCTCCTTACGACAGGTAAGGAGGATAACACTCCTCGCTTCCTTGACGGTCGCGCGCGGCACGGCTAGCGTCCTCCCGTGTCCACTCCCACGCCGCGCTGGCCCTTGGGCTCCGGTCCCGTCCAGCTCGATCTCGTCGCCGCCGAAGACGGCACCCAACCGCGCCAACCGACTCGTCTCGCCTTGACGGCCGACGCTCGTGCCCTCCACGTCCGTTTCGACTGCATCGACCGCGATCCTTGGACCACCTTCACGCGCCGCGACGAGCCGCTGTGGCGGCAGGAGGTGGTCGAGGTCTTTCTGGCGCCCGGCGAGGGCGACCCGCGGCGTTACGTGGAGCTCGAGGTGAGCCCCGCGGGGGTGCTGTTCGATGCCGTGATCGACCACCCGACGGGGGACCGTCGGGATCTCGTGGCCGACACGTCGTGGAACTGCCCGGGGCTCGGCTGGGCCGCCGGGCTCGCCGCGGACGGCTGGTGGGCGGCGCTCGAGATCCCCTGGCGCAGTGTTCTCGAAGCTCTCGGGGAGGCGCTTGACCCTGGGGTCTGGCGCGCCAATTTCTATCGTGTGGATCGACCCCGGACCGGGGAGCCGGACGAGTACTCGGCCGCGTCGCCCACCCTCGTCAGCCCGGCCGATTTCCATCGGCCGGGGAGGTTCGGGGTGTTGGGGCGATCCAGTCGGTAGGCAATGATTGGTGGCGACGCATGCGTCGCCCCGTCGAAAGGAGACGTTTATCGTCAAGAAAGAGATGTTCTTGGCTCTTCCTCCCCCTCTCCCGGTAGGGGGTTCGAGGGTGGTGGGGAGAGGGG